>Ga0265797_10000026_pt1 | contig 356865 bp, 319 predicted proteins | sample P2T30metagenome_FD_192433 | JGI IMG/M metagenome (GOLD analysis project Ga0265797, IMG submission 192433) | Plant litter microbial communities from East Loma Ridge, Irvine, California - P2 T30 | ecosystem: Environmental > Terrestrial > Plant litter > Unclassified | place: USA: California... | reverse complement strand
ACCATCGGCGGCGGCGGCATGCAGCCCGGCTCCACCGTGACCGTCTCCGACGGCGACACCGAACTCGGCACCGCCACCGTGGGCGAGGACGGCAGCTGGACCTTCACGCCGGAAACCCCGCTGGATGACGGCGAGCACGCCCTGGTCATCGACGGCACCGACGCCGACGGCAACGCGGTCAATGACACCGTGAACGTGAACGTTGACACCAGCGCCACCGCGCCGGGCCTGACCGACGACGCCGGTAATCCGATCGCCGACGGCGGCACCACCAGCGACAGCACCCCGACCATCGGCGGCGACGGCATGCAGCCAGGCTCCACCGTGACCGTCTCCGACGGCGACACCGAGCTCGGCACCGCCACCGTGGGCGAGGACGGCAACTGGACCTTCACGCCGGAAACCCCGCTGGATGACGGCGAGCACGCCCTGGTCATCGACGGCACCGACGCCAGCGGTAACCAGGTCAATGACACCATTAATGTCGTGGTGCAAACCGCGCCGTCTATGGAAATCGTTGATGATAACGGTACCCCTATTCTGGATGGCGACACTGTTAGTGACAGCACCCCAACCTTCAACGGTAAAAACTTCGAACCGGGAACCAATATCGTCATTGCTGATAGCGAAACGACGCTGGCCACCGTGACAGTTGGTGAAGATGGAAGCTGGACCTTCACGCCGGAAACCCCGCTGGCTGAAGGTGCGCACGCTATCAAGGTCACTGTTACCGATTCAGAAGGTGTGAGTGTTGACGGCATCTTCAACGTCACGATTGATACCACCGCGCCAGACGGGGTGGATATCACGACGGTGACGCTGACCGATGAGGATGGGAATGCGATTACCGCCGCGGATGTTACCTCTGAAAATATGCCGACCTTCAGTGGCAAAGATCTCGAAGCAGGAGCCACCGTTATTGTTCGCGACGGTGAAACTGTACTGGGTGAAACGACGGTGAATGAGGATGGCAGTTGGTCGTTTACACCATCAACCGCACTCGACGATGGCGATCATCACTTTACGTTTGAAGTAACCGATGCAGTCGGTAACAGCAGCGGCATGTCTGAGGCACTGGATCTCTCAGTCTCTGCCACCAAAGGCATTAACACCGGTGTCGTGATTACCGATGATGCAGGACGAGTGATTGTTGATGGCGATGCCATTAATGACACAACCCCGACGTTCAGCGGAAAAGATCAGGCACCAGGCACCACAGTGACTATCGCCGATGGTGAAACCGTGCTGGGAACTGTCGTGGTTGCCGAAGATGGAAGCTGGAGCTTTACGCCTGAAGCAGCCCTGGCTGAAGGTGACCATGCCTTAATCGTGACTGTAACGGATGCGGAAGGAAACACCAGCAGCGACACCGTTAACGTCGTGGTCGACACCGTTGCGCCAGAGATCCTTGATGTGGCCGCGATGGTGGTATCTGATGATGCAGGCAATGCGTTAGTCGCTGGCAGCGCTATCGGTGATACCACACCAACCTTTAGCGCCTCAGGCCAGGAAGCGGGCACCACTATTATCGTTCGCGATAATGGTACGGTACTGGGTGAAGCCCAGGTCGCCGACGATGGCAGCTGGTCTTTCACGCCGTCAGAAGCGCTGACTGATGGTGATCATAGCTTTACGTTTGAGACAGTCGATGCGGCAGGTAACAGCAGCGGTGAATCTGACGCTGTCAGTTATGTCGTGGACTCTGTTGCACCTGAAGGCGTGGACATTGCTGCGGTGGTGATCACAGATGAAGTGGGCGCGGCCATTAATACAGCCGAAACCCAGAGCGACAGTAAACTTACCTTCAGCGGCAGCGATCTTGAGCCTGGTGCCACCGTTACAATCTATGACAAAGGTCAGATCGTCGGTGAAACTACCGTTGCTGATGATGGCAGCTGGAAATTTACCGCTGAAGACGGTTTATATGACGGCACGCATGAAGTGACCTTTACCGTGACAGACGCGGCAGGCAATAGCAGTGCACCCTCTGACGTTCTGGATCTGAATGTGCAGGCGATTGTTCTGACCGCATCCGATAATGTCAGCTCAGGTGCAGCGGTAGGCTTTACCTATCCGGTTGATGTGAGTCAGGATCTGGGGACAGTTCTTGAAGACAGCGGATTGGTCTCGTTTAACAATAAGATTGTCAGCGATCCGATTGTAGTCGCCGATGGCACCATTATCGATCTTGATGTTACAGCGACCTCTTCGGCATTCCTTAACGTCGCCAGTAACTCGACGCTGGTGTTGCAGAAGTATGATTCATCCACCAGCACCTGGGTTACCGTTTCTGAGGAGAACAGCGGAAACCTGTTTGGCATGTTTGGACTGGGCGCATCAACCTCTACCATCACGCTAACCGGTCTGACTGCTGGCCAGTATCAGCTGGTTTACACCACCAACGGTATTAACGTCGGTGCGAACTTTAATCTGGACGCCTCTAAAACCGTCTACAAGCTGGCGGAACAGGGCACGCCGACCGACTACACCACAGCAACCGGCAATGTGATAACGGATGTCGATGCCGTCTATGGTGCAGATGGTATTCCGCACAGTGCCTATACCACAGTGAGTGCGGCAAGCGTGACCAACAGTGATGGCACCGTGACATCGGTCACGCTGGATGCCACCACCAAAACCGCCACACTGGTGGGTCAGTATGGCACGCTGGTCATCAACGCCGATGGCAGCTATGTCTATACCCCGATCTCGTCCATGGACAGCATCGGTAAGGTAGATTCCTTTACCTATACCATTACCGACTCTGCCACCGGTCTGAGTTCATCCGCCCAGATTCACGTGCAGATTGGTACCACCAATGCGGCTCTGGATCTGAGCTGGGATCCAACCGATCCCACGGCGGCAGCGATCACCGACATTGCTTCCAGTAACGAGGCAAATGCCAGCGTGACGGTGATCTACAACAAAACCAGTGACACGATGCCCGAAGCCCTGCTGACAGCACAGAGTGAAGCCATTTACACCGATTCATTCACGCTGAATTCTGCAGATGACATTGTGACCGGCGCGTTTAAGCTCTCGACGCAATATGATTTCTGGGGCAATAACTTCTCGCAGGATATGACTCTCGTCTACGAAGTCCAGAAACTGGGAGAAGACGGAAGCTGGTCAACGGTAACCTCCGACGAGTTAGTGGTGAAAGCGGGCAACCATAGTGACGAAGTGCTCCTTCTCACCGACATCTCCTCTCTGGTTTCTGAAGCAGGAACCTATCGTATTGCTGTCTCCAAAACGGGGGCAACCAACACGATCAGAGTGAACATGAACGTGGATGTTTTAAGCACTACGGACTACGTCATCACCGCGAATGAAATCGCAACCGGCAACGTGCTGACCGATGAAGGCACAGACGGTGCGGTTGATAAGCTGAGTTCTATCTACACCCGCATCTATGCCAAAGCCGGTGACAGCACCAGCGATGTGACGATCGATGACAGCTATACCTGGGTCACCGAAAGTGGCGTCTCCATTGCGGGTCAGTATGGCACCCTGGTGATCTATAACAACGGGGCTTATACCTACACGCCTGCCACCGCCACACTGCCAGCCGGCTCTGAGGACGTGTTCACCTATGCGCTGAAAGGGGCAAATGGTGAAGTCGTTAACGCCACCGTAACGATCCATCTGGGCGTTGAGGTTAACGGCAGCAACGGCGGTGCACTGGTGTTCCACGGCACTGAGGCAGACGATGTGTTTGATGTGTATGACACTAACTTCGCCTCGGTAGATGGTGCGGCTGGCAACGACACGCTGGCATGGCATGGCAATGGCCAGCTGGTCTTAAGCGACGTCGCAGCGAAAGTGAGCAATATCGAATCGATCATGCTCACCTCAACCACCAGCAGCGACAACCTGGTGCTTGACGCGCAGAGCGTAGAAGATGTCACCAGCGAAAGTAATGCGCTGTATATCAAGGGCATCGCTGGCGATAGCGTGACACTGGAAGGCACCTGGATCGACAGTGGCACGGTAATCGTCGACAGCATCTCCTGGACACACTACACCAGCACGACGGCTGCCGGTACAGTGGTCGATATCTATGTGCAGCAGGGGATTAATCTCTCTTCAGCCACCTATACGGATAGCCAGAATGGAACGGAATATACCGTTACCGCTGCGCAGGATGTAACAGGTACGGCTAGCGACGATATCTTTAACGTGAGTGATAGCAACTTCACCCATATTGATGGAGGTGAAGGTCTGGATACGCTGGTGTGGAGCGGTACAGGCACACTGACGCTCAGCGATCTGCAGTCAAAAATCAGCAATATCGAAGAGATTGAGCTGGTTAATGACAGCGCGGTTAATAATCTGGTTGTCACCACGCAAAACATAGCGGATATCACTGATGCTGATAACACGCTGTTTGTTAAAGGTGCCATCACAGACACACTGACCCTCTCCGGTCGCTGGACGCTCTCTGGCAGTGAAGTGGTCAACAATGTGGATTACGTTCATTACGTCGGCACCACCGCCGATGGTCAGACCGTGAACCTCTATGTTGATCGTGACATGAAACTGAGCAGCATCGAAACCGCGTCTGAAAATAATGCGGCCGATGTAACGGGCGACGTTGCTCTGCTCAGCGACAGCGTGGCGCAGACCACTAAGATGAACACCGCAACCAGCAGCTTTACCAGTGAGAGCTTCACGGTGAACAGCATCAGCGATCTGCAGGAGATTAACGTCAGCGTGACCGGCACGTCGATCGATGCCAGCAATACCGTTTCGGTGAACTGGTCGTTGCAGGTTTACAACGAGCAGACGCTGCGCTGGGACAACGTGACCAGCGGCTTTCAGGCGGTCACCAGCGGCAGTCCGCTGAATGTTTCGCTGGAAGGCCAGAGTGCGGGAACCTATCGCATCGTGGTCGACAGCACGCAGTCCGGACATCCTGGCTTCCTGTGGTCAACCGACTACGACGATCTCACCGTGAAAGTGGCAGTGAACATCGTCAGCACCACCGACTATAAAGTCAGCACCAGCTCCAGCGTCAATGGCTCAGTCTTTACCAGCGACAGCGCCAGTGACAGTTCACTGCTGGTGAAATCGATAACCGCGGGTATTGTGACCGGTGCCGCAAGCTATACGCTGGTGGCCGCAGCGGGCACCACCATTGCGGGGACCTACGGCACGCTGACGATTCATACCGATGGGAGTTATACCTACACGCTGAACAGTGACTCGGTGATCAAACTGACCGGCAGTGAAGATTCATTCACCTACATTCTGGCGGATGGCACCACCAAAAATCTGGTGATGACGCTGGGTGTTTCCGTGGATGGTTCGGAAGGGGGTGCGCTGATCTTTGCCGGTACCGTTGGCGATGACAGCTTCACCGTTCACGACACCCGGTTCACCTCGGTGGATGGTAAATCGGGTCAGGATACGCTGGTCTGGAATGGTGCAAGCGAGCTGAACCTCAGTGAGATTGCGGGCAAAGTGAACAATATCGAAATCATCGATTTGCAGGACAACGCCCAGGCAACGGCGCTGCTGATTGGTGCCGATGATATTGAGAAAATCACTGATGCCAGCAATGTGCTGTATGTCAGGGGTGGCAGCAATGACTCCCTTTCACTGCAGGGCGTGTGGACCGTTAGCGGCGTGGAAACGCTGAATAACATTACCTACACCCTCTACACCAGCACGGCACTGGATGGCTCGTCAGTCAAACTCTATGTTCAGCAGGGCCTGCACTTCAACGAAGTGACAGAGCACCTTGCCGGTTCCATAGAGGATGTCTCAGCCGATCTGACCGTGGTATCGGTGAGCCTGAATGGTGAAACCACCGCGATTACCGACGACGGTGCCGTCAGCGTCAAAGGCGCCTATGGCACGCTGGTTATCGATGAGGCGGGTCACTACAGCTACGTGGTGGATGATGCGTATGCGCACAGCGGTAACATTGACACCTTCACCTATGCCCTTTCAGACGGCAGCAATGCTTCTCTGAGCTTTAACCTGGGTGTTGATGTTGATGGCAGCGCGGGTGGAGAAATTACCTTCACCGGCACCAGCGGTGCGGATGTTTTCGAAGTCTATGACACCGATTTCATCTCAATCAACGGTGCTGATGGTAACGATACGCTGGCCTGGCATGGCACAGGTACGCTGAACCTCAGTGATATCTCGGCCAGGGTCAATAATATTGAAACCATCGACCTGATGACGGATGCCGGAAAAGACAATCTGGTGGTCAGTGCAGAAAGTCTGCTGAAGGTAACGGATAGCGATAATACGTTATTTGTCAGAGGGGAAAATGGCGACACGGTGACGCTCAATGGTAACTGGGAGCAGGCAGATGGATTAGTGGCAAATGGGGTTAACTATAACCATTACACCAGTTCTGCAGCCGATGGCTCCGTGGTACAGTTATATATTGAAGACGATGTAACCATCGGATAATTAAAATCCGCATTAAAAGCAGGCTGGGTTATTTATACCAGCCTGCTCTTTTCCCCGCGCGCCAGACCACCCTTTATGACTGAGGTATATTTAACTTTTAAAACATCATGAAAAAAATAATTATCATTTTGCACTGTATTTTTATTATCCACTCTTCTTTTGCTGCAGATAAAAAACTATTTTCTGCAAGTGAGCCTTCAATAAATGAAGCCCCGTCCGGCTTCTGGGGCGTATTTTCTAAAACGCCCGATCCCGGAACCTTACCTGCTGGTGGTTCTGTGCTGGCAGATAAATTACAAATTAATCCGGCAGAAATTGATATGCAGCCTGCAGAATCAAACAGGGCTGACAGTTTTCCGGCTGACTGGCAGGCGGCCATTCAACTGGCGGTTAATCGTCACCCCTCCATCAGCAGCAGCATTGCGACACTGGAGTCATCAGGATTCACCATTGATGCTGCGAAAGCGGGCTATCTGCCCGCCATAAAAGCGGGCATTACAACGGGTCGACAGCAGGATGAAGGCAGCGGCCATATCGCGACCGTCGGCCTTTCTCAGATGCTCTACGACTTTGGTAAAACCGGCAGCGCGGTCGATCAGGCCAGCGCGAAATATCTGCGCCAGCAGGCCACGGTCCTGATGCAGATCGATACCATTATTGAGCAGACCGCTCTGGCCCTGAATGAGGTTTATCGATCAACACAGCTGCTTGATAATGCGAAAAAAGAGGTAAAAGCACTGCGTGACATCCTGGCACTGACGCAAATGCGTGCCGATGCCGGGGCCAGCACCCGTGTGGATCCGGTTCAGGCTCAGGCGCGTGTTGAAGCCGCACAGGCATCACAGCTGGATCTTGAAATCAAACTGGAGCAGCAGAAATACCATCTGCAATCGCTACTCGGCCAGCCGGTCGCAGAGAAGAAAATATCCGCGCCGATCTCCCTGTTGCCCCTGATTGAGCGTCAGAGCGCCCGGATCGATTTAAACCGTAACCCGGCCATTTTAGTGGCCCAGGCAGATGCCGCCGTCGCACTGGCAGAGTTTCGTAATTACAAAGCGCAGCGCTACCCTACTTTATCGCTTGAAGCCAACACCAATAAATATATCGGCGACATCGCGGATTATCAGCGCCATAGCCAGTATCAGAATGTTTATCTTTCTGTTAATAGCACCCTTTATCAGGGCGGTGCATTAGTGGCGCAGGAGAGCGCCAGTGCCAGAGCGCTGGAAGCGGCCAGGACCACTATCGCCAGTAAGAAACTGGAGATTAGCGATCAGCAACGAAATTATTTCCAGAGCGTTAAAGGATTGCAAAAAAATATTACCTTGCTGAGCAGCCGGATGAAAACCATTCTGGAAACGCGCGCTCTGTACCGGGAACAATATTTATCGTTAGGTAATCGAAATGTTCTCGACTTACTTAATGCCGAACAGGAAATAAGTCGCGCCCGGCAGGATTTAATTAACGCCCGCTGCGATCTGTGGGCCTCCTCCGTTAATTATCTGGTGGTAACCGGAATGGCACGCGACGCGTTTGATTTAAATAATAAAGTGATCCAGGGACTGCGCATTGCGCCGTAATTCTGTCAGCAATAAAGAGAAGATGATAATGAACACGATATCTGACAGGGAGAGTGCTTCAGCCCAGCCGGAGGCAAAAAAGGCTTATACCCCGTGGCTTGAAGCGCTGCTGCTGGTGGCTAAACATTACCGGCTTGATGGTTCACCGGAACGGGTGAAAGGGGAAGCGGAATGGCATATGCAGCACCTTTCACAGGATTCACTGATTGAAAATATGGCCCGCCAGCTTGGCCTGCTGGTCATTTTTGATGAATTTCATCCGGATCAACTTGATCCCTGGCGGATGCCGCTGATCGTCGATTTTGGCTCTCGCGGCGTCGGCGTCATCAACACGGTGGGCGAAGAGGACAAGGTCAGCGTAATGCTGAACGGTGAAAAACAGCTGCAGACCACGCTGAGTATTGAAGAGCTGACGCAGCATGCACAGCGCGTGCTGCTGGCAAAGCCGGAGTCTTCGGTGCCGGATGCGCGTGTCGATGACTACATCAAACCGCATCGTGCTGACTGGCTGTGGCAGACCATTCTTCGGGAGTGGCCAGCCTATGTAAACGTGATGTTTGCGTCGCTGATCTCCAACGTGCTGGGTCTCTCCGCGATGCTGTTCACTATGCAGGTGTATGATCGGGTGATCCCTTCCCAGTCCGTTCCCTCACTCTGGGTGCTGTTCGGCGGCGTAATGATCGCCCTGACCTGCGTTTTTGTGATGCGCATTATCCGAACGCATATCTCAGACATGGCCGGTAAAAGCGCGGATCTGCGCATCTCCGATCGCGTCTTTGGTCATGCGTTGCGGATCCGTAACGATCAGCGGCCCAAATCCACCGGCTCTTTTATTGCTCAGATCCGCGAGCTGGAACAGATCCGTGAACTGATTACCTCGACCACCATCTCTGCCATTGCCGATCTGCCTTTTTTAATCATCTTTCTCTTTATCCTCTGGCTACTGGGTGGATGGCTGGTGCTGGTTCCGCTGGCGGCGATTCCGCTGATTGTTATTCCGGGCCTGCTGGCGCAGGGTTCGCTGGCAAAGCTCTCTAAAGCGACCATGCGCGAGTCTGCGGTACGCAGCGCTATGCTGGTTGAGACCGTACAGGGCATGGATGATATCAAGCTGCTGCGCGCAGAGCCCTACTTTCAGAACCAGTGGAATCACCTCAACGAGGTAATCAGTCAATCTTCGCAAAAGCAGCGTTTTATCAGTGGGCTGCTGATGAGCTGGACCAGCGAAGTTCAGACTATTGCTTACGTGGGCGTAGTGCTGGTGGGCGCCTTCTTTGCCATGAGTGGCGACCTCTCTACCGGCGTGTTAATTGGCTGCTCCATGCTGGCGTCACGCATGATGGCACCGCTGGGACAACTGGCGATGATATTTGGCCGCTGGCAGCAGGCTAAAGTGGCGCGTGAAGGGCTGGAGAATCTGCTTAACAGCGAGGTCGATCAGCCAGAGCGCAGCATCCGGGTTCATCGTCCGCGCATTAACGGCGAGTATGCCCTCTCTGACGTCAGCTATCGCTACGACCCGAACTCCCCTGACCCGGTGGTGACGGTGAAAAAGCTGACGATTAAAGCGGGTGAGAAAGTGGCGCTGCTGGGGCGTAATGGTTCCGGTAAATCGACGCTGCTGCAACTGATGGCGGGTCTGTTGCAACCGGGCGAAGGCGCACTGCTGCTGGATGGCGTTCGTCTTTCCTCTATCGATCCGCTGGATGTACGGCGTGATGTCGGGCTGCTTACCCAGACCTCTTCCCTTTTTTACGGCACGATTCGCGAGAACTTACGCCTGGGCATGCCGCTGGCGACCGAAGAGGAGATGCTGCAGACACTGGAGATCAGCGGCGCACTCGACTTTATTCAGCGCTTGCCGGAGGGCATGGATTACCTGTTGCAGGAGGGCGGCAAAGGGTTGTCTGGCGGTCAGCGTCAGCAGCTGTTGCTGGCACGTACCCTGCTCCGCCAGCCCAGCGTGCTGTTGCTGGATGAGCCTACCGCCTGGCTGGATGATACCGCTGAAAAACATCTGATTGAGCGGCTGATGACGTGGATGGGCAACCGGACGCTGATTATCGCCACTCACCGTCCGGCGGTACTGCAACTGGTTGATCGCATTATGCTGATTGATAAAGGCAGGATTGCGCGTGATGGAACTAAAGCAGAGATGCTTATCACCAGGCCCGAGGCCAGCGCAGCACCGCATCAGGGTAAAGTGAACGTTAAACCGCAGGGAGCACCGGTATGATTTTCTCCTTATTCCGTAAAAAGAAGTATCAGCGTTCCCGTAAGCGGGCCTCCTCTGGCGGTCTGATCATCCTGTCGGTGCTGATCATGCTGGTGCTGTTCTTTATCTGGGCCTCGAACTTCGAACTGGATGAGGTCACCGTCGGTGTCGGTAAAGTGGTGCCAAGCTCACACGAGCAGATTATTCAGTCGCTGGAGGGCGGGATCCTGAAAGAGCTGAAGGTTCACGAAGGCGATGTGGTTGAGGCGGGCCAGGTGCTGGCCATGCTGGATCCAACCCAGATTGACTCGGGGGTGCAGGAGAGCACTGCGCGGTTACGTGCCGCGCTGGCGACGGCGGCCCGCTTGCAGGCTGAGACCGCTGGCACGCCTCTGATCTTTCCGCCAGAGGTGTTAGCCGATCCGCCACTGGTGGCTGCTGAAACCGCGCTTTATCAGTCGCGCCGTGAAAATTACAACAAGACGATTAGTGGCCTGACCGAAGCGCTGGATCTGATCAACCGCGAGTTGCGGCTGACCTCTTCGCTGGTGGCTAAAGGCGCGGCCAGTAATGTGGAAGTGCTGCGCCTGAAACGCCAGGCGAACGATCTGCAAAACAAACTCAACGACGCTGAGAATCACTACATCGTTCAGGCACGTGAAGAGCTGGCGAAAGCCAATGCCGAAGCAGCGTCTCAGCGATCCATTATTATCGGACGCGCTGACTCACTGAAGCGCACGGTGATTGTTACGCCGGTCAGAGGCATTGTTAAAGATATCGAGGTCAATACGGTTGGCGGCGTTATCCCACAGCGCGGCAATCTGATGGAGATTGTGCCGCTGGATGAGCAACTGATGATTGAGGCGCAGATTGCCCCGCGCGATGTCGCTTTTATCACACCCGGCCAGCGTGCGGTGGTGAAACTCACTGCCTACGACTACAACATCTATGGCGGTCTGGAGGGTAAAGTAGCCTCTATCTCACCTGACACCATTCAGGATGAAGTGCATCGCGACCAGTACTATTACCGCGTCTACATCCGCACCGATAAGGATTATCTGGTCAATAAAAAAGGCAAAAAATTTCCGGTTTATCCCGGCATGATCGCGATGGGCGAGATTCATACCGGCAGTAAAACCATCATGGAGTATCTGATGAAACCGCTTAATCGCGCGAAAGAAGCGCTGCGCGAAAGGTAATTATTTTTAGCATGAGTGGCTGCCGATATGGGTTGGGCAGCCATTACTTTTGTTAGTGACGAAACGCATTAACCCGTAATGGCGACCTGGCCACCTCCCCCTCTGATCCCCTCTCCTCTGTCGCTTTTTTCTGCTTCATCTTTTCAGAAATTATTTCAGCAAACGCCGGCTGGATGGTCAGTCTGACCACCAGGTTGTGGCCACGTTTTAATATTTACATAGCCTGGTGCCTTTGCTTAGATGATAACTGACAAGGTGAATAACAGATTAAGCGGAACCTGATGATGATGAAGGCGCTGACTGAGCGGCAACTGACGATTATGCGACAGCTTATTTCTCATAACAGTTATGTGAGCCTGCACGCTATTTCAGAAAAAACAGCAATTACCACCCGAACCTTGCGCCGCGACATCGCCGATATTAACGAAAAACTTTCTGACCAGGGAATCAACCTCAGCGGAAAAAGTGGGAGAGGGATCACAATTAAATTCGCTGACGCGCAGTCAGAAATAGCCGCGCGCCGGATTTTCTCAACCGAGGTGGATGATTTCAGCAGCAACTTCAGGATGCTGAAAATAGCGTCTGATTTATTAATGCTGTCACCAAAAAGTTCCTCCATCAGCGAACTGGCGGATAAATATTTTATCAGTCGCGCCTCAATAGTGAATGATTTAAAAACATTAGAATCGTGGTTACATCAGTTTGATTTAACCTTATTAAAAAGCCGCGTCGGAACCAGCATCAAAGGCAGCGACCATAATATTCGCATGGCAATGAAAGCGCTGGTGTTAAAATCGATTTATAACCGTCAGGACATGATGGAAAGCCGTCTGGATGAAAGCACGCTGCAGGAGCTTTCAGAGAAGTTTGGTCAGCAGGCTGTCCATTTTACCCTGCAATTAATTAATTTTATTGAACAGCAACTGCAATATACGATAAGCGATCCTTACTACATAAACTTATTTACGCACATCCTGGTCCTGATCCACCGGAGTCACTCGCCGATGCACAGGACCGACGCCCGCGCGGTGTCGATGAACCGGGTCAGCGACCATCACGCCTGGCAGGTTTCGCTGGCGGTGATAGAACGCATCGAGACCGCTTACAACACGGTACTGGTGGCCGAGGAGTCTCACTCCATCTATCAGTATCTGGTCTCATCAGGTAAGGCGGGCGGCGACAGGCCACAGCACGATGACTCGCTGATTTCGGAACGTGAAACGCGCTTTGCTGAGGCGCTGATCGCGCGGGTGGCCCAGCGGATCAATATCGAAATCACTACCGACCAGAACCTGCAGGCGTCATTGTCCTCGCATATCAAGCCGATGCTGAACCGCCTCAGATATCACATCCGGATTAAAAATCCGCTGCTGCATGATATCCAGACCGAACTGGGTACGGTGTTTGCCGCCGTCAAAGCGGTGATCAGCCAGCTGACGCAGGAGTACAGCCTGGATGAGATCAGTGACGATGAGGTGGCTTACCTGACGGTACATATTCAGGCGGCCATCGAAAACAGCATCAAGGTAAAACGGGTATTGCTGGTCTGCTCCAGTGGTCTGGGCACCTCGCAGCTGCTTTACGGACGGATTATACGCGCCTTTCCCGACTGGAAAATTATCGACATCGTGCCAGGGAAAAATATTGCTGACTCCCTGAAACGACATGAGTGTGACGTGGTGATCTCCACCATCCGGCTGGAGCCGCTGGAAAAACCGGTGGTGTATGTCTCAGCCCTGTTTTCGGCGAAAGATATCGCCCGGGTAACCGAATGTCTGGTATCGAATTCGATTAATTAATGATAATGGAGAAGCAAAATGACGACAGCCGTGGCTATTAACGAAGTATTAAAAGAAGAGTGCATTATTCTCGATGTCGATTGCCAGACGAAAGAGCAGATTATTTCGCAACTGACCGACCTGCTCTGCCAGACCGGAGCGGTCACCGATAAAGCCGCATTCCTGAAAGATGTTTATCTGCGTGAGGAATTAGGCTCCACCGGATTTGAAAATCATATTGCTATTCCGCATGGAAAATCTGCCGCTGTCGCAAAAACCCGCATTGCCGTGGGTCGTTTACGCCGGGATATTCCGTGGGAGACCATCGACGGCACCAAAGTTCGCCTGGTTATTCTCTTCGCGGTAAAAGAGTCCGATAAAGATGTGGGTCATATCAAAATGCTCGCCAAGATATCTATCGCGTTAGGCGATGAAGATGTGGTTGAGCAATTACTTAATGTCCCGCATCGCGAAGAGATGTTTCATTTACTGTTATCCCGATCGGGAGCCTGATTAAACCGGAGAAGATCATGCAATAAAAAACTAAAGGAGGTATTCCAGGTTGTAGCCATCCCTTCAGACCGAAAAACATAAATATAAAATTTTCACTGGAGAACGTTTATGAACATCATTGCCATTACCGCCTGTCCTACAGGTGTCGCCCACACCTACCTTGCCGAAAGTAATTTAAAGAAAGCGGCAAAAAAACTGGGCCTGAATGTATTAGTTGAAACCCAGGGCGCGATTGAAAGCGAATATATTTTCAGCGACGACGATATTCATCGGGCGGACGTCGTATTGATCGCCGCAGATAAAAAAGTTGAGATGGCGCGCTTCCAGCATAAAAACGTGATTGAGGTGCCAGTTACCCGTGCCGCGAAGGATGCTGAAGGCCTGTTAAATGCCATTGTTAACGGCGAGCTGGCTCCGAGGCTGGTCGACGCTGCGCCGCAGACGAGTGCCCCGGAATCCGCTAACAGTGCCCGTGAGGCGTCGGGTTCCCGTTCCTGGATTTCAGAGATTTATGTGCACCTCATCACCGGCGTGAACCTGATGATCCCGTTTGTGGTGGCGGGCGGCATTCTGATTGCGCTGAGTTTTTCATTCGGGATTACGGCGGCCACACCAGGAGACGCTAATTTCAGCCCGATAGCGAAGATGCTCTCTGACATCGGTGGCGGTTCCGCCTTTGCCCTGATGCTGCCGATTCTTGCGCTGGGGATCAGCCAGTCTATCAGCGGCAAAGCGGGCATCGTGGCGGGTGCTGTGGGCGGGATGATGGCGATCCACACCGGCTCCGGCTTTCTCGGTGCGCTGATTGCCGGCTTCCTGGCCGGGTACATTACGCTGCTGATCACTAACCATATTCATCTGCCTAAAGCGGTCGCCGGGCTGAAACCTATTTTAATCGTGCCTCTGTTAAGCGTCCTGCTGACCGGCGCACTGATGGCGCTGCTGATTGGTGAGCCGATCAAAATGCTGCTCGGCTGGCTGACCGACTTCCTCAGTTCGCTGGGTAACACCAACGCGGCCATCCTCGGCCTGCTGTTCGGCATGATGGTGGCCTTTGATATGGGCGGCCCGCTGAATAAAACCGTCTGTATGTTTGCGATTGGCCTGATGTCGAGCGGGGTTTACGGGCCGATTGCCGCCTGTATGGCGGCGGGCATGGTGCCGCCGCTGGGTATCGCGCTGGCAACCACCCTCTTCCGCCGTAAGTTTACCGAGCAGGAGCGGGAAACCGGCAAAGTCACCTACATCCTCGGGCTGTCATTCATTACCGAAGGCGCGATCCCTTACGCGGTCGCCGATCCGCTGCGCGTCATCCCGGCCATTGTGGCGGGCTCCGGGTTAGCGGGCGCACTCTCAATGATGCTGGGCTGTGCCTCCCGCGCCCCGCACGGCGGCATTTTCGTCATCTTCATTCCTAACGTGATCAGCAATGTCATGGGTTATCTGTTTGCGATTGCCGCAGGCAGTCTGCTGACAGCGCTGATCCTGCTGTTCCTGAAAAAAGATATCTCCGTTCCTGCAAAACAAGGATAAAACCTATGCTTTACAACATGAAAGATCTGCTCAGCGTTGCCCGACAGCATCAGTTTGGTGTTGGCGCATTTAACATCGCCAGCGCGGAGTTTGGACGGGTGGCGGTTGAGACTGCCGAGAGACTGGATTCACCGCTGATTCTGGAGATCCATCCTGAAGAGATGGCCTTCACCGGCCCGGAATTTATTGGCTATCTGCGGACGCTGGCGATTCAGGCGCGCGTGCCGGTCGTGATCCATCTGGACCATGGCCGAACACTGGAAGAGGTGATGAAAGCGATCTATGCCGGTTTTACCTCGGTGATGATTGATGCCTCGTCTCACCCTTTCGAGCAGAACATTGCCCTGACGAAGAAGATTGTCGAGATAGCGCACACGATTAATGTCTCTGTGGAAGCGGAGCTGGGCACCATCGGTGTGGCAGAAGGCAGCGGCGAAGGTGGCAGTAACGAGATTCTTTATACCGATCCGCAGCAGGCCGAGACCTTTGTGCGCGAGACCGGCACCGATACGCTGGCGGTCGCCATCGGCACCTCGCATGGCCTCTACCCCAAAGGGAAGCAGCCGAAGCTGGATATCGAGCGCCTGCAGCAGATCCGTAAGGTGGTGGATATCCCACTGGTGCTGCATGGCGGTTCAGGCAATAAAGACAGCGAGGTGGCGGAATCAATTCGTTATGGTGTCGGTAAAATCAATATCTCCAGCGACATGAAGAAGGCATTTTTCGTGGCATTGGAGCAGGAACTGAAACAGGGCGGGCACGAACCTAATTCTCTGTTTGTTAAACCGATGCAGGCGGCAGGTGAAGTGGTCGCGGCGAAGATGGCGCTGTTTAGTTCGGTGGGGAAAGCGGCGTTGTATCGGTAAGGGATTGTGTGGAGTGGATGGTGGCTTGAAGACTGGTAGGGAGGCTGGGAAAAGGCACCGATGAATAGGTGCCTTTTTTAGATGTTGTACAACCGGATAACGCGGTCGTAACGTTTTTCGAGCATGCATGGAGGTCGTAACTAAATCCCCCATTACACCCCGGTAACGTTTTAATTAGTGCTTCACTGCCAGGGAGAGCTTAGCTATACCACAGGAAACAGGATTTTAATCTCAGGACCGAACATTCCAGTCATCCGTATACTGCACATTACCATCAACGTAACGCCAGGTGATTTTGTCGTACATCAGGGAAAGGCTTTCCATATGGTTGATCTGCGAGTTTCCTGCCATTTTAGCATTTGGCATCCCCGGATTAATGCCAGTCACCTTCACCCCTTCGATAGTCATAACAAAATAGCATTCCTCTTGCCCGGCATGGTTAATGCGATACCAGCGAATCTCCGCACTTTTCAGCGTCTGACCAGTAGCAACGGCTTTGTATAAGTATGGACTGGCGCTATCAAACTCTTTTTCAATCATAATGGGAGAGTGTGATCGCTTGCCGGTGATTTTACCGTTGGCACTATCCACTGGAATATTTAAACCGTGACTGAAGCCAACAATTTCGATAGAACCATCACGATCCTGAACGTCTACAGATCCCTTAATATCTGCACCGCCGTCATCTTTAAGCCACATGTAAGCTGGAATAGGCATTTTACAAACTCCTTTTGAATGTGCATTTCTTCATAATAAAGTAATAGCAGAAAATGGCTAAAATCAGGTTGAAAGCCATAAGTGCAGCCATAGCAACATCTGAAAATTTTTCTATGTCCGGAAAAACAGCCTGGTAGGGTACAAAGCGGACGAATAACCAAAGCAGCATTACAAAAATGATTATTTTTATCAATCGTCGCACGGTAGAGAAAGCCCACTCTTTAGGGAGGCAAGATGGGGTCACTTTGTGTGTAAGGCCGTTAAAAAGGGTCATAATCGCACTCATAACCGGAATGCTGATTAGAGTATTAATTAAAATAGAAAAGTAATCACGCAACGACTCCCAGGCCTCTAAGTCAGGTTCACCCAGAATGAAATGAGTAACGTTCAGAGCGCTTTGGAAATCAAATAAGGCTGTTATAGAGTCAACTAATCCATCATAGGGAACTTCTTTAGCTACGAACAGCATAATCACAGTAAAGAGCGCCAATTTTATAAAGAGACTAAGGACATGTTTTGCCATTGGCAATTACCTCAATCGTTCCATAGGCCTTTAACTTCCTCATGCAAGGAACTTCTATTTTCTGGGTCCTTAATAATGTATTGCGTAACAGGGAAAAATCAGAATCATGCGGAAGTGTGATACAACCCTCAGAAAGAACGCCGGGGTGCAAACGAAAGTTACCACGCTTAACGCTATCAACCCAGGTGTAATCATCAATTGCCCAATCATCCCGCCATATTGCAAACCATTCTGAATGCCTGAACGTAGCACCGCTGGCAAAATGATTATAAATATCCCTTACACCGGCATTTAGTTGTGATCGGAGGCCTCCCTCAGGACGGTCAACAATCCAGTATTTACCCGCTGGTACAGGCCCCTCTTTAGGAATCATTCCACAGGCACCACGATTACGATAAGCGCCATTGCCAGAGAACGCTAAAAACGTTCCCACACCCGGAAAGGATAACGGTGAGTAGTCAGCATCATTAATAACAAACTTTCCATGTAGAGCCATTGATAATCCTTGCATCTATAATCCTTTGTGCGCTTATCCTACGCTGGTGAAAAGAAAATGAGCAATAATTTTCCATGGAAAAAATCTGAGTTTAAGAAATAGGATGATTATGTTAGCAGTAAGTCACTTAACAGATGTAATTAATATGCGTTTATGGCTTGTTATTTAACCTGAGAGTAACAGAGATGTTATAGCTCCACAACCATGTATAAATGACAAGCTTGTAACAAGCTTACTATTAATTAATATTCCACATGTACTGCATGGCGGTTCGGGCAACAAAGACAGCGAGGTGGCGGAATCAATTCATTATGGTGTCGGTAAAATCAATATCTCCAGCGACATGAAGAAAGCGTTTTTCGTGGCATTGGAGCAGGAACTGAAACAGGGCGGGCACGAACCTGATTCTCTGTTTGTTAAACCGATGCAGGCGGCAGGTAAAGTGGTCGCCGCGAAGATGGCGCTGTTTAGTTCGGTGGGAAAAGCGGCGCTGTATCGGTAAGGGATTGAGTGGAGAGCATAAGGCCTTATTTTAATGTAAGGCACTGATTTTAGGTTCCTTTTTTAGCCTGAAGACGTCAAAGTGAAGAGAGTTTTAAGAAAGAGATGCGCTTATCTTATGCTTCAATAAGTTGAGGAAATCGGCAGGGGTGGTTTCCCATAATTCTGTAGAAAACTCCTCGCCATAGCGGCTACGGAAATCGTGCTCAAGGTTGTCACATTCCCTCAGAAATTGCTCAATATCACCTATCAATCTATGTCGGGAAGCGGGAGTGGAATCTGCAATCCAGGCGTTGATTTGAGAATCAACAGTTTCACCACTACCGAACAGGTCATAGTCCTGTCCAAAGTAGATAGCGATAAGACTGTCCAGTCCAGCTAAGTTAATATTTTTCATAATTGAAACCACGTTGCATCAATTATTCATAACTTTGGTCAGCTCAATCTCACGAGTTGTGGGATTAAAGTACAGATAGAATAGATCCCCATTTAACTGCTCAGGCTTTGCCCATATTTCCTTCTCACCCAGACTGCGCTTTTGCTTCACGTATCCCAGCTTTTCGAGATAAGCGTGCAGCGATGCAGTATCTGTAGACCCTTTAAATATGATGCTATTTGAAGGTGAGTACCCGTCGCCAGGGTGTGCTTCAAAATAGTAGTTGTCCGTTATACGCGGCGCGTTTTCAATATCCGTGTCTGTCAGCGTATGATAGCTGAAGAAGTCATTTTCTTTGTAGACAGTCGTTTCATCAGAGCCAGATGCAACAAGCCAGAAAAACAGCCCTACGAGAATAAGCAAGGTGACAGCCAGAAGTGCGCACCACTTAATGACTTTTAACAGGATTGTCATTGCTTCGCCCCGATGAACGAGAGCGATGTACCGTCATTGGTAACGACCTTGACGACTCCGGATGTGAAATCGTTCCATGGCCTGAGCCAGGTCATAAAATGTGGAAGATTTACTTTATAGGGCTGGTGTCGGACACATTGATCATCTGGATCAGGAAACAGAATCGGACGGAATCCATGATTTTTATGGGATCCGATCGCCCCATAGTAATCCCATCGCCGTAATGCTGAATCATAACTGACTGGCTTGAGACGATAGCTATATCGACCCGGTATGATAGCCCGATAGAATCCAAACAAATCAGAAACCAAATCCTCGCCACTAAAGCCGCTCTCCGTATACCACGAGAATGACCGCAAGCTTTGCAGCCCTTCGAATCTGGATGCAGTGTTCATCATCATTGCCAGCATGATTCTGTTAATCTCTTCAGTATTCCGGCCTCGCTTAATTTCCCAGTGAGAAAATTTCCCGACGCTAAACTGCGATTTGAATTTTAAAATGCCCATATCCTGCCGATACATGACTGGATACGATGACTTGCCGCTACGCTCTCCTTCGGCGAACTGACGCCTCAGTGCAGCCACGTCATTGCCACGAGCATGGCCCATGTCAATCCAGCCCAACACTTCGGTGTACACTATGCCTCTGTCGAGTACGTCAAATGATGCCCCGTCTTTAATTTCTCTTCTGGTGCTCATACCTACATCTCCCTATGTAGTTTGCCCGTCGATTTTATAGCCGTTTATTCAGGCAGTCCAGACAGGCAAGCAAAAGGAGCTGACCTTCTACCCGTTGATTAATATCCCACTGGTGCTGCATGGCGGTTCAGGCAACAAAGACAGCGAGGTGGCGGAATCAATTCGTTATGGTGTCGGTAAAATCAATATCTCCAGCGACATGAAGAAAGCGTTTTTCGTGGCACTTGAGCAGGAACTGAAGCTTGGGGGTCACGAACCTGATTCTCTGTTTGTTAAACCGATGCAGGCGGCAGGTGAAGTCGTCGCGGCGAAGATGGCGCTGTTTAGTTCGGTGGGGAAAGCGGCGCTGTATCGGTAAGGGGTTGGTGGGGGGATTGGTTGCGAGTTGAGTATGGGAAAGGCACTGATGGATCGGTGTCTTTTTTGGGTTTGATTGTTGAGCTTTAAAACAAGTTCCAGGTCAGTCAGCAAGAGCCATCAACGAAAAGAGATCTGCTCATCGCTCTTCTTTCGTATGCCAGAGATCCACGATGTAGATAGCATTATCACGAAGTTCGTAGTGAATCTCGTCGTCATCCAGTATTACCTTTCGAACTTCACGTGGTTCATATCGAACCTGCTGTATGCCGATTACTGGGTGCGCCTAAAGGCCAGCACAGCCGGTTATAAGGCGGTACAGGACATCATCAGCATGCTGGCGGCTTTACTGAAGGGCAAAACGGTAGATGCGTTCCAGATCATCCTGAGCTTTAAGCGTCCAGTAAATTTCCATTTATCAGCTTTTCTTTAAACGATGACCAAATTCAACTATGTCCGCGTGACTAACTACACGCCCGGCATCCACATCGGCAAGACCAGCCTGAATGCTCTGATGACGCCGTTCCCTTTCAGCCAGCATAGTGGTTAACGCTTCCTTAATGATCCAGCTTTTAGAACGATCCAGTTCCACAGCCAGATTTTCTAGAGCATTAGCTAATTCGGTGGGTATCTGTGCGCTAATGGTCTGTTTTTTAAGAGAACCCATAGAGAACACCTCGTTTAATAACAGTTAATAACTTCTATTAAGTCTAGCATGAATTTGTTTATAAAAACATCAGAGCTGATTTTGCGGGCAGCATCCTGAGGTTGGTGTCGCTCTTATAATCACCTGAGGATTCGGTGCCTCTTTTTGCTGGCATCACAAAAATCAGCTCTCTGTTCGGCTGACTGAAATTCAGGGGCGTTTAGCGAGGCGACCTGTTCAGCCACGGACGGTAATAAATATGTTCAGCCTGGAAATCGACCGCGCCTTTATTACCGGTGAGACGCTGAGCAAGCGTTAATGCAAAATCGAAGGCGACACCCAGCCCCCGGCCACTGAGCAGATTGCCATCCTCCACCACATCCTCCATCACATACTCGCCATCTTTTACCTCAAGCCCCAGCTCGCCTGAGCAGGTATAGCGACGGCCTTTCAGCAGGTTATTTCCACCCAGCACCCGGGCGGCAGCGGAGCAGATTGGCGCAATCAACATTCCGGCTTCATCATGTCGCTGGATTAAAGCAGCAACAGCAGGACTGGCGGCCAGGTTCTTAGAACCCTCAGGCCCGCCAGGCATGATCAGCGCATCGAATAAATGTGAGTCCTGTAGTTCTTCAATCAGCTTATCTGTTTTAATGACGGCACCGTGGTAACTGACGATCTCGTGCTGAGGCTGACAGGCAACGGTGGTTACTGTGATGCCCAGTCGGCTGAGAATATCGAGAGTAATAAACGCTTCTGCTTCTTCAAATCCTGTGGCCAGGAGTAATGCTGCATTTTTGGACATATTGCCTCCGATGAAGTTTCAACAAAATGAAACGCTGTTTCATTTTACTGACATTCTACCAGAAGTTTCCCGCCGTCGATGACTCGGTTTAAGAGAGGGAGTTTATAACCTGTGCGTGACAGGATGCCACAGGCTGGATTGAGCGAAAGCGGGAGCGCTGTTTTACTGCACAGCACACGGGTGATCGCATCCACCTTGCAGAATGGGTCCATCGTGCCGCTGGTCCTTCGTTACTACAAGTGCCATGGGCTGGTTTTTCTGCGCGGGCAAGCGTCCTCGTCAGCCGGGTTCTTGCTGACAGAGTGCACAGCGGTTGAGTCGGTGGAGGATTCAGGATGATGAGGTTTGGTTACTCCCCGGCTGAAACCTCAGACGGCGGCGTTGAAAGAATAGCGCAGCGTTTATCCAGTAGCGACTCAACGGACGCCCGATTGCCCTTATCCCAGCCGCGCCGGGTAGTTAGCAGGATAAACCCTTTTTCTCCTGAGAAAGTCGCCGGGATGAGCGCCACACCAGACTCTGCCAGCTGCGGCGGCGACAGCCGGAAATGGCGCGCCACTGAGGAGACAGGATAGATCCCCATCGCCGCAGGCTGCATAACGCGGCGGGCATAGTAGGTGTGATTCAGCATACGGTCGGGCAAGGGTCGCCAGTCATTACTAATATAGGGTCGCTCGGCCTGAAGCTGGCGATAGACATCCTCCCGCAGGCAGGTCAGATGAATATGCAGTTGATTCTGGCTGCGGCCATAAGCGGAATTCAGCGCCATGCCGAGCCGATCCTCAGGCACTTCAGCACCATAGGCAGACATCAGACGATAGCGCATTAACCAGGCGTAGCCGAAATAATCGGGACGTCCGGGGCGCGACAACGCAATGCTCTCAATGCCGGACATTGCCACCGTGGGCACCAGAATAAAGTGCAGCCTGTGGCGAGGATTCTGGATAATACTGTAGCCCTGTGTGCTGTCCTGCGGCAGATAGATTTGCTGGCAGGGTGCCGGATCGCGACGGTAATGATAGTTATTCATGCAGAGGTCATGCGTGACTGTCCATAGCGCGTCTGAGCGGGCGCATCCCACCAGTAGCAGCGCGATGACCAGCGGCAGAGAACGGCATCGCCACAACAATTTCCCGTTCAGCGGATGGCGTCCGGTCAGGCGACTCAATGCAGGTACAACCTCATCAACAAGGGTTCATATTGGGGGAGCGTTTATCCAGTTTAGCACGGAGCCAGTGGTAACCAGCTTCGGGTTGGTTAGTATAGCGCTGGTGTTGCAGGGTGGTTAGGGCAACTGAGTGAATGTTCTGTCTCCTTATTCTTTGGAATAAGAAAAATCAGCCGTGACTAAATGCGATACTGATTTTGTAGATTGAACATCATAGGCGAAATAGTAACGCTCTCCAGTTGTGAATTTGAATCCGAACACAGGAAGGCACTCACCTTTTGGAACCTAAACAGGCTTGTCATCAAAAATTCTGTGAAGAGAGTTGCTTTTATCCTGTTGATTTGGATGGCAGTAATCCTTTCTTGTGGCTCCAGTGGCGACACCACACAAACTTCATTCTCTTTGATAAATGCCGTTGTTGATTCGCGCTCCACCATTCGATCACCAGGCCCAGGGCATCCCGTTAAGAGAAATAGACACCCAGCAACATTTTGTTTTTCATGATTAACGCTCCTTCCCTGTTACGATTTTCTGATAAAGCGAGGGGACATCCTGCAACATATTTTCTCCCCTGCACATCCCTATGCGCCCAGTCTTTGATAGAAAGACCACTGAATTATCCCATAAACCAGCAGTAACCAGTAATCAGCTAAAATAGAGGCTTGCTGTTCAGGAGAGTAATCAGTTAGCCTGCCTTTATCCGGTTTATAAGTATATTCAGCAGCCCAGATAAATGCGCCCCGCATTCTCACCCATTGCTCATATTGATGTTGCCACACGTGGCCCAACTCATGGATAAAACATATTTATCTTCGATGAAAACAGAATGTGCGGAAAAGTCTTCTTTATACATTGACTGTCTATACCATAGCTCCCCGTTGGACTCATCGCGTAGTTCTGCTTCTGTAGTCCGAATGGTAAATAACTGTCGCAATCAATCCAGACACGGCTATTAAGGCGCTAATGTTCCTGCTGTCCCCGCTGATTTTGTAAGACCGATAATCCATCTGTAGTCTTGTAAGCTGGACTTTGCATCCGTTTTGCAAAGCAAAAATATCCAGAATATTGCTGGCAGATGTCGTTTGCACCCTCCGTAGCTGGATGAAAATACGATTAGCAACAGCTAACGAAGCGGATTATACTAGTTTATCTACTCATCCCGGAGGCAGAAACTGACGTGAAGGATACATACTACAACGACAAAAGCATCAATTCGTTAATCCAGAGTGAACTGAATGCGTTCTTTGAGGATTACAAGGGTATTATCTATGCCTACGCCATTATGAACAAGAAAGACCCTTCACAGATGCGTATTATTAATAACAACACTGAGTGGTTCGATATCTACCTGGAAAGAAAATATCAGTTTATTGATCCTGTCATTATTCAGAGCTTACGTTCTATTGAAGATTTCTTTTGGGAGAACAACGTCATTCTGTCTGGCGGCTACAATCTCACGCGAATTTTCAATGAAAGTTTTCAATATAATATTTTCCAGGGGCAGACATTCCCTCTGCATGACTATCTGAATAATCTGGCTTTGCTATCCATTATCAGCCAGAAAGATTCTGGTATTGACATGAAAAAAAATCGTTCGCAAATAGTTAGCTTTCTTATTAACTTGCATCAGAAGACACTTAACTTATACAGTCAACACCATCAGAAAAAGAACGTTTTTTTGTCACCGCGTGAGCGGCAAATACTTAAGTGGGTCGGCGCCGGGAAAACATACGCCGAAGTTGCGGTCATTTTATCTATTGCGGAACGCACCGTAAAATTTCATATGGGCAACGTCATGAAAAAGCTCGGAGTGAATAACGCCACACATGCGGTAAAACTTGGGACGGAGCTCCGGCTGCTGGACAACTGAGCCAACGTTACTGGTTAAAGATGGCGTAAATGCCGGAACATCTCACGAAGCCAGCCACTGGCTTTGTCCCTGGTGATAATATCTTCCACGATGCTCATGCTGGCAGGCATGAAAATGTAGTAGATAACTTCCCCTTTTTCAGAAAGGCCTTTCTGAATAACTTCTGTTTTCCAGTTCGCATGGCGAAATATTGCATACATGCCGCGACTAGCCACAGCATACATCCCCCGATAGTTTCTCTTCATGCAATAAACAATCATTGCAAGGAATAACACTTTACTGGCGGGCAAGCCATGCAGACCTGCAGAGTCACGTCTTTCTTTATCTAAAAAGAGTCTGCTAATTTCACAACAGGGGATATCTGTGGGGAGACCACTTATGCCCTCGAAATATTCATGAAAAATTTCGCTCATCATCGTCGGCTGCGTCGAATCTATAAATCGTGCACCACATAGCAACTTTCCGTTATGCATGCCCAGCAGGTAAGTCGTATTTTCGTTATCAAATTGATCCTTTTCCATGCCGTCAATGCATTCGACTTTCCAGTCGAGCCTCTCCCGAAATGTTTTTCTTCTGAGCCGGTAGAGTTCGGTCGCTAATTCTGGCGGAAATTCATCGTAATCACGCAAAAAAAACTCAATCGCAGAATTCATTCCTTCATTCCTGATAATCACACATGGGAACTATTAACCCTGTCTTTTAGGACAGCTTTTATTACACCTGTGCAGACCCTATACTAAAAAAGTACCTGACCACAGGCACTCACCATGCTTAGCGGTCAGGAGGTCAAAGACCAAATAAACACCAGGGAAACTCCACCCGCGATTATCTGATATTTCAGGTCCCGGGTACAGAGTGCAATAAGCGCTCAAACGATAATTATATTAAAATACGAAAAATATCAATCAACTATAGTTTAATAGTTGCCCTTTATAGTTTTAAGGGGCAATCTTTCCTGTTGCATTGACTAAAGCCACTGTTATCTAAGCTGTGATACAGGTTAACCTGGGGTTTCCCCGCCTGACACTCATCAGTTGCTGACGACATCGCCGCCAAACTGTTCAGCCGTTATACGCCCCCCTCACTATTACCGTAACAGATACCGCCATCAGCGAGTAACTGACCGACGCTTTTGATGTTAAGCGTTCCGTAGGTTAGTGGCTGGCTGTATCCCGCCTCTCACGCTGAGCTGTCTTAATGAGGTTGGCGCAACTTTTCCGTCAGAGCGTCGATGATCGCGCTTACTCACTGCACGATTAAACGCACCGACATTTCTTTTTGCCCCACCGAACCTGAAAGCATTTTCATTGCGGCAAATCAACTTACCGTTGTCGTCAATGTAAAACAGCCCGGCAGGCAGAACAGACAGATCATTCAGGCATACTACCTTCTATCATGGCTTTTAGTTGTTCCTTTGACCGCTCTCCGTATCTGGAAAGCGTTCCGGCAAGGTGATGGCTGGATTTTGGTTCGATATTGACGACATAGCGCTGGTGATGCCAGCGATCATCAAACTGGTAGTCCTGTCCGGCGTGGCGCTATGCAGCAAAAGAGCTGATGATACGTACATATCATAATAATTTAATGCACAACGTGAGAGGATTTACATCATTCAATTTATAAATAATCTTTCACTTCTGCCATCATTAATTCACACCTTATAAAATCATTGCTTAGTGTTAAGTAGCTTCTCAATGACTCTTACTATAATTTGATAACCGACGAGCGTTACTAATGTACAGATCACTAAAAGCGCAATCCCCACAAAACCCTCGATATCGCGTTGATTAAATAGCCCTGCTAATTTTATCCAAAACCGCTGTTGTCCTTCTGTCGATGGATCTGACGGCCTTGCCACAAGGAACGTTATTACAAACAAAGATACTGCAATAAGGATTCTAAACCCCGCGGGGACACGTTTTGCTTCCATTTAAAACCACCTCAATTGTGCCAAAAGACATTAGTCCATTACGTAATTTCACTTGTGATGTTAAGAGTAATGCCTGCCGGATAGCTGTGAAATCCGTTCTGTGTTGCAACGTGATGCAGCCTAAAGATACACCAAGCGGGCCGCGAGGATGTAGTCTGAAATTCCCTCGCTCTAGATTACGCACCCTGATATTTAACCGCTCCCGAAGCGATGTCGGGAGCGGCTTTTCATTCAGACAACTTTCTGTTTACCGGATATGACCTGAATAAACTCCTGAACCTGCTTTTGTTTCCGCGCCGACAGCTTGCACACCTGGCGTAGTGACTGCATCAGTTCGCTCTCCTGCCGGGCGGTGAGCACAATACAGCCTTCCATTACCTTTACATCTACTGCGGTTCCTGTGGCAAAACCAGCAGCTTCCAGCCATTGCCCTTTCATGGTGATGGCGGGGATCCGGCTGTAATCCGGATGGCGGCTCGCGTAGCCTACAGTTAATTTACGGTTATTTGCCGGGGAGACTTCTGGTTCAAAGGATTGTGCAATAGAATGGGCGTCAGTCATGATTACTATTCTCCGTAAATAGTAGTTGTGATTAGCGGCGCGGATGTGTTGCAGCACATCCGCGCCGCGCTAAATACCTGTATATATCATCAGGAAAGAGAAGGAAAGTCCAGCTTAAAACAGCGGAAAATACGCCACTTATAAAACCATTTGAATATAAAACGTAAGGTTTATCTGCCAGGAAATAATAAGAAGCGCACCAGCAAGGTGCGCAAAAATAATAATCAGGATTTTTTACGTGCGGCTTTTTTATCTGTGCTGGCTGCCCGTTCGGCTTTGATCTTTTCCAGTAATGGGGCAGTGCTATTGGCAGCCTGTCAAATCAATACTTAGGCTTATTTTCCTGAAATAATCAGCCCGAAAAAAAGCCACTACAACTAACTCAAACCAATACCTTCAACCCATGCTTCTGCACCACAGTAAGCAGTTTTAGCGATAATCCACCTGGACGCTTTACACCACTTTCCCATTTCTGCACCGTTGAGACACTGGTATTCAGGTAGCTGGCAAAAACGGGCTGGCTGACATTCAGCTTCTCTCGCAATGCCTTAATCTCGATGGGTTGCAGCTCATCCACATTGTTGAGGCACGCTTTATCAAAGTTGCGCATCGTTTTCTGCGGGATAGCATCGACGCTTAATAATCCAGAAGCCGCGCTGTGGATGGCCTCAAATGCAGGACTCTTAAATTTACTTTTTGCAGTCATGGCAAATCTCCACCGGTTCTTTACTCTTAATCAGTGCCGTGATCTTTTCATCGCTAAGAGCAGCATAGTGCTTTGCTAACTCGCCAAATCCGGCCAGCTCGCGATTATCAATATTTGTCATATCCTGTTTGGTATAAAGGAACGTGTAAAATCAGTGCTCCCCACCTTTCGCCAGGATAATGGCGCGATCGCGATTCTGGTTCAGGCGCTTCTTGTAAACACCACCACCAGGATGATTGGTATTTTTCCTCTATAACCCCTCGGTCAGAGGTGCCAGACAATAATTTACATGTAATCCCAAAATACCTTTTGATTAGTCGCCTGGATATCGCCAGACACTTCACTCTTCTTAAATGAAGGGATAGTCTTAAACCATACTCAACATCGGTTGTTTTTTAAGCTGTATGCAATGGTAGCGCTAATAGGGACATTATGCTTCATCACTATCAGGCAAAATCAGTGGATGATATCTATCTTGATGACTTTCCCCACATCCTCCACCCGAATACGGCAGCGCGTTACCTTGAGGAGACCGCTCGGCCAAATAGAATCATCCGGGATTGGGATTTACCGGGCAACTATGGTCTTTTTGTCAGCCGATATCGTCAGTTCCACTTTCAGCAGCCCTGGATGGCATACCGGGACGTGCTGGATGACATTCGATCCGGGAAGGTTGTTTTACTGGGAAATGACGCATTTAGTCATGTCATTACGGGAGTGCAAATATCCTCTGGCAACCTCCGGAATGACCTGCCTTTGTTCCTACACTCCCGGCTTAGCTACCTCATCTCACATCAACTAAAACGCCCGGTATACTACGTTCGCCCGTTAGCGCCCATTCAACATGCTCAGGCGGCAAAAACCATCAACAGCAAAGCAGCGGGTCGGCTTCTGGCCGCTGGAGGCGTTTACAACGGCAATATTGAGGGATTCAGGAAGACCGCAGAGCAACTCGGCGGGGATGCACCAGCGGGTTACGACCAGGTCATGGATAACAAAGGGTTACTTATCACCGGTGCATCTGTTGCTGCCGGGCTGACAATGGGAAGAATGCGATTTCCTGAGTTAGAGAAACCAGAAGCATTCGGGGCTAAAGGCACATTTACGTCAAGAACATTTGACCCAGAAAAAGCAGGTGGGCCAATAGAGCACCTGACAACAGACGGAATAAAAATCACTCATGAAGGAATCCAAATCGTAGAAAAACACATATCACGGTTTGATCCCGATCCTGGCAACAACTTTATGGTTTCCAGATTGAAAAAAATTGCAAACGGTGAAATACCTCCTGAAAAAGTAGACTTGAATTACTATATTCATGAGTGTCGAGAATATCAGCGTTACTGTAATTTAGGATGGGAAACAGGCAGGCCAGCCGATGACATTGAATCTTATGATTTATGGAACAACACGCATACTGCAACTCTCGAACATTATAGAATAACTGGCGATGACCTTTATCATCCGGATGCCCCATCATGGTAAACAACACTGAACTAAACATTCTTAAGCTGTTAGCTTCAAGAAATGACGTAAATTGGAATTGGTATAATCTTGATCGCGCTATGTCAAAGCGAAAAATGGATGGAGTGGGTAATGTTGCACGGCTTATTAGGGGCTTATCCGAAGCGGGATTAGTTGACATAATACCAAGAACCCCAGCAGGTATGGATCACTATCAGATATCAGAGCAAGGCTCTCGACTTCTGGAAGAACTTGATCATCAAGATTTAATCCAGACCGATTTATCATAACAGTCGTTTCAGGAACCGCCTCAGAAGCTCTGTTGGCGGTTCAGCCATTCATTTTTGGTTAATGGCTTGATGAAGTATCTCGCCTTAAAACATTCCGGGAAGGCGTCATTCACAATTGACATAATTTCTCATGATATCAAAGAAATACGTGTTAATCACTACAAAGCTCAACGTCCTGAAAGTCATGGCAGAAAAAGACATAGACTGGACATGGATGATACTGGATCGCACCCTTGCTACACGGGGTATTCCCGGATTTAGCAATGTTGCGACGATAGTAACCAACCTGATGAACGATGGAATGGTAGATACTGTTTATAACGAGACCTCATCAAAACCAAGGTATCGCGTATCTGAGCAAGGACACCAGTTATTGGGACAAATCAGCAAGGCTATAAATCCATCCGATATCCCATGATTTGAGGCTAATTATTATGGATACGAGACATGTCAGGCTTTGCTGTACGGGCCTTCATATAACCATGGCTACGAAAAATCTTTCTTCCGGGTCATGTGCAGGTAAAACCTTATCGAAACGGGATGGACCCCAAGATCTGCCTGCATCCATTACCTGATGGGGATTGAGGCAGGTTGATTCAGGCTTTGGAAGCATAAATCCCAGACACAAAAAAAGCCGCCCTTGAGCGACTTCAATTTGCATGCTTGGTGCGAAGTCCGGACTCGAATTAAAAACCCAATAGACTGATATAAATGTAGTTTATAACGAGTAATAAATAGTTATACCCGCACTTGTACCCACAAGTTAAAATCCGTATAAAAAATAGACATCTCGAGTGGGTATAAAACCTTACCAGTAGAATACCGATATGGCTATCAAGGCCAGATTCAGGCAGGTAGGAAAGTTTTCTTCAGAGGAACCAAAAGTTTGGTCTCGATATCGACTTGCTCATAGTTTTCGATAAGTGCTCTGACAAGATCGTCCAACGTCCAGAGGGTAAGCGGTATAGTCGAGCGGTCGGCTTCATAGCGAGCATCTTTAGTAAAACCACCGGTACTGACATAAAGCCCTCGATCGTCTTTATGACGACCACCGATAAAGCTACGGATCTGTTGGCTTCCCATCTGCTCTCTACGATGTTTTACCTCAACGACAATACGTGGATTCTCAAATCCAAATCCATCAGGTGAAGCGATGATATCCTTACCACGATCTGGACCCACAGGAGACACCTGTGTTTTATATCCCATGCTGCGTAAAACACCTGCAACCAGATACTCCATCTCCTTCGGATCGAGCCCATTAACTCGATCTTTAATACCTTCACGCGCCAACGACTCCACATCGCGAAGCGGATCAGAAACGACCTCATCTTCATCTGTCGCTGTTGGATTATGAGTAATTGTATCTACAGTGGGTTTCTTATCCTGCAAAAGCTCTTCTAGAGCATATTCTGGAAGCTGGAAGACCGTCAGCGTCGAACCCAATGTGTTTTTGGTAGCAACAGACAGTCTATCGCGGTCGATTTCTTGAGTATTCCATTTAACCTGCCGAGCGATCCCCATCCCCTCATCCACCCATTCAGGATGATATTGGAAGTCGGACGTGACTTTGCCTAGCAGGTAAGTACGGTTGGCTGGCGAATAGGTAATAACCCAATCACCCTTTTGGATCTCATTCACAAAACGCCAGACCTGCGATGCACCGGAACGCGCAGTTCCCAGTTTTGTTAAGGGATCCGCCTCCTGGTATAAGGCGAGTAACTGTGCTCGGGACAGGCCGGGTTTGACTAATGGAGCCACCTGAGACCAACCGATGCCTACAATTTGCTTATCGCGAAAATCGTCATAGAGCTTGCCGCCGTCACCACGGATCATCCACATTCTGTTGCCCATAGCCGTACCTTCATGAGGAAAAGAAATTAAGCTGGATCATTAGCTTGTTCGCCGCATGCGTCAAAAACCTCCAAATTTACTTCGCTAACATTCCTGGGTAGTGTTTAGCGATAATATCGTTCATCCTCTCAACCAACTCCAGGCGCTTAAAAGTCAAATGCGCAGTGCCCTTCTGAAAGTAACGAACGCGGAAGAACTCATCCTCATAAATATCCTTATCCGGGTCATCTCGAATATGCGCCATCAATCGAGTAGTTATATCGCTACGGTTGTCAGGGATGGGTTTACCATCCAGTAGAAACAGCATTCGTTCCAAGTCCGCCAACTGATCCCTCCGCCAACCCCAGTTAAGGCTAAAGCCCCAGCGGTTATGCGTTACCAGATTGTTAATGATTATCTTCTTACCAAAGCTGCAGGGGCTATTGGTTTTGTAATCCCACGACAGGCCTTTGAAGACGTTAATGATCCCGCGCTCAAAGACTTCCATTTTGTTCAGATGTAACTGATCAAAAGTACTGAGAATGTTCGCCTCACTGATAGCAGGAAGATCGCCCTCCTCCAGGTTCTTATGCCACTGGTCGCGAGCCTGCGCATCCATTAAGGCCATCATGCCGGACTTCAACATCAAATCGCGCCAGATGCTGCGGTCTATATTGTGGGTAACGGCAGGCATGGCTTTATCAGCCTTCTCAGTCAGCCAACTATCGTAGCGGTGCCCTGACTTCATCGACCAGTCTTGCACCGTACCACCACCAATTTCTGAGGTTAGCCGTGAAATGGCATCAAGCTGCTCAATGAGTTGCTCAATCTGTTTAAGTGCGGAATCGCGACCAGTGACCACACGTTCGATACAGGTCGACAGGATGAGTTCATTGTGTTCCGTTAACACGTCGGGTTCTGTTTGCATCGTTAATCGTCCATTAAAGCAAACACGCCTGCCAGGAGTGGCAGGCGCATTATGCGATGAATAAAAAAGGTGGGAAGTTTAGAAGTAAAAATCAGGAATGAGGCTCGAAGAATTCAAGTATTTATTAATCCAGTAGCTCGCCTGGCTCTAAGAATATCGGTGGCGGTCAGGAACGGTTTCTGCTCCTGCCAGGTGAATCCCTTACGGTCAGTGCGCACCAGTTCATAACGCTCCACAAGGAAATTAACCGCATCGGCAAGTGTTATTCTCGCCTCGATATGTTCCAGAATAGCCGCATCGTCGTGGAATGGCGTATCGTTAAGTGTCAGGCCGTAATGGTGCTCCAGCAGATACGTTAACAGTTGCTGCCAGACCTGTACGGACGACAGGCGTGACGAAACCGGCACCGTGGCCGGTACAGATGAAATGTGCATGAGTTGGGTCCTGATAAAAGAAGAAGAGAGAAGGTGTTACGGAGTTGGATAAATAGAAATGTAAACGTAACCGCAGCTTCCACGGGTATCAGCTATACAAGTTAAACTCGCAAGTTGAATGTTCACCTGACGTTGCTGATGTGGATTTAGTTCGCCAGCACGCAGCATATCTTCCAGCTGTTCTATAAACAGCGGAAAAGCTAGATCTAATTTCTGCAGGTGTATGGGGCTAAAACTGCCCATCAATCCAGCCCTGTCAGTCAGGTAATACAACCGGTTGCCTTCCTGAACTAATCTAGCGCCAAATCGTGGAGTGGTATCGCTTTGTAGCCCCCATTCATGAGGTGGTGTGATTGACATGAAAACCTCCGTTTAAAGCAAACCCTTCTCAGCAAAAGAAATCACTTCATTCCCAACAACCAAATGATCCAGCACTCGCACTTCTACCAGTGCTAACGCTTTCACTATCCGCTGAGTGATGTAGTTGTCCTGCTGACTGATTTCTGTCGTACCTGAAGGATGGTTATGAGCCAGAATTACCGCAGCGGCATTATGTTTCAGAGCCAATTTAACCACTTCGCGGGGATGCACTTCGGTATGGCTGAGTGTGCCGGTAAATAGTGTTTCGCATCCCAGCAGGCAGTGCTGATTATCGAGATACATCACGATAAAAACTTCACGCTCCTGATGAGCCATCTGTAATTGCAGCCAGGTTTTAGTAAAGCTGGTGGAGGTAAATGGCTCACTCGGTTGACGCTGATATTTCTCCAGCAGTCGTAACGCCCGACGAATGATGCGTTGCTCGTTTGCAGGAAATACCGGGGATAAATTGAATACAGACATAATTGCTCCTTAAAACAAAAAGCCTCGCCGGTTTATTGGCAAGGCCTCAGGGAAGGGATAATAAAAAGGTTCATGAAGCAAGCTGCAGCATATTCTCGGCCATCACCCAGAGGGCGCGATTAAGCTTCACATCACTGTCGATACCTTTTACAGCACGAGTATGGGCACGTTTGCCTTTGGTGGTTCGTCCAGACAGACCGCCTTTAAACAGGTTTTCCTGAATGCGCTGATAAGTAGTCCACAGGTCGTTACTTTCATCCTGCCGGCGGCGTGGTGATAGTATCTGCGATTCCGTCACCGGCTGATGCTCTTCACCAAAGCGATAGGTTAATGCCGCTTTCGCCATCGCCTGCTGTGCTGGCGGCGGTAAAATTAGCGACTGCATGGCATCGCGTTTCTCTTCTACTCGGTCAAAAATCCCCAGCACTTCGTAAGCCCCTTCGATTACTTTCTCTACCACATTACCTTTATGGGGAACACGTACTTCCCCAAAGCTTTCGCCGCAAACGAGGCCATTCTGGCAAACGAAGCGAAATAAGCCCGGCAGCATTTGGTATGAACTGGAACCGTCGTGGCTGTTCAGCAGAATAATTTCCGGTACCTGCTTGCCTGTAATTTGTCCCTCACGGCGCAGGCGAAGCATGTGTTTGGTGTGTTCACGTTTGCTTTGATCGCGCACGCGGGTTTGACAGGCAAAGAAAGGCTGAAAACCCTCACGCTGCAGATTCTCCAGCAAGGTAATGGTGGGGATGTATGTGTAGCGCTCTGAACGTGATGCATGTTTATCTTCCCCGAACACGCTGGGGACGACCTGCATCATTTCCTCAGAAGTCAACGGACGGTCACGGCGCATCTGATTGACCCGACCAAAACGGCTGGCTAGTTTCATGAAAAATTCCTTATAAAAAAACAAAAGGCCATGCCCTTACGGGTCATGACCTTCTCGATTTTTGGTGTATGTATTTCAAGGGGTTAATGATAATGCTGATGCCGAGATCACTTGCGCGATGAATGAGTGAAACAACAAATACAATGACATCATTCAGGTTTAAATGTGAACGTACCTTTGTTTGTCTCCACAACCAGCTCAAGCAATTGACACTTAGAAAAATTCTCATCCGTTGTCACATTAAACTTTAGCGTATCACCAAATTTCAGTGGAACATTAAAGCGGTCACCATTCCCGTTCGGGCGGAGGGTGCAATTACCGCGATTCATAATGGCATTTTTTACAATGATATTGTCACCGACACTGGTCAAAGTAATACGCCAGTTCGGGAACTGGTTAACAAGATAGAAATGCTCTGTAGAAACTTTAATGACAGGCTGGTCACTCACGTCCTCATCTGCCGTATTATTGGTCGTATCCCCGGTATGCGACACTTGCTTCTCCATACCGGCAATACCGTTCGTTAATAACCCGTTCGCTACTTTAATGGTGCCTGGCTTACAGGAGATACTTTTGGTTTCATTACCCAATAAATTTATCTCTGTATAGCCTGCTGATTTCTCACCTTTATGTTCGGCATAAGTAATGGCAACAGCCCCTTCAATCTCTTCTCCGGTACCACGCAGGTTGAAAAATTTCTCGTGAAAAACAGGTCGGGAACCAACGGTCTGAACCGCTTCTCCCGATGGAACATCTAACTTAATGACTGCCCCTTCACTTTCTACATCTCCCGGGTTCGTAAAGCTGATATAGACAGTCTGAGCACTATGTGAAAGCGTCATGATACTGTTATCAGACAGCGTACATTTCAGATCAAAATCAGCAGCAGCACAGGCAGTGGTAAAAAGAGTCGACAGGGTAAAAATTACTGTAGGTAGGGTTTTCACAGGGAAATTCCTTGTTTGATTAAAAGCCATCTTGTTCAACAACATCTTCATTCTGAAGGTCATAACTGGTTACATTGACGACAACGACAGGTTCGAGAGGAATATCAGCTATACGACGGCCGATTAAAGACTCTCCACGTTACCCAGCGAGGCTGGCAAAGAGCTGCTCCTCATTACTGATTTCCGCTTAAACCTGATAACGGACATGTATGTCTCCTTAGAAAGGTGAGTCAGAATGCATGACTGGTCACCAAACGCATCAACACACCTCGTTTATTAATATATAAAACAGAAGGTTACACACAAATCGTAAAATCTTATATCCCTTCGGATTGAAGGTAAAATGAGATAATCAGATCGTATCGATCGACAAAATCGATCATTGATAAACAAACTTGTTCAAGGAGGAGAGGGACTAGCGAAGAAAAATGCCGCGGGTAGGCTTTAGAAGAACCAGTGCCAGAGTGTTGAAGCGGCGCTGGCTAGGCTTTCACGGAAAACATGGAGTCGGTCCTTCAGTGCTTTTGGTAATGGCACCGCGTCAATAATGCGGCTAAATAACTCTCCCACCAGTTCACCAAAATCCTGTCGAACCACCTGCTCAGATTCAGATGTACGATGAATTTCTTTTATCTGACAGAACACACCGCTGCTGGCTGATGCTGGTAGCGCGCTGACAATGGTTTCGACTAGAAGGGGCAGGTTATAACCAGTGCTGGCGGAAACAGGATGTACCGGATGAGAAGTACGGAAGTGATGTGATACTGCGTTGCACCTGCCCGTAAGAGTGAGTCGTTGCTCTGCAGAGGGGGTACCCGTTTCGCGACACCACTCCAGCGAGGGTTCAGCCTTGTCGGCCTGATTGATGACAAACACAATGCAGTCTGGTGAGACTCCGCATTTCAACAGGAACTGATAAAAATCCTCATCAGTAGAGCAAGCCCGATCATCGGCTTTCATCACCCAGAGGATGAGGTTAAGGTCTGGTATAAGCGACTGATAGAGCCTGCGATATTCTTTGTCATACTCAAGACTTTCCCCTGCGCCGGGTAAATCAATTAATGTCATCTTTCCCTCCCCGACATCAATTTTGAAATGCAGAGCCTCGCGGGTACACCCCGCATTATGGCTTACCGCGCTCAGTGGGTGCTGAAAAAGGGCATTAATAAGACTGGACTTTCCGGTACCGGTTTTACCCATTATGCCAATGGTGGGTTCATAGGCGATAGTGTTTCTTATTTTGTTAAGTACTTCGTTCCTTACGTATTCTGGGCAGAGAGAGAGGTGAAGCCCTAACAGTTTAAGCCCGTGCTTTTTCTCATTATTCATCTAATATATCCCGTTAAATTTAAACCATCTGATTCATTTCTACCGAGTGATATAGACTTAAAAATGCTTATAATCTAAAAGCAAAGTACAATTACTTAAACACTTTCTGACGCATTCCAGAATTTATTCTGAATCCATTATTTACTTTCTCGCCAAACAAGATTGAAAACCGCTCACTAACTGAACGATGGTCCACACCAAGAATAATACATGTTACAACTTCACCGTCATCCATACTAATTCTCTTGACATTATCACCTTCAACCTTTCGTTGAGAGTTCGTACTGAATTCATAAACTGGTATAAAAAAAGCACCATCTTTATATTTATCATCAAAAACTGGTGCAAGCATTCTGATTGACCCTGCCTTAGATTTAGTAGTTAAATCGTAATAACTGCAATATCTTATTTTTAAGAAATCATAGCAACCATCATATTTTAAGCACTCTTTTTCAGACACTCTTATTAAGGTAACCTTAACATCATAACGTCCCTTTAAAGAGCCTGAATCAGTTTTTTGATACACACCTTTAATCAAGGTCCTTAATAATACAAAGCAGGAATCTCTGAGGCATTCCGGATTATCTTTCATTCGCTTCCGGATAATATTCCGAAAAATAGAAATGATACTTTCTGTTATCTGAAGCATAACGTATTTGTACATTTCTGGTTTTGTTGTCAGGGCATCGCACTCGAATACTCCACTACATAAAAACGACATTTCTGGGTAGTAAGGTTTATGCAGGACAAGAGCTGGTTGGTTGGTTTTTCCAGACACGGATGCTGCCTCTTTTTCAACCAAACTCCCCAGATACCTGGATTTTGACATACCCTGCTCCTCCGCTGAGCGCTCCACGAATTCCTGCAACCCCTGCGCTGAAAGGTACGCAGTCTCCTTAAATTTTCCTGGCATATGTTCCCTTCCTCATGAGTGTATTCGCCTCATCTAAAGGTACCTTACTTATTGTTTAATTCATACAAATCAATATATTAAATATCATCATCAATTCATATCCTTATCATCATCGGGGAATCCATGCAGGGATTAGTGAAAAAAAACTGGCTTCCCTATTATGCGTAAGACCGATCACTCACGCCCTCCCGGATTAACCTTAGGACATATATAAGAGTCAGAACGGAACAAGCTGCAAACTCACTTCAGGTACAGATGTGACAACGCAAAAAGCGACCACAAGATATCTGGCCTCAACAAACTAACTTGCGGATAAAAAAGCAGCAGAAAAAGCATAACGGCTCATTTCCTTCTTCTATTGGATCTTGACTTTCTTCACAGCTCTTTTTGCCGGATTAATAATATATCCATAACTTGATTAACAAATGCATTAACCATGAACACTAAGAAAACAGTTGCCCCCTCTCATACTTATCCTTTCTTAAACAAAAACTTACTGTCTTGACCATGTAATGAATTTTTAAGAACACAAGGTGAAAGTAATGGAAGATTATTCAGGATGCTATGGGGATTTGAGAAAGGAATATTTAAAACGGACCGCGGAGAGTATCAGCAAAGCACAGCAGGAGTACCCTCGCTTACTGGCTGTCAGAGTAGATTTCCGCTTACCCATGAGCAAAGAGAAGCTGGAGAAAGCCAGAGTCGATTCTTCGGTTATCACTCGTTGTATGAAATCTCTGAAGGAGCGTATTAAGGCGGATTTGAAACGTAAAAAGAAAGCAGGTAAGCGGACCTATCCCTGTCGGCTTCGTTATGTATGGGTGAGGGAGTTTAGTCTTGAAGGGAAAAAACATTACCACGCTCTGCTTCTCCTGAATAAAGACGTTTACTTTCATCCAGGAGGTTTCAACAAAGACAGTGGGACGTTAGCGTCAATGATAGCCGGATCTTGGGTGAATGCTCTAGGGCTTTCATATCCGGCTGACCGGTGCCTAGTTCACTTTCCAAGAAATGGTTACTACCACCTGAACAGCAAAAGGGAGAAAGAGTTAATTACATCGATAAATACGCACATGGATGCACTGAAGTTTCGTACTGCCTACATGGCTAAGGTAGCAACAAAAAGCAATGAAGATGGAGAACGAAACTTTGGCTGCAGTCAGAACTAAAAATTATTAATTACTGAGAAACGGATGGTTATGGCGGAGTGACAGGCGATATCAAAAAATGATTGAACCTCGAGCTCCTGTCTTTCAACTCATAAAGACAAGAGAAATCGTCATGACCATCCAGACCGATACGTTAGACCTGATGAACGACCGTTTAGTAGATATGATTTTTATTACTTCTTTCACCGGGCTGAGTGATAAGTGGTTCTATAAACTAATCAGTGACGGTAAATTTCCAAAACCAATTAAACTGGGCCGCAGCTCCCGCTGGCGTGAGAGTGAAGTACGAGTCTGGCTTAACGAACGCATTGAGGAATCACGCAGTTATTGAGCCGGAGGGTAATAAAAAACGGCAACAGAACCGCCTCAACAATGATTTTCGGTATTATTTTACCCATTTTGGCAATCCATCTTTCGATGCTGGCAACCGTTTAAACACCCCTTCTACACCAGATTTATGGAAATCAGAAATTATCTGACGCTTCTGCTCAGGTGTGAGTAACTCGGCAATACTCATCCACCAGCGGGTAACATCTTCCTCAGAGAGCTGTCCTGCCTGAGGCTCCCCTTCGCCTGAAATGAGCCAAGACAGTGAAACGTTCGCACCCTTTGAAATGGCAAGCGCCTTGTCAGCACCGGGAATAGTTTTGCTGTTGAGATATTTTTTTACTGATTCGCTGCTGATCCCACACTTTCGGGCGAAGGAGGAGGTGGACTCTTCCTGCATTATCATGCGGAGTCTTGCACCAAAATTTTCCATTCCGACTGTCGATTTCAAATCAGCACCAAATTTAACCGCCATAAACGTTCCTCAAAAGATGGAAAGCAGGAACACCGTCTGCCCCTATAAGTAGGTAATAAAATATCACTTCGTTAAAGATTATAGGTATAATTAGTTGAAAAAGCAGTGCCAATCGTATTCATTAAGGTAATAAAGCAGTGCTTTCCTCCTTGTCTTGGACGCCAGTCTGCTTAGAAAATGATTGCTAAGTTATTTTGAAAGGCAAATGCAAAGGGAGTCACGATCATTTTACTTTGCAGGCATCTTCTCCCCTGCAATAGCGGAGGTAGTGATCTTGGTAATTTTGGAGTCAGCCAGAAAACTTTCGCTGAATTGGGCTTTGTTTTCCCGAATAAACCCTTTCAATGCATTGTAGGTTCGCAGACGGTACACACCAAGTTCAGGCAGTGATGCTTTCAGGTTGAAATGATGCTTTTTGATGATGGTTTCCACTTCACTGAATATTGTGGGTACCGTTTGCTCGCTATGTGTTAGCTCCTTTTCAATAAATGAGGCTGGGATACGGTTCGCCTCATCTTTCAGCAGGCGGTCGATAAGATCATTCGTCACTTCGGTACTCTCGCCAAGTACAAAGAAGAGATCACAGGCAAAACGCTCTAACTGCCGGAAGTTTCCCGGCCAAGGGGCGCGCAATATTTTTTGTAAAACACCCTCTTCATAAACCGTGAATAGCTGTGACAGAGCCTGTCTCGCTTTTCCATTATTTGTAAAGGTAGGCAGATAAAAAGACTTCCATCGATAGAGCGTCAGAATATGTGTTAACAATTCTAGGGCGTTGTTATGTGTAAATAACTCGTTGAGAGATTTAAATTTCACAACGTCGCGGATGCGATGAAACAGATCGCGGCGTAAACGGCCTTCCGTCAGCAGGCGTGAGACGGGTTCATTAACGGCCAGAACTACCTTGACATCGTATTTTTTCTTCGCTGCGTCATCCCCTACTTTACTGATCCAGACGTCATTACTGATAGCTGAAAGCAAATCTAGGAGCTGTGTTTGTGAGGCTAAGCTTGCACTTTGCAGTTCATCAAGGAAGAGCACGCCGTTGTGTGCTTCTTCAAAAAATCCATTTTTGTCGGTGGCGCTTGTAAATGCACCTTTTGTTGAACCTCGCATACGTGTTTCCAACAAAGTTTCACTAACTGCCGCAAGATTGATTTCAACCATTGCCTTACCCATTTTCGAGGCAAGATGTTTAGCCGCCGCGCTTTTCCCAGTACCGGTGTCTCCCTCAATAAGCAGGGGGCCAGGCTTAATGTGAATACCCGTGTCTTCATCCAACCGTAGCTGCGAATTTCTGGCAAAAAGCGATGCTAATACGGTGTTGAAAATTGAACCATCCCTACTGTTTTTATATCCGGATTTTGCCAGCGCGATGGAGGTATTACCTGCGCTAAGCAATGCCGAAAGCGAGTGAATGAATTCGTTACGATCATCCGCGTGATGTAGCACTGAGTTTGATGGTGAGCTGTCAGGAAGCAGAAAAACAGTTTTGCGTGTAACGATAGCTCGCGCTTGGCTAACAAAAAGGCGGTCATAAACCCTGTCGTAGGGATCCGTTATCGCTAAGCCAGAGAAGAGATTATGTTCATTTTGCAAAACAGTCCCTGGACCTTTATCTGCAACACCTTTAACCCAGGGCATAAAGTCTGAGTACGTTTTTATCAGCGCTTTGATATTTTCGTGCTCCACGAGCAATGCCAGCGCCTGCTTCCATTCACTCATCACGGCTTGCGAAATCATGTTGGTAATATCTGTGTTAAGCAAAAAAGTCTGTTGGTTAGAGGATTCCGAGCTGACCTGATGCCAATATGGTGCCAAATCGGCTGGGCATTTTTCTTCGCTAAAATTGAGGATTCGTATATCCATGACTTCGAATTCATCACTAACTGGAACATGCAGTGATGATTTCATCACTAAGGCTTGAAGTCAATCATAGCAATTAATTAACTAACACATTGAAAATATAAATTATTTTTTTATTTAGAAAGTTGGCACGCTATTCGCAATAGTTATCTCACTACACACAACCGAAAAGAGACAACGATGAATATCAAAATTGCGGGTCCAGACCAGATTAGTAAACTGTTAGCCTTTATTGCCGTTAAAGCTAAAGGGACGCGTTTCGAAATCCCTGTCAGCTTGCTGCAAAATGTTGAGAGCGAACTGCGTGATTTCTGCAAAACACGCCGCATTACGGTTCAGTTTATCGATGCGTCAACTGAGCGTGTCATTGTTTTTTGTGCCGCAGGGGCGGCAACCGGCACTGTGATGGGGGCGATGTGCGGTGGCCTGCTCGGCGCGTTGACTGGTGCGCTGATCGGGAGTGCGGCAGGGGCAACCTTAGCGCAAATGCGTATTACCATCTCTCCGGTAGCGGGTAGCGATAATCTTGTCCTAACTTTAGCCTAACTTTTTACAGTGAACTCAGGTGCAGCAGCATGGCGCAGTACCTACTCAAAAGGAAAAAATAATGAGCAAAAATTTTTCACTCGTTGATGTATTACAACGTTCGCTGGCACAGAACGAAGAAGATATTACACCACTGCTTGGCTACCTTAGTACCACCAAGGACGAACTGAATTTGCAATTTGAGCGCAGCAGCACCCGTTCCGATGCGCAAAAAATTGCCCATTACCTGCGCAAAATGGGCAGCAATGACATTGCCAGCTTGTTTCGCAGTGGCGATGGTGTGGAATATGAAGAAATCGTCTGTGACGTTGGCGAAAAACTGAAGGTTAAAGGGGTCAGCAAAGACAAGCCGGTAGAGATCAATGAAGAGTTTATTATTCAGCATCTCTTTTCCGATGCGCTGAAAAAAATGAGTGATGAAGAACGCAGCGCGTTGATGCGTTCAATGAATCTTTCCGAGAAAGATCAGGGGGCAATTCTGGCTGGTACATTAATGGCATCACAGGTGATGCTTAACCAGTTTGGCGGCTTTGCAGTGTATCGAATGTCCGTCATCCTAGCCAACATGCTTGCCCGCTCGCTGATGGGCAATGGTTTAAACTTTGCGGCAAATGCGGCGCTAGTGCGTAGTGTCGGTGCATTCCTAGGGCCAATTGGTTGGATCGCTTCTGGCGCATGGCTGGCGGTAGAAATTGCAGGCCCCGCGTTTCGCAAGACGGTTCCGGCGATCGTGCACATCGCGATGCTGCGCCAGAACGTGCTGAAACGACTGACTATCAGTGTTGTGGGGGATGGTTCCGTCGGCAAAGATGCGCTTTTTAAAAGCGTATTCGGTGTTGATACTGGCAATATCAATCCTATTGCAGGTTCAACATCAGATACTAAAGTGTATGACCTTGGTCACACCGGCACCATCAAACTGATTAATTTCCCTGGATTTCACGATGTTCGTTCCGAGGTTAACGATCTAGTGAATGACAACATTAAGCATACCGATCTGTTTCTACTGGTGGTCGATGTCAACCGTGGTGTATCGGGTCATGACGTGGAGACACTGAATAAGTTAAAGGTGGAGGGCAAGCCCGTGTTGGTCTGTCTGAACAAGGTAGATATGCTGCGCCCAAATGATAAAGAGAAGATGGTTCAGGTCGCCAAAACGCGTCTGCAAAACCCTTATGTGATTGAAACGGCGTTTGACCCTGATCCGCGTTTGTCGCAGGATGGCCCGATTGGGGCACGAGTTGTGTTTGACTGGGTAGTGAATCACTTAGAGGCGCTGGGTAAAGAGACTGCGCATCTGAAAGCCGAGCAAAAGTAACGTCGATAAAATTAAACCAGGAGCATGCTCCTGGTTCCGTCATTTCCTTTGGGCTTGAGAGAACTAAACAGTGCACTTACTTTGCAGTAGCTTGGTCCCCCCCAACACATGGCACAACAGCGCCACAGGATATCCATCGCGATTCAGGGCTGAAATTTAAGTGATCATACCTATCATTTAAAAGCTAATTGCTTCCTGCATCAATGTATCAGCTAATGGCTGGAAGAAAGCGGGCAGTGGAAGCGGCTCACCCTCCTCATCCACATTGTTACAGTCAAACCAGACTCCGTCCTCATGTGCGATAAAGAACGTTTCCTCTTCGCTTACCGTAAGCTCGATACATGGCCATGCATCCCCATAGACTGAGTGATAGGTCACGGCAGTGAAAGGCACGTTTCCATCCTCTCTGTGAAGAAGGGCCAACAACTTTTTCGAAAGCACCCAGCTGTGCAGCTCCCGGAAATAGCCGCGAAGGTTTGTCTTACTTAGCAGATACACTTGGTTATCTGATTTGTCGATAATCCTTTCCGAACAATAGCGAATGGTCTCAGGGTCTTTCACGACCAGTTCACGCCAGCCGCCGGGGTTTGATTCCTGAATAATTTCTCGGAGCGTATTTGACATATCTTCTTTTTTATTCAGCTTATCCAGCAGCTCAATAAACACGCTTTTCTCTGTTACCCTCAGCCAGTTCTCATTACGCTCACGCCAAGACTGATGCGAAGGCAGGCAAAAGGTGTATCGTTGTCCTTTCTGCCATATCAGATAGTCTCCCAATGACAGCAGCGCACGTTCAAGTAGGTGCTCGTAGTTATGCAAAACCTTTTCGTTAAGCACCCAATAGGTTTTCTCTGTCAGTGATATAAATCGGGTAAGATCGTAACCGCTATCGTCAGCAGTTTTGGCCCCCTTAAGCAGCCCCCTTATGCGACCTTTAAGATGAGGATGAGATTCTGCCCGAATTAAGGCAGGCTCCCATGCACTATCCAGAATAATCAGCTTTGCTTTAAGCGCTTCTTCATCCCACTGCTCGTTAAAACCCAGTCGAACTTCAACTGTACGTAGAGAGCTGTAAATGTCATCAGCATAGGGGGCCAATTCATCAAGCGAACGAATAATCCCCACTGCAACTTGATTACTGTCAATACGCATGGTGTAAAGGAAGTTATCGGTGACACGGCTCCATTGAGCGTGCTGCTCAGCGAAGCGGGCATCGATGGACGATCTCTTGGCAGTAATAAATGCACAGAGTGCATAAAAACGGCATGCTCCGAGTAAGTCAGAGCCCGTCAGAAATTCCATCAGCAAGCTGCGGTGTTCAAGGGTTGCGTGCGGAGAGCAAAGAAAATCCAGTATGGTTGAAAGGATCTGAATGTTCCTGGGGTTGAAGGTATCCCTCGCTTCGAACTCTGAGGAACTAAAACCTTCACGGATGCTTCTCAGGGCGTTGAACCAGGCCGCATTTAAGTTTGCCAAAAGATATGCAGGTTCAGATGACTGACTGCATTCAAGAAGAAACGCCATCCGCTTAAAAAAGCGGAGAAAGAGGGTATCAAAGCTTTCAGTCCTTTCTTTGCTCAGGTTCCAGAACATATCGGTCCATGCCTGATCGATTTTCTCACCAAAGGTCACAGCACCGGGCTGCTGGCTCATTCTGCCTGAGAGCCAGGCTTTGAAATTTTCGAAATCGGTAAGCGATTTTCCCCGCGAATTCATTTTGATATAGAGATCGTCAGAAAGTCCAAATGAGGACAGGTTCAGATACTGGAATACCACTGGCTGGGAGTCAGAACTGCATAGTTTTGCATAAAGCTCACTCGGCACTTTACCGAAGCATGATTGAATCGCATTAAGCATCGTCAGGCTGGCGGAGACCGTAGGGTCCTGAAGCCAGGAGTGATAAAACCAGCTGCTATCCGTTATCTGCTCCCGAAGAGTGGGGGCATTCTCCGCAAACTTTAGACCACTGCTGTCGGCTCGCACCAGTGCATGGAAAAACTCCGTTGCGGCGGTGCGAGTCTGATAGGTGAAACGGGATTTGCCCTGATAAGCGAATCGTTCACTAAAATCAGTATATTTCGACTCTTTGTTCGCTAGATACCAGTGCAATAGGAAGAGAGTCGTAAGGCGCTGCTGACCATCGAGGACCGAAAGAGTCGGACGCTCCTCAGTGCTGAGATTTCCATAAATAAAATCGAGATCGAGCGGCAGTGCGTCGACAGGAGCTGTTAGTGCTTGGCTGATCGAATGGAGAAACTGATCGCGAATTTCCCAAGCCTCCTCACGACCCTGAGCATAATCACGCTGTATGATAGGGATCTCAACGTTGCTGACTTCGCTGAATAAGCTGGCGAATGTGATGGTTTTACCTTGTTGCATACGTTGCTCCATCAAAAAATACGGTCAGCGCATCTGTAATTGCGCGTCGATAGCTATCCTGATCCTGAGTATTCCAGAAAGTCATGTCGTGGACGTTACTGCTGTAATATTTGAGAAATACGTTTCGTGTACCAGGGGGGACAAACGTTGATGTCTTGTCCGCTTCAATAATACGATTACGCTTCACAGGAAAGATGGCATTGCGGTAGCTTCTGTTAGTTGACTGATCTAAAAGAGTAAGGTTTCCAATGCTGTCATCCCTATCCTGTTGCGACGTACGGCTGTACTCATTCAGAACATCGCTGAAATAGGTTTCAAATTTTTCACTGTCAAATGGCTCCTCCAGAAGCAACATCTCCGCGCGTTCAAAAAGCACATGCTGTGCCGACCGGACCGGGTCAAACCCTTCCTTTGTGATATTGTAAGGCCGGAAATGTTCTCGCATCACCTCCGTCCAAGCCTTCTGTCCACTGATATTTTCCGGCATTTGCGAGCTGACTGACGTAATGTGCTCTATGTCCCAAGCATCGAGTTTGTAATGCCGGAACGGAAAACGGGTAGAGGATGTTTTGTTCGTCAACAAAATGGCAATATTGAAAAGCAGAAGCACAGGACGCAGCGACCGCTCTGGATAGGTCAGCGCGGATAGCGCGGCGTCAATCTGAATGCTGCGCTTGGTTCGCTCCCTGCTCAACAAGCCCACGAGTCCCGGCAGAGCAATGCGCAGAATCCTTTTCTTTAGTCCGGTAATGAATTCTGACTTTTTCTCGCAGCTTTCAGATTCGCTGATTAGCTGTGGAATGACGCTCTCACTATTATTGATAAGATAGCCGACAAGATGATAAGTCACGCGTCCACGGTACCATTCATCCAGCAACATAAAGCGCTGTTTAATAATCAGCCACACTTTTTCTATGCGATCCTGGTCCTGATGCATTTCCTGTAGGTAATGGGCGAAAGACAGGAAGATGTAGTGTGGATCCTGACGGGAAATACCTGACTTTAATGAATCTGCAACCAGGCCAAGTATAAACTCTATGCGGTTACTCTCACGGGTATGGTTACTGATGAAATACCAGAAGTCTTCCTGCTGAAGGCGGCGCTCCGTTTCATCCCACTCCTGCGCAATTCTGAGCTGATTAAAGCGAACGCTGAGTTCGGTCGCCTGACTGAAATTTCCGGCATTGAGCAGCAGTGCTTTGACCAACTCTGCGTTGGTTAGCGGGATTTTTCCACGATTAAGCCGGGAAAAGACCTCCGTCACATTTGCCTGATCGCTTAGCTGATACCAGATCACTTTTACATTTTTACCGGCCTCATCATCATTCAGCAGAGTCTGCAAAAAGCTGAACTTATAGACAGGCGGTCGTGAACTGAACCATGCGTCTATTGCTTTCCGAGCCTGATTCATATGATAAAAGTCAATATTATCATCTGCGTGTTCGCTATCGATATTGCTAAGGAAACTTGCACTCTCAGGGCGGGTTTCGTAGCGCAGAGAGTACCCTGAATGTCCAAGCATAGCGGCAATGTCTTTCAGATAATGAAGGATAATGCAAATAGTTGTCAGGCGCTGCTGACCATCAACCAATTCCCATTCTTCGCCACATTGCTTAATAACAACAGGCTGTAGACAGTAGAAGGCTTTGCGGGAACTTGACTCGCTGTTTTTCTGAAATTCCGCGATGTCATCCAGCAGATCTGTTACCTGCCTTGGCGTCCAGCGATAGCCCCGCTGGTATGAAGGTATGAAAAAACGCTGTTTCATCAGGTCGCTAATTGGCCTAAGGAGAAGTTCATTGCTCGTAGTCATGTGCCTCCCTGCATGCCTGATTTTTCCGGCCGCATGTTAAGTAGTTTAAGTCAGTTATAACAGTAATAATTAACGTTAACAGTCCGATATTCTAAACGCAGGGTCTTTGGCCTGCTTCGCTTTTTGCAAATGGTGCGCAGCGGTACATTATCTTTTTCCCAGAGAAGGTAAACCGCCAGAGACAACAATCCTACGTCCGCCAATGTATTGGTCCATAATGTCTCGTGACTTGGCACCTTTGGTTTTTTTACCCTTTGCCGTTACTTTCTTGTTTTTGCTAGATTTGCTTTTTGCAGCAAGTCTTTTCTTGGCATGGGCAAGCAGAATGAGCCGCCCTGACATCAAATTCTGTCTGGAAGTATCCGCCGCATCATAGCCATTCACGATGGTCATTATTTCTTTTTCAATTTCAGATAACGTTTTTTCAGCAACGAATTTCTCTACTACAGCTGAGTATTTTTTATCGAGCGGTTGAGTTATCGCCCATTGATAGGAAATCGTCGTTACACTATTTTTCTTTGAAGGGTTACTACTGATGGGAGAAGAGCTTGGTCTTTCTGAATGGGCTTTATTTATATGCTTTTCTAATCTTTTCGCATCTTTGAGAGAGACGTTACATACTGGACATTTGCAGGTTTGACGGGCAATAAGCGATGCCTCAGCTACCGGCTTAGCAAGATGAGGTGCCATCTTCCAGCCATGATTGGTTAGCAAATGACTGGACAGCACCGTCACTTCGACTGCGGTATTACACAGAGCACATATGATTTTTTCCATATCCTACTCCCTCATGCGATGGATGCTGCAGGATTGAAGCATCGCACGCCATTATGTTCAGCTTGTCATTATCATCCCAGCTATCCCATCCAAACGCTTCTTGGTCTTCTCCCAGTCAGGCATTACCTGCCCCATGAGCCGGTAGAAGCGTTCGCTATGGTTATGCTCGGCCAGATGGCAGAGTTCATGCAAGATAACGTAATCGATACACTCACGCGGGGCCTTTACCAGATTGGGATTCAGCGTCACCCTTCCATTGGGGGAACAACTTCCCCACTGAGTCTGCATGGTAAGAATGCGCAATGGCGGTGAGTCACTTACCCATAACGCTTGCTCCAGCATAGCGCTCAGCCTTTTGGCGAAGACTTCGCGGGCTCGAGTCTTATACCAGTCAGTCAGCAACTGCAGAACCTTTTCAGCGCTCTTATAGCGTAAGGTGACTTCCAGCTTGCCACGTAACATTTTTACACCCTGAGTGTCAGAGGGAGCCACTATCACCTTAAGCATGTACTGTTTGCCCAGGTAATAGTGGCTCTCACCGCTGATATACTGTCGTGGCGTTATATATTCCAGCTGCTTACGGAAGTCCCGTAGCTGCTGATAGATCCAGCGCCCACGCTTTTCAACGGCATTCAGAACCTGTTGGTCATCGGTATCCTGCGGCGCGGATACTACAACCCGGCAGTCGGGGTGAACTTTTATCAGGATGCGTCCATTCACCAATGGTCGGGGTTTACACTCGAAGGTAATACGTTCATCACCGTAAATGAAGCTCATTGCTCTTTCGCCCACAATTTAGACTCCGCTCAGCCCTACACGGGTAATCTGGACGATCATTTCCACAATCTTTTTCGCCTGATCCATTCCGCCACCTATTGCCTTACACTCTTTAAACATCATCGGCAGAAGCTTCTTGCGGATATCAGCCTCGATATTTTGTGGATTGATCGAGTTCTCAGCCACTGAGATATCAACAGACTGGTCTACTTCAAAAGCAAGCTTCACCCACTTATCGATAACTTGAGAATCGGTAACGGCAAAAACCTCCGGCAGTACTTTTTTGTACACGCCGAAGTAAGCCTGTGCATGGTGATTACCAGCAAATACGTCGGGTATTTCGTTCAGCCGCCGCTCTTGTACTTGCTCCTCAAACTCACTAAATAGCATGTACTGCTTGAGAGGGTGATCAAACAGTTTTTCCGCCTCTTCAATAGCCAGACGCAGTAACTTCGAGAAGGCTTCCTGGGCATAAGGATCATCACGTAAATCCTGCTCAATCATGCGGGTTACGCGGGTTTTGATAATATCCGTTTCGTTGCGGGTTTTATCCTCGCTCCACTCTTCGGGCCGTTGTCCCATTTTGCTGACTTCATACACTCCATCAGGCTCGCGGACCTCTACGCCAACAACGTGTTTATCGAGCAGCTTTTTAACCTGTTCAGTGTACTGATCATAATCTACTGTCTCACCGGCATCCTGCTTCATCAACTGGCGCAGGCTGGTAAATTGTCTCAGCGTCTCTTTATAGTGCTGGCGGTCTTCTTCGCTGAAACTCTTATCCTCAAAGAAGGTAGCCGACTGCAACGCCACTTTCAGGCAGCTGGCAAATTGTGTGAGAGCCTCATAAAAGTCTTCACGGACTTTAAGATGCACATCAACCATTTCGCCATGCTTTTCTTCCGTGCGCGGCACCAGCACCTGACGGAGTTGCTCAATATCATTTTTGTTTTTTACACCTGCGAAAATCGCCCATAGATTTTTATACAGCTGGGGAAGGCGCTTGTACTCCGTACTCATCTGACCGTACAGCCCCACCAGATCGTCGATGTCAAACCCGCCCTGCGTGCGGGATGCCAGCTTCTGGTAATCCTCAATGGTGGTATCCAGCTCTTTGAGGATGCCCCGATAATCGATTAGCAGACCAAATTTTTTCTTAGGGTGGAGGCGGTTAACACGGGCTATTGCCTGAATAAGGTTATGCCCTTTAAGAGGCTTATCGATGTAAAGCACGGCATTTTTGGGTTCATCAAAGCCGGTAAGTAACTTATCGACCACAATAAGTAGCTTCAGCGAATCATCTTTATCAAAACGATCGATGACATTGCGCGTGTAAGCCTGTTCATCCTGAGAGCCGACGTTATCTTGCCACCATTTGGTCACATCAGGGATACCAGATTCATCCACCTCGGTATTCCCTTCACGCGTGTCGGGAGAACTAATGACCACTGCAGACTCAAACAGCCCGGCTTCATCAAGATACTTTTTGTATTTTATCGCTGCTGCTTTACTGTCACAGGCGAGCTGCCCCTTTAAGCCATCGTCGATGTTTTTGACAAAATGGTTGGCGATATCCAGTGCAATAAGGTGGATACGATCGTCAGCATTATAGACCTGCCCTTTATTAGCAAACTTACGCTTCAAGTCGGCTTTTTGTTTATCCGTTAACCCCTCGGTGATACGGTCAAACCAACTATCTATAGCTCGTTCGTTAACATTCAGCTCGGGCGGCCGCTCTTCGTAGAGAAGCGGAGTGACGGTTTTGTCCTCTACCGCACGCTGCATGGTGTAAGCATGAACGATGGGACCAAATTTATTAGTGGTCTTATCATCTTTCAGCAATGGCGTACCGGTGAAAGCAACAAAAGCTGCGTTGGGTAGAGCCAGCTTCATGCGTTGATGACTCTCACCGCCATGGCTACGGTGGCCTTCATCAATCAACACTATGATATCAGAGCTGGTATTCACACACTCGGGCAAGCGGGTGGCCGTGTTAAATTTCTGAATCAACGAAAAGAGAATGCGCTCAGTACCCTTGCCAATCTGTTCGGCTAAACGTCTGCCAGAGGTGGCAATAGCATCGGCTTTATCCCTTTTACCGACCAGCTCCCCGGTTGAGATAAAGGTGCGACTGAGCTGGTTTTCCAAGTCGACGCGATCGGTTACCACGATGATGCGGCACTGCTTGAGAGCTTCACTTAGAATCAGCGCCTTACTGAGGAAAACCATCGTCAGTGACTTACCCGAACCCGTGGTATGCCAGATAACCCCACCGTTGCGGCTTCCATCTGGGTTCTTCGTTTCAATACGCTGTAGCAGCCGTTTGATACTGAATACCTGCTGATATCGGGCGATAACTTTACCGGCTCTCTTATCAAACAGCGTGAAGAGGCGGGCCATATCCAGCAGGCGCTCGGGTAACAGCAGGCTGATAAGCAACTGATCCTGGCCCGTTAAAGCTCGCTCGCTCCCTGCGATCAGGTTCTGATACCATTCCAGGCATGCAACCGGGCGGTGGCTGAAGATTGAGTCCATCTGCTGCGCGGTAGGCTTACGGTTTTTGATGGCAAGCATCTCGAGATCGGAGATATCTTCTTCCCGCCATGTAGCCCAAAATTTGGTCGGTGTTCCGCAAGTCCCGTAACGTCCATCATGGCCGTTTATCGACAATAAGATCTGGCTGTAGGCAAACAGTCGCGGAATTTCATCATGGCGCTGGTTACGCAGACTTTGAGATATTCCTTCGTCAATAGTCGGCCCTTTTTTAGCATTGCCATCCGGGCGCTTAGCCTCGATGACTACCAACGGAATACCATTCACAAAGCAGACAATATCGGGCCTGCGCGCCTCAATACCGTTAGCGCGTGTCACGCTGAATTCTTCGGTGAAAATAAAGCTGTTGTTCTTCGGATTGTTCCAGTCGACCAGGGATATAGTTGGGTTTGCCCGTTTGCCATCAATAAACTCCGTCACTGAGATGCCGTACAACAGGTGGTTGTACAAGTGCTCATTGGCGGTAATCAATCCCTGGTTTAATGCCGGACTGTTAACTTCGGCAATCAGACTATCAATCGCTTTGTCGGAAATGACATGCTCTTTACCGGCAAAGATAAACGTTCTCCTGGCTAACTGTTCACGCAAAATCTGGTTTAGGACCACCTGATCTACCTTGCCTGCTCGCGCAGACAAGGCTTGCTGAGGCGAAATATAGGTCCAGCCTAAATTACTCAAAAGAGCCAGCGCCGGAAGCTTGGCGCTATACTCTTCCTGGAATTTTGGCGCGATTTGCATGCTCATGATGTTCCCTTATCTTTATCGGCTTTCCAGTGCAGTAGCTCGGTAATATCCTTTTCACCCTCGGCCTCTTTTAACAAACGCCGTTGCTCCGCAAATCGTGCATATTCAACCTGAGCTTTTTCATCTGCCATTTTCTTACTGACAGTGCCCGCGCCCTGGAGCACATTACGGTCGTTGAACTGCAGAAATTGATCCAGCTTCTCCTGCCAGTCCTGCAAAAAGACCTGCTGGCGGCGCAGTGCCTGATCTTCGGCATAGTCCAGCCACATATTAACCACACGGTTCAGCTCACTGACCTCTTTTTGGGTCAGGTAGTTTTTAGCGACTGTGACATCGCCTTTTCTCACGTCATTGCCTTTATAGCTGGTGAGCCCCATATGGGGCTGGCCGGCATCTGCCCGCTGGTGGATTAGCTCAGCGGCTGTTCGCCCGGTGCAGGCAAAGTGCAGTTTGTTCTGGATGGTTTGAAAGAAGAGGGTGGTCTCTTTCAGAGTCGGCTGATAATCAGCAGCCAGCGCGAAAATCTCCCGCACACGCAGATAGACGCGCCGCTCGCTGGCACGAATATCTCGGATACGTTCCAGCATCTCGTCAAAGTAGTCGGGCACCACAGAAGAGCCAACGGGCGGATTCTTCAGCCGCTCATCATCCATCACAAACCCTTTAATCAGATATTCCTGCAGGGTTTGCGTGGCCCACTGACGGAACTGAGTCCCCCGAACTGAGCGAACACGATAGCCAACGGCCAATATGGCCTCGAGGCTGTAGTGCTCTATCTCTCTGGAAACTTGACGTTTTCCTTCCTGGCGAACTATCCGGAATTTCCGGATAGTTGAATTTTGACCAAGTTCGCCCTCAGAGAAAATGTTGATCAAATGTTCGTTGATGGTACGAACATCTTTATCGTATAGCTCAGCCATGGATGCCTGAGTGAGCCAAAGCGTATCTGACTGAAAGCGACATTCAACGCGTGCGCGACCATCCTCGCTTTGAAACAACAGGAATTCACCTGCTGGTGGTTGAGGTAAGTGTTTATCAGTCATGCGACGTCCACCTTAACCCGGCGTCTACCGGTGAGCAGTTGCTGCATCAGGGCTTTTTTTTCTTGTTTTAGATGATTGAGTTTTTGTTGCAGGGTTGTAATTTCACAATCAGCTGTGGTTAAAGCTCCAGCTATTTTTTTTTGCTCATCCATTGGTGGCAAAAAAACACTCAAAGAAAAGAAATCAGATGGTTTAACATTTAACAACCCATGCGCCCTACCACCTTCATGGGCAATTTTCATTAACCCTCTATTCAGCATCCCTGATTCAAAATAATGTTCAAAAAAGTCGCTATCTGCGTTATCAAGATCACTTAACTCAAAGCAGATATATAATGTTGTAACAACACCGTGCCCATAACGATTAAGCCTCTTGATAGCCCCCATGGGATAGCCGATTGAGTAACTCTTGTTATATGCAAATTGACCTTTCTTGATCAAGAAATAATCATCCAATATATCTGAAGCTATAGTTTTTTTAAAAAATTCATCCTGCCGTATCAAACCATGTTGTCCAGATATTGTGACAACATTAGTACTGTACCCACAGTTTTTTTTCATAACGCGGCAAAAAATTCTTCCTAAAGAGACTTCTTTCCACTCTGCGCTAAAATTCAAAAAACGTTTCTTGCCAGTAAGCAATTGTTGCATCATTGCTTTTTTCTGCTGCTGGCTATTGGCGAGTAACCGCTGAGTGGTGGCTATCGCCTTATCCCAGGTAGAAAGGATTTGGGCGATTTTTTTTTGCTCATCATGAATCGGTATCTTTACTGTGAGGGATTTTATTAAAGTTGTATCTAAACGACCAGTGCCATGTCCTGCTACACTGACCAGTTTTAGTATGTTTTCCTTTTGAGCTACAAGCAAGAATGATAGGAATAGCCCATCTATATTTTTATTAGGTATCAAAGCCTTCAGATCTTGGTTGAAAGCAACTTCTCTAGTGGCATAACCGACGGGAAAATCCTTTAGCAAAGTCATTCCACGAACGAGAATTAAAGATGCGCCTTCTGGAGCTTTTTTCGCAGAGAAAAATCCTTTTGATGTTAGCTTATCAATACTGCTATTTAAGTAATGAGACTTCAAATCCTTTCCTGAAATCCAAGGTTCTTCACCTCCCCAGAAATCTAAATTTTGCTTACTAGGAGTTCCTCCTGAGACAAACGTTGCTAAGTCCCCAAGCAGAGCAACCTTCCATCCTTCAGGCACCATAACCTAACTCCTCCAAATGTTTCGCCATTTCTGTTTCCAACTCAGCTAATTGCGACTGTAATTGCCTACGCTCGGCGCGGACCGCCATCAGATCAATTGCCTCTTCTTCTTCAAAGGTATCGACATAGCGAGGAATATTCAGGTTGTAGTCGTTATCGCGAATCTCTTGCAGGCTGGCCAGATAAGCATATTTTTCGACGTTATCGCCATTGCGGTAGGTTTTAACGATTTGGTCAATATTTCCCGGGCTTAGCTGGTTCTGATTTTTACCCGTTTTAAACTCACGACTTGCATCGATAAACAATACGTTCTCATCCACTTTACTCTTTTTAAAGAGCAGGATTGCTGCAGGTATTCCTGTACCGAAAAACAGCTTTTCTGGCAAACCAATCACCGCATCTAGGAGATTTTCTTCAATTAACTTCTGACGAATTTTTCCTTCACTGGAGCCACGGAATAAAACACCATGTGGAACCACCACGCCCATACGTCCAGTTTTCGGCTTCATCGTTTCGATCATATGCAGGATAAACGCATAATCGCCCTTAGTTTTAGGGGGCAGACCACGGCGGAATCGACCGTAATGATCGTCAGAAACATCATCAATTCCCCACTTCTCCAGTGAGAAAGGTGGGTTAGCGGTAACTACATCAAACAGCATTAGATTGGCGTTTTTATCAAGCAATTTGGGGTTGCGGATCGTGTCACCCCACTCAATTTTATGGTTATCCTCGCCGTGCAGAAACATGTTCATTTTAGCCAGCGACCAGGTGGAACCAATTGCCTCCTGGCCATAAAGTTCATAGTTCTTACTATGGTGCTGTTTAGCCACCCACTTGCCACATTTCATTAAAAGCGAAGCAGAACCACAGGTTGGGTCACAGATAGATTCCCCCGGCTGTGGGTCAAGCAACGCCGCGAGCAGATCTGACACTTCAGGTGGCGTGTAGTACTCTCCGGCTTTCTGCCCGCTGTTAGCTGCAAATCTACCGATTAAGTATTCGTAAGCGTTACCAATCACATCCAAGCCACCAACGCGGCTTGGTTTCAAATTCAACTCAGGGTCAGTAAAGTCTTCAAGCAACTGCTTGAGAATAGAGTTTTTTTGTTTTTCTTCGCCCAACTTATCAGTGTTAAAAGAAATATCCTGGAACACGCTTTTGCCACCATCTTTTAGCTTAGTTCCATTAGCTTCTTCGATTGCGTGCAATGCCTGATCGATGCGCTCACCGTTACCCGGCTCATTGCGGCGAGCATAAAGCGCATAAAAACTGGCATTGCGCGGTAGAACAAAGCGTTCGTTCTTCATCATCTCTTCAATCAGCTCTGGTTCATCGCCATACTGGGCTTTGTAGCTATCATAGTGATCCTGCCAGACATCCGAGATGTATTTTAGAAACAGCATAGTAAGAATGAAATCTTTGTAAGTATCCGGGCTAATGGTGCCACGGAAAGTGTCACATACGCCCCATAGCACGCGGTTGATGCGGTCCTGATCGATCATATTGCTCATAACAAGTTAATCCTTAAGTAATTTTTGTAAAATACCAAGCTCAAGCTGATGGCGATTTTTCTGTAACTTATTGATAAGTTCATCTTCTTCCTGCCATACACGCTGGAGCTCGATAAGCTGTAATTGAGTTTCAAGAGGCGGAACCGGGATAGCGACATCCAGCAGCGCTGATTTCGTTATTAACTGAATGTTGGTGCCACTCCGATGAAACCACTGCTGAATCATCGGATGGTTTAAAAGCCAGCACACGTATTCAGGGGCAATCTCACTCTCTTTTCTATTGAGACTAATAATCAGGAACTGGCTGGTAGCAACCACAGGAACCTGGCCACGATATACAACTGCCAGATTACGATTCCCTCTGGCTGCAACGACAATCTCCCCCTGTTCAAGAAATGGGGGAGCGATACGTTGTCCCCACACGACAGTAGGTAGTGCTTTGTCATTGAACTGCCAGTCCTGATCAAGGTCTTTAATCTGTAAAAGACGCACATCCCCTTCAGGGTCAGGCGTGATTGCTCCCCTTAGAGTGTGGCCTGAACGGATGCCTGCGATTTGGCCTAACTGTTTTAAAGGTGTTGGCATACGGGCCCCTGATTCATTGCACCATCCATGGCGCATCTATTCTTAAATGTGGCGATTATAAATTGGTTTTAAGCCATTGAGATATCTCGTCGGAAAGCCCATACCACGCACCGTCTCCCCGCAAACCAGTGACGAGTAAACCATCATCGTTATCCATAACGGCTTTGAGATAATCGCGAACTTGAGTTGCCGTTTGCTCGGTGACAATAATCCAGGTTGATTCCAGAGGATGACACCAGGTCCCATAAGACTTGATGCGCTCAATGAGCGAGGCATAATTTTTCTGCTTTCGTAGATCGTAAGAAATTTGATAAGCTGACATAGATTTGATCTCCTAATTTAGACGTTTGGGTTTGAGTCAACGCGACAGATTGCAGTCTGTCGCACCTCACCACTCTAATCTGTAGGTTCCGTACAGAGTTAAAAGTGATTTGGTGAAGCTATGATTGAGCAAAAAGATCAGAATGTAAACTAAAAAATAATGCAGTAGCAGACCTACAGAAAGGAATTACCGTAGTCTAGGTGCAAAAAAACCATTCTCTTACGATTCAAGCAATTGATTTTAAACAAAGAAAAAATAATCGAACAATAAGAAAACATGCACAAATATTTTTATAGACTGCGGCTTTTATGCACTCTTGTTAAATAATGTGTGTAATATCATTCAGCATTGACGCAAAATTATCGCATACATGTGCCCCCTCTCCCGTCTTCCCTCCAGATAGAGCGCATATTTATACATGCCACAAATGGCTTTCCGTTTGGTGGATACCAAATCGATCTCGTTTGCAAAATTTACTCAGTCTTCAACTTAGCAAAGTCAAACGGACTAATTGCTTTTTCTCGATTAATATCCAGATAATCGGCCCACCACTGCAACATTAGCCTCCTCTCCCCCAGATGCTCCGCCTTATGAATGTAAGCCGCACGCACTGAGTTACGCTCCTGATGACTCATCTGACGCTCTACCGCGTCCCTCGACCACAATCCAGATTCAATCAAAGAACTACACGCCATTGTCCGGAAACCATGCCCGCAAACTTCCGTTTTCGTGTCATAACCCATCACTCTCAGCGCCTTGTTAACCGTGTTCTCACTCATCGGCTTACGCGGATCGTGATCACCAACGAAGATCAGGTCACGATTCCCACTCATGCTTTTGATCTTTTTCAGAATGGCGAGAGCCTGCTGCGATAAGGGTACAAGATGGGGAGTTCGCATCTTCGAACCTCGCTGAGAATGTTTAACACCTTCCAGCGGCTCACGCTCTCCAGGAATCGTCCACATGGCAGTTTCAAAATCGACTTCTGACCAGCGGGCAAAACGAAGTTCGCTTGAACGAATGAAAACTAACAAAGTGAGTTCAATCGCCAGGCGGGTTAATGGCCTGCCGGAGTAGTGATCAATGCGATAAAGTAATTCAGGTATACGGTTAAGCTCCAGAGCCGCACGATGCTGCCTTTTTGCCGTAGCAACTGCACCGGCAATCTCTTGTGCGGGGTTGTAGTCGATTAAACCGCTCTGCACAGCAAAGCGCATAATCGCAGTAGTGCGTTGCTGTAATCGAGCGGCGACTTCGAGTCGCCCGGATGATTCCACCGCTTTAATGGGTCCAAGAAGATCCCTGGTCTTCAGTTCCGCAATGTTCCGCTTACCGATAGCAGCAAAGAGATTATCTTTGAGGCTTTTCAATACACGAGCACTGTGCGACTCAGACCACTTTTGATTGCTGGCGTGCCAGTCTCTGGCTACCACTTCAAAAGTTATCGCTTCTTGTTCCTGCTCTACCTGAACGGCTTTCTTGTTCTCACTAGGATCTACACCGTTAGCTATATGCTTACGTGCTTCATCCCGGCGTGCTCTGGCATCCGCCAGCGATACTTCAGGGTATTTCCCCAGCGCCAGCATCTTCTCTTTGCCGCCGAAGCGATAACGCAGTCGCCAGTATTTGGAACCGTTAGGGTGAACCAGCAAAACCATGCCTTCACCGTCAGTAAGTTTATACGCTTTTGCTTCCGGCTTAGCCGAACGAACCTTCACATCACTCAGGGCCATGATGAGTATCCTTTCAAAGATTCTGTGTGGGTACAAACATTATCGAGCCGGGATATACCCGCATTTGTACCCGCATCAGTAAGTTGATGTAGATTGAATCAGGTTGACTTATGTTGACTGAAAAAGCGAGAGGAGCCTTGCGGGGACTGGATTTTAGGCATAAAAAAAGACCTCAGTTGAGGTCTATTTACATACTGTTGGTGCCGAAGGCCGGAATCGAACCGGCACGCCTCGCGGCGGTTGATTTTGAATCAACTGCGTCTACCGATTTCGCCACTTCGGCACTGAAGGGTATGCGGAAAACGTTGAGGATTATACCGTTACCCCCTGTTTCCGCAACCCTTATCGGCAGGCGAAGGTGCAACTGCTGAAAAAACCGTCTTTTGGGTTCTCAGGTTCACCTGCTTAACCCGAAACAGGCTTCACATCCGTTACCAGTGTCGGCAGATCCCAGGTGCCGCCCGCATGGATATAACGGCACATACCAGTCCCACCGTCATAGCTTTTGCGGAAAGCCTGGCCGTCCCATACCCAGCTCTCCTGGCTCATGCAGTCGCCGATGCCCCGGCCTTTCTGCACACTGGTAATCTCGCCCTTGTCGTAATCCGACCCGGAAATAGTCACCAGCACTGGCTTGCCTTTGAGTTGGTTATCGATGACCCAGTAGCCATATCCTTCGTTATAAGCGGCTCGCCAGCAGAGTGCTGAAAGCAAAGCGTGTGTGTCATCCAGTGGTGTAAGCGTGAGTCCATCGGTTTCGGGATCGCTGTTTTCTGCAGGTGAATACAGGCTGTCGCACGTGTCATCGTCATTATGATTGACCGTTGAAAGTAGTCGGGTTTTCAGCGCGTCGATTTCTGGTGCGGTCAGCAAACGGGGTTCGCCGCTGAGGGTTTTTGCCGCCTGAATAACCGGCGCGGGCACCGCCTTAGCCACGCTGCTTTCCGGCTTATTGCCCTTTTTGGTGAGTGCACCTGGCGTGCCGATACGGCCCTGTACGTCGTCCGCTTTCAGCAGCACGGCATAAGCGCCCTCGCCGGAAAGCAGGAAAGGCTTTGTGCCGCCTTTAAACTCGACTTTACCGCTACCTTTCACGGAGCTGATTACCGCAGAGGTCTGACTGGCCGACAGCCGCCAGTTGTCATCAGCCGCGACGAGATCGCCGGCTGATTTCCCGTCGATCCACAACGTCAGCTTTTCTGCTGGTTCGCTGTCATCTTCGGTGTCGCCCAGCGTCACTTCTCCCACTGTCTCCGTTTCTGGTCCAGCGGCACGGGTAAGCAGGATAGAACCGGACGGATCCTCTTCTTTGCCATAACCCGCAATGCGGCAGGTCAGGGTGTTATCACAGACAACTTCCCAGTCTTTGTGCTCAAGCGTTTTTCCGCTCTGGGCGGCCTGAGCCGACAGGGAGAGCGTTGCCAGCACGAAAAGCATCGGTTTACAGTTCACTTTATTCCCTCAGGTTGTATTTCTGATATCAGCACAGGTATCACTCTGCCACCACGGGTGCGAGGAAATCAAAAGCTAGCGTTATTTGATGACATTGATCAACGCCAGTATCTGCGCTTCTGACAACAACCAGTGATTAGCCTTTTGCATCGCATCGCTTAGCCTGCAGGCTCGCCATTAAGCCACAGCATAAGTTTTTTTACCGGCCTTTCGATTTCACTGTCCTGCGGCAGGATAATTTTGCCAGAGCTACCTCTCTGCTTCAGCCGCATGCCTAAGCAACACGCCGCCAATATTCTCTTATGTGCTCTGGCCGCCGATACAGTTTTTGAAGGTATTATCGCAGACCAATGATCATGTCTTGTGATAAAAGGATAAGTCGCTTTCCTGGGCGAAAGCCGGAGCGGTAGAAATAGCCTGTACATTAAAAATTTATAAAGAGGATGCTCATAGTTATTAACAGGCTGCGTTGTTATAACCCTATTCTATTGACAGGGCTTCCGATTGACAGGCGCATAACCAATTAATGATAGGTTTATAATTCTATTAAAATCAAAGCCCATGCCCCTGTTTTCTCTCGATCCTCATGAATATATCCTTTACACTGTGATATATAAGTTTTCCTTGTCATTAAGCGCACATATCGCTGATGGACCTATACACTGCCTCAGGGACGGTTAAAGTGGATAAGCAACAAGCATTACGCATTCTTAGCAGCTGGCATCTTATTGAATTCTTTCAAACCTATAACGTTGAGGAAGAAGAAAACAGCATTCAGATCCCTGCATCAGAGCTGGAAAGCTGCAGCGATGCTTTATTGCCGTGGTTGAATGAAGCACAGCGCGAAAGGGCCGGAATAAAAAATGCGGATGTGCGTTATGTTCTCCATCTGGGACTGTTTCCTAAAAATGAGGCCGAGTTATTAAGCGAAAAGCTTTTTGGTGAAGAGGCATCTCCACTTGCCAGCTACGAGCAGGAACAGCGACTGGATACGGAAGGTATGACCTGCTTCGCTAAACTGACCGTTGATAAAGAAGGAACGCCTGATTTTAAAGGCCTTTCAGTCAGCACCTTGCCTTGGGCGCTTGGCAAGCTTTCGCAGGGGTCTGCGGCTAAACTCTCCCTTGAGGCTTTCCGCAGCAGGAATACGTTGTTAACTGAGCAGTTGAACCGGCTCACTCATTTGTTACCGGTTCATCCACAGTCCGGTAAATCTTATCTGAATGCTGCCGCCCTGACAGGGCTTTTGGAGATTTTATGTCAGTGGGCGCAATATTCTCCCTCTTCGCCTTTTGCTTTGCAGCTTGACTGGTATCCCTTAAAAGCTTCTCGCTCAACAGAGAAAAATACACCGCGCCTGACACTGGAAAAAACCGAACAGAATCGAAGCGAGCAAAGCGACCTGACAGTCGTCGGTGAGGCAGAAGAAGAGCAGGAAAGTAGCGCTGAAGTCCTGCCTATACTCAATAGTTTTTTCCTGGAGGATTTAGAACGAGCTATGCTGGCCGTGGCTCAGGATGAAGGCGGCAAAGCGCTACATCAATATCTTTCAATTCGTCAGAATCGTCACAGCGATCTTTATTCCCCTAAAGGTCTGGAAACGATTGTTCGCCATCTGGCGCCGCAGCATACACCGCATGGTCGCTGGCCTTCCGATCCCCGCTTCAGCCTGTCGCTGATGCAGCAGTTTTCCATCAATACCGCCATTCAGGAGCTTGATGACGGCGGCCTGCTCTCGGTAAACGGCCCTCCGGGAACAGGGAAAACCACCATGCTGCGTGACCTGATGGCGCACAATGTGGTTGAACGCGCCAAAGTCCTGACTTCTTTAAAACAGGCAACCGATGCCTTTAACGAAGACGGATTTTTGATCAAAAGCCTGACTGGTTTTGAAATGGTGGTAGCGTCTTCTAATAATGCAGCAGTAGAAAATATCTCTCGTGAACTGCCCCAGCGTAAATCTCTGGCAGAAGAGTTCTGCAAAACGGACTATTTGCGTGCAGTCGCTAATCAGTTAAGCGCACGGGAAAACAAAAAGGGTCAGCTCCTTCCCCTCTCGGAAGAGGAGCAGTGCTGGGGATTAATTGCAGCGATCATGGGCAATAAAAAGAACCGGACTAAATTCGTCAATCGATTCTTTTTTACTACGCATTTTGATAAAGACAGTACTGAAGAATCCAATCGCCCGGATGAGTTTAATTTTCTCAATCACTGGCGCTGGTGTAAAACGGCTAAGCCCCTTTCCTTCTCGCAGGCTAAAGAAAAATTTAACGCAGCGCTTGCAGAAGTGGAACAGTCACAACAGAAACTACAGCAGCTGGATGAGGTGACCACCTGGCTGGCTAAATACAGCGATCGCAAAATAATTAATGCTCTGGAAATAAAACATCAAGAGACGGTTTCACATCGGAACCAGGCAGAAAGTAAGCAGAGGCTGCTTCAGCAATCCGCCAATATTTTGGAAGAGAAGGTCAGCATTCTGCATGAAGAATACCAGGCATTACAGAAGCGTAATCCTGGCTGGCTGCAGCGTTTATTCAATCGAAAGCACTATCAGAGCTTTCTTCAGCAGTTGGAAGTGAAAAATCTTGAGCTGATTAATGAACGCAAAAAAAGACTGGCTGCACGCGAGCAACTGAGTGTGGCAGAAAATCATTTGTCGCAATGTATTGAGAATGAAAAAGCCGCGAAGCAAACCTGGACAGACGCCAAAACAGCATTGCATGACGCCACTCTGCATCAGGCGAAACTTAGAGAAGAACTCCCCGGCGTCATTATCCCTGGACCGGAAAACAGCATTGAGGATGCAGATACACAGCGCTACGCTTTCTGGCAGAACGAAACCATCAACCGTCAGCGGTCTTTGTTATTTATTGCGGCAATGGAACTACATCAGGCCTGGCTGGCAGAAGTCTCCAGACACGGTAACTTCCGCAAAAAACTTTTTAAAATGGGCGCCTTTTTGAGTGCTCCCGGCTCTGAAGCCAATACTTTGGGCATGTGGCAGCTTCTGTTTATGATAGTGCCCGTTGTTTCAACCACCTTTGCTTCGCTGGGGCGTATGTTCAATGGTGTCTCGGAAGCGCAATTGGGTTGGCTGATGATAGATGAAGCGGGTCAGGCGCTGCCACAGGCGGCGGTCGGCGCACTATGGCGTGCCAGACGTGTACTCGTGGTAGGCGATCCTTTACAGATTGAGCCGGTGTTTGTCACTCCACCACGTCTGACAAAATATCTGACCGAGGCGACACTCGCTAATGATGCTGAAGAGTGGACTCCCGCAAAATGGTCGGTACAGCAGATTGCCGATCGCGCTAATCCCTATGGCTGCACGTTGACGGTGATGAACAAACCAGTGTGGGTTGGCATTCCTTTATGGGTTCATCGTCGCTGCATCGAACCTATGTTCAGCATCGCGAACCAGATAGCCTACGATAATCGTATGATCCACGGGCTGGAAGATCAGGCCATAGTCAGCCAGCCGCTTAAAAATGGCCTGAGCAACTGCTGGTACTCATCGGAAGGAGAGTGCATTCGTAAGCAATACAAATCAGAACTCGCTCGCGACACTGAAGACCTTCTCCTGAGGCTTTCTGACGCTGGCTATAAGCTTGCCGATATCTATGTTATTACGCCATTTAAAGCGGTGCGGGCAGGACTTTTAGATGCCCTGCAGCGACCGGATGTCTTAGATAAACTTGCCAGTAAAACAGCATTATCACGAACCGACCTGAAGGCGTGGCGCGGAAAAAATGTGGGAACCGTGCATACTTTTCAGGGCAAGGAAAATGACATTGTCATTCTTGTACTGGGCTGTGACGTTGCTCATCAGGGTGGAGCAGACTGGGCGGCCAGTAAACCCAACCTGCTGAACGTTGCACTCACCCGAGCAAAGAACAATATTTTTGTGATTGGTGACAGAAACGTATGGGCCGATAAAGCAGGGTTTGATGTTGTGTCACAGACGCTTCCTGAAAGATCGCTGAGTTAATGGGGATGGCTCAGCGCCCTGTTCTGTTGCGCTATATGGACCGAAACGCGCCAGAATGAGCTGTTCCCGTGATTTATAGACGCGCCCTGCAAGCAGAGCGCGTCTTATTAATACTTCCCGCCAGTTGCCCGAGCACGTGCGCCAGCCCTTCCTGAACTACCTGTTCCAGCGCCCTGCTTTTTGCCCTCTATAAATATTCCAACGGCTTCCATCAACAGGAAAATTTACACGGTAAAAGTATATTCATCGATAGCGGGGTGCCGGGCTCACCGCTGATCATATCGCGCAGTATTTAAGCGGCTCTTTTAAGCAGCTTTGGGCCTACATCGATATCCAGCGCTTCGTGCAGCTGATCATACTGGCGGGTAATATTTTATCTCTCTATCTTTTTCTTACGCTGAATATGCCGTCATGCTACCCCCACGCCTGTCTGCTCTTATACACCTAAAGAAGACTTCGTCATCGTGACCTCTGCTTACGATCTCCATTTTTACACTTAAGAACGCTCCGCCCCCCTCCCCACCTTTACGGTTTACATTTACCTGCATTTGTTATGTGATCCTGTTACATGAATTTCTCGAGCTGTCTCGCAAAACAGGATCCTGCATGCGCTTTTACCAGGCCGATCCCCGCCTTGAAAACTACTGGCGCGGCGTTATCCTTTTTGGCAAAAATGTCGCCTCCTATAAATTTGCACTTGCCCATGCGCTCTACGACCTGAAGCAGCCGGACAACGACCTGATTACGCTGGAAGCGCTGGCCGTGCCTTTTGTACGGCATTTGTGTGCCCACCTGCGCCATGCACCAAAGCAGATCACCAGCAAAAGCAGCGAGTTTCTGGAGGCATGCAGACAATTCAACGCAGGCGAAATCAGCGAAGAACAGTTAATTACCATTACCGTCAAACGCGGGTTCGCAAACGTCATCGATGCTTTTCATAATGTGAATCACGCCGAGATCGACAAACGCTTTTTCCTTGATGAACGCCGAAGCCATAAAGGCATCAGGCTTACGGAGAACTTTTATCATCTGACGGAAAACGAGCAGTTCGCTAGTCTGAAAGCGGAAACGGATGCAAGATGGCGGCTGGTAGAAGAAGCCTGGGCGATGAACGTTTCACGTAACCTGATTGCGGTTGATTATGACGATAATGACAAGATGCTTTTCAGTCGCCAGAGCGGTCGCCGCGTCACCATTACCAGCTGCCGCAGCAGCCTGAATGGCTACCAGAAAGGCCGGTGCTTTTACTGCTTCCGTGCCATTGGCGTGACGGATGGTGAGGAGAACCTGGCGGATGTCGATCACTTTCTGCCGCTGATGCTCAGCGAGCATATCGGCAACCTCAACGGCGTCTGGAATCTGGTGCTGGCCTGCCAGACCTGTAATCGCGGCACTCAGGGTAAGTTTGCACGCATCCCGTCGATAGCGCTGCTGCAGCGACTGCATGATCGAAACGAATACTTTATTAACAGTCATCTGCCACTGCGGGAGACGTTAATCCGCCAGACCGGCGCAACGCCGATGCTGCGGCACAGCTTCCTGCAAAACAGCTGGGATACGGCAAAATTTGCCCTGCTCCACGAGTGGCAGCCAGCGGCACAGGGAGACAGCCAGTTTTGAGCAACGAAGATTATTACCGGCAGAATGCTCAGCGGTTTTTTACCGATACTGCAAGCGTAGATATGTCTGCGCTTTACCCGCCTTTTATTGACTGCCTGCCGCCGGGCGCTCGCATTCTGGATGCAGGCTGCGGTTCAGGTCGTGACGTCAAAGCCTTCAGTGAAATGGGCTTTGCCGTCGAAGCCTTTGATGCCTCGGCGGAGCTGGTTGCGCTGGCTCGCCAGTTATCCGGAAAGCCTGTAGCGCAGATGCGCTTCCAGGATGTTGATGTGGTTGAAACATATGACGGTATCTGGTGCTGCGCCTCGCTGCTGCATGTTTCTGAAGCTGAACTCCCTGACATCATGACAAAACTAGCCATAGCGCTGAAGCCTGGCGGCGTCTGGTATCTCTCTTTTAAGCATGGCCGCGGCGAACGGGAAAAGGATGGACGAATATTTACAGATATAGATGTGGCTGGGTTACAGAAACTGATCGAGAGGATTAATACTCCCGGCGGCAGCCTCCTGACTAAAAATACGATGGAGATAAAAAGTGAGGCTGGCTCTGAGGACACAGCGGTAAAGAGATTTGCTCTTGAAATAGATAAAATCTGGCAGACCGGTGATGTTCGTATCGGACGCGGCGACGAAGTCTGGCTGAATGCGATTATCAGGAAAAGTTTAATCTCCTAGCTGGTCTGTAAAAAGGCCCTGGCTCCTCCCCCACAAACGCAAAAGAGCCAACCTCGCGGTTGGCTCTTTCTTGCATATCACATGCTCAGCATCAGGCATTATCAGTGCCCATCAGCGCCTGTTGTTGTCAGGATGAGCGCCTCAATGCGTATGGTCATGATGCAGCTTGTTTTCGACCTCATTCTTCACTTCGCCGGCTTTATCTTTCACCTTCTCAGTCAGGCTCTCTTTGTGGTCGCGGTTATACGCGCCGGGTGCACGTTGAAACTTCAAGGAAAGTTTTTTTACATAAAATCTTAAACAGCTGTCATTTTGGCGCGGTCAGGCCCCTCAAAAGATTGCCATGACAGTTACAATATTTTAATGTTAATTCATCAATGGACACGGTTTCCGAGGAAAAGCAATGGACGCAACAATGCTCGCCAGTTCAGTCTTATCGGGCGTAGTTTCAGTACCGATGGATTTTTATCTGGGACTGGAGCGAACCTTTCAGGATTTAAACCTTTCTGATGGCGGCAGAGGCATTCAGTCACGCAATATGCATGACGACGTCCGCGTTGGCCGGGCTGTCTATCAGGCCTTCAGGGACAGAAATAAGATAGCGAAAATCGTTAATATCATCATTGATGATTCGCTGCAGTACCTTCCCGAACCTGCACTGCGTAAGGTTTATGACAAGCTGATAGGCAACGCAACGTCAATGACCAGCCGGACGGCTACGCAACTTACATTGTCTTCTTACCTGGGATCAAAGGTCATCAGTGGTGTCATGCTGTCATTCATTTCCCGCGTGGCACTCCGGGGACTGACCGGTGGCCTGACTGGCGGCGTCATCGCTCAGGGCGTGATTTCCCGCGCCTGTGAAGCCTCCAGACGACTTCAGATACAAAACCCTGAACTGTGGCGAAAACTGCGGATTAACGACTACGACATGCTCTATTTCATGTTCGAAGAACCCCTGCAAAACTTCATCAAAATGGGTGAAATGTTACGTAAAAACCCCTCAGCCTCCAGAGAATTTATTAATGCTATCGAAACTTATTAGACTTCTTCGTAAGCTCATCGCCGAAGTGTCTGGCGGTCTGGTATTAATGGCTATGGTGGTGGGCATTTTTTTGGCAGCCACGCTGAATGAGGGCGCCATGCGCATAATTGCTCCGCTGCTCGTTCTTGTTGTGGGCCTGGTTGTTTACGGCCTGACCTGGCTGATTGCTGAAAAGCCAGACCGTCGTTAACCCTGTACTGACTAAAGCCCGGACAACAAGCGTAAGTCGTCATGAGTTCAGACCAGATATCTAACGAACACGCTGTCCTTGCCTCCTGCGGAATATGTCAGTCAGGAGGTGAATATAGCGATTTTAGTAAAGCAGGATAATAAAAAATCTTTCAGCCTCAATTTAATTACGGCATTAAATTCATCAGCGCGCCTATTACTCCAGTAACAATAAAAGAAAAAACAAAAAGGACGACTCGACAAATACAGCCTCAAAGATAAATGTCACCCAACCCGATAAAGCCGCTTATAAAATGCGCTATAAACAAAGCGGAAACTTTAATTTAAACCAGGACAGTTCATGATAAAATCAGCAAGGATATTAAATAATTTTTCAGCGGGACGTGCTTATGACTGACTTAAAAAAATTATTTCACAAAATAATAATAACCACAAGAATCTGAATATTTTATCACTTTTATTACAGAAGATTCCCAAAGCGCTACTTATTGAATAAAGTCAGGAGATTTCTACTCCTCAGCCTTTCTTAGGAAAACTGAATAAGCACATACCGAGGTTGAGATGAAACAAGCACAATGCAGTGCGTAGGGATGGGGACTGGTTGCACGTCTGGTAGCAGGCAGTGCATCAGCGGTAAGCTGGCAGGAGCAGCTGAGCAATGCAGCGTTACTGCTCAGCCAGTAAAATAACGGCAGCACCACCTTAACAAGCCGCAACCTTAACCGCTCACCTGCCCCCCACACAAAGCAAAAGAGCCAACCTCGCGGTTGGCTCTTCCTGCATCTTGCATGCTCAGCATCGGGCATCAGCGGTGCCCATCAGCACTCATTGTTGACAGGATGAGCGCCTCAATGCGAGTGATCGTGCAGCTTGTTTCCGACCTTATCTTTCACTTCGCTGGCTTTATCACTCACCTTCTCAGTCAGGCTCTCTTTGTGGTCGCGGTTATGCACCCCTGGTGACTGCGTGCCAGCTGCTGCGGTCGCAGGTTTTGCCCCTGCAGTCGTACCCGGCAGTTCGCGCTCAAGTTCACTGCGTGCATGGTCGATATCCACTTCCTGACGACGCACCGTATCGTTAATGGTCTCGGTACGATCGCTGCCGTCGGTACGAACCACCACTTCTTCTTTCACGTGGGTCGTTTTATTGATCACCGGCTGCTCATGAGTCTCAGCGACCTCGACGGTTTTCTCTGACCAGTCCACTTCACCAGCCAGCGCGGGTTCATTCACCGAACGGCGGAAGATGTCAGCGTGCTGCTCGTGCAGCGAGATATCTTCAGATACGGTATCGGTCACGGTATAGCGGCGAACACGAGTCGAGCCTTCGCTCACCAGACGTTTACCCACTTCCACCTGCTCTTCGGCCAGACGCAGAATATCAGCTTCGCTTTCATCACCGGTCAGTGAGGTGCGTCGCGGTTCAGCCTGGCGGTCATTGGTCTCACCGGCAAACTGCTTGCCTGCCGTCGTCGGGTTGATGCCCGGCGCGGTGGTGCCATTATCAACCGAGCTTTGCATACGTGACGGTACGTCAACAGAGTCATGAGAATGAAGAATGGTCATGGCGCGAGCCAGCTTCTCCTCCTCAGTACGGATAGTCAGCACTACGCCGCCCTTGTCCATCGCTCTGGTATAAACATCGGCCTGCTCTTTATCAACGGAGTGACCAAACAGGCGCTGCCAGATGCTCGGATGGCGGATAGAGTGTCCTTCCTCCTGCAAACGTTCTCCACTGATAAGACTGATGTCCCGATCAGAAAAGCCTGCTTTCACGAGATTTCTTTTCGCGGCCTCTGCCTGATTTGCAGAATCGAACAGTGTTACGATTTTTTCATGTGCCATGATAGGTTCCTCTCTGTTAGCTAATTTGATCGTCATCTCTTTCAACGTTCACCTGCTGCTCACGTCGGGTCACCACTTCCTGAAAAGGAACATTCTCCTGCACTTTTCGGATGTGGATCTCCTCTTTAAGCACCAGCTTTCTGACGATTTGGATTTCTTCCTCTACTACCGGGACAATCAGTACACCGTTCTCTTCCCTGATTTCGGGCATCGTTTCAACGGGTTGCGCTTTCGCTACATGCTCAACCTCAACCTTCTCCCGGTTAAGCAGTGTACTGATGACCTCGTCATGCTCAGTTGTGGAACGGGTAACACGGACATGTCCATCCACAATCTTTTGCTTCGTCAGGGCTATTTGCTCTTCAGCGAGTTTAAGCGTGACCTCTGCATTATTATTGTGCTCTGGCTGTCCAGCCATAATTGCTCTCCCGTTAAATTAAATATCTGCCACAACTGCCTGACATAGTGATTAAGCATGAACACTCTCGCTGATTTCGCAAGCCGGAATAATAAAAAAACCCCGCCAGTTAAATTTAATGACGGTAGAGGAAGCGGCATTGAAAACCAGCAGTCCGGCTTAAGTTACCGTTACGCTAAAAATAAAAATCAGCATAAATACAGCGAGTTATATAAAAGTAATTTCTCAGGTAAATATTACCTAATCAGACGAAAATGATTATAAAGCGCTGTATAAGCAAAGCGGTAAATTTAATTTAAACCAGGACGATTCCTGATAAAGAGCGTGAGGATATTAAATAATGTTTCAGCGGGCCGTACTTATTACTGCCTCAGTAAATCACTTCACATAATAATAACGCCTACAAGCATCTGAATATTTTATCGCTCCTATTACAGAAGATTCCCAAATCGTTATTTATGAAAGAAGTTCAGGAACTTTCTGCTCGTCAGCCTTTCTTAGGAAAACTGAATAAGCACATACCGAGGTTGAAATGAAGCAAGCACAACGCAGTGCGTGGGGATGGGGACTGGCGGCACTTCTGGTCGCAGGCAGTGCATCAGCGGCAAGCTGGCAGGATCAGCTGAGCAGTGCAGCGTCGCAGCTCAGCCAGCAGAACAACAGTAATAGCACCGGCACCACGCAGCAGAATGGCGGCCTGTCGCTCTCTTCTATTACCAGTATGCTGGGTGGCGGCGATAAAGCAGTCAGCGCCAACAGCATGACTAACGCCGCCGGTGTGATGCAGTACTGTGTCGAACATAACGTGGTGAAAAACAATGTGCAGTCGGTGAAAGATCAGGTGCTGAGCAAGCTCGGTCTGAACACCACCACCGCGCAGGAACAGAAAACCGATTACACCCAGGGCGTTGCCGGTCTGCTGAATACCGGCAACGGCCAGCAGCTTAATCTGCAGAGCCTGAGCAACTCGCCAATGGGTGAGAAGCTGAAAACCAAAGCCTGTGATGTGGTGCTGAAGCAGGGCAAAAACTTTATCTCCTGATACCTTCCCTTCTCTCTCCCCTCTGCTCTGAGGGGAGCGTTAAACGCCCCCATGCTGTGACGCCTGACATTCCCTTAACCTGGGGTTGAGCGCTATAGTATTGTTTTGATTTCTACAGGACAGCACGCATGAAAGGCATCAACATCGCACTTTACTTCGACCCCGATCAGATTCAGGCCTGCGTTCATGAACAGGACGACAGCTATCTCAGCAAAAAATTCGAGTATGACGATGGCGTGATTGAAGAGATCTACCAGTGGCTGGAGCAGTACGAACCCAAACGTACCCACATCTGCGTGATTGAAAACGAAACCGCCGAGCTGCTGGCCGATGAGCTGGTCGACAGCGGCTTTCGCGTACACCAGGTCACCATGCATCAGCTGCTGAGCTGGTTTGCCACCGAGCCGCCTTCCACGCCAGACGGCACGCCAATGCGCGCCATGCTGCGTTTCCTGGAAGATGAACATCCGCGTGAATATGAGTCGCGCACGCCGCAGACCGAAGCACTGATGGAGATGTTCGACGAGCTGGATGCACTGGAGATGGTGGATGACGCCGATGATGAAGACGCACTGCCAGGCGATCTGCTGCGCGCCATGAAGAAGCACCAAATCACCGCCAGCGCCGCGGCCCAGCGTCTGCTGCCGGACGTCAACGAGCGTATCCGTGAACATCTGATGCAGTATCCCGAACTGATGACGCCTGAAATCCTGCAGGATTTCTTCCCGGAACTGCTTGAGGCGCTGGAGCGTCCGAAGCACTAATCACCACGGAAAAGGCGATTTGTCATGCTGGAGTTAATTAAAGCAATCAGCCTGGGGCTGGTGGTGATCCTGCCGCTCGCCAATCCACTCACCACCGTGGCGCTGTTTCTGGGTCTGGCGGGTGAGATGAACTTCCAGGAGCGTAACCGACAGGCGCGCCAGGCTTCTATCTATGTTTTCGCCATCATGATGGTGGCGTGGTACGCGGGCAGCGCGGTGCTGAATACCTTCGGCATCTCCATTCCTGGCCTGCGTATGGCGGGCGGCCTGATCGTCGCCTTTATCGGTTTTCGGATGCTATTCCCGGCTAAACCTGCCGGCCATTCTGTCGAAGCAAAGCAGAAACTGGATGAGCTGGATGGGGCCAAAGAGCCGGTAAATATCGCCTTTGTGCCGCTGGCGATGCCAAGCACGGCCGGGCCGGGTACCATTGCGATGATCATCTCCTCTGCCTCGACAGTGAGAAGCGGCGTCGACTTTCCCGCCTGGGTAATCAGCGTGGCGCCGGTGCTGACCTTCCTGCTGGTGAGCCTGATTTTGTGGATCTCGCTGCGCAGTTCGGGTGCGATCATGAAGCTGGTGGGTAAAAGCGGCATTGAGGCGATTTCGCGCCTGATGGGATTTTTACTGGTCTGTATGGGCGTGCAGTTCATCATTAACGGCGTGCTGGAAGTGGTGCGCACCTTTCACTGATACGGGATTTCCCCTCTCCTGACGGGCAGAGGGGAAAGCTCGATTACTTCAGCGTTTTACGCACTTCAGCAACCTGATCTTTGCTCACCGCTGGCGCGCTGTTGCTCCAGCCCTGGCGAATAAAGGTCGCCAGCTTCGCGACTTCATCATCACTCAGACGCTGGCCAAAGCCTGGCATCGCCAGTTTCGACGGGGCTTTCGCGGTCGAAGGCTGCTGCGCACCGGCCAGGATGGTGTGGATCAATCCGGTTGGATCGCTGGCATTCACAATCGTCGCCTGATCCAGCTCCGGGAAGATCCCCGACGCGCCTTTGCCGGTCACGAAGTGACAGGCACCACAGTTATCCAGATAGAGACGCTCGCCTTCGCTCAGGTTCTTCGCGGCGGTGAGTTTCGCTTCCGTTGCCTGCTGCGCCTGCACGTTGTACGCCTGCAGTGGCGGGTTACCGCCCAGGAACTTCAGGTAGGCCGCGATGGCTTTCAGATCGGCGTCGGTCATGTGTGAGCTGCTGTGCTCAATTACCGAGGTCATCTCACCGCCCACCGCCGCTTTATCGTTACGGCCGGTCTGCAGGTAGTCCACCACTTCCTGCTCGCTCCAGCGTGGCAGGCCACGCAGTGACGGCACATCCCAGTTGTTCAGGCTGCCGCCTGCCAGGAATTTATCGTCACCGCTATCCAGCGCTTTCTCATTCATGCCCAGACCGCGCGGCGTATGACAGCTGCCGCAGTGGCCCAGACTCTCCACGATATAGGCACCACGGTTGATCTCTGCTGACGCGCCACCAATCGGCTGGAACGGCTTATCCGAGGCGAACGCCCAGTTCCAGAAACGCATGCCCCAGCGCTGGCTGAACGGGAAGCTCAGATCGGTTTCTGGCGGCTGTTCTGCGCTTGGCTGCACGCCTTTCATGAAGTAGACGTAAAGCGCGTGGATGTCGGCATCACTGATTTTGGCGTAATCAGGATAAGGCATGGCCGGATAGAGATGGGATCCGTCCGGTAACACCCCTTTGCGCACCGCGTCAGAGAACTGCTGCTCGCTGTAGTTGCCGATGCCGTGCTGCTTATCGGGCGTGATGTTGGTAGAGAAGATGGTACCAAGGTTCGACTCAATCGCCAGCCCACCCGAATAGTCAGGCTTGCCAGGCAGGGAGTGGCACGCCATGCAGTCGCCCAGCCGCGAGAGATATTCGCCCTGCCTGATGAGTTGCGCTTCATCTTCGGCGTGAACCGGCAGCGCAAATCCGCTGGCTAACAGCACCGCGTTGGCAAAGATAAAAGACTTCAGTTTCAGCTTATTCATGCGCTTATGCCTGTACCAGTGGGCCGGGATTTTTCAGATACTGATCTTTGATCGCCTGTGCCGCCATCAGGGTGATCGCACCGATGGTATCGGTCGGGTTCGCCTGGAAGTTCTGCGGGAAAGCGTTGCCGCCCGGCACAAAGACGTTATGCACGTCCCAGCTCTGCAGATACTTGTTCAGCGCCGAGGTTTTCGGGTTATCGCCCATTACGGCACCGCCCACGTTGTGGGTAGAGACATATTTGGTCAGGTCAAAGTCCGCGCCCATTGGCAGGAAGCTCATGCTCATGCTGTCAGGGTTCAGTTCTTTGGCGATATTGCCGACGATGCCTTTCAGATGCTGCTGCAGCTTCAGCTCATTCTCTTTCCAGTTGAAGGTCATGCGCAGCAGTGGCAGGCCACGGTGATCGTTGTAGTTCGGATCGAGATCCAGATAGATATCGCGGTAAGACTGACAGGTGGTGGTGATGCTGATCTTCATCGAATGACCGTACCACTCCTCCAGACCTTCCTTGTATCCCATGCCCCAGGTCGGCGTGCCTTTTGGCAGCGCGGTGCTGATCGGCGTACCGGTCGCCTGTGAGCTGTGGATCTTCGCGCCGCCGAGGAAGCCGAGGGATGGGCCGTCGAAGTTGCCTGGCGAGATGTCGTTGAACATCTGGCCGGTCGCGCCCGCCGTGGCATACGGATTAAAGTTTTTATCTTTGAAGAATAATGTGGCGCCGCCGTTGGACAGGAAGGCGTAGTTACGCCCTACCACACCCTCTTCGGTAATCGGGTTGTAAGGTTTGCCGATGCCGGAAAGCAGCATCAGACGCACGTTGTAGAGCTGGAAGCTGCTCAGCACCACGATTTTCGCTGGCTGGAAGCACTCGTTGCCCTGTGCATCGATGTAGATCACGCCTTTCGCGGTTTTCTTATCATCGTTCAGCACGACCTTGATCACTTCCGCGTTCACTTCATAGGAGAAGTTCGGCATACGCTTCAGTGAATCCATTACGGCGGTCTGCGGCGACGCTTTGGAGTAGTTCAGGCAGGGATATTTACTGCAGTAGCCGCAGTAGTTGCACGGCGCGATCTGGTTGCCGTACGGGTTTTTCCACGCACGCGATACACAGGCCGACGGGTTCGGGAACGGATGGTAACCGAGTTTGGTGGCCACCTCTTTGAACATCACGTTGTTTAGTGTGTCATCCAGCGCAGGCAGCGGATAAGGCTCAGAACGCGGGCCTTCAAATGGATCGCCGCCTTCCAGGATTTTGCCGCGCAGGTTGCCGGTGTTGCCCGACTGGCCGCAAATCAGTTCAAATTTGTAGTAATAGGGTTCGATCTCTTCCCAGCTGAACGGGAAGTCCATCACCCGCATATCATCCTGCAGAATGCCCGGCTTGTAAGCCTCGTCGACATAGCTCTTGAGTTTGATATCGGTGGGCGTCGGACGGATCAGTACCGCTGTCCAGTGCAGGCCGGAACCGCCTACGCCAGTGCCCGGTGCAAATGCACCCCATTTACGGGTTGGCAATGCCGTCTGGCTGCTGTTGTAGCGCACGGTGACCGCCACTTCGGCGGGAGTGGCAAACACTTTGTTGCGCACCGCATAGGCGTATTCATCCGCCGGTTTCGGGTAGGCGAACTCGTCATAATCGCGATCGCCGCCGCGCTCCAGGGCGCGCACGTCCAGACCTGCCAGTGCCAGCTCGATACTCATCAGCGAGCCTGCCCAGCCGAGGCCGCAGACCACGACGTCGACTTCTTTTTTAGTAACCTGTGCCATGATAATCCTGTTTCAAATACCTGATGTGGAGCGCTTTATGCGCGTTCACCTTTGATGCTGACCGGGCCGAGCGGATAAGGAACGTTGTGCTGTTTCACCCATTCGGTGAAGCTGGCACGCGCGCCGGGGAAGCCGATGGCGATCCAGGCTTTCATGCCTTTATTACCGCCGTACATCGGGTCGGCCAGGTAGCCATGCTTGGTATCGGAAAGCAGCTGGCTGAAGAAATGCGCAGGCTTAAGATCGGCTTCGCCCAGTGCGGCAAAGTCGATCTCGTTTTTGTTTACCTGGGTCAGTACCGCATCTTTCTCTTCCAGCGTCAGTGCATGAAACGCTTTCTGATGGGTGTTCTGCGACCACTGATTAATCAGCCGGATACCGGTCTGATACATCTGCTGTGGACGGAACGGGATCTGGTAACCCATGGTTGCGGGCGCCTGCGTATTGAACGGCCCCTGCAGGTAGATTTCGCTGCCAAACGCTTCGCTGTGCAGCTGCTGATCGATAAAGATCGGCACGTTAGTTTCCAGCGCGCCCGGCGCTTTGCCTTTGCCGCCTGCCGGAATCAAACGGTCAGTGGCGGCCAGGATAAACTGCCACTCATCGGCACTAAAAAAGATCGGTTTGTAATCGGCTAACTCCGGTGCGGCCATCTCTGCCGCCTGTGCCGCTGTAATGCCTTTGAAGACCAGTTCACTTAATGGCAACGCCAGCAGTGAACCGAGCAAAAATTTACGCCTGGTGGTGGGTTTTTCTAAAAGCATATCCGCACGACTCTCATCTGCTAAATACCCGCTTTATTTGTTATGAAGCTGAAAGGCTGAGTGCAGGCGGAAAACTCCCCGCAGAGATTAACGCACGCGGCACAGACGACGGCAGAACAGACAAGGGCAGGTAGAATTATGGTTCGGTGACTAACGGAACTTATCGGTTAATAACCTGGCAATCTTAGGGATATAGATATGTCTGAATGTAAAAATTGAATTTAAAATATGTCTTAGTGAAAGTTTATCATGGTGTTGCAGAAGGGTTGCAGAGAGGTAAAAGATTTACAGCACGAAAATCGGGGGTAAAACCGCATAAACATCGGGTATTTAACAATTTTAACGCAGGAATGAGGGTTATTATTTTCACCCTGTCATCATCACGCCGAATAACCGATAAAAAAATATCATACTTCCATACAAGAGAATCATTCTCATTGTTAACACTATAGTGACTTTGATAGTCATACAATCAGACAGTGCGCAATTTGTGATCGCCGGTGTAAAACCCATATTAATTAGCCGGGCGTAAAATAACAGCGGAATAATCACTGGCCGTCATTATCTTATTTTGTCACTTTGCCTGAAAGGCTACGCTAATAATTGTGCAAAGCTCATAACAAACCGGCATTTTGAGATTATCCGGCGCCCGATAGAGTAGAGCTATCTACGACTCAGGATAACTCTCGATGCGCAAAACGCTACTCTCACTCTCTTTATTCACTGCTCTGGCACTGGTTCACCCGGCACACGCCGCTACGCCAGCCGACACCCTGGTGGTCGCCGTGCCACTCGATGGCATCATCAGTTTCGACCCGGCTGAAAGTTTTGAGACCGTCAGCAACAGCAGCCTGCGCAATATCTACCAGACACTGCTGGAGCCGGATCATCAGAATCCGCAGCAGCTCTCGCCGCTGGCCGCCACGCGCTGGCAGGCAGGCAAAACGCCTCATAGCCTGGTGTTTGATCTTAATCCGCAGGCCCGCTTCGCCAGCGGTAATCCGCTGACCGCGCAGGATGTGGTCTTCTCATTAACCCGCGCGGTAAAACTCAATAAAGCGCCCTCTTTTATTCTGGGTGAATTTGGCTGGACGCCAGAAAACATCGATCAGCAGTTCACGGTGATCAACGACCACCAGCTTGAGCTGCGCTGGCCAGCGGAAATCGGCAGCGATCTTGCGCTGCGCCTGCTGACCGCGCCGGTCTCCTCCATCGTCGACAGCAAACTGGCGCAGCAGCACGCCAGCAACAACGATTACGGCAATAGCTGGCTGAAGGTGCACTCAGCCGGCAGCGCCGCCTATGCCATAAAACAATTTGTACCGCTGCAGGCGCTGGTGCTGGAAGCCAATCCCTACAGCATCCGCAAGCCGCATCTGAAGCGGGTATTGCTGAAGGGCGTGGCCGATCCGGGCAGCCGCCGTCTGCTGATCCAGCAGGGTGATGTGGATGTCGCCTATCAGCTCGGCCCGGATCAGATTGCCGCACTGAAGAACACCGCCAATGTGCGCATCGATGCCTTCCCGTCCAGCCTGGTTTACTACCTGGGCTTCAACACCCAAAGCCCGCAGCAACCGGCGCTGGGGAATCCGGCGCTGTGGCAGGCGGCACGCTGGCTGGTTGACTATGACAGCCTGGCGAACCAGCTGCTGAAAGGTCAGTACCGCATTCACCAGAGCTTCCTGCCGGACGGCTTCGATGGTGCGCTGAACACGACACCGTTCCATTACGATCTGAAAAAGGCACAGGCGATACTGCAAAAAGGCGGCATCAAACCGGGTACCCATATCGCGCTGACGGTGGTGAACCAGCCGCCTTACATTGACGTGGCGCAGGCACTGCAGGCCAGCTTTGCCAAAGCGGATGTGCAGCTCGATATTCAGCCGGTGGCGGAATCGGAGCTGTGGAGCAAAATGCGCAGTCGTGACTTCCAGGCGATATTCTCTTACTGGGGCGCGGACTACATCGATCCCAATACCAACGCCAGCACCTTTGCTTCTAACGTGCCGGGCGGCGGCAAAACCCTGGCGTGGCGCGTCGGCTGGTCCATTCCGGAGCTGAGTGCGCAGACCCGCGCCGCCGCCGGTGAAAGCGATGCCGTCAAACGTCGCAGCCGCTACGTGGAGCTGCAAACCCGCGTCCAGCAGGACTCGCCGTTTGTCCTGCTGTTACAGGGGGCGACCCAGGTGGCGGTGCGCAGTAACCTCAGTCACCTGCAGCAGGGCATCGGTGTCACCCTGCTCAATTTTGAAGAGGTGCAGAAGTAAACTCTGTTTCAGGCCGCTGCTCCCCGGGCAGCGGCCTTTTTTTGGTGAATAGTTCTCCTCCTGTGCCGCTCCGGCTTGCTATCCTTCAGGCATAACCCAATGCCTGAGAGTGGAAAATCATGACTTCCCCGCTACTGATTGCCCGTACGCCAGACGTCGAACTTCATCTGTTACCGCAAATGGCCAACCGCCACGGCCTGATCACCGGCGCGACCGGCACCGGTAAAACCGTTACGCTGCAGAAGCTGGCTGAATCGTTCTCCGCCAGCGGCGTACCGGTCTTTATGGCTGACGTTAAAGGTGATTTGACCGGCGTGGCGATGGCTGGCCAGTCCAGCGAAAAGCTGCAGGAGAGGCTGGCGAAAATCGGCGTCACCGACTGGCAACCGCAGAGCAATCCGGTCGTGCTGTGGGATATCTTCGGCGAGAAAGGCCATCCGGTCCGCGCCACCGTATCCGATCTCGGGCCGCTGCTGCTGGCGCGACTGCTGAACCTGAATGAGGTACAGAGCGGCGTACTGCAGATTATTTTCCGCATTGCCGACGATCAGGGTTTGCTGCTGCTGGACTTCAAAGATCTGCGCGCCATGACACAGTACATCGGTGACAACGCCAAAAGCTTCCAGACCCACTACGGCAACATTAACAGTGCCTCGGTCGGCGCCATCCAGCGCGGATTACTGACGCTGGAGCAACAGGGCGCTGAACACTTCTTTGGTGAACCGATGCTGGATATCGCCGACTGGATGCGCGTCGACAGCAACGGCAAAGGCGTCATCAACATCCTCTCCGCCGAAAAGCTCTACCAGATGCCGAAACTCTATGCCACCAGCCTGCTGTGGCTGCTGTCGGAACTTTATGAGCATCTGCCGGAAGCGGGCGATCTCGATCAGCCAAAGCTGGTGTTCTTCTTTGATGAGGCGCACCTGCTGTTTACCGACGCGCCGCCAGTGCTGCTGGAGAAAATAGAACAGGTGATGCGGCTGATCCGCTCCAAAGGGGTCGGCGTCTGGTTCGTCACTCAGAACCCGGCGGATATTCCCGATCGGGTGCTGGGCCAGCTTGGTAACCGCGTCCAGCATGCCCTGCGCGCCTTCACCCCCAAAGATCAGAAAGCGGTAAAAACCGCAGCCGATACCCTGCGCGCCAATCCGGCGTTTGACAGCGTCGAGGCGATTCAGGCGCTGGGCACCGGCGAAGCACTGATCTCCTTCCTGGATGCCAAAGGCAGTCCGTCGGTGGTGGAACGCGCTATGGTGATCGCGCCCGGCTCACGTATGGGGCCGGTCACAGGCGATGAGCGCAACGGCCTGATCAACCATTCACCGCTCTATGGCAAATATGAAGGCGAAGTTGATCGCGAATCGGCATTTGAGAAGCTGAAAAAAGGGTTTCAGGCCGCCAGCGATCAGGCCAGTGCGCCCCCGGCGAAAGGCGACGATGTCGCAGTAGACAATGGCATTCTCGGCGGGCTGAAAGAGATCCTGTTTGGCCGGACCGGCCCACGCGGCGGCAGGCACGATGGCGTGGTGCAGACCATGGCGAAAAGCGCCACCCGCCAGATTACCAATCAGATCATCCGTGGTGTACTCGGCAGCCTGCTGGGTGGTCGTCGCCGATGAAACCGGCTATCTGCTAAGATCAGGATATGGATAAACAACACGAACTGAAACGGACGAAACGTCTGGCGCTGCTGCTGTTACTGCTGGCTGCAATTACCTTTATCGTTACGCTTTTTCTGCCGCCCGGCTTCTGGGTCAGCGGCGTAAAAGCCATTGCGGAAGCTGCGATGGTCGGCGCACTGGCGGACTGGTTCGCGGTGGTGGCACTCTTCCGGCGCGTGCCGGTGCCCTTTATCTCCCGTCATACCGCCATCATTCCGCGCAACAAAGATCGTATCGGTGAAAACCTCGGGCGCTTTGTGCAGGAGAAGTTTCTTGATACCGACTCGCTGCTGAATCTGATTCGCCGTCACGATCCGTCAAATCTGCTGGCGCAATGGCTGAATGCGCCGGGTAATGCTGACCGCATTGGCCGCCATCTGCTGCAGGTCATGCGTGGCTTCCTGGATCTGACCGATGATGCGCGGATCCAGACCTTTATGCGCCGCGCAGTACACCGTGCGATTGATAAGGTCGATCTCAGCCAGACCAGCGCCCTGCTGCTGGAGAGCCTGACGAAAAACAACCGTCATCAGGCGCTGCTGGACGCGGCAATCGAACAGCTGCTGAAGCTGCTGCATAAGCCCAGTACCCGCGAGTTTATTGCCATGCAGCTGGTGCGCTGGCTGAAACGCGAGCATCCGATCAAAGCCAAAATGTTGCCGACCGAATGGCTGGGCGAACACAGCGCCGAGCTGGTGGCAAACGCGGTCGATTCCCTGCTGGATGATGTGGCGCTGGATCAGGGACATGAGCTGCGCCTCGGCTTCAATCGGGCGGTCGACAAGCTGATCGTTAAACTGCAGAACGACCCGGAAATGGCAGAGCGTGCCGAGGAGATCAAAGGCTGGCTGAAAGAAGATGCTTCTTTTAACCGCTACATCGGCGAGCTGTGGAATGATATGCGCAACTGGCTCAAGGCGGATCTCAGCAGTGATGATTCACGGGTGCAGGAGAAAGTGCGCGGTGCGGCATTGTGGCTGGGCGAAACCCTGGCGGCCGACCCGGCGTTGCGTGACTCGATGAATCAGCATCTGGAGCAGGCGGCGCGCAGCGTTGCGCCGGAGTTTGCTGGCTTCCTGACGCGGCATATTAGCGACACCGTGAAAAGCTGGGATGCGCGCGACATGTCGCAGCAGATCGAGCTCAATATCGGCAAAGACCTGCAGTTTATCCGCATCAACGGTACGCTGGTTGGCGGCACCATCGGGCTGATTCTCTATCTGCTGTCGCAGCTGCCCCAGTTACTCCCGCTGCTGAGCCGCTAACCGCCTGGTTTAGCCTGGTGTGGGTGGATAGAGGCCAAACTCGGTGACGATGGCGCTAACAAAGCTACGGATTTTCACCGTCTGGCGGCGGCCCGCCGGGATCAGTACATGCATGGGACGTGCTGGCCCGGCATAATCGGGCAGCACCTGGACCAGCCGTCCCTGTCTGATCTCTTCAGAGAGAATGGTGGCCGGTCCCAGGGTAATACCATAACCCTCCAGCGCCGCATGCAGGAGCGCCTTCCAGTCATTCGATCGCATACGCCCCTGCGGATGTACTTCTTCGACCTTACCCGCCCGGGTAAACACCCAGCGGCAGGGTTTTGAAGGTGACCAGATGCCATAAACGAGACAGGCGTGGTTCTCCAGATCTGCTGGCGTGGCTGGAACGCCGCGCCGCGCCAGATAGGCGGGCGACGCGCAGGCTATCAGCTCATAGGGCTGCAATGGATGGGCGATGATCGAACTGTCCGCCAGCGCACCAATCCGGATCACCACCTCATAACCCTCTTCAAATGGATCAACCAGCCGATCGCTGAGTTCAAGATCGACCTGCGTTTCAGGAAACCGATCAAGATAGCGGGTCACAAACGGCGCCAGCCTGAAAGAACCAAAGGTGACCGGGGCGCTGACCTTCAGCGTACCGGACGGCCGCTGCTGCATATCCAGCGCGATCGCATCCGCTTCCTGCACTTCTGCCAGCACGATTTTGCAGCGTTCGTAATAGTTGCGGCCCACATCCGTCAGGCTTTGTCGTCGCGTGGTGCGATGCAGAAGTAGCGTGCCGAGATGCCTCTCCAGCGCGGCAATATGCTTCGCCACCATTTGCGGTGAGATGAGCAATTGCCCGGCGGCGGCGGCAAACGAACCTGATTCCACGATGGTAACAAATACGTTCATGCTGGTAAGGCGATCCATCATTCCCTCCTGTTGGTTGTTTATATTGCGTCCGTTTGTCGATTTATTCACCTCCTGTTTTTAATTAAGGTCAGGACGTGAAAACTCATTGAGGAACAACCCATGAAAATAGGCATTATTGGCGCAGGCTTTGTTGGCCGGGTGATTGCAAAACTGGCAATTAAAGCGGGACATGAGGTGATGCTCAGCAACTCGCGCGATCCACGAACGCTGTTCAGTCTGAAACCGATGATTGGTTGCGAAACCGGTACCGCCATCGAGGCTGCAAATTTCGGCGAAGTGGTCGTGATCGCTGTGCCGCTCACGGCAACTGAGCAACTGCCGGCAGCGGAGTTACGGGGAAAAATCGTGCTTGATGCGGTCAATTACTATCCCGACCGCGATGGCGACATCGAAGAGCTACTCAGTGGCGGCATCAGTACCAGTGAACGGCTTGCCGGCCTGCTTCCTGACAGCCGCATCACCAAGGCATTTAATGCCATCCGCATGACCGATCTGGAAACCCAGGGCCTGCCACCGGGCGATGCGAATCGTCAGGCGCTACCTCTGGCGGGAGATGACAGCGAAGGAAAGGCCATCGTCACGTCACTTTATGATGCCTTTGGGTTTGATGCGGTGGATGCGGGCGCGTTAGCGGAAGGCTGGCGTTTCGAGCGTGCGACGCCTGCCTATTGCGTGGCACTCAATAAAGAACAACTCATCAGGACACTCCAGGAGACCATCCGGCGTTAAGCATAAAAAGCCGGTGGGAATAGAGAAAAGCCGCTGAAACCGTCATTCGCAGACGGCTAATAAACGTATGCTCCCTGAGCTGGCGCGGTTAGCCAACTAAAAAGGCCGCTTTCGCGTAATGCCGATCAGTTAAGACAGAAATGATCGGTTGAACGATCCAGTGGCTGTGTGAAAATCCGTAAAGAGGCATTATCCGCGGGCGGTAAAAAAGAAACCGCAGTGTTACCCGCTGCGGCGTTCTTAAAAGCTTAACTGACAAGCATTAAGCCTCACCAGCAGGTTTTTTTGTGGTCTGCGCCAGGTGATAAACGGTGGCTACGCTTGATCCAGCGCAGCCTGAGCCACGGCCATAAAATGTTTCACCCTCTCCCGATCCACATCGTTCCACCAGACGCCATCCACTTTGAGCGCGCTGGCCACAATAACGGCCTGCGTGCGGCCCAGAATCTGGCAGACGTTGGCGGGCGTGACGCCCGAACCCACCAGCAGCGGTAAGGTAGTGGCGGCGCGAATCTCGTCGATTTCGTCCAGCGTGGCGCTGTCACCGGTACGCTGCCCGGTAGCGATAACCGCATCCGCTTCGAAAAAATCGACATCGCGGGTCAGTTCCTGAATGGAGCGATCGGCCACTATCGCATGACTGCCGTGTTTAACGTGGCTGTCGGCGAACACCCTGATATGTTCGGCGCGCAGCTGACTACGGTAGCGCAGCGCTTTCGCGGCAGCCCCTTCAATAAAGCCTTCGTTGGCAATATAAGCATTGGCCCATTGATTGACGCGGATAAAATCTGCCCCACCCGCCAGCGCGGTAGCGAAAGCGGGTAGTGCGGCGTTCGCCAGCACATTAATACCCAGCGGCACGCCGAAACGTTCGCGCACTTTTTCCGTAATCACGGCCATCAGCGCTGGTGTTTCCGGACCAATATCCTCCGGTTTTGAAAAAGGAATATCGCCATGATTTTCCACAATCAGGCCGTGAACGCCGCCGAGAATATAGTTTTCTGCATCGCGTAATGCGCGATCAATTATCGCGCTGACGGGTTTGCCGCGATATTTTGGCGAACCCGGAAAAGGGTCACAGTGAATGACGCCAATTACCGCTTTAGGGCGGGAAAATATCGCTTGTATTGCATCAATTTTTTCTGCTGATATAGCAACCATCGCTTCTTTATCCTGTTCAGGAAAACACTATGCGTGTTTATGTGGCTGGTAATATTACTGTCGATGAAACCTGGTCTGTTACAGATATTCCGGCTAAGGGCGCCTCTGTTCACGGTTATAAACGTTCGCAGGATATCGGCGGTAAAGGCGCGAATCAGGCGATACTTTTATCCCGTTGCGGTATTAAAACGTATTTAATTGCCGCGACCGGGTATGACAGCAATGGAAAATGGATCCGTCAGCAGCTCATGAACGAGCCCGTGACGTTACTGCCTGCGCAGCCCATTACTGCGTTGAGCGATACCTCGCTTATTCTGCATAGCGCCGATGGCGACAACGCCATTATTACCAGTACAACGGCGGCAGATGCGCTGGATATCAATACGCTTAACCACCATCTTGCCAGCGCGCGTCCGGGCGATCTGCTGGTGCAACAGGGCAATTTCTCGCCCGGGAAAACCCACGCGCTGTTTAGCCTGGCCAAATCACACGGTCTGAAAACCGTATTTAACCCCTCGCCCGTACACGTCGGTTTTGCCTCATGCTGGCCGCTGGTGGATATCGCCGTGGTGAATCAGCACGAAGCGCAACAATTGCAACCCCGCGCAGTGAAAACGTTGGTAACCACACTTGGCAGCGCGGGTGCCTGGCTGACCCAGGGTGGTCAGCGTACGTTTTGCCCGGCGCAATCTGCCAATGCCATAGATACCACTGGCGCAGGCGATACCTTTCTTGCCGTGATGCTGGCTTCCGCGATCCTGCGTGGGGGTGAAATTGATTCACTAGCGCTTATTCATGCCAGTCAGGCTGCTGCGCTGACCGTCAGCCGTCATGGGACACTGCAGGCTTTCCCCACCGCAGAGGAACTCGCCGCGCTGCTTCATACAGGCGGCGAGTCAGCGATTACTTAAACATCACGCGGTAGCTATCCACGTTGGCTTTGGTCACCACCGTAGCAGGCACCAGAATGGTTTTTGACACGGTTTTCCCCGACGCAAGCGTGTTCAGGGCTTTTACTGCCTCTTCACCCATCTTTTTCGGATCCTGCTGCAACACGGCCGTGACATAACCGCCATCAATGCCGCTAATCGCTTTTGACGTCAGATCCCAGCCAAAGACTTTAATGTCCTTCTGGCGCCCCTGGTTTTCAACGGCAGCAATCGCACCCAGCAGTGTCGGTTCACCGGTCGCGTAGATAGCGGTTAAATCCGGGTTACCGGTAATCAGGTTTTCTGCCGCCGTCATCGCGGTATCCTGCACATTCTGACCATCAACCACATCCGCCACGGTGATGCCCGGATTGCTCTTAATGGTTTCTTCAAACCCTTTCTGACGCTGATTCTGCACGGCCGAATTCAGTGCACCCACAATGCCCAGTCGCGCTTTGCTACCCATATTTTTCGCTACATAATCGACAAAATATTTACCAATAATTTTGCCGCCCTCCAGATTATCCACACCCACCTGAGCCGCCTGAGGGCCTGCAGGTAATACCGCATCAATCGCAATCACCGGTATTTTAGCGGCGGCCGCTTCTTTTATAGCGGGCATAATGCCATTGACGTCAATGGCATCCACCATAATGCCCTTCACGCCCTGTTGAATATAATTTTCGATTGCATCGTTTTGCGACACGGGATTATCGTTGGCGTTAAAGATCACTAAGTCCTTACCGCTGGCTTTCGCCGCTTCCTGGGCGCCCTTGTTCATCTGATTAAAAAACAGGGCCTGCTGATTAATCTGAACCAGCGCATAAACAGGAGCTGCATGAGCCAAAGAAAAAGCAGAACCCGCAGACAGTAAGCCGGTTGCCAGCGCAACAGCACGCAGTTTTCTGGTGTTAAATGCCATCATCTTAAAATTCCTCGTCGGGAATGAGCGATAACCAGTCGATCTCCGCATCGGGATGCAGAGGGATTATTGTTGGCGGGCAAATATCGTATGAATGGCTTGTTCAGCCTGAACCTGAATAACGTCGCTTCGGTTCACTGTCCATTATGGTGAACACCTGAAACGCGTTAAGCCGGTCTGGGAGTGACTCCCGGGTAATGCGGTAAACTGCTTTTACAATTTGCTTACGGCGGGGTTTTGTCAAGGGATTATTTTATCGCCAGCGGCCATGGAAAAAACGGTGTCCGCTGCGCCTAACTATGTTACAGATACCCGATTCCGGGCAAGATGGCAGGTGATATGAGTAAAAAACGGGTGTTGTTATCCGATGTCGCAGCACTGGCCGGGCTGTCAAAAGCGACCGTATCCCGCTATATGAATCAAAGCATTATATTGCCGCAGGAGACCATCGACCGTATTGAAGCGGCGATTCATCAACTGGATTATCGTGGTAACAGCCTGGCACGTCGCCTGAGCAAGGGCGGCAGCGAAACCTTAGGGCTGGTGCTGCCCGATATCACCAATCCCTTCTTTGCCGAGTTGGCGGATGCCGCTGAAGAAGCCGCCTCCGCCCATGGCTACAGCCTGGTGCTGTGCATCACCCGTAACCATCCTGGCAAAGAGAGTCAGTTTATTCGCTGGCTGGATACCTGCCAGGTGGATGGCCTGCTGTTTACCACCAACCATCCCGATAACGGCCTGTTGCGCAAAGAAATTAACCGCCACCAGCGCATCGTGTTACTGGACGAAGATATTCCTGGCAGCATGGTGCCGAAAGTGTTTGCCGATAATGTTCAGGGCGGTCGTATTGCCACAGAAAAACTGATCGCCGCGGGTCACCGTCATATCGCCTTTGTCGGCGGGCCAGACGAACTGATGAGCGTGCGCGAGCGCTATCAGGGCTTTTGCACCGCCATGAAGCAGGCTGGGCTGAACGTGCCGCCTGAATGGGTAATGTACGGTGAATATCAGCGTGAGTTTGGTGAACAGGCGCTTGAACGACTGTTCAGCCGCCGCGCGCGCCCTACCGCAGTCTTTGCCGCCAGTGATTATCTGGTGCTGGGTTTGCTGGATGGACTGCGTGCTCGCGGACTGAAAGCCCCCGAGGCGCTGTCGCTGGTCGGCTTTGATGACGCCACTTATGCCGACTTTACTCAACCCCGCATTTCGACCATTCGCCAGCCCGCGCGGGAACTGGGCCGCACGGCGGTTCACATCATGTTGCGCATTTTGAATGACGATCTCGCCGTTCCCGCCGAGACTCGCCTGCCGGTGGAATGGGTGGCGCGCGATTCGATACAAATTTGTTAACAACGTCCCACAATGGCGCAAAAGTGCACAGCGCTGGCGCAAATAATGAGCTTTTTAATTTCGCAGGGTTATAGTAAGTAAACCGGTTTACTAAAATTAAAAATTTAAATGTTTTTATTTACAGTGAGTTAGACCGCGAGCATAGGGCCTGTTTACAGGCTGGCACGGATGCTGCAGTACCGTAACCGGCAAACAAATATCGTTGTAGCGTGTTGTTCTGTATGTAGCGACAAAAGTTTTATCCTGCAGGTAAACCGGTTTACAAGGGCGTAAACCGTGCAGGGTAACCGCTTTTTTACATGCAGAGTAACTGTCCCGTTAGCGGTGATGGGAGTGATCACATGCAGCAAACACAAACTGCCCTGACACGGGTAGAGATGGTGAATATTACCAAGACCTACGGCGCGATACAGTCTCTGCGCGGTGTAAATCTGCGACTGGCCTCGGGTGAAGTGCTGGGTCTGGTGGGCGACAACGGCGCGGGTAAATCCACACTGACCAAGGTGCTGTCAGGCGCCGTCGTGCCCACCAGCGGCACAATTCGTATTGATGGTGAGGATCAGCATTTCAGTAACCCGGCGGATTCACGCCGCTGCCATATTGAGATGGTTTATCAGGACCTGTCGCTGTGCGACACCGTCGATGTGGCAGGCAATCTGTTTATGGGACGTGAGCCGATGAAGTCGATTCTCGGCATTCCGTTTCTGGATGAAGAGAAAATGCATGCTGACGCACGAGAAATGCTGAAAGGTCTGGGGATTTCTATACCGGACACGCGGTTGCTGGTGCGCAATTTATCCGGCGGGCAGCGCCAGGCGATTGCGATTGCTCGCGCTGCCGCCTTTGATCCCAAAGTGCTGATCATGGATGAACCCACCGCCGCGCTGGCCGTTGCCGAAGTGGAGGCTGTGCTGGAACTCATCCGTCGGGTGTCGGCCCGAGGCGTGAGTGTCATCCTGATCACCCATCGCTTACAGGACCTGTTCCTGGTCTGCGATCGCATCATGGTGATGTATGAAGGCACCAACGTGGCGGAGCGCCGGGTGGCCGACACGGACCTGACCGAGATCGTCAATTTGATCGTGGGTGAGAAATTTGTCGCCCGCTCGGCCGCAGCGCACTGAGCGAGGTTACAGGATGACTATTATGAATCTGAGCAGTTCCCGTATGGCGCAGCATTCGTTGCCTCGTCGCCTTCTGCACAATCACTCTGGCGTGGTCAGCATCGCGCTGTTCTTCGTGTTTTGCTGTGTGGTGTTTTCTCTGATCACCGGCAACTTTCTCAGCAGCGCTAACTGGCTGAATATTATTCGTCAGAGTGCGCCGCTGCTGATCGTCGCCACGGCGATGACGTTGGTGATTACAACGGGCGGGATCGATCTTTCCGTGGGATCGACGCTGGCGCTGGTCGGCGCCCTGTCCGCTATCGCCCTGAATAACTGGGGACTGCCATGGCCGGTGGTGTTACTGGGCGGCTTACTGCTGGGCGCGCTGGTAGGCGCCATTAACGGCTTTTTTATCGCCTATGAAGGTATTCCGGCCTTTATCGTCACGCTGGCTACGCTGGCAGTAGTGCGAGGTGTGGCGCTGCTGATTACGCAGGGCTACTCCATTCCCATCCCTGCAGACAGCCTGTTCGCCTTTATGGGGCGTGCCTGGGTACTGGGCATCCCCATGCCCGCACTGATCGGCATCGTGGTGCTGGTGGTCGGCCATATCGTGCTGAACCATATGCGCTTTGGTCGCTATGTCACAGCAATCGGTGCGAATGCGGAAGGCGCACGGCGTAGCGGGATTAACACCAAAGCCGTGACTATGAAGGTCTACATCATCAGCGGAATGGCGGCAGCGCTGGCGGGCATGATCATCACCGCCCGTCTGGGCAGTGGCTCCTCTAACCAGGGCGAAGGCTTTGAGTTGCAGGTGATCGCCGCGGTGGTGCTGGGCAGTACCAGCCTGTTCGGTGGCTTCGGCACCATTATTGGCACGCTGTTAGGCGCGCTATCTATTGCGATCATCCAGAACGGCCTGATTTTGTCGCATATCTCTCCGTTTTACACGCAGATCGCCACCGGTACGATTATTCTGCTGGCAATCTGGCTGAACACCCGCATTCTCAACCCGACGCGATCGGTAGCGAAAGGATAGCGCATGAAACATTCCATTTTTCGCCATCCCGATCCGCTGCCACTGGGCTCCACCAGTGGCTATGTGATGACCGTGCTGGGCCCGCTACCAGTGAGTGAAATGGGTGTGACGCTGATGCACGAACACATTTTGCTGGATGCCTCCGGCAAATGGGTACCGCCCTGCTGCTGTAGCGATCGTCATCTGGCGGAGATGCCGGTAAGCATTGAAAACCTGGGCGAGTTGTCCCTCAATCCGCTTATCAGCCGCGATAACTGTCAGCTGTTTGATGTGGATTTAGCGATTGAAGAGCTGATGAAGTTTCGGGCACTGGGCGGCGATACGGTGGTGGACCCCACTAATATCGGCATTGGCCGCGATCCAAAAGCACTCCAACGTATCGCGCGCCTGACCGGGCTGAATATCATCATGAGTACCGGGCTGTATCTGGAACCGTCACATCCGGAATGGATGAAAACGATCAGCATTGAAGCGCTTTCCGACAAGCTGATTTATGACCTGGGCGGCAGAGAAGACAAACCCGACGTACTGGCAGGTCTCATCGGCGAGATCGGCGTTTCCAGCCGCTTTACTGCCAATGAGGAGAAATCTCTGCGGGCGGCGGGCCGCGCCAGTGCCGCGACAAGCGTGCCCATTGAGGTACATCTGCCAGGTTGGGAGCGATTGGGCCATCGGGTGCTGGATATCCTTCAGGAAGAAGGGGCTGACCTGCGCCATGTTGTGCTGTGCCACATGAACCCCAGCTTTGCCGATAAGCGTTACCAGCGCGAACTGGCACAGCGCGGAGCCTTTCTGGAATACGACATGATCGGCATGAGCTATTACTACGCCGATGAGTCCGCGCAGTCACCTTCCGATGAAGAGAATGCCCGCGCTATTCGCGAGCTGATCGATGACGGCTTTATTGAACAGGTTTTGTTGTCACAGGACGTATTCCTGAAAACCATGCTGACCCGCTACGGCGGTCACGGCTATGGCTATATTCTTAAACATTTTGTCCCGCGCCTGAAACGCCACGGCTTAAGCGGCGAACAACTTGAAACCTTACTGATTACTAACCCACAGCGCGTTTTTGGTGGGTAAGGGAGAACCGTAATGCAGAAGAAAATTTTACTGGTCGGGGAATCCTGGACCAGCACGTCCGTTCACGTTAAAGGCTTTGATCAGTTTGCCACCGCAACCTGGCACAATGGCGCGACCGATTTTATGGCGGCGCTGGCCGACAGTAATTATGCCATCACCTATATGCCCGCCCATGCCGCCGCCACCGAGTTTCCTTTAACACTCAATGGACTTCAGCAGTGGGACACCATCATTTTGTCCGACATCGGTGCCAATACGTTGCTGCTACATCCGGATACCTGGCTGAAGAGCCAGCGTACAGCAAATCGGCTGACGCTGATTCACGATTATGTGGCCGCGGGCGGCGCGCTGATGATGATCGGCGGCTACTTTAGTTTTCAGGGCATCAATGGTGGCGCGCGCTATCGCAACACGGCAGTTGAGAAAGTGCTGCCGGTGCGCTGCCTTGCCTGGGATGATCGTATCGAAACCCCCGAAGGCTCTTATCCGAGCGTGATCGAATCTCACGCGCTGTTCACCGATATGCCAGACGAATGGCCGTGGTTACTGGGCTATAACGAAGTAGAAATGCACCCAGAAGGTAAACTGCTGGCGACCATTGATGGCACTGAACATCCGCTGCTGGCGGTACGCGAGTATCAGCAGGGCCGCTCACTGGTCTGGACCAGCGATATGTCTGCACACTGGCTGCCGCAGGAATTTGCCCAGTGGCAGGGTTATCGCCAGCTGTGGATCAACTGCCTGGACTGGTTAACGGTGCGCGGCTGATGAACCAGAGCCAGATGCTGGCGCAGCAGCTGCTGCGCTTTGACACCATTAATCCACCAGGCAATGAAGCGGCCTGCATGCACTTTTTGGCGGACTGGCTGGCGGAACAGGGCTTTGATGTCACCTTATCCCCCTTCGGTGAAAATCGCCTGAACCTGATTGCCCGTTTGCCTGGCAGCCAGCCCGGACCGCAGCTGGGTTTTACCGGCCATCTGGATACCGTACCGCTTGGCAATGCTGACTGGCAGTACGATCCTTTCGGTGAAGTCGTGGGTGACAAGCTGTACGGGCGCGGATCGAGTGACATGAAGGCCGCTGTAGCGGCCTTCGCCGTCGCCTGCGTGACGCATCAGCAGGCGATCCAACAAGGTTCTGGTGTCGTGCTGTTGATCACTGGCGGGGAAGAGACGGGCTGCGACGGCGCGCGGGCGCTGATTGATACCACTGACCTGCCCGAGGTGGGCGCATTAATCGTCGGCGAGCCTACCAGCAACTATCCGGTAATCGGCCACAAAGGTGCGCTATGGCTACGCTGTGAAACCCGTGGCAAAACAGCGCACGGTGCAATGCCGGAACTGGGTATTAATGCCATTTATCTGGCGGCTGACGCACTGGGCAAAATTCAGCACTTCTCACCTGGCGCGCCGCATCCGCTAATGAAACAGCCCACGATTAACGTCGGACGCATTGCAGGCGGCCTGAACATTAATTCTGTGCCCGATCGTACACAGTTTGACGTGGATATCCGTAGCGCACCCAATCTGCAGCACGCCACCATTCGTCAGCAACTGACAACCTTACTGGGAGATAGCGTGACGGTGAGCACTCTGGTGGACCTGCCTGCGGTGCTGAGCGAAGACAATCAGGCCTGGGTTCAATCCGTTTATCAACACTGCCAGCCGCTTCATGACGCCCCACTGACACCGCGCATTGTGCCCTACTTCACCGATGCATCATTGCTGTTGCCCGCGCTGGGCATGCCGCCCTGCATTATCCTCGGCCCAGGTGAACCGTCAATGGCACATCAGACCGATGAATACTGCCTGCTGAGCCGGTTAGCGGAAGCAGAGACGCTGTATGGTGCATTGATCAATGACTGGATGAGGTAATGGAGGGATGCATCAGACTGCTGGACGAATAGACTGTCACACAGTGCCTGCCACGAAAAAGGCCGCCCTGGAAGGCGGCCTTTTCGCTGTGATTGTCAACGCCGCTTAATCAGCATAAACATACTGATAGCGAAGAACGCAAAGCTCGGCAGAATCGCCCCCAGAATCGGTGGCAGACCGTAAACCAGGCTCAGCGGGCCAAAAATCTGGTCCAGCACGTAGAACAGGAAGCCAAAGCTGATACCGGTCACCACGCGCACACCCATCGACACGCTACGCAGCGGTCCGAAGATAAACGACAGCGCCATCAGCATCATCACCGCCACCGAGAGCGGCTGGAAGATTTTGCTCCACATATTCAGCTGATAACGTCCCGATTCCTGGCCGCTCTGCTTCAGATATTTACTGTAGCTATGCAGACCGCGAATCGATAACGCGTCCGGATCCAGCGCAACCACACCCAGCTTGTCCGGCGTCAGATTGGTTTTCCACTCGCCACTCAGGCTCTGTGAACCGGTAATCTGCTTAGGATCGGTGAGATTAGACTCATCAACCTGCGACAGTATCCAGCGCTTCTTAGCCGCATCCCAGGTCGCCGTTGCCGCGTAACGCACGCTCTGCAGACGACGCTGATCGTTAAAGCTATAGATGCTCACGCCATCAATTTCGTTGTCGCCTTTAATGCGCTCGATAAAGATAAAGCTATTGCCATCTTTCGCCCACAGACCATTCTGCGTCGACACCAGTGCGCCGCCGTAAAGCTGCTGAGCACGGTAGTTACGCGCCATCTGCTCGCCCGATGGCGCAACAAACTCGCCAATCGCCATGGTCAGCAGCACCAGCGGAATCGCCGTTTTCATCACTGACAGCGCAACCTGCATGCGGGTAAAGCCCGCCGCCTGCATCACCACCAGTTCACTGCGCTGCGCCAGCGCACCCAGTCCCAGCAGTGCGCCCAGCAAGGCCGCCATCGGGAAAAAGATCTCAATATCTTTGGGTACGCTGAGCAGGGTGTAGTAACCGGCGCTCAGCGCGTTGTAGCTGCCCTGGCCGGTCTTGCGCAGCTGATCGACAAACTTGATGATGCCAGAAAGCGACACCAGCATGAACAGCGTCAGCATGATGGTATTGAAGATAGTTTTACCGATATAGCGGTCAAGTACGCGAAACATCAGACCGACCCTCCGCGGGTAAAGCGGGCGCGAATCCGACGCATCGGCACCGTATCCCACAGGTTAAGGAGCACCGCCAGCACCAGATAGCTGATATTCACTACCCACATCCAGAGCGCCGGATCGAGCCGCCCTTTCGCCCCGCTCGACTTCAGCGAGCTCTGCAACAGGAAGAAGATCAGATAGAGCATCATGGCGGGCAGCATTGACAGCACGCGACCCTGACGTGGGTTCACCACGCTGAGCGGCACCACCATCAGCGCCATCACCAGCACCGCGAACACCAGCGTCAGACGCCAGTGCAGCTCGGCCTGAAACTCAGGTGTCTTATTCGCGAACAGGTCGGTCAGACTCGCCTGTTCTGCATCGTTAGGATCGAGCGTTGCCGCTTTATAGCCCACAATAGCCTGATAATTGGTGAAGTCGGTGATACGGAAATCACGCAACAGTGCGGTGCCCTCAAAACGGGTGCCTTTATCCAGCGTCACCACCTGCGAGCCATCTTTATGCTGCTCCATGTGACCGCTGTCAGCCAGCACCACCGAGGGACGCGCGTTGCCTTTTGGCCGTAACTGCGCCAGGAACACGTTACCAAAGTTGTTGCCCTTCACATTCTCGACAAACAGTACGGCGCTGCCGTCGCTGGAGGTCTGGAACTGCCCGGCGGCCATTGCCGCCGCGCCCGGGTTCGCTTTGGCGTTCTGCGTCACCTCATCCTGATAACGGGATGACCACGGCCCCAGCCAGATGACGTTCACTGCCGCCACCAGCGAGGTAAACAGCATCAGCACCATTGCCGCTTTCACCAGGACGGCCTTACTCAGGCCGCAGGCGTGCATCACGGTAATTTCACTTTCCGTGTAGAGCCGCCCCAGCGTCATCAGGATCGCCAGAAACAGACTTAAGGGCAGTATAAGTTGTGCCATTTGAGGCACACCAAGTCCTAACAAGGTCAGAACGAGGTTTGTCGGCACTTCGCCATCCACCGCGGCACCCAGGATCCTGACTAACTTCTGACAAAAGAAGATGAGAAGCAGGATAAACAGGATAGCCAGCTGGCTTTTGAGCGTTTCCCGAACCAGATATCTAATGATGATCACGCTTAGTACGCCTGTGAAAACTTGTCTTTTTGCAGGAAAATCGCTAGTTTCAACGCTTATCAGCCATTTTTCTTCATCAATGGCCGTCGCCGTAGCTAAATTTGTATGAAAAACGCGTCCGGGTGGTGAAAAAACAACATCTTGTCACCCTGATTCATTATGACCTCCAGCGGCAGAATGTCATGCTGCAACGATGAATAAATGGGTCATGAGCGCGCTACATTCTAGCGGCAGCAGCGGCCGTTGTCTTTAAGATTCAGGAGAGTGCATGGAGTTCAGTGTAAAAAGCGGAAGCCCGGAAAAACAGCGCAGTGCCTGCATTGTCGTTGGCGTTTTCGAACCGCGTCGTCTGTCACCGATTGCCGAGCAGCTGGATAAAATCAGCGACGGCTACATCAGCGCCCTGCTGCGCCGCGGCGAGCTGGAAGGAAAAGTGGGCCAGACACTGCTGCTGCATCATGTGCCAAATATCCTGTCCGAGCGTATTCTGCTGATTGGCTGCGGTAAAGAGCGTGAGCTGGATGAACGCCAGTACAAGCAGGTCATTCAGAAAACGATTAATACGCTCAACGACACCGGCTCAATGGAAGCCGTCTGCTTCCTGACCGAGCTGCATGTCAAAGGCCGCAACACCTACTGGAAAGTGCGTCAGGCAGTAGAGACCTCTAAAGAGGCGCTCTACAACTTTGATCAGCTGAAAAGTAACAAAGCGGAGCCACGTCGTCCGCTGCGCAAGCTGGTCTTTAACGTGCCGACCCGCCGTGAACTGACCAGCGGCGAACGGGCGATCCAGCATGGCTTAGCGGTCGCGGCCGGTATGAAAGCGGCTAAAGATCTCGGCAACATGCCACCTAATATCTGTAACGCCGCCTATCTGGCCTCCCAGGCGCGTCAGCTGGCCGATGCTTTCAGCAAAAATGTCACCACCCGCGTCATCGGTGAACAGCAGATGAAAGAGCTGGGCATGAATGCCTATCTCGCTGTCGGGGCCGGTTCACAGAACGAATCGCTGATGTCGGTGATTGAGTACAAAGGCAATCCGGATGCTGAAGCGCGCCCGATTGTGCTGGTGGGTAAAGGGCTGACCTTTGACTCCGGCGGCATCTCCATCAAGCCTGCCGACAGCATGGACGAAATGAAGTATGACATGTGTGGCGCGGCCGCCGTCTATGGCGTGATGCGTATGGTGGCAGAGCTGAATCTGCCGCTGAACGTGGTGGGCGTGCTGGCGGGCTGTGAAAACATGCCGGATGGCCGGTCGATGCGTCCGGGCGACGTGCTGACCACCATGTCTGGCCAGACGGTTGAGGTGCTGAACACCGACGCCGAAGGCCGCCTGGTCCTGTGCGATGCGCTGACCTACGTTGAACGTTTTGATCCGGAAGTGGTGATTGACGTCGCGACGCTGACCGGTGCCTGCGTGATTGCGCTGGGTCATCACATCAGCGGCCTGCTGTCGAACCACAATCCGCTGGCGCATGAGCTGATCAGCGCCTCGGAGCAGTCAGGCGATCGCGCCTGGCGTCTGCCGATGGCGGATGAGTTCCAGGAGCAGCTGGAGTCCAACTTTGCCGATATGGCGAACATTGGTGGCCGTCCCGGCGGCGCGATTACCGCCGCCTGCTTCCTGGCACGCTTTGCCCGCAAATATAACTGGGCACACCTGGATATCGCCGGTACCGCCTGGCGCTCCGGCAAGGCCAAAGGCGCCACCGGACGTCCGGTACCGATGCTGTCGCAGTTTCTGTTGAATCGGGCAGGATTGAACGGCGACGATTAAGCGCCCTCTTTTCTGACAGCAAGGGCGGATATCATTCCGCCCTTGATCTTCTGATGAGCAAACCGATGAAAAACGCAACCTTCTACGTGCTGGAAACCGATGCAACGAGCGATGGCCTCAGCGCCGTTGAAGCGCTGGTGTGCAATCTGGCGGAAACACGCTGGCGGGCCGGAAAGCGGGTATTAATCGCCTGCGAAGATGAACAGCAAGCCATTCGTCTCGACGAAGCGCTGTGGCAACGACCGGCAAACGCCTTCGTGCCGCACAACCTGGCGGGTGAAGGCCCGCGCTACGGTGCGCCGGTCGAGCTGGCCTGGCCACAGCGTCGCGGCAGTTCACCGCGCGACCTGCTGATTAGCCTGCTGCCCCACTTCGCAGATTTTGCTACTGCTTTCCATGAAGTGATAGACTTCGTTCCTTACGAAGACACGCTCAAACAACTGGCGCGCGACCGCTACAAAGCGTATCGCAGCGTTGGATTCCAATTGAATACGGCAGCGCCACCACAGCCGCAAACGACATAGCAGAAATGGAAAAGACATATAACCCGCAAGATATCGAGCAGCCGCTTTACGAGCATTGGGAAAAGCAGGGCTACTTCAAACCGAATGGCGATACCAGCCAGGAAAGCTTTTGCATCATGATCCCGCCGCCGAACGTCACCGGTAGCTTGCACATGGGTCACGCCTTCCAGCAAACCATCATGGACACCATGATCCGTTACCAGCGCATGCAGGGGAAAAATACCCTGTGGCAGGCGGGTACAGACCACGCGGGCATTGCCACGCAGATGGTGGTTGAGCGCAAAATTGCGGCTGAAGAGGGCAAAACGCGCCAGGACTATGGCCGCGATGCGTTCATCGACAAAATCTGGCAGTGGAAAGCAGAGTCCGGCGGCACCATCACCCGCCAGATGCGCCGTCTGGGCAACTCCGTCGACTGGGAGCGCGAGCGCTTTACCATGGACGATGGCCTTTCCAACGCCGTGAAAGAGGTGTTTGTTCGCCTCTATAAAGAGAACCTGATCTACCGTGGCAAACGCCTGGTGAACTGGGATCCAAAACTGCGTACCGCAATCTCCGATCTGGAAGTGGAAAACCGCGAGAGCAAAGGCTCGATGTGGCATATCCGCTACCCGCTGGCTGACGGTGCAAAAACCGCCGACGGTAAAGATTACCTGGTCGTTGCCACCACCCGCCCGGAAACTCTGCTGGGCGATACCGGGGTCGCCGTTAACCCGGAAGATCCACGTTATAAAGATCTGATCGGCAAATTTGTGATGCTGCCGCTGGTTGGCCGCCTGATCCCTATCGTTGGCGACGAACATGCCGACATGGAAAAAGGCACCGGCTGCGTCAAGATCACCCCGGCGCATGACTTCAACGACTACGAAGTCGGCCGTCGTCACAAACTGCCGATGATCAACATCCTGACCTTCGACGGCGATATCCGCGACCGTGCTCAGGTGTATGACACCAATGGTGAAGCCAGCGATGCCTGTTCCGATGAGATCCCGGCTGCTTTCCAGAACATGGAACGCTTCGCGGCGCGTAAAGCGATTGTTGCCGCTGTCGATGAACTCGGCCTGCTTGAAGAGATCAAACCTCACGACCTGACCGTTCCTTACGGCGACCGTGGCGGTGTGGTTATCGAGCCGATGCTGACTGACCAGTGGTATGTGCGTACCGCGCCGCTGGCGAAAGTAGCAGTTGAAGCCGTTGAAAACGGCGACATCCAGTTCGTGCCAAAGCAGTACGAAAACATGTACTTCTCCTGGATGCGCGATATTCAGGACTGGTGTATCTCCCGTCAGCTCTGGTGGGGCCACCGCATCCCGGCGTGGTATGACGACAACCGTAATGTCTATGTAGGCCGCACCGAAGACGAAGTGCGCGCCGAGAATAACCTGGCCGCCGATGTGGCGCTGCGTCAGGATGATGACGTACTGGACACCTGGTTCTCCTCAGGTCTGTGGACCTTCTCCACCCTGGGCTGGCCGGAAAACACCGAAGCGCTGCGTACTTTCCATCCGACCAGCGTGCTGGTCAGCGGCTTCGACATCATCTTCTTCTGGATTGCCCGCATGATCATGCTGACCATGCACTTCATCAAAGATGAAAACGGCAAACCGCAGGTGCCGTTTAAAACCGTCTACATGACCGGTCTGATCCGTGATGAAGAAGGTCAGAAGATGTCGAAATCCAAGGGCAACGTGATTGACCCGCTGGATATGGTCGACGGCATTTCGCTGGAAGCGCTGCTGGAAAAACGCACCGGCAACATGATGCAGCCACAGCTGGCGGAGAAAATCCGCAAACGTACCGAGAAGCAGTTCCCGGACGGCATCGAGCCATCAGGCACCGATGCGCTGCGTTTCACTCTGGCGGCGCTGGCCTCTACCGGTCGCGACATCAACTGGGATATGAAGCGCCTGGAAGGCTATCGCAACTTCTGTAACAAGCTGTGGAACGCCAGCCGCTTTGTGCTGATGAACACCGAAGAGCAGGATTGCGGACAGAATGGCGGCGAAATGACGCTGTCGCTGGCGGATCGCTGGATCCTGACCGAGTTCAACAACACGGTGAAAGCGTACCGTGAAGCGCTGGATAGCTACCGTTTCGATATCGCGGCTAACCTGCTGTATGACTTCACCTGGAATCAGTTCTGCGACTGGTATCTGGAGCTGACCAAGCCGGTCATGAACAGCGGCAGTGAATCTGAACTGCGTGGCACCCGTCATACGCTGGTTCACGTGCTGGAAGCGCTGCTGCGTCTGGCGCACCCCATCATTCCGTTTATCACTGAGACCATCTGGCAGCGCGTGAAGGGGCTGAAAAATATCAGCGACGACACCATCATGCTGCAGCCTTTCCCGCACTATGATGCGGCGAAAGAAGATGCCGAAGCGAAAGCGGATGTTGAGTGGATGAAACAGGCGATTGTCGCGGTGCGTAATATCCGTGCCGAGATGAACATTGCCCTGAGCAAGCCGCTGGATGTGCTGCTGCGTGACTGCTCGCCTGCGGCGCTGCGTCGCGTTGAAGCCAACCGCAACTTCCTGTCGCGCCTGGCGCGTCTGGAAAGCCTGACCATTCTGCCTGCGGGCGAGAAAGGTCCGGTGTCGGTGACCAAACTGGTTGAAGGCGCAGAGCTGCTGATACCAATGGCGGATCTGGTGGATAAAGCCGCCGAGCTGGAGCGTCTGGCGAAAGAGCTGGTTAAGCTGGATGTGGAAATCGAGAAGATCGAGACCAAGCTGGCGAACGAAGGCTTTGTTTCGCGTGCCCCGGAAGCGGTGGTGGCGAAAGAGCGCGAACGCGTAGCGGACCTGCAACAATCAAAAACAAAACTGATTGAACAGCAGGCGGTCATTGCGGCGCTCTGATTAATTCCTCGCTCTGTAAAAACCCTGCGCTGCTGCGCGGGGTTTTTTATATCATGGCTGCGATCTTACCCTTCCCGGCTTTGTTTCAACGGCAAGATGAGCATGACGCTTTTCTAATAGAGACAGGCATCTTTTTTCCCGACCACTTTCTGACGTTAACTGAGTAAGCGCCGCGCGGGCTTTTAAAAAGTACGCTTCTGTTTCATCAGGGGCAGGCTCAATAAATGGCATACCACATACCTTATTAACATTATTTTGATTAACGAATTTCAATACCGCTTCAGGATTTTCAGGTAAGGCATAGGCCATCGCGATGTCCAGACCTTCCTGAAAAGAGGTTGCGCCCAGGAATGGCGATTGATTAAGGATGGGGTAAAGTTCAATCCAGCTTGTCCGGCCCTGAGAGAGATATTCTGTTATCTTGTCATAATCAGCGTCTGAGAGTGAATTGCTGTCGTTATTGCGGGATGCCGTAATCGCTTTATCTGACAAAACAAGTTCTGCAGAATTAAAGCATCCTGATGAACAGGAGACGGCAAAGAATGCTGATAGCACAATAATGAGCCATTTCATTTCACCACTAACTCCCTGTCGCCGCTATCTGCAATACTTTTTCTTACATTGAATTGCTGTGCCATTGATAGTTGAATTATGTGCGTTCCTTCCATGAATCGGAGTGCTGAATATTGCCATCGCAGTCCTTCCAGGTGATTTTTTCGTAGCGCAGCGTTACTGACTCAAGATGGTTCATATTTTCAATGGATTTGATGTTATGCATAAGTGGATTAACCGACACCACTTTCACCCCTTCAATGAACATATTGAAGTACTCCTCTTCCTGGCCAGCGCGATTAATACGATTCCATTTTATTTCAGCTGACCTGACCCTTTGATATCTGCGCCGCCATCATCTTTCAGCCAGAGGTAAGCTGGAATTGCCATGAAGTTAATCCTTTAATTAGCGTTAAAGGTATTAACTTACAGAAGTAAAAGTCAGTGCTTTTGATTCACATCAATTAAAACAAACACAATTAATTGAAAAGAAACCCGACTTAAGACCGGACGGGAAAAAACCTTTATTATTACTTAACAGAGTAATGGTAAAAGATAAAATAAACTTTCAGGTCATTTTAATAAAAAACCAGTGCATTTTAGTCCGACCTGGATTATCAGGAATATTGCTTTTACATGACGATAATGTTACTTCTGGTAAATGTCTAACCGATTTACATAGCTCAACTCCAACATGATTTCTGACGCTCAGCAGCTCCAGGTGCGGCCGATTACTGCCGCCGATAATCCACATATTGCCCAGGTGATCCGTGACGTTTCTGCGGAGTTCGGCCTGACGGCTGACAAGGGCTATACCGTTTCCGATCCGCAACTCGACCAGCTGTTTGAGCTCTACAGTGCTGAACAGAGCGCCTACTGGATTGTTGAGTATCAGGGCAAAGTAGTCGGCGGCGGCGGTGTTGCGCCGCTCGCCTGCAGCTCGCCCGATATCTGCGAACTGCAAAAGATGTACTTTCTGCCGGAGGTGCGCGGTCAGGGTCTGGCACGCGAACTGGCGCTGCGGGCGATAGAACATGCACGCAGCCACGGCTTCCGTCGCTGCTATCTGGAAACCACCGCCAGCCTGACGCGGGCCATTAAACTTTATGAATCACTGGGCTTTGAGCATATCGACAGCGCGATGGGCTGCACAGGCCATGTCGACTGCGAAGTACGGATGCTGAAGCAATTGTGAAACAGGGGCGGGTTCCGTTAACGCGCCCGGATCAGAACGCCGGTACGCCGCTGTGAAAGCGTAATTCGTTGTCGGGTTCACTGATTAACTGCCCTTCTGTTACTCCAATCGCATGCACCCGCGGCGTAATGTCTCTGGTGGCAATCTGCGCCGCCAGGGTTAAATAGTCCTGATAATGCCGCGCTTCTGAGCGCAGGAGCGACAGATAGAATTTCGCCAGTTCGTCATCAAGCCAGGGTGCCAGGCTGGCGAAACGCTCGCAGGAGCGCGCCTCGATGTAAGCGCCACATATCAGCTTATCCACCAGCGTTTCCGGCTCATGGGTGGTGACTTCGCGCAGCAGCGATTTGGCATAGCGGCTGGAGGTGATCTTCTGATAGACCAGCCCGCGCGACTGCATAATTTCCCACACCTGATAGAAGTGATGCAGCTCCTCTTTAATCAGCAGCACCATCTTCTCCACCAGCTCATCCGCCCACGGCAGCGCATTGCGCACGATGATGCGTTTTGTCAGGTTCTTATGGGCGTTGATAAAGTCGCTGTCGCCATCTTCGCGGAAGATAAAATCTTCATAAGGTTTCAGCCACGCCAGAATGGCGTCGCCGCTGGGTTTGTCAGCAACATATTTGCGGATCAACCACACCGCGGTCTGTGCGGCTTTGAGCTCGCACACCAGATGATCGGTTAAAAGCAGCGTCAGATTTTCCGGCTTGCGCGCCTCATCAATCCAGGCCTGTGGCGTGCGGCAGTGCAGAAACTGATAGATCGGTTCAAGTAAGGGTGCGTAGTTCATGATGTCAGACAGGTGGCAGAGGTGACAGGCGGAGAACTCTCCGCCCCGGCTACTTAGTGGCGAATACCATCATCATCTTCATCTTCGATGGCGTCGTCATCTTCATCTTCGGCATCGGGATCTTCAAAATAGGTGCCCCAGCCGTCGTAATCGACGTTGTACTTACCAATCAGGTTCACCAGCTGCTCAACCTGCACATCGATCAGTTCAGGCTTCAGGGCGGATTCGCTGATGATGTCGACGCACATCACCGTGGTGCCATCTTCCAGTTCAAGCTCTTCCGGCTCGGTCACTTCATAACCCAGCTTGAACGCATCAACGGCCGCTTTTTCCAGTGAATCAAAATTATTGCATGAGAGATGGTGCTCGATGGTATAGAGCGCATCAGGATCGCTGCCATCCTCCAGCAGCTCTTCGATAATCTGCCGCGTCTCTTCCTGCTGCTCTTCCAGTAATGCTTCATATGCCATGACGATATCCTCTCTGAGTTCGGCAATAATCAATTATTTTCCCATACTGCCCGTCGCGCCACTACACAAAACGAAAAGTTTATTGGTCCCGCACTTGAAAATGCATATTCATACGGTTAGATTGAATTTTAATTCACTTTAATGCTTACCGGAGTGTTGTATGAGTCAGCTGTATCAGCGCCATTTCCTCAGGCTTCTGGATTTTACTCCCGCCGAAATTAATCACCTGCTCTCCCTTTCCGCTGAATTGAAGCAGGCGAAAAAAAGCGGCCAGGAAGTGCAGCATCTGAAAGGTAAAAACATCGCGCTCATCTTCGAAAAAGACTCGACCCGTACCCGATGCTCTTTCGAAGTTGCCGCTTACGATCAGGGTGCGAACGTCACTTATCTTGGGCCGAGTGGCAGCCAGATCGGTCATAAAGAGTCGATGCGCGACACCGCGCGGGTGCTGGGCCGGATGTATGATGGCATTCAGTATCGCGGTTACGGTCAGGCGCTGGTGGAAACCCTGGCGGAACATGCCGGCGTGCCGGTGTGGAACGGCCTGACCACCGAGTTTCATCCGACCCAACTGCTGGCCGACCTGCTGACTATGCAGGAGCATCTGCCGGGCAAAAAACTCAGCGAGATGACGCTGGTTTATGTGGGTGATGCGCGCAACAACATGGGCAACACCATGCTGGAAGCCGCCGCACTGGTGGGGCTGGATCTGCGTCTGGTGGCACCGAAGAGCTGCTGGCCAGAGGAGCAACTGGTGGCGCAGTGCCGTGAAGCTGCGCAGCAGACCGGCGGCAAAATCACCCTCACCGAAAATATTGCTGACGGCGTGAAAGGCGCTGACTTTATCTACACCGATGTCTGGGTGTCGATGGGCGAAGCCAAAGCGGTGTGGGCCGAGCGTATCGCGCTGCTGCGTGACTATCAGGTTAACCGGGCGATGCTCGATCTGACCGGCAACCCGCAGGTTAAATTCCTGCACTGTCTGCCCGCCTTCCACGACGATCAGACCACGCTGGGCCAGCAGATGGCGGAGCAGTACGATCTGCCCAACGGCATGGAAGTGAGCAACGAGGTGTTTGAGTCACCACACAGCATTGTGTTTGACCAGGCTGAGAACCGAATGCACACGATTAAAGCGGTAATGGTGGCCACGCTGGGCCAGCGCTGACCGGCCAGCATCACGCGGCTAAGGACGCTGAGTCGCGCCCGATCATACCGGGCGATTCATCCGCCTGACCTGGCCCGGCCCCCGATCGGCTAAGCAGGCGCAAACGTTTTCCTCTTGCTGCTCCACCGCGAACGGGTATAATGCGGCCCAATTTGCCGGAGGAAATATGCTACAGCACAGCGGACAATTTGACGCTCAATCACGCCTGACCGCAGGCGGTGCTACTGTTTCTTTCGGTCATCGACCCGATCTTAAAAAAGCCCCTTAAGCAGGGGCTTTTTTTTGTCCGCAATCCGGCCGCGCAGAGGAGAAGGCTATGGCTAACCCGCTATATCGCAAACACATTATTTCAATCAACGACCTCAGTCGTGAAGAGCTGGAACTGGCGTTGCACACCGCCGCAAAGCTTAAAGCCCACCCGCAGCCGGAACTGCTGAAGCACAAGGTTATCGCCAGCTGCTTCTTTGAGGCGTCGACCCGTACGCGCCTGTCGTTTGAAACCGCAATTCATCGCCTCGGCGCGTCAGCGGTCGGCTTCGCTGACGGCAGTAATACTTCGCTGGGCAAAAAAGGCGAAACCCTGGCCGACACTATTTCGGTTATCAGCACCTACGTCGATGCGATCGTGATGCGTCACCCGCAGGAAGGTGCGGCGCGGCTGGCGACCGAGTTCTCCGGCGGCATTCCAATTCTCAACGCCGGTGACGGCGCGAACCAGCATCCGACCCAGACGCTGCTTGATCTGTTCACTATTCAGGAGACGCAGAGTCGTCTTAATCAGCTGAATGTGGCGATGGTCGGCGACCTGAAGTATGGCCGAACCGTCCACTCCCTGACCCAGGCGCTGGCGAAGTTTGACGGCAACCGCTTCTTCTTTATCGCGCCCGATGCGCTGGCGATGCCGGCCTATATCACCGACATGCTGGATGAGAAGAACATCAGCTGGTCACGTCACGACAGCTTTGAAGAGGTAATGCCGCAGCTCGATATCCTCTACATGACGCGGGTGCAGAAAGAGCGGCTCGATCCGTCAGAATATGCCAACGTCAAAGCGCAGTTCATTCTGCGCGCCGCCGATCTCGCTACGGCGCGCGACAATATGAAGGTATTGCATCCGCTGCCGCGCATCGACGAAATCACCACCGATGTCGACAAAACCCCGTATGCCTGGTATTTCCAGCAGGCGGGCAACGGCATCTATGCGCGCCAGGCTCTGCTGGCACTGGTCTTAAACAGCGAACTCGCCCTGTAAGGAGATACCCCATGACGCAGGACAACAAACTGCAGGTCGAAGCGATCAAACGCGGCACGGTCATCGACCATATTCCGGCGCAGATCGGCTTTAAATTGCTCTCCCTGTTCCGGCTGACCGAAACCGATCAGCGTATTACGATTGGCCTGAATCTGCCCTCGGGCGAGATGGGCCGTAAAGATCTGATCAAGATTGAGAACACCTTTCTCACCGACGATCAGGTAAATCAGCTGGCGGTCTATGCGCCCCATGCCACGGTCAACCGCATCGACGACTATGAAGTGGTAGCGAAGATCGCCCCGACGCTGCCGGACCACGTTGAACGGGTGCTGACCTGTCCCAACAGCAACTGCATCAGCCGCAGCGAGCCGGTCTTCTCCAGCTTTGCCGTGAAGCAGCGCGCCGACGATGTGCATCTTAAGTGCAAATATTGCGAAAAAGAGTTCGCCCGCCATGTGGTGCTGGGTCACTGGTAATCGCCCTGCCCGACCTTATAATGGGCAACACCGGCGGCATCGCCGCCTGACGACGTAATCAAAGGAGCAATGATGTCTCGTGAAATCAGTACTGAAAAAGCCCCTGCCGCTATCGGCCCCTATGTTCAGGGTGTCGATCTGGGTAGCATGATCATCACCTCTGGTCAGATCCCGGTGGATCCGGCCACCGGCCAGGTGGCGGATGACGTTGCCGCACAGGCGCGTCAGTCACTGGAAAATGTGAAGGCGATTGTTGAAGCCGCGGGTCTGAAGGTCGGCGACATCGTGAAGACCACGGTGTTCGTAAAGGATTTAAATGACTTCGCCACGGTCAATGCGGCTTATGAGGCGTTCTTCACCGAGCATGAGGCTCACTTCCCGGCGCGTTCCTGTGTCGAAGTGGCGCGTCTGCCAAAAGATGTGAAGATCGAAATCGAAGCGATTGCCATTCGTCGCTAATCTCCGTTATTAACCTTTGTTGTTAACGAGAGCGCCCGCCTCTCTCCGGCTATCCCGGAGAGAGGCGGTGAATCGCTTAACGCTTAGCCGGTCGCCACAGCCACAGCAGCGCTATCGCCAGCGCAAACAGCACGCCAAAACCGACACCCGTCGCCACCGCAGGTGCACCCGCCTTGATCGCCAGCGTATAGAGCCCCAGCATGATCAGCATGGCGCTGTTCTCACCCAGATTCTGCACCGCAATCGCATTACCTGAACCGACGCTCTCTTTGCCACGCGCCTGCAACAGCGCATTCAGCGGCACCACAAAGAAACCGCCCAGCGCACCAATAAGCATCAGCACCAGATAGGCATTAAGCAGGGAATGCTGTAGCGAGAAGACCACTACCATCACACCAATCAGCACACCGGCAGGCATACAGCGACGCACTGTTTCAAGCGTTACCAGCTTCGCCGCCGCCGCCGCCCCGATCACAATCCCGATCGCCACCATGGCATTCAGAGTCGTTGGCGTGGTGTTATCACTGATGCCCAGCGCCACCGGCACCCACAGCACCAGCAGAAAACGCAGCGTCACGCCTGCGCCCCAGAACAGGCTGGTGCCGAGCAGCGAGAAGCGCGTCTCCGCATCACGCCACAGCAGCGCGGCGGCACTGAAAAAACTGCGTACCATCAGGCCCGGCTGCCAGCTCTGACCAGGACGGGCCGCCTGCAGTTTCGGGATAAACAGGTTTGCCACCACGGCAATGCCGTAGGTCAGCGCACAGATCCCCAGCGCTGCCAGCAGATGCCAGTCAGCCAGCATCCCGCCCGCCACTGAGCCGAGCAGAATGGCGGCGATGGTCGATCCCTCCATCAGCCCGTTGGCTTTCACCAGCTTTTCGCCGTGGGTGATCTCACCGAGGATGCCATATTTGGCCGGAGAGTAAGCCGCTGCACCCGCGCCCACCAGGGTATAGCCGAGGAAGGGATTGAAGCCGAAGCAGATTACCAGCGCGCCCAGCAGCTTCAGGCTGTTGGCGAGCATCATCACCCGCCCTTTCGCCATGCTGTCCGCCACCTGGCCGACAAACGGCGCCAGCAGAATATAGGCCGCAACAAACAGCATCTGTAATACCGGCTGGCTCCACTCGGGATAGAACTGACTTTTCAGCACCGCCAGCGTGGCAAACAGCAGCGCGTTATCGCCAAAGGCCGAAAAGAACTGGGCGATAATCACGGCGATCATGCCGCGTGATATCAGCGGGGCATTACGATCAAGGCTCATGCCTGCTCCTCTTCCGCCATTTTTTTCAGCGTGATGTAATCGGGTTTACCGCTGCCCAGCTGCGGCAACTGTTTCATCACCCGGATATCACGCGGCAGCGCCAGCTCTGGCGCACCCAGCTCGCGGGCCGCTTTCTGCAGCCTGTCGCGCGCCAGCTCAGCATCGGTGGTGAACAGCACCAGCGCCTCACCGCGCTGACCATCCGGTCGCAGTGAAGCGGCATGTTGTTTGTCCGGCGACGCCTTCAGGGCGATCTGCTCGACGATCTCCAGCGACACCATCTCACCGGCGATCTTCGCGAAGCGTTTGGCGCGCCCCTGAATCTGGCAGAAACCGCCGTCATCAAAGCTGACGATATCACCCGTGTCATACCAGCCCGCTTCCAGATTGCCTTCGCCATCGTCGGCGACCGGCACTTCCAGCACGCCTGGATTCTCAACCCGCAGATACCCTTTCATCACGTTCGGCCCGCGCAACTGCAGACGGCCGCCCTGCTCAATGCCCGGCACCGACATCAGCCGCGAATCCATGCCCGGCAGAATGCGTCCGACGGTGTGCGCCTTCGCCGCCATCGGCACATTGATCGCGACCACTGGCGCGCATTCGGTTACGCCGTACCCTTCAAGAATGCGAATGCCATACTTCTCGATGTAGAGCTGACGGGTGTTCTCCTGCAGCTTCTCCGCGCCCGCGACGACATAGCGCAGGCGGGCAAAATCATACGGCGCGGCAAAGCGCGCGTAATTGCCCAGGAAGGTCGAGGTGCCAAACAGCACGGTGCAGTTACGGTCATAGACCAGCTCCGGCACGATGCGGTAGTGCAGCGGGCTGGGATAGAGGAACACCTGGGCACCGGTCATCAGCGGCGTAAACAGCCCGACGTTCAGACCAAACGCATGAAACAGCGGCAGCGCCGACATAAAGCGGTCGCGCGGTGTGAAGTCCGCTATGGTGCGAATCTGCTCGACGTTCGCCAGCAGGCTCTTATGTGAATGCACCACCCCTTTTGGCGCGCCTTCAGACCCTGAGGTAAACAGCACCATCGCGGCATCTTCCGGCTGCTGGGGCAGCTGTGCGCGATGCGGCATCAGCAGATGGGCGACGATCCAGAGTTTGTCCTTACTGGTCACGGTATCTTTCAGATCTTCCAGATAGATCCACTGCACATCAGCGAGCCCCTGCGGCAGATGCCACAGGTTGCCTTTGTCCAGGAACTGGCGCGACGTGAAGACCGTTTTGATCTGCGCGGCGGTCAGCGCCGCCCGCATGCCGTTTACACCCGCCGTATAGTTGAGCATCGCCGGAACGCGCCCGCGCAGGGATGCCCCGAAAATCGCCGCCGCCGTGACGGTGGTATTGGGCAGCAGCAGCCCTACCACTTCGCGCGGCTGGCTGTAGCGCTCCAGAATACGGCCCACGCCCAGCGACTTCTTCAGCAGGCCGTTGTAGCTGTCGGGTTTGAAATTGACATCTTCGATGCAGCGCTTAAACGCGCCATAACGAGTACGCGCCGCCAGAAACGCCTCAAACAGGGTTTCACGCGGACGCACCGCCATGCGCGCTTCCATCATCACATGGTGCAGATGCTCACCGGCCAGCACGCGCCGATCGCGCGCCCGTTTCGCCTCCGGCATCGGAATGCGGGTGGCAGGCAGAATCGTCAGGGTGATGCGGGGGAACAGGCGACGTTTAAACACGCCCGCCAGACGACCAAACGGCGTGTACTCTGCGCCTTCAATGCGCATCGGCACCACATTCGCGCCAGAACGCGCCGCGACAAAACCCGCCCCGCTGTAGATCTTCATCAGCGATCCGGTGACGGTAATTCGTCCTTCGGGGAAGATGACCACCGGACGGCCACTCTCGATCAGCCTGACCAGCTGTTTGAGCGCCATGGGTTTAGTGGGATCGAGCGGCACATAGTCGATAAAGGGTTTAACCAGCCGCATAAACCAGCTTTCGCTGATGGTCGAATAGACCGCATAGACCGGCTTAATCGGCAAAAATAGCGCCAGCAATATGCCGTCGAGAAACGACATATGGTTCGGCGTGATCAATACCTTCTGCTTATGCAGTTCGGCGACGTCGCCACGCAGTTCGACCCGCCATAACAGGCGAAATATCAGGCGTAATAGTGTGAAAACCATGCCAGCTCCTTAGCATCGTGAAAATAGCCCCTCACGATGCAGGATTTGACGCGGTTCGACAACAGAATTATCGGCAACCTGACGCCGCCTTCAGGGTGCCTGCCACCCACCACCCAGTGCCGCAATCAGCGTCACACTGCTGACCCACTGCGTGCTCTGTAGCGTCAGCAAACTCTGCTGCGCGCTCAGGCTGCTGTTTTCGGTGGTCGCCACATCCAGATACGTAATCATGCCCGCCTCATACTGCATCCGCGTCACCCGCGCCGGGGTCGACAGGAATTTAAGCCCAAAGGAACGCGCGGGGCGAGAAAGGTGAGTCATCGTCGAACTCTTCAGATAAGCAGAAAAAGAAATCCCGGAACGTGTGGAATGCGGCAGTGAGCGGCGGCGAGCAAAAAACCGCCAGGCTTTACGGCGGCCATTATCAGTGAAAGGCGACGCGCCTTTCTATTGGCAAACTGTCAGGGTTTCGTTAAGAACAATGTTGATTTAACGGCGGTTTTTACACCGGGTTCGGCAGGGTCAGGCGGGCAGGCAAAAAAAACCCACGCATCTGCGTGGGTTGGTGTAATAACAGGGTTCTCACTGCCGAAGCGGTGTTGTTTTCACACCCATCAATACCTCTGGGACTGCTATCCTCGCACTGATTGACCGCGCGGAGACAGCAGGAAAACGCAACCGAATTCGGGGAAGTGCAACGAGGTGTGAATATTATTCACGCCTCGCTTACACTCTGATTTGCCTAAGATTTATCTGAAGGACTGGCCGCCGGTTTAGTGTAGATGGCGTCCGGTGCAATATTCATGTGTTTCAGTACCGGTCCCATGATATTGCCGAACACCGGTGCAGCAACCGAGCCACCGAAGTGATCGCCCGCCGTCGGATGGTTGATCATCACCACCAGCGCCACTTCAGGATGGCTGGCGGGCGCGATACCGGCGGTGTAGTTGACGTAGCCGCCATCATATTTGCCGCTGGTGCCCATTTTTTCCGCCGTACCGGTTTTGGTTGCCAGACGATAGCCCGGCACCGCGGCTTTCAGACCGGTTCCGCCCGGCAGGACGTCGCTCTCCAGCATATGTACCACCTCTTTCACCGTTTCCGGGTTGGCGACCTGGCGACCCATGACCGGTGGCGTAACGCGGGTGATCGACAGCGGACGGTAAATGCCATAGGAGCCGAGCGTGGCGTATTCGCGGGCAATCTGCAGCGGCGTTACACGCAGGCCATAGCCAAAGGAGAAGGTGGCTCGCTCGATATCTGCCCAGCGGGTGCGGTGCAACGGAAAGTAACCGACGCTTTCGCCGGTCAGCCCTAAGCCGGTCGGTTTGCCAAGGCCGAACGCATGATAGGTGTTTACCAGTGCTTCGGCGGGCATCGCCAGCGCGAGGTGTGATACCCCGATGTCGCTCGATTTTTGCAGAATGCCGGTCATGGTCAGGCGCGGCCAGTGGCCGACGTCGCGGATCAGGTGACCGTTAACGCGGTAAGGCGTGGTGTCGATCACCGAATCCGGGCGCACCAGGTGGCGCTCCAGCGCTTCCATAACCACTAACGGCTTGACGGTCGATCCCGGTTCGTAGCTGTCATTGATGGCAGAGTTACGCATCTGCGCAGGCGTTGCCCCTTCATAGTTGTTGGGGTTGAATGACGGATAGGAGGCCATCGCCAGAATCTCGCCGGTGTCGATTTTCACCAGCACGGCCGCACCCGAGTCCGCCTTGTTGATCAGCACGCCGTCGCGCAGTTTGCTGTAGAGCGTGTACTGGTCATATTTATCGATGCTGAGCTGTACCGTCGGCGGCTGGGTCGGCGGCTGATAATTGATCATCGCGATGATATTGCCCGCGGCATCCTGCCGATAGACCTCTTTACCCGGCTCACCCTGCAATACTTTATCAAAGCCCTTTTCCAGTCCGTTCAGGCCGACGTTATCCGCCCCGACGATGCCGATCAGCGGCGCAGAGGCCTCGCTCATCGGATAGAAACGGCTGTCGTCATAGACTTCGCTGATGCCTTTCAGCTTCAGCTCTTTAATATCTTTGGCGATGCCCAGCTCAACTTTACGCCCCAGATAGAGGAAGCGACGTTTCGGATTGGCGGTAATCTGCGCGGCCAGCTCTTCGGGACGGGTGTTGAGCGCCGCCGCCAGATAGGCCCATTTGGCACTGGTAAAATCGGGGTTGCTCTCCAGCACGCGCTGCGGATCGGCAATCACGTCGCGCGACGGGACGCTGAGCGCCAGCGCTTCGCCGTTACGATCCAGCAGGGTGCCGCGGCTGGTAGGCAGCGTCACGGTTCGCAGCGATCGCTGATCCGCTTCGTGCTCCAGCATCGGCTGATTCAGGAACTGCAGGTCCGCGACGCGCGCCAGCAGCACCACCAGACAGGTCGTGACACCGAGGCAGATCAGGCGAAAACGAAAAGGGTTAAACGGCGCTTTTATCTGGTCTTTTCCCAGTAGTTTTTTAATCCGGGGCATGGCATTCCGCTGCGCAAAATAAAGAGAAAGGGGCTGGTGCCAGCAGTTATAAAGAAAGCGCTGGCCGTATAACAGGAAAACTGTGTATCAGTTCGTTATCGGCAGCCGATTTCTGGCAAAAAAAAACCTGCGCATCTGCGCAGGTTGGTGTAATCAAGAAAATCTATTGATGTTCACCCATCAATACCTCTGGGACCCTGAATGTAGCAAGAGGGATCGATCGGCTGCCATCTCTCAAACGCAACAGTTACCGGCAAAATGTAACCAGCCATGAGATCCTTACGCTATTGTGCAATCCTGATGTTTTTTGATTTCCACCAGGCAGCTCATGGCGTTTGGCCCCTGCGTCAGCGACGAGGTGCCGATATCGAGCGTCAGCACGTTGGGGTTACCCGCGCGGTCGTGCGGCTGCCACGCCTTACCGAAGCCGGGATCAAACCAGGCACCGGTGGCGATAATCACCACGCCCTGCGTCACGCCCCCGGTGATCCGCACGCCCGCCAGCATCACGCCACGTGCGTTGCTCACCTCTATCTCGTCGCCCTCCACCAGCCCGCGTGCGGCCGCATCCTGCGGATGCATGTAGAGCGTTTCGTGTCCGGCAGTTTTATTGCCCTGCACCGTGTCGGTGGCATCCAGCTGACTGTGTAACCGGTCGGAAGGCTGAATCGAGATCATGTGCAGCGGATAGTCGCGGCTGACCGGCGAACCGAGCCACTCCTGGGGTTCGCGCCATTCCGGATGGCCGGCGAAATCCTCCAGCTGGTAGTCCGCAATGGTCTGGCTGAAGAGCTCGATTTTACCACTGGCGGTTTTAATCGGATTGGCCTGCGGATCGGCACGGAACGCCTCCATAAACTGATAAGGTTTGCCCCCTTCGGGGATCTCCACAAAGCCGCGCTGCCAGAATTCTTCAAACGCCGGGAAATCGATGCCTTTACGCTGATGCGCCGTCGCACACTGCTGATAAAGATGGGCGATCCACTGCATCTCGTTGCGCCCTTCGGTGAAGGTGTCGCGGTAGCCGAGGCGTTCCGCCAGGTCAGCAAAAATATCAAAGTCGTTGCGCGCCTGATGCTGCGGTTTAATTGCCTGATGCATCGCCAGCACAAAGCGGTCACGGGAAGAGCCGCCGATGTCATTGCGCTCCAGCGTGGTGGTCGCGGGCAGCACGATGTCCGCCATCTGCGCGGCGGGTGTCCAGACGATATCCTGCACCACGACCGTATCGGGCCGCTGCCAGCCCTCCACCAGCCGGTTAAGCTGCTGGTGATGGTGGAAAGGATTGCCGCCCGCCCAGTGCACCATGTGAATGTCGGGATAGTGCAGGGTTTCACCCTGAAAGCGGTAAGGCTGGCCGGGGTTGAGCAGCATATCGCTGATCCGCGCCACCGGAATCGACAGACCGGAAGGATTGGGGCCGGTGCTCATCATCGGGGCCGGACCTTCCTGGCGCGGGTTGCCGACGCTGTTCATCGAACCGTGACCAAAAGAGAAACCTGCGCCCGGCAGGCCTGGCTGGCCGAGCATCGACGACAGCGCAATCATCATCCAGTAAGGCTGCTCGCCGCGATGGGCGCGCTGAACGGAATAGGAGCAGGTAATAAAGCTGCGCTTGCCGGTGAGCTGCTGCGCCAGCTGCACAATGCGATCGGCCGGGATGCCGGTGATACGGCTGGCCCAGCCGGCGGTTTTCGCCACGCCGTCGCTTTCGCCCAGCAGATAGGCGCGCAGCTGCGGCCAGCCGGTGCAGTGGCTGGCGAGAAAGGCTTCGTCAACCGCGCCGCGCTGGGTGATCTCATGACCCAGCGCCAGCATCAGCGCCACGTCGGTGTTGGGGCGAATCGGAATCCACTCGGCGTTAACAAATTCCGGGCAGTCATCACGCATCGGGCTGATATTGATCACCGGCGTGCCTTTGGCGGCCAGCTGCATCAGCGCCGGTTTCAGGCTGTGCTGCCCTGCGCCTCCCGAGGCGACCTGGGCGTTTTTCAGCGCCAGCCCACCAAAGGCGACAAAAATTTCGGCATGTTCCACCACCTGCGGCCATTCGGTGACACGCCCGGTCAGCGGCATGTAGGTGCCAATCACATAGGGCAGGAAGAACTGCGCGGCGCCCCAGCTATAGTTACCCTGCTGATCAACGCCGCCGCCGCCCTGAAAGTAGAAGCGACGAACCAGGGTGCGGGCATGGTTAACACGTCCGGCCGATGACCAGCCGTAGGAGCCGTTGAAAATGGCCGATGCGCCATAGCGCTCGCGAATGCGGCGATTCTCCTCCGCCACCAGATCCAGCGCAGTTTCCCAGTCGACGGCAACAAAATCTTCCCGGCCACGCAGCGTACGGTCGCTCTTCTCGCGCGACTTCAGCCACGAGCGCCGCACCATAGGCTGACGAATGCGTTTGTCGGAATAGACCAGTTCAGGAATGGTGTGGATCATCGGTGACGGATCGGCATCGGCGAAGAAAGGTTCGCAGCCAATCAGGCGATCGTTTTCAGTGACGGCGGTAAAGGCGCCCCAGTGAGCCAGATGTGGCACTTTGGTTTTCATCGTTGTTTTTCACGGTAGCCAGGTGGGAGATTGAGCATAGCATGGTGCGGCGCCCTGGCAGAAGATGTGCAGGAGCGACCGTTTTTACCCCTTTTTGCGACGACGCTGGCATTCTGTCGGGTTGATGTGTCCGCCCTTTTCCGTAACACTGATGCGATGTGTAAACGTTTTCCCTAAAGCAGGTCAACGCATGGCTACCATAAAGGATGTTGCGCGACTGGCGGGCGTTTCTGTCGCCACAGTCTCACGTGTAATCAATAATTCTCCCAAAGCCAGCGACAGCTCCCGACAGGCCGTAGGTCAGGCGATGGAGCAGCTTCAGTATCACCCGAATGCCAACGCACGCGCGCTGGCGCAGCAATCGACCGAAACGCTCGGCCTGATTGTCGGTGACGTCTCCGATCCCTTTTTTGGCGCAATGGTTAAAGCCGTGGATGAGGTGGCAGGTGACACCGGTAACTTTTTGCTGATTGGTAACGGTTACCATAATGAGCAAAAAGAGCGGCAGGCGATTGAACAACTGATGCGTCACCGCTGTGCGGCGCTGGTGGTTCACGCCAAGAAAATCCCCGATGCAGAGCTGGAAGTGCTGATGAAGCAGGTGCCTGGCATGGTGCTGCTGAACCGGCTGATAAAAGGTTTTGAAAAACGCTGCATTGCGCTAGACGACCGCTACGGTGCCTGGCTGGCGACCCGTCATCTGATCCAGCTTGGCCACCAGAATATCGCCTTTATCTGCTCGACCCACACCATCTCCGACGCAGAAGATCGCCTGCAGGGTTACTACGATGCGCTGAAAGAACATGGCCTGCCGTGCAGCGATCGGCTGGTCACCTGGGGTGAACCGGATGAAGTGGGCGGTGAGCAGGCGATGACGGAACTGCTGGGTCGCGGCAAAAATTTCACCGCCGTCGCCTGCTACAACGACTCAATGGCAGCCGGCGCGCTGGCGGTGCTGAGCGATAACGGCGTTCGCGTGCCGGAAGAGATGTCACTGATCGGCTTCGATGATGTGCTGGTTTCGCGCTATGTGCGACCGCGCCTCACCACCATCCGCTATCCGATCGTCACCATGGCGCAGCAGGCGGCCCAGCTGGCGCTGGCGCTGGCCAACAATCAGCCGCTGCCGGAAGTGACCCACATGTTCAGCCCGACCCTGGTGCGCCGCCACTCGGTCAGCGGCCCCGCCTGAGGACGCGATGGCCGGTTTATCCGGCCGCAGCGTTTACTGCTGACAAACACAAATCAGGGTGAATCTGACCGCAACGAATAAATTCAACGCGCAGGGAACACGGGCAGAAGAGGAAAGCGTCCCGCGCCAGGGACAAAAACGCCGGGAGCGTTTTTGAACAACGCAACGCGTTGGCCCGGCTTCGGGCGCACCTCAGGGATGAGGTGCGTAATCGCGCGGGACGAGCGTGCCATGGATGGCGGTTTTTGCGTCTTTCCGATCTGACCGTGTTCCCCAAGCAGGCTCAGTCTTACAGCGACCAGTTCACACTTTGTCAACAATCTTCACGGTGGCTGCTTCGGCCGACCACCGTGATTACTGAAAGGCGCGCAGCAGCGCCTCCAGCGGCCTGACCAGCGCAATCACCGTTTCATCCTGTACCTCTGCGGCGGCATCCAGTGTCGCACGCATCTCCGCTACTTCACTGGCACCAAACGCCTGATTGCGAACGTAAGCATTGACCATCGCGATGCCCATGGTGCTCAGCGCCTCAATCTGCTGCACGCTCTGTGCCAGCGGCTTCAGCGTTGCACTGCCATTAATCATCGGCAGAACCGCGCTGGTGTTCGCCTGCCAGCGCTGCAGCGGCGCGCGAACCGCAGAGGCGGCAGCCGGATTATTACGATTGGCGATTAACACGGCGATTTGCTGCTCCAGCTGACGTACCGCCTCACTCTCAGCGGGCAGTACATCTGCCAGCCGGTTCAGGGGTTCATGGTAGTCGTAATGGCCCGCCTGAAACTTGAGATGCTGACGCGTGTAGTATTGCGCCGGTTCCAGCACCTCGGCCAGCACCCGCAGCGGGGCAATGTCGTGCCCACTGGCCAGCCGCATCATCTGCTGCTCCGTCTGCGCATGTTGCAGCGTTCCGACCGATATGCTGCTCCAGCGATCCATCGCCGCCAGTCGCGAATACATCGAGTCGGTATTGGTCACATCCTGTGCCGACCATAACCGCTCGGCCACCACAAAGGCGCGTGGCCATAATTTGGTATCAATAATCTGGCTGTTGATGTTTTCCGCCCATAGCGCCGCCTCGCCACCCAGCAGATTTTGCTGCACCTGCTCAGGCGTGGGCAGCGCGGGCGCGATGCCCACAGGCGGCTGCGCCAGCCGTTGACCGCTGGTGGGATAACGCACGTTGCCTACTGCTACATAACCTTTGAGGGCGTTCTGTTGCAGCGTGACCACCGGCTGGAACGGCCCCATCCAGCTATCCACGCTAAACCGCACCTGCTGAGTTGAGAGCCAGTTGATCTGGCTGACCATCCGGCGGGCTTTGCCATCGAAGTCGATAAAACCGCGCCAGCCTGGTTCTCCCTGTATCAGCGTAAAGCTGCCCTTCACCGGGCTGCCTTTCAGCCGCGGCATCGTGAATGACCAGCTCTGCGCCTGGTCGCCTGGCCGCAGACGATCCTGGCCGTGGAGGCCCTGTGGCGTGACCTCATTGCGGTAGTGATAACTGGCAGGCTGAGGCTGATCGAGGTAAAAACCGGTGGAGAGGATGCCGCGGTAGTTCTCTTTTGCCAGCGCACTCAGCGCATCCTGGCCCTGCCACGACTGGATCAGAATGCTGCGCGGCAGATCGGGGTGGGCAATCTCATCCCAGCCCACCATCTGACGGTGATGGGCTTCAAGGATCTTCTCTACCCGCTGATTGAAATACGCCTGAAGCGCATGGGCATCGTTAAGATCGTGGTCGCGCATAAACTGCTGGATAGTGGGCGAGTCGTTCCACTGCGTCGGATCCACCTCATCGCCGCCAATGTGCAGCCAGGGATCGGGGAAGATCGCCGCCATCTCCCCCACCAGCGTGTCGATCACCTGATAAACCTGTTCGTTGCTGGGATCGAGCAGCGGTTTAAAGACGCCCCAGCCGCGCTCCATCTGCCAGGGTCCGGGTGCGCTAATCAGCTCTGGCATCGCCACCGCCAGCGCGGAAGCATGTCCCGGCATATCCAGTTCGGGCACCACACGCACCCCGCGATCGGTGGCATATTTCACGATCTCACGCATCTGCTGCTGGCTGTAATAGTTGCCATCGCTGGCTTTCTGTTGCAGCTGGGGATAGTGGCTGGAGGCGAAGCGCCAGCCCTGATCGTCGGTAAGATGCCAGTGAAAGACGTTCATTCGCGCAGCGGCGATGCCGTCGATCTGACGTTTAAGCGTCTCCACCGGCATAAAGTGACGCGCCGTGTCGATCAGCACGCCGCGCCACGGAAAGCGCGGATGATCGTGGATGGTGACGTAAGGAATGGTCGTGCCCTGTGCGCCATTTTGTATCAGCTGCAGCAGGGTTTCCATGCCGCGCATCGCGCCGAAACGGCTGGGTGCGGTTAACAGGACACCGTCGCCATCGACCTGCAACTGATAGCTCTCATCGCTGTCGGGCAGCGGCAGCGGATCCACCGCCTCTGCAATTACGATGCGGATAGTCGGTGCTGCTACCGGCTGGGTGGCGGGCAACAGCGGCCAGCCGGTCTGATTGCTGATGCGCTCCAGCCAGCGTGCTTCGGTACCCGCCAGATGATCGCCGGAGATTTGCAGCGTCAGCTGCGGCGTCAGGATAAGCGTGCCGCCGCTGGCGGGCTGTTCCACCTGTTGCGGCCAGGGCATCAGCGGCAGCGGACCGGCCAGGGCGATCGGGCAGAGGGCCGGGAGCAGGAGCAGAGAACGGGGTAACCACATTGGCGGGCATCCTTGTAACGTCAACGTTTTGACAGAGCAGAACGTTGATTAAAGTTGCTGCACGCCAATCCGCCAGTGGATCCTGCAGGAAACCTGAACCAGAACCCGATTTTTTACATCAGCCAGCGTTTTCCAGCGGGTTGAGGCTTCCTTGTTTCAGGTCAAATCAGATCGCAATAATTCTCAGCAATCACTACATGTAGCGAATAGAATCCTCTCGACCCCTATATGTAGTTTATGGAGAGAGAAATGGCGACGGTGGTAATCAAGCGTGATGGATGCCGGACAGGCTTTGATGCGCAGCGTATTGAGCAGGCCGTGGCGGCCGCGGCACGGGCAGCCGAAGTAGAAGACGCGGCCTGGTGCGCGCAGGTCGCTGAGCGCGTGGCATTACGGCTGGCCGACCGTCCGGAAGTGGATATCCGTGACATTCAGTGTGCGGTAGAAGAGACGCTGATGGCGGGCCCCTATCCTCAGCTGGCCCGCGCCTACATTGAGTACCGCCACGATCGCGATGTCGCCCGCGATCGTCAGAGCCAGTTACATCACGCTATACGCGGTCTGGTCGATCAGACCAACGCCGCGCTGCTGAACGAGAATGCCAACAAAGACAGCAAGGTGATCCCGACGCAGCGCGATCTGCTGGCCGGGATCGTGGCAAAGCACTACGCACAGCAGCAGATCCTGCCGCGCGATGTGGTACTGGCGCACGAGCGCGGCGAGATCCACTATCACGATCTCGACTACTCCCCTTTCTTCCCGATGTTCAACTGCATGCTGATCGATCTGAAAGGCATGCTGACCAACGGTTTCAAAATGGGCAATGCTGAGATCGAGCCGCCTAAATCGATCGCCACCGCCACCGCCGTGACCGCGCAGATCATCGCGCAGGTTGCCAGCCATATTTATGGCGGCACCACCATAAACCGTATTGATGAAGTGCTGGCCCCGTTTGTTGAGCAGAGCTATACCCGGCATCTGGCGATTGCTGAGCAGTGGCAGATCCCGCAGGCAGAGCAGTATGCGCGCCAGCGTACGGAGAAAGAGTGCTACGACGCCTTTCAGTCGCTGGAGTATGAAGTGAATACCCTGCACACCGCCAACGGCCAGACGCCGTTTGTCACCTTTGGTTTTGGTCTGGGGACGCACTGGGCGGCCCGGCTGATTCAGCAGTCGATTCTGCTTAACCGGCTGGCCGGACTGGGTAAAAATCGCAAGACGGCGGTGTTCCCTAAACTGGTGTTCAGCATTCGCGAAGGCGTCAACCGCCGGGCGGGCGACGTTAATTACGACATCAAACAACTGGCGCTGGAGTGCGCCAGCAAGCGGATGTATCCCGACATCCTCAATTACGATCAGGTGGTTAAAGTTACCGGCTCGTTTAAAACCCCAATGGGCTGCCGTAGCTTCCTTGGCGTTTATGAAGAGAACGGCGAGCAGATTCATGAGGGCCGCAACAATATCGGGGTGATCAGCCTGAACCTGCCGCGCATCGCACTGGAAGCGGGCGGTGATGAAGCGCGCTTCTGGACGCTGCTCGATGCGCGACTGATACTGGCTAAGCGGGCACTGATGACGCGGGTGGCGCGGCTGGAGAAAACCAAAGCGCGCGTGGCGCCCATCCTCTATATGGAAGGCGCCTGTGGCGTCCGGCTGAATGCGGATGATGAAGTCGGTCCTATTTTCCGTAATGGCCGCGCGTCGCTGTCGCTGGGCTATATCGGCCTGCATGAAACCCTGAATGCGCTCAGCGGCGGTCATCAGCATCCTTACGATGACGCGGCCCTGCGCGCCAAAGGGGTAGAGATCATTGCGTATATGCGCGATGCCACCGAACGCTGGAAAGCAGAAACAGGCTATGGGTTCAGCCTTTACAGTACGCCAAGCGAGAATCTGTGCGACCGCTTCTGCCGTCTTGATGCGGCGCAGTTTGGCCTGGTGCCAGGCGTTACCGACAAAGGCTACTACACCAACAGCTTCCATCTCGACGTTGAGAAAAAGGTCAATCCTTACGACAAAATCGACTTTGAAGCGCCCTATCCGCCGCTGGCGAATGGCGGATTCATCTGTTACGGCGAATACCCGAATGTGCAGCACAACCTCAAGGCGCTGGAGGATGTCTGGGATTACAGCTATGACCGCGTGCCCTATTACGGCACCAATACCCCGATTGATGAGTGCTACGAGTGCGGCTTCAACGGCGAGTTCACCTGTACCAGCCGCGGCTTCACCTGTCCGAATTGCGGCAACCACGATCCGGCGCGTGTCTCCGTTACCCGGCGGGTCTGCGGCTATCTGGGCAGCCCGGATGCGCGGCCCTTTAATGCCGGTAAACAGCAGGAAGTGCAGCGTCGGGTGAAGCATCTGTCTGAAGGGCCGCTGGGATGATGCACATCCATCGCTACTATGATGTGGATATCGTTAATGGACCCGGCACGCGCTGCACGCTGTTTGTCGCCGGTTGCGAACATCAGTGTCGCGGCTGCTACAACCAGAGCACCTGGCGGCTTGACTCCGGCGTGCCCTTTACGCTTGCGATGGAGGAGCAACTGCTGGCGGATTTGCAGGACACTCGCATTCCGCGCCAGGGATTGTCGCTGAGCGGCGGCGATCCGCTGCATCCGCATAACGTGCCGCACATTCGCCGTCTGGTGAAACGGGTGCGGCAGACGTGTCCCGGTAAAGATATCTGGCTCTGGACCGGTTACCGGATGCAGGAGCTGAATGCGGCGCAGCGCGCGGTGCTGGTCTATCTCGACGTGCTGATCGATGGCCGTTTTATCGAAGAGGAGAAGGATGCCACGCTGCAATGGCGCGGCAGCCGTAATCAGATTATCTGGCAGTTACGCTGAGTGGCGCGGAATTTCGCCGGACTCAATGATATTGACGCTCTCACCCCCCGGCGTAAAAGCCTGCTGGTGCAGACAGCGTGCCACGTCGTGCGCGCTGACCGCCCGCCAGTTGCCGGGCAGCAGCGAAAACAGCGGTCCCGCCAGGCTTTCACCCCGGCGCTTCTGCGCGCGATCCCCAAGCAGCAATGAAGGCCGCACCAGCGTCAGGCGCGGCCAGCCCTGATGGCGCAGCGCATTCTCCATTTCGCCTTTGACGCGATTGTACAAAAACGGTGAGTGGCGACTGGCTCCGTGCGCGCTGACCACCAGCATCTGCTTCGCCCCCAGACGTAACCCGCTTAACCCGCTGTCCACCACCAGGGTGTAATCAACGTGAATAAAAGCCTGTTTACTGCCCGCCTGCTTACGCGTGGTGCCCAGGCAGCAGAACACTGTGTCCAGCGAACTTTGCAGCGGTCCGAGTACATCGGTGAGATCGGCCTCAACCGGGTTCACCACCTTGTCCATTGCGGGCAGTGGCCGACGGGTTGGCGCGATGATCTCATCGACGCGTGGATCCTCAATCAGTAAACGCAGCAGATGCGACCCGACTAAGCCGGTGGCACCGGTCAGTAATACGCGATTCATCTCAGATTCATCCTTATTTCACTGCTGACTGGTTAAAAGATAGCTGATCTTAACGGGCTGGCTTGCGTTCTCACTCTCAGCGACCAGGCTTATAGCGTTATCCGGAAAGCGCGTCTCGCGCTCCACACGCTGAAGGAGGAAAAAATGAGCAAGAAAGTGGCGGTTTTAATTACCGATGAATTTGAAGACTCAGAATTTACCTCACCCGCTGAGATTTATAAACGCGCTGGTTTTGAGGTGGTTACCATTGAGAAACAAGCCGGTAATGTCGTTAAAGGCAAGAAAGGCGAAGCGGAAGTGACCATCGATCGCAGCATTGATGATGTCAGCCCGGCTGAATTTGACGCCCTGCTCCTGCCTGGTGGCCACTCGCCCGATGCCCTGCGCGGCGACGATCGTTTTGTCGCGTTTACCAAAGAGTTTGTCGCCAGCGGCAAGCCAATCTTTGCCATCTGCCACGGGCCACAGCTGCTGATTAGCGCTAACGGCGTGCGCGGTCGCAAGATGACTACCGTTAAAGCCGTTGCCATTGACCTGATCAATGCCGGTGCCGACTTCCATGATAAGGAAGTGGTGGTAGACGGCGATAAGCTGGTCACCAGCCGCACCCCGGCCGATTTACCGGCCTTTAATCGTGAATCCCTGCGGATCCTCGAAGCGCTGTAAGCCGCTACGCCCTTTTCTGCTGAAAAGGGCGTTTCTATCTCTCCCGCAGCCAGGCAATTTTCTTGCCGAATCCCAGCGCATTATCCGTCATCTTAACCTCATCCAGCATAATCTCCCACAGCGGTGCCGACACTTTGCGTGAGACCGGAAAACGTTTCTGGTAGGCCGCTCTGGCGACCTTCTCTGTAGCCTCCTCCATCCGTTTGACCCGGCCACGATACTGCACGCCTTTAATCAGCAGCACGCTTCTGGGCTGGCCATTGACGGTGCCCGCAACCTGCGGATTCTGAACCATTAACGCACCGTGGCGGGTATCGGGTTCAGTCATGATCCAGAAGGCCATGCGCGTCTCATCAAAGACGTAGTAGCAGTTAGCGCACCACAATTGATCGTCGGCGGTACAGCAGAGTGAAAGCACATGCTGCTTTCTCAGGTAGCGAACCAGATGGGCATGATCGGACAAGTTAAACTCCTGGCGGTGCACCGGAGAGTGAAGCGCGCTACACTGCCCGGCACCTTTTTTTGGGAAATGATTGCGATGAGTCAGCAGTGGCAACTCTACATCGTCCGTACGGCGAAAGGGAGCCTTTACACCGGTATCACTACGGATGTGATGCGCCGGGTCGCTCAGCACCAGAGCGGACGCGGCGCCCGCGCACTGCGCGGCAAAGGCCCGCTCGACCTGGTGTTTCACTGTGACGCGGGCGATCGGGCCAGCGCCTCCAGACTGGAGTATCAGGTTAAACAGCTGACCCGCCAGCAGAAATTACTGCTGGTGGCGGGCCAGCCCGGCTCTCTGGAGAGCTGGCTGGGTATTACAGTTGGCGATTAAAGGGCTCGGCGTAGTCGATCTGTCCTTCCGCGCCGTCAAAAGCATTATCCGCCAGCCGGTAGACCTGGAATGTTGCTTCTGTGCCCGGCCAGCGGCTGCGCAGCCCGTGACGTGCCGCCGGTTCAAAACCAAAACGGTTGAACAGCGCCGGATCGCCCAGCACAACCACCGCGCTGTAGCCAAATTCATTGAGCGTATCCAGCCCCTCATAAATCAGCTTGCTGGCAATACCCTGACCGCGTAGCGTCTCATCGACGGCCAGCGGCGCCAGGCCAACCCAGCCGCGATCTTCACCCTGAACGCTGACCGGACTGAATGCGGCATAGCCCAGCACCTGTCCCTCGTCATCCGTCGCGACCACGCCTAAGGTTAGCAAGCCATCCTCACGCAGCGCCTGAGTCAGTTCCGCCTCTGCTGAGGTACTGAAGCAGCGTCTGAGCAGCGCGTCAATGCCTGCAGCATCCACGCCAATTTCACTACGAATCAACATGCGGCACCTGCGCGCGCCTGTGCGGCCTTCGCGTCCTGTTTCATGCCGGCGTCGACAAATGCCGCCATCTGCTCAATTGCCGTGCGTAACGCGGTGGGCATAGCCTCGGGTTCAATAGCATCCATTACGTTCTTCACCTCAAGTCCCAGTTCAGTGTCACCTTCAATCACCAGCCGGCGTTGAAAGAACAGCATGTCGGGATCTGCTTTACGTGCTGCCACCAGCAACAGATCATTGGCATTGCCCCGAAACCAGACATCCGCTTCGGACTGTTGCAATACCGCCAGTCGGCCGTCCTGCAGCGTGGTTATCCATTGCAGATTAAGATCGGCAATTTCGATACCCAGCAGGCGACCGTCCAGAAAGTCTAACTCACCTTCAGCCAAAGCATGACGAAATTGCCAGTTTAAGAGTTGTTGCAGAAGCAACTTTTTGACCGGGAATGGGGTGAACGCAGCGGGTAACCCTAAGATTTTAGGACCGTTTTTCACACAATGGGCATGTATCCGCTCTAACACTTTCGTCACTCCCTTCAGTAAATTTTACGTATATTGCCATATCCTTTTCTGTGCGCCTCCTCTGAGATCAATAAAATCCACTGCCATGAAGGGAAAAAGCGCCGCAGGGCGGATGAATTTGAATTTCACTGCCCCAAATCAACACGCTGACCGGACCAGATGCCTAGACTCGACGCCCATCTGCATGTTGAGAGGAATACCTATGGAACTGCTCTGCCCGGCAGGAAACTTACCCGCGGTACGTACCGCCGTATTGAATGGCGCTGATGCGGTGTATGTGGGGCTGAAAGATGACACCAATGCCCGTCATTTTGCGGGCCTGAATTTCACCGATAAAAAACTGGCTGAAGCGGCGCGCTATCTTCATCAGCATCGTCGCAAACTGCATGTAGCGATCAACACCTTTGCCCATCCGGATGGCATGGGTCGCTGGCAGCGGGCGATTGATGTTGCGGCGCAAAACGGAGCCGACGCCCTGATTTTGGCAGATATTGCCACGCTGGAGTATGCCGCGACGCGCTATCCCCAGGTTGAACGTCATCTTTCTGTACAGGCTTCGGCAACCAATCTTGAGGCGATTCGCTTTTACCATCGCCACTTCAATCTGCAGCGTGTGGTACTGCCGCGCGTCCTGTCGATTCACCAGGTTAAACAGCTGGCACGCAGCACGCCGGTGCCGCTGGAGGTATTCGCCTTTGGCAGCCTGTGCATCATGGCGGAAGGGCGCTGCTACCTCTCTTCCTGGCTGACCGGTGAATCGCCTAACAGCGCAGGTGCCTGTTCTCCGGCCAAGTTTGTGCGCTGGCAGCAGACGCCGCAGGGCATGGAGTCACGTCTTAATGAAGTGTTGATTGATCGCTACGCCCCTGATGAAAGCGCAGGTTATCCGACACTTTGCAAAGGACGGTATGTGGTTAACGAACAGCGTTATCACGTGCTGGAAGAGCCCACCAGCCTGAACACCCTGGAGCTGTTGCCGGAACTGCTGCGGGCAGGCATCGCCTCGGTGAAAATCGAAGGCCGTCAGCGCAGTCCTGCCTATGTCGCTGACGTGGCGCGCGTCTGGCGTCAGGCGATCGATCGCTGCAAGGCGCAGCCGGAACAGTTTGAAGTCGCACCACAGTGGATGCAGACGCTGGGCGATCTCTCCGAAGGCTCGCAAACCACGCTGGGTGCTTATCACCGTGAATGGCAATAAGGAGTCATGATGCAATATGCCCTTGGGCCGGTGCTCTGGTACTGGCCGACCGATACGCTGGAAGATTTTTACCAGCAGGCTGCCCGCAGTAGCGCGGATATTATCTACCTTGGCGAAGCGGTGTGCAGTAAACGCCGCGCCACGCCCTATGCCCGCTGGATGGCGCTGGCCCGTGAACTAGCGGCCAGCGGTAAACAGGTGGTATTGAGCACGCTGGCACTGCTGCAATCGCCTTCTGAGCTGAGAGAGCTGCAGCGTTATGTTGAGAACGGTGAGTTCCTGATTGAAGCCAATGATATCGGCACCGTAAATATGGCCGCTGAACGTCATCTGCCCTTTGTTGCGGGTCCGACGCTGAATGTTTATAACGCCGACACGCTGCAGCTGCTGGTCAAAGAGGGCATGACGCGCTGGTGTATGCCGGTGGAGATGTCGCGTGACTGGCTGATACAGCTGCTGGAGCAGTGCGAGACGCGGGGTATCCGGCAGCAATTTGAGGTGGAGGTGCTGGGCTATGGTCATCTGCCGCTGGCGCTCTCAGCGCGCTGTTTCACCGCCCGCTCGGAAAACCGCGCGAAAGATGACTGTGAAACCTGCTGCATCAACTATCCGACAGGCCGTCGCGTCAACTCCCAGGAGGGACAGCAGGTATTCGTCCTCAATGGCATTCAGACCATGAGCGGCTACTGTTATAACCTGGGTAACGATCTGGCGGGCATGCGCGGCCAGGTCGATTGCATACGGCTCTCGCCGCAGGATGTCACGACGCTGAAAGAGATCGATCGTTTCCGCGCGAATGAAAACGGCCAGGCTCCGTTAATGGTCGCGAAAGGCAGTGATTGTAACGGTTACTGGCGCAAACTGGCGGGCATGACGCTGGCATCCTGAGTAAAAGCACATACCGGCTATATTCCTGCTGAGGTTAGCAGTTTTAATATAAGGAATGATGCGTAATACTAAATGGTGCAGGCCTTAACTTAACGCCTGCGCCATACAACAGGAGTAGTCATGTCTGATAAAAAACCTCTTCGCCTGTCCGTGCTGGATCTCGCGCCAATTCCACAGGGCGCGACCGCACGGGATGCGTTCCATAATTCGCTGGCGCTGGCGCGTCAGGCTGAAAAACTGGGCTATCAACGCTACTGGCTGGCTGAACATCACAACATGACGGGGATTGCCAGCGCAGCCACCTCAGTGCTGATTGGCTATCTGGCGGCGAATACCGAGACTCTGAAGCTGGGCTCCGGCGGCATTATGTTGCCTAACCATGCGCCGCTGGTGATCGCCGAGCAGTTTGGTACGCTGGCCTCTCTCTATCCTGGCCGTATCGATCTCGGCTTAGGTCGCGCACCAGGTTCTGACCAGCGCACCATGATGGCGCTGCGCCGTCATCAGGCCAACATGCACATCGACACGTTTCCCGAGGATGTGGCTGAACTGATTAGCTGGTTTGATGCCGAAGCGGATGCACAGCCGCCAGTGCAGCCGGTACCCGGTCTGGGCCTGCAGATCCCGGTCTGGCTGCTCGGCTCCAGTCTCTATAGTGCACAGCTTTCCGCGAAAATGGGTCTGCCGTTTGCGTTTGCCTCCCATTTTGCCCCTGACCAGCTGTTCCAGGCGCTGCACGTCTACCGCGAGAACTTCCAGCCATCGGCGCGTCTCGACAAGCCTTATGCCATGGTCTGCATTAACGTTATCGCCGCTGACAGTGAGCGTGATGCGCGCTTCCTGTTTACCTCGCAGCAGCAGCAGTTTATTAACCTGCGTCGCGGCAAACCAGGCCCGTTACCGGCACCGGTTGAAAATATGGATAACCTCTGGTCGCCATCAGAACAGTATGGCGTACAGCAGGCGCTCAGCATGTCGCTGGTCGGCGATACGGACAAAGTGCGTCATGGGCTGGCCTCGCTGATGCGTGAAACCCAGGCGGATGAAATTATGGTCAACGGCCAGATTTTTGATTCCGAAGCGCGCCTGCGCTCCTTCGCCATTGCGATGGAAGCGGCTAACAGCCTGTAATCAGTTCTGCGGTGGGCGCAATCTGTCCGGGCTCACCGCCAGCTGACGACTATCCCTGGCCGGAGACTGCCCATACAGGCGGCGATACTCCCGGCTGAACTGTGACGCGCTCTGATACCCCACCCGATAGCCTGCCGTACCGGCATCCAGCTTTTCCACCATCATCAAACGTCGCGCCTCATTCAGCCGCAGTTGTTTCTGGTATTGCATCGGCGTCATGGCCGTGACGGCTTTGAAGTGATGATGCAGCGAAGAGATACTCATACCGACACTGCTGGCGAGCCGATCAATCTTCAGCGGCTGATGAAAATTTTCCCGCAGCCAGCGGGCAGCCTGCGCGACCCGGTTGCCCGGCCGCTCAGCCAGAGCCATATTCAGGATGCGCGAACCTTCCGGCCCGGTCAGCAGCCGGTAGAAAATCTCCTGCTCAATGAGCGGGGCCAGGGCCTCAATGTCCTCAGGCTGGTCAAGCAGGCGTACCAGCCTGATAACCGCATCCACCAGTAAAGGTGAGACCTTATGCACGGTGACGCCGCGTTCACTGTCTGGTGTCGCCAGCGGCAGCGTCGGGGGAAACTGTTCGAGGTAGCGCATCAGCCGGGATTCATTGATGGCGATACCCATCCCCAGATTGGGCTTTTCCGGCGTGGCGACGGTGACGCAGGCGCGCACCGGCATATCCAGCGTCACCAGCAGCAGATCGCCCGGACCATAGTGCAGCACCTCATCACCTATATGCAGCGCCTTGCCGCCCTGCGCGACCAGGGCAAAACTGGCCCATTGAGCAAAGTGCATCGGCTCAGTCGGTGCTGAAACCCGGCCAAAAAACAGGCAATCTATGGCACTTGAATGCCGCCCATCCTCCGGAGCATGACGGGCAATTAACTGCGCCAGCCCCTGCCACTTCTCACTCTCTGTCACTGTGTTCTCCCCTCCCGCTTTCTGTGCTGATATTACCTGACGCTGAGCGGAATACCTGTCCCGTTACCGCACTTTTGCAGGATCGTGCAAGAAGCTTGCAGGATTGCGCTACCCGCTTTTCGGCACCAGCGCGCATAGTCTTTCGACGCAATCATTACGGCGGAGAACAACATAATGAAGGCACTGCAGAATAAAACCGCGCTGGTAACAGGCGCGTCAAAAGGCATTGGTGCGGCGATTGCCATCGCTTTTGCCGCGGCTGGCGCCCGTGTCGTGGTCAATTATCGTCAGGATGAAGTGGGAGCGGCTGACGTGGTCAGCGATATCGTCACCCTGGGCAGTGAAGCCGTGGCGGTACAGGCAGATATCTCTCTCCTGCGGGATGTGGAACGGCTCTTCGCCACCACCACAGACTGTTTCGGCGCACCCGACATTGTGGTGAACAATGCGGGCAGCTTTCATCATGGCGAGTTTGCGGCGCTGACGCTGGAGGAGATGCAGCAGCAGATTAACGTTAACCTGCTGGGTACGCTGATGGTCTGTCAGCAGGCGATTCGTCACTTCCCGGCGCACGGTGGCAGCATTATTAATCTCAGCGCTCTGAACAGTAAAAACAGCACGCCGGGTTCCGTGCTCTGGGCGGCAACCAAAGGCGCAGTGGATACCCTGACCCAGGGACTGGCGCGCGAGCTGGGCGCAAAGAACATCCGGGTTAACGCCCTGGCACCGGGAATGATTCTGACGGAGGGATTACTGGCCGCGAAGAGGATGAGCCCGCAGCTCAAGGCGCAACTTCTGGCTGCCACGCCGCTGGGACGCTTTGGTCTGCCGGAAGATGTGGCGCAGGTTGCGCTGTTTCTGGCCTCTGAAGAGTCCGCCTGGGTCAGCGGCGAGCGCGTCATGATCAGTGGCGGTGCCTGACAGGCATAAAAAAAGGGAAGCCATTGGCTTCCCTTTTTGTTACGACGCTAAGTCGTTATGCATCACGACGACGTGGAGCGGCGGCTGCGCCCTCTTCACGACGTGGACCACGGCTACCTTCACGGTTGAAAGTACGTCCGCCGCCTTCACGACCACCTTCACGGCGTTCAGAAGAGAAGCGACGACCACCTTCACGGTTAGCTGCGGCCGGACCGCCTGCACCTGGACCGCTGCGACGCTCACCGCCAGCACCGGCTGGACGACGGTCACCACGGCCTTCGTTCGGCTGTGCATCACCCAGTAACTGCATATTCATCGGCTTGTTCAGAATACGGGTACGGGTAAAGTGCTGCAGCACATCGCCTGGCATGCCTTTCGGCAGCTCGATAGTCGAGTGGGTACCGAACAGCTTGATGTTACCGATGTAACGGCTGCTGATGTCGCCTTCGTTAGCGATAGCGCCAACGATGTGACGAACTTCAACACCATCATCGCGGCCTACTTCGATGCGGTACAGCTGCATTTCGCCAACGTCACGACGTTCGCGACGTGGACGATCGCCATCACGGCTTTCGCGGTTTTCACGCGGAGCACGAGAATCGCCACGCGCTTCACGGCTGTCACGACGGCCATCACGCTCGTCACGATCGCGGTATTCGCGACGTGCAGGACGTGGTGCTTCTGGTGGCAGAATCAGAGGACGTTCGCCCTGTGCCATCTTCAGCAGTGCGGCTGCCAGTGATTCCAGATCCAGTTCCTCTTCTGGCTGCATTTTAGCCAGCAGAGCACGGTACTGATCCAGATCGCTGCTTTCCAGCTGCTGCTGAACTTTAGCAGCAAACTTAGCCAGACGACGCTCACCCAGCAGTTCTGCGTTAGGCAGTTCTACTTCAGGAATAGTCAGCTTCATCGTACGTTCGATGTTGCGCAGCAGACGACGCTCGCGGTTCTCAACGAACAGCAGCGCACGGCCAGCACGACCAGCACGACCGGTACGGCCGATACGGTGAACGTAAGATTCTGAGTCCATCGGGATGTCGTAGTTCACAACCAGGCTGATGCGCTCAACGTCCAGGCCACGGGCCGCAACGTCGGTTGCAATCAGAATGTCGAGACGACCATCTTTCAGGCGCTCAAGCGTCTGCTCACGCAGAGCCTGGTTCATATCACCGTTCAGCGCGGCGCTGTTATAGCCACTACGTTCCAGCGCTTCTGCCACTTCCATGGTGGCGTTTTTGGTACGCACGAAGATGATGGCAGCATCAAAGTCTTCTGCTTCCAGGAAGCGAACCAGTGCGTCTGTTTTACGACCGTAAGCGGTCCAGTAGCTCTGGCTGATATCAGGACGCGTAGTCAGGCTTGACTGAATACGCACTTCCTGTGGATCTTTCATGAAGCGTTTGGTGATGCGACGAATCGCTTCCGGCATGGTGGCAGAGAACAGCGCAGTCTGATGATCGGCTGGAATTTGCGCCATGATGGTTTCAACGTCTTCGATGAAGCCCATGCGCAGCATTTCGTCTGCTTCATCCAGCACCAGGCCACGCAGGTTAGAAAGGTCTAACGTGCCGCGTTTCAGGTGGTCCAGCAGACGGCCAGGCGTACCCACAACAACCTGTGGTCCCTGACGCAGTGCGCGCAGCTGCACGTCATAACGCTGGCCGCCGTAAAGGGCAACCACGTTCAGGCCACGCATGTGTTTAGAGAATTCGGTAACTGCTTCAGCAACCTGTACCGCCAGTTCGCGGGTAGGTGCCAGCACCAGGATTTGTGGCGCTTTAACAGTAGGATCAATGTTGTGTAACAGCGGCAGAGAGAACGCCGCGGTTTTACCACTCCCGGTCTGCGCCATGCCTAACACGTCACGGCCCGCCAGCAGGTGAGGAATACACTCAGCCTGGATTGGGGATGGCTTTACGTAGCCCATGCCATTCAGTGATTCAAGGATGTCGGCGTTCAGGCCAAGGTCAGCAAAAGTGGTTTGAATATCAGTCATGTAGTACACGTGCCTCTTAGATTGCGGCGGCCAGTCTACATAACTCGTCGTGAAAACTTTCAGTCATTTTCATCAAAAAGTGTGAACCGGCTCAAATTAAAAGTTTTGACGAACAGAAAAGCCTTCATCCTTTAAGATGATGACTTAACAGGTTTTACAGGCAAATTAAGTTCGTCAGCTATTGCTGGTCAGATTCTGATAAATCGTCTTGTGCCTGGCCGAGTTGCGCCAGTTCCAACAATGCGTATCGGTGTTCAACAAAGTTGTTAACGTTGTTGGCCACCGCCAGTTTGAACAACGCTTCCGCGTCGTCCTTCTCCCCCAGACTTAGGTAGTACTTACCTAAATAGAAGTTGGTTTCACTGAGATGTTCAGCGAGCGAGGTGTTATCCGTTGCGTCCGCCTTGAGACTTTCCATCAACGTTTTCTCGTTGATATCTCCAAGGTAGAACTCGACAATATTCCATCCCCATTGATCCCGGACCGCTTTGTCGTGACGCTGTTGAAGCGCGACTTTTGCCTTGTCGACATCCATCTCACGTTCAACGAGATAGAGCCACAAACTGCGGAAAGGATCGTTAGGATCGTCTTGATAAAACGCCAGCAGATCATCTTGCGCTAACTTGTATCGACCGCCGTAATAGAGGGCGATACCACGGTTTAAATGCGCATAGTTGTAAGTTGGATCAAGCTCAAGTACAGAATCAAACGCTTCATAGGCGGCATCAAAGTTGCCCGCCTGCGTTAAATATATGCCTAAGTAGTTAAACACTTCGGGCATATCTGGTCTTATAGACAGCGCTTGCGAAAAATCGTTCCGCGCTAATGCCCGCAGACCTAAACTATCATACAACACTCCGCGCTCATATAACAGCTGTGCGCGTTCATCATCGGTGAGAGCGCGACTGGCAAGAATTTGTTCCATGCGCGCCAGTATCACTTCCTGCTGCAGTGTGGGCTGTAAAGGCACTGCAAGAACTTCGTTCTTACGCCAATTGGAGTTGCTGCATCCTGCCAGCATCAAAGCTGTCGCAACAAAACACCAGCGCAGAAAAGGCTTCATTTCCCACTCCCGAATACAAACATTGGGATAACCATCCTGTCATCCGCCTGCTGTGCACAAGGATTCCCGCCCTCGCGATGATACAAACGCCCCTCTCTGCCAGGCAGAGAGGGGCAAATCAGCAACGACTTATTCAGCGTCAGGCGTGGTCACCGCTACAGCTTCTTCAGTCTGCGGCTTAGATTCTGTCGCTTCTTTGATGCTCAGACGTACACGGCCCTGGCGATCAACTTCCATCACCTTAACCGGTACTTCCTGACCCATCTGCAGATAGTCAGTCACTTTCTCAACGCGCTTATCAGCGATTTGTGAAATGTGAACCAGACCTTCTTTACCACCGCCAATTGCAACGAAGGCGCCGAAGTCAACGATACGGGTCACTTTACCACTGTAAACGCGGCCCACTTCGATCTCTGCGGTAATCTCTTCGATACGACGAATCGCTTCTTTCGCTTTCAGACCATCGGTCGCAGCGATTTTCACGGTGCCGTCATCTTCAATTTCAATCGTTGTGCCGGTCTCTTCGGTCAGTGCACGAATCACTGAGCCGCCTTTACCGATCACATCTTTGATCTTGTCAGAGCTGATTTTGATGGTGTAAATGCGTGGTGCGAATTCAGAAATCTCAGTACGCGGCGTGCTGATAGCCTGTTCCATGACGCCCAGAATGTGCAGACGCGCACCACGGGCCTGGTTCAGCGCTTCCTGCATGATTTCACGCGTGATGCCTTCGATTTTGATGTCCATCTGCAGCGCGGTGATACCTTCACGGCTACCGGCTACTTTGAAGTCCATGTCGCCCAGGTGATCTTCATCGCCCAGGATGTCAGACAGAACAACAAACTTCTCATCTTCTTTCACCAGACCCATTGCGATACCGGCAACGGCGGCTTTGATTGGCACACCTGCATCCATCAGCGCCAGAGAGGCACCACAGACAGAGGCCATTGAAGAAGAGCCGTTAGATTCAGTGATTTCAGAAACAACACGAATGGTGTAAGGGAAATCTTCTGCTTTAGGCATTACCGCTAACACACCGCGCTTCGCCAGACGACCGTGACCAATCTCACGACGCTTCGGCGAACCCACCATGCCGGTTTCGCCGACAGAGTATGGAGGGAAGTTGTAGTGGAACAGGAAGCTGTCGGTACGTTCGCCCATCAGCTCATCAAGGTTCTGCGCATCGCGGGTCGTACCCAGCGTTGCAGTAACCAGTGCCTGCGTCTCACCACGGGTGAACAGTGATGAACCGTGGGTACGTGGCAATACGCCAGTACGCACGTCCAGACCGCGGATCATATCTTTTTCGCGACCATCGATGCGTGGCTCGCCATTCAGGATGCGAGTACGAACGACGGTTTTTTCAAGGCTATGCACGATGTCGCCGATTTCTGAGCCATCCAGCGTTTCATCTTCAGCCAGCAGCGCAGCGATGGTTTCGTCTTTGATGACGCCAACCTGCGTGTAACGTTCCTGCTTGTCAGTGATGCGGTAAGCATCGCTGATGCGCGCTTCTGCCAGGGCAGTAACACGAGAAATCAGTGCGGTATTGGCCGCTTCTGGCTGCCAGTCCCAGCGTGGTTTGCCAGCTTCAGCAACCAGGGCATTGATGTTTTCGATAACGATCTGCTGCTGGTCGTGACCAAAGACCACGGCGCCCAGCATCTGCTCTTCTGACAGGATCTCAGCTTCAGATTCAACCATCAGAACGGCATTCTGCGTACCGGCAACCACCAGATCCAGACGAGACTGTTTCAGCTCATCTGCGGTTGGGTTCAGGACATATTGATCGTTGATGTAACCAACACGCGCAGAGCCAATCGGGCCATTGAACGGCAGACCAGAAAGCGCCAGTGCAGCAGAGGCACCGATCATGGCAACGATGTCCGGATGAACCTGTGGGTTTACAGAGACAACCGTGGCAATAACCTGAACTTCGTTAACAAAACCTTCCGGGAACAGCGGACGAATCGGGCGATCAATCAGACGCGAAATCAGGGTTTCGCCTTCGCTTGGACGGCCTTCACGACGGAAGAAGCTGCCTGGGATACGACCAGCAGCGTAAGTACGCTCCTGATAGTTCACGGTCAGTGGGAAGAAGTCCTGACCTGGTTTAGATTTTTTTTGACCTACTACAGTGACGAATACTGCAGTATCGTCCATGCTCACCATGACAGCGGCTGTCGCCTGGCGAGCCATCATGCCGGTTTCCAGCGTGACGGTATGTTGACCATATTGGAATTTGCGTACGATCGGATTCAGCAAAATCAAAGTCCTTAACTTCGGGGCATGGCTATCTGTAGCCCGCCATTGATTACCAATCTTCAGTTGCATCCTCGCGACTAATGACAACCCTCGACCGCCCCTGCGGTAAAGCCTCTCATTAGCCGCGCGAAATTCTGCAAACTAAAGATCACACTAAGCAACAATACATCAGTTTGGCCCGGATTGCTGCCGCTTGCTCGAAAAAAGGGGCCATAAAGGCCCCTTCTTCACGAAACTCGCACAAATCTGATCGTAAGCTGCACACCGTGCAAAAGCCCGCATAGCGCCCCGACGATCAGATTCTTCAGACTTAGCGACGCAGACCGAGACTTTCGATCAGGCTGCTGTAGCGTGCAACGTCTTTACGCTTCAGGTAGTCCAGCAGCTTACGACGCTGAGATACCATGCGCAGCAGACCGCGGCGGCTGTGGTGGTCTTTTTTGTGCTCAGAGAAGTGACCCTGCAGATGGGTAATCTGCGCGGTCAACAGGGCAACCTGAACTTCAGTTGAACCGCTGTCGTTAGCACCACGGCCATATTTAGCAACGATCTCTGCTTTAGCTTCTACGCTTAGAGACATAATAAACTCCAGTAATAAATGAATGTATGGGTGCCGATCTCTAATTCAGCATCCCGCTTTAAAGCCGCGCTATTCTACTCTGCGCCCGATAGCAACGCAAATGCGCCATCAGCGAAAAGTGAACGCCAGGCTCAATCCTGATACTCAACCACTAAACGACGTGGCGCAAGCCGGCCATCATCGGCAATTTCTGCCATACCTATAAACTTACGCGCTTCGCCTTCCGATACCCTTACCAGCCCCTGCGCAGGCGCATTACTGGCCTGTACCGGCTGTCCCTGGCGGAAGAAATCTGCCACGGCAGGCGGGATATTCACTTCAGGGAAATCAGAGGCGGGGCTATCCATCGGCAACAACAGCGGATCGAGCTGCGTTTCCAGTGGGATACCGGCTTCTGTCGCTTCCGTCAGCAGGGTGTTGAGCTGTTCCAGCGTCACCATCCTTTCATACGGATAGCGGGCAACCTGCACGCGACGCAGCATAATCACGTGCGCACCGCATCCCAGCTTTTCGCCCAGGTCATCGATGATGGTGCGGATATAGGTGCCTTTGGAGCAGTGAATTTCCAGCTCCAGCTCATTATCCTGCCAGCGAATAAACTGCAGCTCATAGACAGTGATCGGACGCGGTTCACGCGCAATCTCAATGCCCTGACGCGCATATTCATACAGCGGACGCCCCTGATGCTTCAGTGCCGAAAACATCGAAGGCACCTGCAGCGTTTCGCCGCGAAAACTCTCCAGAGCACTGTCCAGATCGGCCTGACTGAAGTTGACCGGACGCGTCTGCACGATGTTGCCATCGGCGTCTGACGTATCGGTCCGCTCGCCCAGTCGGGCAATCACGCGGTAGCGTTTGTCGGAATCGAGCAGATACTGCGAAAACTTAGTCGCTTCACCCAGGCAGATCGGCAACATGCCGGTAGCCAGAGGATCCAGCGCGCCGGTATGTCCTGCGCGATTCGCGTTAAAGATACGCTTCACTTTCTGCAGGACATCATTCGACGAGACGCCTTGTGGCTTATCCAGCAACAACACGCCATGGACGTCGCGACCGCGACGACGCGGACGACTCATTACGCCTCCTCGTCATCGCCAGTGGCGTCCGGACCACGGCGTTCAGTATCGTTCTTCACGACGCTGGTGACGAGATTGGACATGCGCATGCCTTCAACTAACGAGTTGTCGTAGAAGAAAGTCAGCTCAGGCACGATACGCAGACGCATCGCTTTGCCCAGCAGAATACGGATATAACCTGACGCTTCTTTCAGCGCTTTCAGGCCATGTTTAATCGCTTCTTCATCTTTGTCGTTGAGGAAAGTCACGAACACTTTTGCGTAAGCGAGATCGCGTGAGACTTCTACGCCTGATACGGTGACCATCATGCCAAGACGTGGATCTTTGATCTCACGCTGCAGGATCATCGCAATCTCTTTTTGCAGCTCTTGTGAAACGCGCTGCGGGCGACCAAATTCTTTCGCCATCATTATTTCTCCCAAATAATTCGGGAGGCCAGAGGCCTCCCAAATTGCAACACATCAGCAGTCTATTACTCGATGGTGCGTTTAATTTCGATGATTTCAAACACTTCGATCATATCGCCAACGCGAACGTCGTTGTAGTTCTTCACGCCGATACCGCACTCCATGCCGTTACGCACTTCGTTGACGTCATCTTTAAAGCGACGCAGAGATTCCAGCTCGCCTTCGTAAATTACCACGTTGTCACGCAGGACACGGATTGGATTGTGACGCTTGATGTTACCTTCCGTCACCATACAACCGGCAATCGCGCCAAACTTCGGTGATTTGAACACATCGCGCACCGCAGCCAGACCGATGATCTGCTGTTTGTACTCTGGTGCCAGCATGCCGCTCATCGCCGCTTTAACTTCGTCAATCAGGTTATAGATGACTGAGTAGTAGCGCAGATCCAGGCTTTCTGCGTCAATGACGCGACGCGCAGAGGCATCGGCACGAACGTTGAAGCCAAGGAGGATGGCGTTAGAAGCAGCAGCCAGGGTCGCATCGGTTTCGGTAATCCCGCCCACGCCTGAACCCACAATCTTCACCTTCACTTCGTCGGTGGAGAGTTTCTGCAGGGAGTCGGAGATCGCTTCAACAGAACCCTGAACGTCAGCTTTCAGAACGATGTTCAGTTCAGACACTTCGCCTTCGGTCATGTTAGCAAACATGTTCTCGAGCTTAGATTTCTGCTGGCGCGCCAGTTTAACTTCGCGGAATTTGCCCTGACGATAGAGCGCAACTTCACGTGCTTTCTTCTCGTCACGTACCACGGTCGCTTCATCACCCGCAGCCGGCACGCCGGACAGGCCCAGAATCTCAACCGGGATAGATGGACCCGCTTCCATGACTTCGCGACCCAGTTCGTCACGCATTGCACGAACGCGGCCATATTCGAAACCACAAAGAACGATGTCGCCTTTGTTCAGCGTACCTTCACGTACCAGCACGGTAGCAACCGGACCACGACCTTTGTCGAGGAACGATTCGATCACCACGCCGCTCGCCATACCTTCACGGATAGCGGTCAGTTCCAGCACTTCCGCCTGCAGCAGGATAGCGTTTAACAGGTCATCAATGCCGGTACCTGCTTTCGCAGAGACATTAACAAACATGTTTTCGCCGCCCCACTCTTCCGGAATGATACCGTACTGAGTCAGTTCGTTTTTAACACGATCCGGATCCGCTTCTGGCTTATCGCACTTGTTCACTGCAACCACAACCGGCACTTTAGCGGCTTTGGCGTGCTGAATAGCTTCGACAGTCTGTGGCATCACGCCATCGTCTGCTGCAACCACCAGGATAACGATATCGGTCGCCTGCGCACCACGTGCACGCATCGCGGTAAACGCGGCGTGGCCCGGGGTATCCAGGAAGGTGACCATACCGTTGTCGGTTTCCACGTGGTAAGCACCGATGTGCTGAGTAATACCGCCCGCTTCGCCAGAGGCGATTTTAGTGGAACGGATATAGTCCAGCAGGGATGTTTTACCGTGGTCGACGTGGCCCATGATGGTGACAACCGGAGCACGAGACTCCTGCGCAGCATCAGTATCACGATCGTCCATTACCGCTTCTTCCAGCTCGTTCTCACGACGCAGGGTCACTTTGTGGCCCATCTCTTCGGCAACGAGCTGTGCAGTTTCCTGGTCGATGACCTGGTTAATGGTCGCCATGGCGCCCATTCTCATCATCGCTTTGATGACCAGAGAACCTTTCACGGCCATTTTATTAGCCAGTTCGGCTACGGTGATGGTTTCGCCAATCACAACATCGCGGTTAACGGCCTGCGCTGGCTTGTTGAAGCCCTGCTGCAGTGCGCTAGGTTTGCGATGCTTGCCGCCTTTACCACCACGAACCTGCGCACGCGCTTCTTCACGGTCAGTTTTGGCTTCAGAGTGTTTGTTGCCTTTTTTCGCCGGACGCGCAGCTTTAGCAGTAGTACGCGCACGAGCACGACCTGCTTCAACCTGACGGTCGTTTTCGTCTTCCGCCTGACGGGCATGGGTCGAAGTGGTGACGTGATAGTCGCCTTTATCCTCTTCTTCCGGTTTTTCCCATTCAGCTGATTTCTCTTCAGCCAGACGGCGGGCTTCTTCTGCTACGAGGCGGGCAGCCTCTTCAAGCTTACGGCGGGCTTCTTCTTCAGCTTTACGCTTCAGTTCGGCAGCTTCAGCTTCGCGACGGGCTTTGTCTGATTGCGCAGCCCTGGTCACTTCGTCGGTAGGTTGATTTGTCACTTTGTCATTTTCCGCTGCTGCACGTTTGGCCTTATCAGCGGCTTCGCGCCTGGCTTTATCTTCGGCTTCACGTTGCGCTTTCTGTTCAGCTTCGCGACGGGCTTTTTCTTCAGCCTCGCGTTGCGCCTGCTCTTCCGCTTCACGCTGCGCCTCGGCTTCAGCTTCTGCCTGAGCTTGCTCAGCCTCTGCATCACCCTTCACATAGGTACGCTTTTTGCGGACTTCAATTTGCACCGACTTACTTTTACCCCCGGTGCCTGGAATATTCAAGGTGCTGCGCGTTTTACGCTGCAGCGTCAGCTTAGCTGAACCGACCTGACCGTGTTCACGGTTCAGATGAGATAGTAAGGTTTCTTTCTCTTGCTGGGTCACCGCGTCATTTTCAGACTTAGGGATCCCCGCATCAGCAAATTGCTGTACCAGGCGATCGACCGGAGTCTGAATTTCTGCGGCCAGCGATTTTACGGTTACATCTGTCATGCTGTTCCTTCCTGTTATTACGCGTCATCGCCGAACCAGCAGATATTACGTGCGGCCATAATCAGCGCGCCGGCTTGTTCATCAGACATGCCTTCAATATCCGTCAGATCGTCAACACCTTGCTCAGCGAGATCTTCCAGCGTGCAAACGCCTTTCGACGCCAGGCGGAACGCCAGCGCACGATCGAGGCCTTCAAGATTCAGAAGATCCGGAGCGGGCTCCTGATTTCCAAGACTCTCTTCTTTCGCCAGTGCCAGGGTGGTTAACGCATTTTTTGCTCGTTCACGCAGGGCTTCAATGGTCTCTTCGTCGAGGCCGTCGACTTCCAGCAGCTCGTTGATTGGCACGTATGCCAGCTCTTCCAGCGAGGAGAAGCCCTCTTCCACCAGTACGGTGGCGAACTCTTCGTCGATGTCGAGATATTTAGTGAACATATCGATCGCTGCATGTGCTTCAGCCTGATGCTTAGCCTGCAGATCATCGACGGTCATCACGTTCAGCTCCCAGCCACTCAGCTGTGAAGCGAGACGCACGTTTTGGCCGTTACGGCCGATCGCCTGAGCCAGATTGCCAGCTTCTACGGCGATATCCATGGTGTGGTTATCTTCATCAACCACGATTGATGCCACATCGGCCGGAGCCATGGCGTTAATAACAAACTGCGCCGGGTTATCGTCCCACAGCACGATATCGATACGCTCGCCGCCCAGTTCACTGGAAACAGCCTGAACACGCGCGCCGCGCATGCCCACACAGGCACCCACCGGATCAATACGTTTGTCGTTGGTTTTGACTGCAATTTTAGCGCGCGAACCCGGATCACGAGCAGCGGCTTTAATTTCAATCAGTTCTTCGCCAATTTCTGGCACCTCAATGCGGAACAGTTCAATCAGCATTTCTGGTTTAGAACGCGTCACGAACAGCTGCGCGCCACGCGCTTCCGGACGTACAGAGTAGAGTACGCCACGAATACGGTCGCCTGGACGGAAGTTTTCACGCGGCAGCATATCTTCGCGCAGAATCACCGCTTCGGCATTGCTGCCTAAGTCGAGAGAAATGTTGTCGCGGTTAACTTTCTTCACCACGCCCGTGATAATTTCGCCTTCCTGCTCGCGGAACTGATCAACCACCATTGCGCGCTCAGCTTCGCGCACTTTTTGCACGATAACCTGTTTAGCGGTCTGGGTGGTGATACGGTCAAAGGTGACCGATTCAATCTGATCTTCGACATATTCGCCCAGATTGAATGCTTCATCTTCGAAGCGGGCCGCATCCAGCGTGATCTCGCGCGTCGGCTGTGTCACCTCTTCTACGATTTCCCAACGGCGGAAAGTATCGAAATCGCCACTGCGGCGATCAATGCTGACGCGTACCTCAATTTCCTGCTCGTACTTTTTCTTGGTCGCAGTCGCCAGCGCGCTCTCCAGCGCTTCGAAGATTTTCTCACGCGGCAGGGCTTTTTCGTTAGAAACGGCTTCTACAACAGCTAAGATCTCTTTGTTCATCCTGGTTAGCCTCAATCCGGACTTTTAAAAGTGGGGGACCAGGTTCGCTTTCTGAATATTACTCAGCGCGAACACTTCATCGCTACCCTCAACGTGCACCGTGATCATCTCGCCATCAACTGACTTAATGGTTCCCTGCCATTTACGGCGGTTCTGAACGGCCATACGCAACACCAGACTCACTTCTTCACCCATAAAGCGGGTGTAGTGTTCTGCAGTGAACAGAGGACGATCGAGTCCCGGTGAAGAGACTTCTAGGTTGTAAGGGACCGTAATGGGATCTTCAACATCCATTACCGCACTTACCTGGTGGCTGACATCGGCGCAATCATCGACATTGATGCCATCTTCACTATCAATATAGATGCGCAGGATAGATGTGCGACTACGAACGAATTCAATTCCAACCAGTTCGTAACCCAGCGCTTCTACGGGAGCCGATACCAACTCTGTCAATTTTTGCTCTAATGTGGACAAGCCCACCCCCAAGACATAAAAAAAGGGCCTATAGCCCAGTATTACGATTCGCTAATAACAAAAAACCCCGAATATTCGGGGCTTTTAATCACTGGACCCTGTATGCCGCAATGCGGCCCGGACTCCATCCAAAGAATTTTCTTTCAAAAAAATAACCGTGAATGCGTCCGTCGATGCATACAGTATATTTGAAAAAGAACTCAAAGGGAAAATTGGTTGCGGGGGCCGGATTTGAACCGACGACCTTCGGGTTATGAGCCCGACGAGCTACCAGGCTGCTCCACCCCGCGTCCGAAAACGTGGCGAATAATACGCCAGACCTGCATAAAATGCAAGGGATACTGCTATTTGGTACCGAGGACGGGACTTGAACCCGTAAGCCCAATCGGGCACTACCACCTCAAGGTAGCGTGTCTACCAATTCCACCACCACGGCACTGCACTGACCACAACGATTCGTTGTGCTGACGACCTTACTTAGGAATATCGCTGCCCGGTGTAACCGGTTGAGCTGGCTTTTCAGTCTGTTGAGAAGACTGCGCCGGCGCAGAAAGATTTTCCCACTCGCTTCCTTTAGACGCTTTATTGCTGTTCAGATTACCCAGAACCAGGCTGATGATGAAAAACAGCGCTGCTAAGATGCCGGTTGTACGAGTCATGAAATTACCTGAGCCCGAAGAACCAAACACCGTACCGGATGCGCCTGCACCGAATGAGGCTCCCATATCAGCGCCTTTGCCTTGCTGCAGCATGATCATACCCACGAGGGCGATAGCTACAATAAGGAAAACTACTAAAAGAGCTTGGTACATATCATCCTGTTCCTTGCACGGTAATCGTACAGTTAAAGCTTCAACCAGTATTGATGGGGAGTCTCGTCATCACCCATCAGAAGCGGGTGTGAATACTAACCAAAGGCGCATATCTCTGCAAGTGCAATTTTTACTACCCACACTGTTTGCAGAAAAAAACGCCATCCCGGTGATTTTACAGGCAGTTCAGCACCCTGCAGACCGCCTGTTACGGTTTTAAACGGCCTTGACCTGGTCGGCGATGCGATTCGCCAGTTCGGTTACCTGCGCCTCATTTTCGCCTTCGACCATGACACGAATCAATGGCTCAGTACCTGATTTTCGCAGCAGAACGCGTCCGCGACCCGCCAGCGCTTTTTCCACTTCGGCCGTGACAGCTTTTACCGAGTCACTCTGAAGCGGATCGTGTTCGCCCGCAAAGCGTACGTTAACCAGGACCTGCGGCAGCATCTTCATGCCACTACAGAGATCGTGCAGGCTCATATGGTTACGCACCATCGCAGTGAGCACTTGCAAACTTGCAACGATACCGTCACCGGTCGTGGTTTTATCCAGCAGGATCACATGACCGGAGTTCTCTGCACCGAGACGCCAGCCCTTCTCCTGCATCTTCTCCAGCACATAACGGTCACCGACTTTGGCACGGGTAAACGGAATGCCAAGCTGTTTCAGCGCTAACTCCAGTCCCATGTTACTCATCAGGGTACCCACCACGCCGCCGCGTAACTGTCCCTGACGCAGTGCTTCACGCGCAATGATGTAGAGGATCTGGTCGCCATCAACTTTGTCACCCAGATGGTCAATCATCATGATGCGATCGCCGTCGCCATCGTAGGCCAGGCCGATATCGGCCTTCTCCGCCAGCACGCGCTGCTGCAGCAGTTTGAGGTCGGTGGCTCCGCACTCTTTGTTGATGTTCATGCCGTCTGGCTGGACACCAATAGCAATCACGGTCGCGCCCAGTTCACGCAATACATTCGGCGCAATGTGGTAGGTGGCGCCATTGGCGCAGTCGACCACAATTTTCAGGCCATTCAGATTCAGTTCGCTGGGGAAAGTCCCTTTGCAGAACTCAATGTAACGCCCTGCTGCATCGACGATGCGGCTGGCGCGGCCTAACTGCGCTGACTCAACGCAGGTAATCGGCTTTTCCATCTCCAGCTCAATGGCCTCTTCGACGTCGTCAGGCAGTTTGGTGCCCTCGGACGAGAAGAATTTAATTCCGTTGTCGTCAAAGGGGTTATGTGAGGCTGAAATCACAATGCCCGCCTCTGCGCGGAAGGTACGGGTCAGATAGGCGATGGCTGGTGTCGGCATCGGGCCGGTAAAGGCAGCCGTCAGGCCCGCTGCGGCGAGACCAGCTTCCAGCGCGGACTCCAGCATATAGCCAGAGATACGGGTATCTTTACCGATAATGATCTTCTTTGAGCCGTGGCGCGCCAGCACTTTACCTGCGGCCCAGCCCAGCTTCAGGACGAAATCGGGGGTGATGGGTGTTTCACCGACTTTGCCACGAATGCCGTCTGTACCGAAATATTTACGATTACTCATGATTATCCTTTTGCTCTTCGGGTCGCTTCGACCACGCGCATCGCTTCAGCCGTCTCTTTTACATCATGGGCGCGAATAATCTGCGCGCCCTGCATAGCAGCAATCACCGCGCAACTCAGGCTGCCGGTTAAACGCTGTGACGGACCGACGTTTAACAGCTGGCCAATCATCGATTTACGCGACATTCCCACTAACAGCGGCAGGCCGAAGTGATGAAAATCGCCAAGATGAGCCAGCAGTTCATAATTGTGGCTGAGATTTTTACCGAAACCGAAGCCCGGGTCGAGTATCAGACGCTCTTTTTTAATCCCCGCCGCTTCGCAGCGCGCTATCTGCTGAGCGAAGTAAGTGTCCACTTCGCTTAAAATGTTTTCGTAAAGCGGTGCCTGCTGCATGGTGCGTGGTTCGCCCTGCATATGCATTAAACAGACGGGCAGCCCGGTAGCGGCGGCGGCTTCCAGCGCACCGGGTTCAGAGAGTGAGCGAACGTCGTTAATGATGTGAGCACCCACTCGCGCGGCTTCCCGGATGACGTCGGCTTTAGAAGTGTCCACTGAAATCCAGACTTCGAAACGCTGGGCAATGGCATTGATCACCGGAATCACCCGCTCCAGCTCCTCCTCCACACTCACTTCATCAGCGCCGGGACGGGTTGATTCACCGCCCACATCAATGATGGTTGCGCCTGCATTGACCATCTCATTGGTATGCGTCAGCGCATCGACCAGCGCGTGATGCTTTCCACCATCTGAAAAGGAGTCCGGCGTGACGTTAAGAATGCCCATCACATGAGGAAAAGATAAATCGAGATGGGAATCACGGGCGAACAACTTCATGGCAGAAACTCCTTGCTGATCAATATCTGGATGTAAAAAACCCCGGACCAGCCGGGGTTTTGTCTGACGATGTTGCGTCTTATTTGTTGTACTGCTCTGACATGGTATTGCCTGGGTTTGGCGTACGCGGTTCATCAACCGGACGTGGCGCCTTTGGCGTACCGTTACTGTCGGAGTTGCTACCCGGATCTTCCCAGCCCGCTGGCGGACGCACTTCGCGGCGCGCCATCAGGTCGTCGATCTGCGGTGCATCAATGGTTTCATACTTCATCAGCGCGTCTTTCATCGCGTGAAGGATGTCCATGTTCTCACCCAGAATCTTGCGGGCACGCTGGTAGTTGCTGTCGATCAGGTGCTTAACTTCCTGGTCGATGATGCGGGCCGTTTCATCAGACATATGTTTCGCTTTCGCGACTGAACGTCCAAGGAATACTTCACCCTCTTCTTCTGCATAGAGCAACGGACCCAGTTTTTCAGAGAAGCCCCACTGCGTCACCATGTTACGTGCCAGATTGGTCGCAACTTTAATATCGTTGGACGCACCGGTAGAAACACGTTCTGCACCGTAGATGATCTCTTCTGCCAGACGACCGCCGTAAAGCGTTGAGATCTGGCTTTCCAGTTTCTGACGGCTGGCGCTAATCGCGTCGCCTTCAGGCAGGAAGAAGGTCACACCCAGTGCGCGACCGCGCGGGATAATCGTTACTTTATGAACCGGATCATGCTCTGGTACCAGGCGACCAATAATGGCGTGGCCTGCTTCGTGGTAGGCAGTTGACTCTTTCTGCGATTCCGTCATCACCATGGAGCGACGTTCCGCACCCATCATGATTTTGTCTTTCGCTTTCTCGAACTCCACCATCGAAACCACACGCTTGTTTGAGCGGGCTGCGAACAGCGCTGCTTCGTTAACAAGGTTGGCCAGATCGGCACCCGAGAAGCCTGGCGTACCACGAGCAATGATTGCTGCATCGACATCAGTTGCCAGAGGCACACGACGCATATGCACTTTCAGGATCTGCTCACGACCGCGTACATCTGGCAGGCCAACCACAACCTGACGGTCAAAGCGACCTGGACGCAGCAGCGCAGGGTCCAGTACGTCAGGACGGTTAGTCGCGGCGATAACGATAATACCTTCGTTACCTTCGAAACCATCCATCTCAACCAGCATCTGGTTCAGCGTCTGCTCACGTTCATCATGTCCACCGCCTAAACCGGCGCCACGCTGACGACCGACTGCGTCGATCTCATCGATAAAGATGATGCACGGAGCCGCTTTTTTGGCCTGTTCGAACATGTCACGCACACGGGATGCACCGACACCGACAAACATTTCCACAAAGTCAGAACCGGAGATGGTAAAGAAAGGCACCTTCGCTTCACCGGCAATCGCTTTCGCCAGCAAGGTTTTACCGGTACCCGGTGGCCCCACCATCAGAACGCCTTTTGGAATTTTACCGCCCAGCTTCTGGAAACGGCTCGGCTCACGCAGATATTCCACCAGTTCAGCAACTTCATCTTTCGCTTCGTCACAACCTGCCACGTCGGCGAAAGTGGTTTTAATCTGGTCTTCCGTCAACATGCGGGCTTTGCTCTTGCCGAAGGACATCGCGCCCTTACCGCCGCCGCCCTGCATCTGACGCATAAAGAAGATCCACACACCGATCAGCAGCAACATCGGGAACCACGAAATGAAGATTGAAGCCAGCAGGCTTGGTTCTTCCGGCGGTTCGCCAACCACTTTGACGTTTTTGGTCAAGAGGTTATCGAGCAACTTGGGATCGTTGACAGGAATGTAGGTCGTGTATTTATTGCTGTCTTTTTTAACGACGTTAATTTCACGCCCGTTAATACGTGCCTCGCGGACCTGATCCTGGTTCACTTCCGACAGGAAGGTTGAATAATCAACCCGACGGCCATTCGACTCGCTGGGCCCAAAGCTCTGGAATACTGACATCAGCACGACCGCGATGACTAACCAGAGAATCAGGTTTTTCGCCATGTCACTCAAGGGATTAACCTCATATTACAACGGTGTTAACAGATAGCGTAGGGTACTATAGATCCCGCATACATGGAATCGCAGCAAAACTGCGGACTTCTCCAGCAATTTGGTTATAGTTTGTGCCCAGTCGCCACAATATACACTTCACGTGAACGTGAACGTGAAGCGTCCGGCTTACGAATTTTCACTTTCGTAAACAGGGAGCGAATTTCCCGCAGGTATTCATCGAAGCCATCTCCCTGAAACACTTTCACTACAAAACTGCCGCCAGGTGCCAGGATATCCCGACACATCTCCAGCGCCAGCTCGACTAAATACATCGACCGGGGAATATCTACGGCAGGTGTACCACTCATATTCGGCGCCATATCGGACATGACAACCTGAACTTTTTGATCGCCAACGCGCTCAAGCAGCGCATTGATCACCGATTCTTCACGAAAATCGCCCTGAAGGAAATCGACACCGACTATCGGATCCATTGGCAGGATATCACAGGCAATGACTCGCCCTTTGTTCCCAATTTGCTGTACCACATATTGCGACCAGCCACCGGGTGCAGCACCCAGATCTACCACGGTCATACCGGGTTTGAACAGCTTGTCACCCTGTTGTATTTCATCAAGTTTAAACCAGGCGCGCGAGCGCAACCCTTTTTTATGCGCCTGGAGCACATATTTATCGCTAAAGTGTTCCTGAAGCCAGCGGCCGGAGCTGGCTGAACGCTTTTTACCCGTCATATTATTTCCAACTAAATCGTCATCGTAGCGATAAACCTGCACGCAATGGGTTGCGTCGATTTGGTGATATACCCGAGATGGCGGTAGAATGAACCGTTTTCAATCCCTGAGTAAGTAAAAAACTACGATGAATCTAAGTACCAAACAAAAACAGCACCTCAAGGGCCTCGCCCATCCGCTTAAGCCAGTGGTTATGCTGGGTGGCAATGGCCTGACTGAAGGCGTGCTGGCCGAAATCGAGCAGGCTCTGGCGCATCACGAACTGATCAAGGTAAAAATCGCCTCGGAAGATCGTGAAACGAAACAGCTGATCGTTGAGGCTATCGTGCGTGAGACCGGTGCCAGCAACGTACAGGTGATCGGCAAAACGCTGGTGCTGTATCGCCCCTCTAAAGAGAGCAAAATTTCTCTGCCACGCTAAGTGGGCAAAGAAAGTGACATGCTCTTACCTCAGATAAAAGGCCGCAATGCGGCCTTTTTCCTTTCTTTACATTGTGCTTTAACGCTTTTCAAAGCGTAGCAACATCTTAAAGGTATTCCACCTTCAGGATTTCATACTCCACGTCGCCGCCCGGGGTTTTCACGATAGCCACGTCATCGGCCTCTTTACCCACCAGGCCACGCGCCATCGGCGAATTGACCGAAATCAGATTTTGCTTAAAGTCCGCTTCGTCATCGCCCACAATGCGATACGTTGCTTCTTCGTCGGTTTCGACGTTCAGCACGGTAACCGTTGCACCGAAAATCACGCGTCCGGTTTTCGGCATCTGAGTGACGTCGATAACCTGCGCATTGGAGAGTTTGGCTTCAATCTCCTGAATACGGCCTTCACAAAAACCCTGCTCTTCACGCGCAGCGTGATATTCCGCGTTCTCTTTTAAATCGCCATGTTCGCGTGCGTCAGCGATAGAGGCGATAATGCGCGGGCGCTTTACGGTTTTCAGCTCGTTCAGCTCTTCGCGCAATCTTTCAGCGCCTCTTAACGTCATCGGAATCTGATTCATTTAAGCTCCTCGCCATCTTTCCTGTTTAACGATGTCATCCTGACCGGTGACTGCAGAAAAAAGCGTTCTGCGGCGCATTAGCCCGTTTTGCAAATAAAAGAATCCTGACCCGGAGATGCTTCCAGGCCAGAAATGAGTTTTGCAATTTGATACGTATTTTACCCCAGAGTTCCCTGCGGGTCATCGTTTACTTTGCACCGTCCAGCGACGTAGTATTGACGCCCTCACCTGCCAGTTACCGCGAGATTATGCGATTTTCACGACTTGTTACCGGATTAAGCTGCGCATTTATGCTGCAGGCACACGCAGCGCCAGTTGATGAATACATGCAGTATCTGCCAGACGGCGCCAATCTGGCGCTGATGGTGCAGAAAGTAGGCGCATCAACCCCGATTATTGATTATCACGGAAAACAGATGGCTCTGCCCGCCAGTACCATGAAAGTGGTGACGGCGCTGGCAGCATTGCTGGAGCTGGGTGGCGACTTCCGTTTTCAGACCACCTTTGAGACTCGCGGCGCCATTATCGATGGCACCCTGAACGGGGATTTAGTCGCACGTTTCGGCGGTGATCCCACCTTAAGCCGTCAGGATCTGCGCAACATGGTAACGGCGATAAAGAAGCAGGGCATTAACCATATCAAAGGCAATCTGGTTATCGACACCTCCGTTTTTGCCAGTCACGACATGGCGCCGGGCTGGCCGTGGAACGATATGACCCAGTGCTTCAGCGCCCCACCGGGTGCGGCAATCGTTGATAAAAACTGCTTCTCGGTGTCGCTCTACAGTGCTAATACGCCAGGTGAAAATGCCTTTGTGCGCATCGCTTCTTATTATCCGGCGCATATGTACAGCCAGGTGCGCACCATTGGCCGCAACAGCGGCGAAGGGCAATATTGCGAGCTGGATGTGGTGCCGGGCGAGCTGAACCGCTACACCCTCACGGGCTGTATGCGCCAGCGCGCGGAACCGCTGCCGCTGGCATTTGCCGTGCAGGATGGCGCGGCCTGGGCTGGCGAAATCCTCAAGGCGGAACTGCGGTCGTCTGAAATTGACTACAGCGGGCATCTGGTGCGACAGACGCAGGTCACCGAACCGGGTACCGTGCTGGCATCGACTCAGTCCGCGCCGCTGCATACGCTGCTGCACACCATGCTGAAGAAGTCAGACAATATGATTGCCGACACGGTGTTTCGCACCATTGGTCATCACTACTTCAATGTGCCCGGCACGTTCCGCGCCGGACAGGATGCCGTTCGCCGCATCCTGAAAGCCAAAGCCAATGTTGATATGGGTAATAGCATTCAGGTGGATGGTTCCGGTCTCTCCCGCCATGACCTGATTTCGCCGCAAACCATGATGCAGGTGTTGCAGTTTATTGCGAAGAATGACAACACGCTGGATTACATCTCCATGCTGCCGCTGGCGGGCTATGATGGCACGCTGCAGTATCGCGGCGGGCTGCATGAGGCGGGGCTGGATGGCAAAGTCTCGGCGAAAACCGGTTCGCTGCAGGGCGTCTATAACCTGGCGGGTTTTATTACCACCTCCAGTGGCGCGCGGGTTGCATTCGTTCAGTTCCTTTCCGGTTATGCGGTCCCGCCGGAAGATCAGCGTACCCGCCGTATTCCGCTGGTACGATTTGAGAGCCGTCTCTATCGCGATATCAATCAGAACAACTGATTATTCAGTCATAAAAAAAGCGCAGCGGTCAGGCTAACCGCTGCGCTTTTTATTGCCCCTCAATCAGAAGCGGGTGTTCACGCTCATATACCAGGTGCGGCCCGACTCGTTAAAAGTATTGGCCCCCGCACCATAGAGCCAGGCTCCGGTGGTGGCATTGCCGGTAGTCTGCGCGTTGCCCTGCCGGAAATGACGCTTGTCGAACAGGTTATCGATACCCACGGTGACGCTGGCATATTTATTAACGTCATAGGTGCCGCTCATACCCACAACCGAATAGGGGCTCACCTGATCGGTGGCGCTACCGGTGACGGCGTTACCTTTATAGTCATATTTTTTCGGTACCTGTTTACCATACCAGGTCAGGGTCGTTTGCAGAGAAAGATCCTGCATCGCCTGCCAGCTCAGCGTCGAATTGAGCGTATATTCCGGAATAATCGACAGACGATCGCCGGTCTCTTTATTCTTACTCTGCAGCATGTAAGTGAAGTTATTGTTCCACGTCACGCTGTCGGAGAACGGGACATTGACCGTACCTTCCAGCCCCTCGACGACCGCTTTTGGCACATTTTCCCATTTGTAGATGTCGGTTTTGCCGTTAGATGCGGTGCCGGTTGGCGCCGTACCAGCCTCGATCTTGTTACGATAGTCGTTGCGGAACCAGGTCAGGCCCGCCTGGTAGCCATCGCGTTTCCATTCGACCCCAATCTCTTTATTGATGCTGTTTTCCGCTTTCAGATCGTCATTACCCATCAGATAACAGGCACCGGCACTGGCGGCGCAGCCCTGACCATTGCTGTAGAGCAGATAGTTCGGGTTGGTCTGATAGAGGCTCGGGGCTTTATAGGCGCGCGCAATGCCCATTTTCAGTGTGAACTCATCGCCTAATCCCTGTGACAGGTTGAGCGACGGGCTCCAGTTATCGCCGACAATCGAATGGTGATCGAAGCGCAGGCCCGGCGTCAGCATGGTGCTGTCGGTCAGCTCAATATTGTCTTCGGCAAACAGCGAGAAGATCTCCGCCTGTGAATAGGGTGTGCGGCCGGTCGTAGCGATACCGGGAATCGACCCGTAGCTGGCGGCCTGAGTCGTCGATGAAGGATCCTTCATCCGCTGCTGATTCCATTCCGTTCCAAAGGTCGCGGTCTGGTTTACCAGCCATTCAAACGGCACGCTGATCTCACTGTGTAACAACACATCATCCAGCTGGATGGTATTGAAGCTGCTGTTGGCGAAGATGCCTTCGGTGCCGCCCGCCAGCCCCTCATTCAGACGCGCGTTGCGGGTGTTCTCATATTGTGCGTAGGTATTGGTGCTGATGCCATTATCCCAGGCACCGGTCCACTTAACAGAAAAGTTCTGCCGATAGAGCCGGTTGGTCTCGTCACCATATTTGCTTTTCACCAGCGCGTTGGTATTGGTGTTCTGCGTGTCCCCGGCATAGAGATTGCCCTGACGACTGTAACCGGCCCCCACTTCCAGCGTCTGCATCGGCGCAAATGCCCAGCGCAGCAGGCCATGGATATCTTTATTGACCGAGCCTTCCCGGCCCGCCGGGTACGACCCGGCATAACTGCCGGTGCGATCTGCCGCGTGCCCTTCATTAATGTCGTAAGCATCAGCCTGCGTTTTTGCCAGACCGCCATAGAGCCGGAAACTGACATCATCGCCCATCGGCCCTTCAAGGCTGAAGTTGGTGCGACGGGTGGCGCCCTCCTCCTTGTGTTCCGGCACGTTGTAATAGGCGCTCCACGAGCCGTGCCACTGATTATCCATCTCTTTTTTGGTGATAATGTTCACCACGCCGCCCGCTGCACCGTTACCGTAACGGGCCGCTGCCGGACCGCGGATCACCTCAATACGATCGATGATCTCTGGCGGCACCCAGTTAGTGTCGCCGCGCGTATCACGCTCACCACGCCAGCCAAGCCGTACCGCGTTGCGGCTGGTCACCGGCAAACCATCGATCAGAATCAGGGTATTTTCCGGCCCCATGCCGCGGATATCGATCTGGCGATTGTTTCCGCGCTGGCCGCTGGTGGAGTTACCGGTCAGATTGACGCCAGGCATGGTGCGGATAATTTCGGCGACGTCGCGTGCGGGGGGATGTTTTTTAATTTCGTCGGCGGTGATGGTCGACACGCCAGGTGCCTGCAGCGTCTGCTCGGCGGCGGTCACCATCATGGTGTCGTCGTGGAGGGTATCGGAGGTGCTGCTGTTGATAGCCGGTTCGCGGGTGGCTTCGGCAGCCACGGCACCGGCAGAAATGAGAGAGGCGGTGAAACCCAGTTCAATCATAATGGCTAACGAAAGCCGGGATAACTTTTTCATTTTTCTGTTCCTGGAGTGCCAGCGAGGATGCCACTGCCGGCGTGCCGGTAAAAAAGTAATAACCTTGCCTGCAACGTTTTCCCCTTGTCGCCGGGCAGGCGTCAGAACCGCTTTGCATCAGTCTGAAAGCCGGTGCGGCAGAGGGGATGTGCGCGCTCCCTGTCGGGCGGAAACACCCTATTGCAAATGCAAATAATTATCAATACTATTATTCATAACATGCATGACCCTAATCAAGGGTGATCGAAAGATGGCGCGTATGACGTGGTTAAATGAAGAAACCGGCAGTGAACGCTGGTGGCAACAGCAGCAGCAACGGGGCATTCCTCTGGTTGAAGCTGGCGACAAGGGAACCTGTCAGGTCACCTTTTTCTGGCGCGATCCCCAGGGTGATACGCAGCACTCCGATACCCGGCGCGTCTGGATCAATATTACCGGCGTAACCGATCATCATCATTCAGCGGTACCCTCCTCATTAACACCTGTGCCCGATACCGATGTCTGGTGGTGGCAAACCGCCCTGCCTGCTGACTGGCGCGGCAGCTACTGCCTGATCCCTGATAGTCAGGCAGAGATTTTTACCGGGCAGCCTGAGATGCAGGCAGTGCGTCAGTGGTGGAGTCAGAAATTCCCGCAGGCGCAAAGCGACCCGCTGAATCCTCTGCGTGGCTGGGCAGGTGGACGCGGAATGAGGGTCTCGCCGCTGCACCTGCCATACGCGCCGGATCAGCAGGTATGGCGTGCGGTAGATGAGGGCCGCGCCGCCGATTTTCCGCTGCAACAGCATTTGTGGCACAGCGAACGGCTGGGAAACCAGCGTCAGGTCTGGATCGCTGTCACCGGCGAGGCCAGTGCAGGCGATCGTCCGCTGGCACTGCTGCTGGATGGCCAGTTCTGGGCACAGAGCATGCCGGTTGCCGGCCCGCTTCAGCAACTGACAGAGGCGGGCGAACTGCCCCCTGCGGTCTATGTCATGATCGACATCATTGACCGCGAGCACCGCACGCGTGAGCTGACCTGTAATCCTGACTTCTGGCTGGCAATTCAGCACGAGCTGTTGCCGCAGGTTCAGCGCTGGGCGCCGTTTCGTACCGACAGCACGCTGGTAGTGGGACAGAGTTTTGGCGGCCTTTCTGCCGCTTACGCCACCCTGACCTGGCCGGAAACCTTTGCCGGGGCGATCAGCCTCTCCGGGTCGTTCTGGTGGCCCGCACGCGGCGACCCTAATGGCTGGCTGCCACAGCAGTTACAACAGGGTTTACTGCAGGCCCCCTCTCGCCGCTTCTACCTGGAAGCGGGACGACGCGAGCGGCTGATTCTGGCAGCAAACGAGCAGTTTCAGCGCGATCTGGCCGAAGCCGGACATCAGGTCAGTTATCACCCGATTGAAGGCGGTCACGATGCGCTGTGCTGGCGCGGCGGACTGCTGGCAGGCCTTAAAGCCATGTGGCAATAGCCATAACCCGCTTATATCCCGCCTCCTGCGCATCACCGAAAGATATCGGATGGGCAGGACTGCGGCGTTAGCGCGCCCGGCGGCGGACAGGAGACCGACATGCAACAACTTAACCCTTTCGATGATCCGCAACAGGATTGTCAGGTGCTGAAGAACGATCAGCAGCAATACAGCTTATGGCCCGCCTTTTGTGCGGTTCCGGCTGGCTGGCAGCCGGTGTTTGGCCCCGGGGCACAGGCTGACTGTCTGAGCTGGCTGAATGAAAACTGGAACGATATCCGCCCCGTGATGACGCAGGACAGAGGCGAAAATGTCTGAGATCATCCTCAACCCGCAGACAGAACAAAAAACGCTGCCGCTGGTGGCCGCTCAGCCCGGAATCTGGATCGCTGACCAGCTATCACCTTATTCCAATGCTTACGCCGTGGCGCATTTTGTCGAACTACGCGGTGCGCTGGACAGTGGGCTACTGTCACGGGCTATTGTGGCTGGCATGCAGGAAGCGGACACACTGAATATGGCCTTTGGCGAGCAGGAAGGCGAACCGCTACAGTGGCCTGAACCCCGGATTTTCCGCGAGCCTGAGGTGATCGATCTGCGCGACGCCGCCGATCCGGCGGCCGCAGCACGTGTCCTGATGCAGCAGGATATGGCCGGCGATCTGCGGGTGCTGAGCGGCGCGCCGCTCTACCATCACAGCCTGCTTCGGCTGGGCGAGGATCACTGGTACTGGTATCAGCGATACCATCATCTGGTGGTCGATGGTTTTAGTTTCACCGCCCTGACCCGCCGTATCGCTAATCTCTACAGCGCCTGGCAGCGCGGTGACACACCAGAGCCGAGCCCGTTTGTGCCGTTCAGCGACGTCGTTGATGAATATCAGCGCTATCAGCAATCTTCGGGCTGGCAGCGCGATCGCCAGTTCTGGCTGGAGAAAGGCGCGCAGTTACCTGCGCCCGCCTCATTGTCCGCTCTGCCGCTGGCCGGTCAGAGCGCCAGTACCGACCTGCTGCGCCACTCGTTTGCCGTAGATCGCCACACTTTTCAGGCTTTGCTGACGCACACCGCGCAGCAAAACCTCAGTGCCGCAGATACCGCTTTTGCGCTGGTGGCATTATGGCTGGCGCGCCTCACCGGTCAGCATGCGTTTGCCGCCGGTTTCATCTTTATGCGCCGCATCGGCTCGGCCGCACTCTGCGCCACCGGGCCGGTCATTAACGTGCTGCCAATGGCGGTGCATTACGATCCGGCACAGCCGCTGACGGCACTGGCCGGGCGTCTGGCGGGCGAAGTCAAAAAAATGCGTCGTCATCAGCGTTACGACGCTGAACAGGTGCAGCGCGATCTGGGTCGGCTCGGCGACAGCGATCCGCTCTATGGGCCGGTGATCAACCTGAAGATGTTCGATTACCAGCTCGATTTCGCTGGCATCGAAGGCCTAACCCATCAGCTGGCGTCAGGACCGGTACGCGATCTGGAGATTGCTATCTACCTCAGCGAACAGGGAGACCTGACGCTGGAGTTACTGGCTAATGCGCAGCGCTACAGCGACATAATACTGAAGCAGCACGCCAGCCGCTTTGGCCTGCTGCTTCGGCAGCTTGCCGTCCGGCCAGAGAGTGCCTGTGGCGAGCTGGAGATGCTGATGCCGGAAGAGCATCAGCAGCTCGCGGCGATCAACCAGACTGCCGTAATGCTACCTGCAGAAACCCTGAGTAGCCTGCTGCTCCGTCAGGCACAGCGTACGCCGCGCGCTCCGGCGCTGGCAGATGAGGTGCATCAGCTTAACTATCAACAGATGCAGCAGCAGGTCGCCGCGCTGGGGCAACAGTTGATTGCGCAGGGAGTGACGCAGGGTGATATCGTCGCCGTAGCGCTGCCGCGTTCGGTCTTTTTATCGCTGGCGCTGCAGGCGATTGTCAGCGTGGGTGCAACCTGGCTGCCGCTCGATACCGGCTACCCGGACGATCGGCTGCAGATGATGCTGGAAGATGCCGCGCCGAAAACGCTGATCACCTGTCGTGAACTGGCCGATCGGCTGGCGGCACTCTCCCCCGTCGCGCCGCTGTTTTACGACGCGCTGTTAACACCCGTTGATAGCGTGCTGATGCAGGCCCCGCGTCCACAGGATGGCGCATACATCATCTATACCTCCGGCTCGACCGGTCGGCCAAAAGGGGTACTGGTCAGTCATGAGGCAATCGTCAACCGTCTGTTATGGATGCAGGATCGCTATCCGCTCGGCAGCGATGATGTGGTGTTGCAGAAAACCCCGAGCAGCTTTGATGTCTCGGTATGGGAGTTCTTCTGGCCACTGATCGTCGGCGCACAGCTGGTGATGGCTCCGCCGGATGCCCATCGCGACCCGGACACGCTGCAGCAGCTGTTTGCCCGCTACCGCGTGACCACCACCCATTTTGTGCCGTCGATGCTGGCTGCTTTTGTCGCCTCGCTGCAGGAAGATGATGCGATAGCGCGCTGCGCCACCCTGCGCCGGGTTTTCTGTAGCGGCGAAGCGCTGCCCGCAGAGCTATCGCGCCAGTGGCAGGCGCTGACCCGGGTGCCCTTGCATAATCTTTATGGCCCGACCGAAGCGGCGGTTGATGTCAGCTACTATCCGGCCTTTGGCCCGGAGCTGGCGGCCATTGAGGGGGCCAGCGTGCCGATTGGCTTCCCGGTCTGGAACACCGGCTTACGGATTCTGGATGCGCGTCTGCAGCCGGTGCCTCCGGGCGTGGCGGGCGATCTCTATCTGACCGGCGTGCAGCTGGCGCAGGGCTATCTTGATCGTCCCGACCTCACTGCCAGTCGGTTTGTAGCGGACCCGTGGGGTCACGGCTCCCGGATGTACCGCACCGGTGATGTGGCGCGCTGGCTGCCGGATGGTGCGGTCGAGTATCTGGGCCGCAGCGACGATCAGCTTAAAATTCGCGGACAGCGTATCGAGCTGAACGAGATCGACCACGCCATGGCTGCGCTACCCGGCATTGAGCAGGCCGTCACACATGCGGTGGTGCTGGGGAGCAGCAGCGATCAGCAGGGCGATGCCCGCCAGCTGGTCGGCTATGTGGTGGCTGATGACCCGATCGATACCGACGCAATGCGTCAGACCCTGGCCACACAGTTACCGGCGCATATGGTGCCCGTGGCGATTATTCAGCTGGCGGCGTTACCGCTCAGCAGCAACGGTAAGCTGGATCGCAAAGCGCTGCCGTTACCGCAAACGCAGGCAGCACTGGCTGGTCGCGCGCCGCATCCCGGACTCGAAACGACACTGGCACAGGCGTTTGCCAGGCTGCTGGAGTGCGAACCGGTGAGCGCCCAGGATGATTTCTTCGCGCTGGGCGGCCACTCCCTGCTGGCGATGCGGCTGGCAGCGCAACTGCGCCGGACGCTGAATCAGCCGGTGTCAGTGGGCCAGATTATGGTGGCATCCACGGTAGAAAAGCTGGCGGCACTGCTCAGCAGCAAGCCCGCGGATGTGGCTCGCGCCGGATTTGAAGCGATATTACCCTTGCGACACGGCACTGGCCCGACGCTGTTCTGCTTCCATCCCGCCTCCGGTTTTGCCTGGCAGTTCAGCGTGTTGCAGCGCTATCTGGATGCGCGCTGGTCGCTACTCGGCATTCAGTCACCCGACACCGCCAGTCCGCTGAACCAGGCGCAGCACCTTGACGCGGTGTGTGAGGCGCATCTGGCGACAGTGCGTCAGCAGCAGCCACAGGGGCCCTACTATTTCCTGGGCTACTCGCTGGGCGGCACGCTGGCGCAGGGTATCGCCGCGCGGCTGGAAGCCGAAGGTGAAACCGTTGCCTTCCTCGGACTGCTGGATACCTGGCCGCCGGAGACGCAGAACTGGGATGAACGGCGCGGCGAAAACGTGCTGGACCCGGCGGTGCTGGAAGAGGTTAATCGTGAGCGCGAGCAGTTTATCGCGGCGCAGCGGCAGCAGGCCGGTGAAGGGATGGAGGCACTGTTTACCACCATTGAAGCCAACTACGCCAGTTCGGTGCGCCTGCTGGCAACAGCGCGCAGTGCCCGCTTCACCGGACACGCAACGCTGTTTCTGGCGGAACAGACTCAGCAGCCCGGTCAGGATGCGCGCCGCGCCTGGGCACCCTATGTCGGGGAGCTGACCATCTGGCCGCTGGACTGTGCGCACGTCGAGATCATCTCACCGCGCATGTTCGAACAGATTGGGCCACGACTGCAGCAGTGCCTGGCGTCGCTGAATCCCTGAGCCGTTCTGACTTTGCGCTTTCTCTACCCGAAGAAAGCGCAGGTCAGCCTCTTCCCAGCGGCACAATCATCGGCGTACCGGCCACCGGATCGTTAATGATGATGCAGCGCAGGCCGTAGATCGCTTCTATCAGTTCCGGCGTCACAATCTCCGCCGGTTTCCCTTCGGCGATGATTTTCCCGTCTCGCATCGCAATCAGGTGGCTGGCATAGCGGCACGCCTGATTGAGATCGTGCAACACCACCACCAGCGTACGGCCATGCTGCTGATTGAGATCCTGCATTAATTCCAGCAACTCTATCTGATGGGCGATGTCGAGCCAGGTGGTCGGCTCATCCAGCAGCAAGAGCGGCGTCTGCTGAGCCAGCACCATCGCAATCCACACCCGCTGCCGCTGGCCGCCAGAGAGCGTATCGACCTGCTGCTGCGCTAAATCTGCCACGCCAGTGGCCTGCATTGCCTGCTGAACAGCCGCCTCATCTTCCTGTCGCCAGCGGCCAAACAGCGGCTGGTGTGGATAACGCCCGCGCGCGACCAGTTCGCTGACGCTGATGCCCGCTGGCGCATTCGAGCTTTGCGGTAGCAGCCCCAGCCGACGCGCCACCTCTTTAGTAGCGTAGTGAGCAATCGCATTGCCATCCAGCAGCACCTGGCCTTTCAGGGGCGAGACCAGGCGGCTTAAGGTACGCAGCAGCGTCGACTTTCCGCAGGCGTTGGGGCCAATAATAACGGTCAGTTCCCCGTCGGGGATCGCGACGGAGAGATTCTCCGCCACGATTTTTTTGTCATACCCCAGCGTCAGCGCGTCGCCCTGTAAACGTGTTTTCACTGTCATTGGCGTCGCGCCTCCCTTATCAGTAGAGCAATCAGATAGAGTCCGCCCAGGCTAACCGTGATGACGCCAACCGGCAGCTGATAGGGCAGGAAAAAGTGCTGCGCGGCGTAATCTGCGGCGGTTAACAGCAGCGCGCCGCACAAGGCAGACAGCGGCAGCGCACCTTTGATGCCGCCGCACAGCCGACGAGCAATCTGCGGTGCCAGCAGCGCAATAAAGGAGATGGGACCGACCAGCGCGGTAGAGGCGGCGGTGAGGATCACGCCCGTCAGCATCAACAATACGCGGCTACGTTCAACCGATACGCCCAGCGCGCAGGCAGTGTCGTCACCCATCTCCAGCAGACGCATGCGCCGGGCCAGCATGCTTGTGGCCAACAGCGCCAGCAGCAGCACCGTAATCACCGGCGTCGTTTTCGCCCAGGTAATGCCGTTGAGTGAACCGGCGCTCCAGAGCCCGGCGCTCAGTGCCGCCTCCAGTGAGGCGCTGATAATCAGCCAGCTGTTCAGCGCCATCAGCAGCGCCCGCACGCTGATGCCCACAATGATCAGACGAAAGGTCTCCACGCCGTTGCGCCAGCTGAACAGCCAGACCACGCCCGCGGTGAGCAGTCCGCCAAGCAGTGCCGCCAGCGTCATGCCCTCCATGTTTTGCCGGAACAGCACCAGCGCCACCAGCACGCCGCTGTAAGCGCCGGTATTGAAACCCAGAATATCAGGGCTGCCCAGCGGGTTGCGCAGCAGCGACTGAAAAATTGCCCCGCTGACGCCCAGTGCCGCACCAATCAGCAGCGCCATCATGACGCGCGGCAGTCGCCACTCCAGCACAATCAGCTGAATATTGCGCGCCGCCTCGCCGTTGATAAGGGCCCACAACTGGCTGGCGGAGATCGGTAAGGTGCCGCGCGTAATGCTCAGAAAGGCCAGCACCCCGCAGGCCACTAACAGCATCAGCGCATTAATCATCACCCGTTTCATAGCTGCCCTCTTCCCGACTTGCGGTGCACCAGCATAATCAGCATAGGCGCGCCCAGTATGGCCGTGACAATCGACACGCGCAGTTCACCCGGTACCAACAGCCGTCCCAGAATATCGGCGGCCAGCAGCAAACAGGGGGTGATAAGAAGGGTTCCGGGCAGCATCCAGCGATGATCGTTACCCAGCAGCCAGCGGGACAGATGTGGCGTCATTAAGCCGACAAAAGCGATGGGGCCGACAGCAGCTGTCGCCGCCCCACTCAGCAGCGCAATCGCCAGCAATCCCACCAGCTGGGTACGCATCACCCGGGTACCCAGCGCGGTCGCCATATCACCGCCCATACTCAGGCTGTTGAGCGAACGCGCCAGCAGCAGCGCCAGCAGGCTACCGGTTACTACCGCCGGAAAGGTGGTGTACAGAATGGCAAAATTGCGGATATCCAGCGAGCCGCTGTGCCAGAAACGCAGATGATCGTAGATGTCAGGATTGAGCAGCGATAAACCAGAAGTTAACCCCTCCAGCACCGCGCCCAGCGCTACACCTGCCAGCGTCAGGCGCACCGGATTAACGCGGCCACCACCCAGCGCACCGGTCAGCGCCACCAGCAGAGAGGCCAGCAGTGCGCCCGTAAAGGCAAAACCAAGCCAGTCAGCAGGGGAATCGGCGCCAGTCAGGGCGATGCCCAACACCACCGCAAAGCCCGCACCGGCGTTAATACCGAGAATGCCGGGATCGGCCAGCGGATTGCGCGTCAGGCTCTGCATCAGCGCGCCCGCCAGACCTAAACTGATCCCGGCCAGCAGACCCGCCAGGGTGCGCGGCAGTCGGGCATCGCGCACGATGATACAATCGACGCGGTTACAGTCGCTGAATAAGGCCTGCGTGACATCATGAAAGGGGATAGATTTAGCACCCAGCATCAGGCTGAGCGCGAGAAGCAACAACAGCAGCATCCCTGAACCTGCTATTGCACGAAGTTGACGCATAACGTTTAAACCTTCACCGATTCAATGAGATCGCAGCACGAGTCATTATGATAATGATACTTGTTATCGTTCGTGACAATTTTTTGTATGTTACCATGACTCCCGGACTCAATGATGAGGAAAATGGGTGCAAAAAAGCGACGTTATGAACAAACCCTCCCACTTTATCGATCTCAGCCTGCTGAGAACCCACCCCGCATTTCGCGCCATTTTTATCGCCCGCTTTATCTCCATCGTCGCCCTCGGCATGCTGGCGGTGGCGGTACCGGTTCAGATTCAGCAGCTGACACAGTCGCCGCTGCTGGTGGGCCTGGCGGTGACGCTGGCCGGTGCCGGCATGTTTATCGGCCTGCTGACTGGCGGCGTGCTGGCAGATCGCTATGAGCGCCGTCGTCTGATCCTGTTTGCCCGATCCACCTGTGGCCTGGGCTTTGTCGCCTTATGCATCAATGTCCTGCTCCCTGAGCCGTCGGTGATCGCCGTCTTTGTGCTGGGACTGTGGGATGGTTTTTTCGGCGCGATAGGCGTCACCGCGCTGCTGGCGGCAACTCCGGCGCTGGTCGGGCGTGAAAATCTGATGAAAGCAGGTGCGATTACCATGCTGACGGTGCGCTTTGGCGCGATTCTCTCCCCGGCCATTGCCGGACTGGTCATCGCGCAGGGCGGTGTGGCGTGGAACTACGGACTGGCGGCATTCGGCACGTTGCTGACGGTGTTAACCCTGCTGCGGTTGCCGCAGCTTGCGCCACCGCCGCAGCCGCGTGAACATCCGCTGAAAGCACTGGTCAGCGGCGTGCAATTCCTGTTTGCCAGCCCGATTGTTGGCATGGCGGCGCTGGTCGGCGCGCTGGTGACGTTAGCCAGCGCGGTGCGCGTGCTCTATCCGGCGCTGGCGCCACACTGGCAGGTCGGCGTGACGGAGTTAGGGCTGATGTATGCCGCCGTTCCGCTGGGTGCTGCCACAGGTGCGCTCACCAGCGGACGGCTGGCACAGTCACCACAGCCGGGCCGCCTGATCCTGGCGAGTGCTATTGCTGCTTTCGTCGCACTGGCTCTGTTCAGCCTGATGCCGTGGTTCAGCGCGAGTCTGGTCTGCCTCGCGGCCTTTGGCTATTTCAGTGCCATCAACAGCCTGGTGCAGTACGCGATGATCCAGACGCTGACGCCTGATGCGCTGCTCGGCAGGATCAACAGCCTCTGGACAGCGCAGAATGTCACCGGCGATGCGATAGGTGCAGCGATGATTGGCGCGATGGGTTCACTGTTGTTGCCGCAGCAGGCGGCCAGCCTGTTTGGTCTGGCAGCCACCGTGCTGGGCATCATCATGTGGCTGCTGATGGCGCGTCTGCGTCGCTATCAACCGCCCGCACCTGCTGAAACGGGATCATGATTTAACGAACAGCGTCTCCAGCCGCGTCAGCAAATTGCTGGCGCTGTAGTAGTCGAGCCGGAAGCTATCCAGCCCCAGCGCATAGACCGCTTTTGCGCGCACTGCTGGGGTCTGCGCCAGGAAAGGGTTGCTCATCACCTGTGCGGCGGTTGGCTCTTCAGCGGCAAACAGCAGATATGATTGACCATTAAGGCCTGCCGCCAGATTTTCCCCTGACAGTTGCAGGATATCTTTACGCTGTCCCATGCTGTGACCAGACTGAAGAGTGGCTGGCGGCGTCGCCAGGGTGAAGCCCAGTTGCTGCAGTAATTTCCCCTGCGCCGACGCATCCGTCCACAGATTTACGGCCCGGCCATCCCCGTTCCACACCATGGCTGAAACCGGCTGCGGCGGCAGGGTCAGCTTCGCTTTCAGGGCCTTTTCTCGCGCATCAAACTCAGCTTTCCGGGCGGCAGCTTCCGCTTCACGCCCGGTCGCCTGGCCCAGCAACGTCACCAGTTGCTGCCAGCTTTTATCGTCGTAATTCACCACCAGCACCGGCGCAATCGCCGCGAGCTGATCGACCAGTTTGATCGCCGAATCATTCCCGGTGGCGCTGACCACAATCAGGTCTGGCGCTTCAGCAGCAATCGCTTCTGCACTGGGCTCACCAATGTAGAGACGTTTTACGCCGCGCTGTTTCGCCACTTCGCCCCACTGACGGAAGAACCCCTGCTTATCAGCCAGCCGACTGCCGGGTGCGGTTGCGCCACTGGCGACGATTGGCGCATCAATCGCCAGCAGCGAGCCTGTCAGGGTAACGCTGGTCGAAACAATGCGCATGGGTGCCTGGGTCAGCGTGATATTGCCTTTTGTCCCGGCGACGGTACGCGGCCAGCCGGTCTGGGCAGCAGCGGTAACGCTGAACAGGCTGATGCTCAGGAAAAACAGCGCTATCGCCGATGTGACACCATGTTTACTCATAGATTTTCGTCCATTTTTACCCGGAAAAAGAGAGAGACCATTTGTGCTGATTTAACCGGCAATGCCAGCTGAATCGCCGCGTAATTATTGACACTTTCGGCTAATCAACGTAGGTTACTGCCCCATAATACAAATGATAATCATTATTAGTTATCTTATCATTTATAGGTGGAAATTATGGTGGAATCGCTGGCGTTTGAACATCCCTTGTTGCAGGATTTCCCGGCACTCTGCCGTGGCTTTCTGTTTACCTCTCCCTGGCAAAGCCTGACCACACAGGGCTGTTTTACTACCCTTACCGCGCCGGTGAAGCAGGGCGAGCAGCTGACAGGGGAGTTTCAGCAGCACCTACAGCACCATTTTGCGTCAGCCAGGAAACAGGGTATTGCCCATCCCATTCTGGTGGGTGCAATCCCTTTCGACGTAGATCAGCCCGCTGCGCTGTTTATCCCTGAGTCGTATCAGACCTTTAACCGTGACGACCTCAACGCCAGTGCCTCTCTGACTGAGGCTGAACTGCCGCAGGTGCGTCGCCGCACGGCGGTACCGGACCATGACATTTTCATCGACATGGTTGCGCAGGCAGTGGCTGCTACGCAGCGCGGCGATCTGGATAAAGTGGTGTTGTCGCGGCTGATGGATATCGTGGCGGAACAGCCGGTCGATACCGCCGCCCTGATGCAACGCATCGTGGCGCAGAACCCTAACAGTTATCACTTTCATCTGCCGCTGCCCGATGGTGGCGCGCTGGTTGGCGCCAGCCCTGAGCTGATGATTCGTAAGCAGGGCCGCCAGTTCAGCTCCTGTCCGCTGGCCGGTTCAGCGCCGCGCCATCGCGATCCGCAGCGTGACCAGGCCTCTGGCGACAGCCTGATGCATTCAGCAAAAGATCGTCATGAGCATAAGCTGGTCACGGATGCGATGCGCGCTACGCTGCAACCACGCAGCCGCCTGCTGTCGGTCCCCGAGACACCTTCACTGCTGACCACCGCAACACTGTGGCATCTCGCTACGCAGATTCGGGGTGACGTGCTGGACGACCGCGAAAATGCGCTGTCACTGGCCTGTCTGCTGCATCCGACACCGGCGCTCAGCGGCTTCCCGCATCAGCGTGCTCAGGCGTTGATTCAGCGACTGGAGCCGTTTGAGCGTCAGCTGTTTGGCGGTATCGTCGGCTGGTGTGACGATCAGGGTAATGGCGAATGGGTCGTCACCATTCGCTGCGGTACGGTGAATGGCCCGCGGGTGCGGCTGTTTGCGGGCGCAGGCATCGTAGCGGACTCACAACCTGAATCAGAATGGTGTGAAACCGGCGTCAAACTCGACACCATGCTTCGCGCTTTTGGACTGCAATAAAGGAACCTGTATGACGATTTCCTACAGCCGCTGGCCGGACGATCTGGCCGCACGTTACCGTGAAAAAGGCTACTGGCTCGATCTGCCGATGACCGACATCCTGGAGCGTCACCGCGACAGCGAGAGCGTGGCGGTGATTGATGGCGAACGACAATTTACCTATCGCCAGCTGGCGGCGCTGAGTGACAACCTGGCCGCGGCATTACAGCGTCGCGGCCTGAAGTCAGGCGATACGGCGCTGGTACAGCTTGGCAACGTGGCGGAGTTTTACCTGACGCTGTTTGCCCTGTTCAAAATCGGCGTCGCCCCGGTTAACGCCCTGTTCAGCCATCAGCGCACTGAACTGGCCGCCTATGCCAGTCAGATCTCGCCGAGCCTGTTAATTGCGGATCGCAGCCATTCACTGTTCGCCGATGATGCCTTTATTGCGCAACTCCGTTGCGATCATGGTTCACTGCAGCAGGTGATCCTGCGTAATGACGCTCAGAGGGAAAACAGCCTCGACGCCCTGCTGGCTGAACCCGCTGGCAACTTCATCGCAACCCCGACCGCAGGCGATGAAGTCGCCTTTTTCCAGCTGTCGGGTGGCAGTACCGGCACACCGAAACTGATCCCACGCACCCATAATGATTACTACTACAGCATCCGTGAAAGTGATGTTATCTGCGGTGTTACCGCCGACACCCGCTACCTGATCGCCCTGCCCGCCGCGCATAACTTTCCGATGAGTTCGCCAGGCGCACTGGGTGTTTTTTATGCGGGCGGAAAGGTGATCTTAGCCGCCGATCCCAGCGCAACTCTCTGCTTCCCACTGATTGAAAAACATCAGATTACCGATACCGGCCTGGTTCCACCCGCCGCCAGTCTCTGGCTGCAGGCGATTCAGGAATGGGGCAGCAATGCCGCGCTGGCTTCGCTGCAACGCATTCAGGTCGGTGGCGCAAAGCTGGGCGAAACGCTGGCCGCGCGCATCCAGAACGAGATCGGCTGCACCCTGCAGCAGGTATTTGGTATGGCGGAAGGGCTGGTGAACTACACCCGGCTGGATGACGATGAGCAGACCATTCTCACCACGCAGGGGCGCCCGATCTCCCCGGATGACGAGGTGTGGGTCGCCGACGATCGGGGTAATCCATTGCCAACAGGCTCCATCGGTCGCCTGATGACGCGGGGCCCTTATACGTTCCGCGGCTACTACAACAGCCCGGAACATAACGCCGCCAGCTTCGATGACCAGGGCTTTTACTGCTCTGGCGATCTGATTGAGATCACACCTGCTGGCAACATCATCGTGCAGGGCCGGGAGAAAGATCAGATCAATCGGGGCGGCGAGAAGATCGCAGCCGAAGAGATCGAAAACCTGCTGCAACGCCATGCGGATGTGATCCATGCTGCGCTGGTCTCCATGAGCGACGAGCTGATGGGTGAAAAGAGCTGCGCTTTTATCGTTACCCGTCAGCCGGTTAAACCGGTGGCGCTGCGTCGTCACCTGCGTGAACTTGGCGTCGCAGAATTTAAGCTGCCCGACCGTATTACCTGCGTAGATGCCCTGCCGCTGACCGCGGTCGGAAAGGTGGACAAAAAACGTCTGCGCCAACAACTTGCCGATCAACAAGCGCAAGCCTGATCTGTCCGGAGATTTTTAATGGCTATTCCACAACTGACCTCTTATCCGCTGCCAGTCGCCACCGAGTTGCCCAACAACAAAGTGAAATGGATGCTGGAGCCGGGCCGTGCCGCCCTGCTGATCCACGATATGCAGCGCTATTTTCTCAACTTCTGGGGCGATAACAGTCCGCTGGTTGAGCAGGTAGTCGACAATATTGCCCGCCTGCGTCGTTACTGCAAAGCGCAGGGCATTCCGGTGTTTTACACCGCCCAGCCAAATGCGCAGAGCGATGAAGATCGTGCGCTGCTCAACGACATGTGGGGACCGGGCCTGAATAAACATCCCGATCAGCAGAAGATCGTGGATGCGCTGGCACCGGATGAGGACGATCAGGTCCTGACCAAATGGCGCTACAGTGCATTTCACCGCTCGCCGCTGGAGTCGATCCTGCAGGAGATGGGCCGCGATCAGCTGATTATCACCGGCGTCTATGCTCATATCGGCTGCCTGACCACCGCCACGGATGCGTTTATGCGCAATATTCAGCCGTTTATGGTGGCCGATGCGCTGGCTGACTTCACCCGTGAGGAACATATGATGGCGCTGACCTATACCGCGGGCCGTAGCGGAAAAGTGGTAATGACCGCCGACCTGATGCCTGTGCCACTCAGCAAAGATGATTTGCGCGCGTTGATCCTGCCACTGCTGGAAGATGATGAGGTGCCGGAAGATGATGAAAACCTCATTGATTACGGTCTGGACTCGGTACGCGTGATGGCGCTGGCGGCACGCTGGCGTCAGGTACATCGTGATATCGATTTCGTCAGCCTGGCGAAAAATCCGAGCATTGATGGCTGGTGGGCGCTGCTGGCGCGGGAGCCGGCGAAATGAACCACACATTCGACTTCAGCGGTAAAATCGTCTGGGTAACCGGTGCCGGCCAGGGCATCGGCTATCATACTGCGTTAGCCTTTCATCAGGCTGGCGCGCAGGTCGAGGCCTTTGATCAGCGTTTTAAGGGCCATGATTATCCGTTTCCCTGCCACACGCTGGATGTAGCCGATCCGGCTCAGGTCAAAACGATCTGCCAGCGCGTGTTGGCCGCGCAGCCGCGCATTGATGTGCTGGTCAACGCAGCCGGTATTTTGCGGATTGGTGCCACCGATGAGCTGTCGTTTGCCGACTGGCAGGCGTGTCTTAACGTCAATGCGGGCGGCGCGTTTAATCTGTTCCAGCAGACATTGCCACGCTTTCGCGAACAGCGCGCCGGTGCCATCGTCACCGTCGCATCTAATTCGGCGCATGCCCCGCGTATCGGTATGTCCGCTTATGGTGCTTCAAAAGCGGCGCTGCGCAGTCTCTGTCTGACCGTGGGTCTGGAGATGGCACCCTATGGCGTCCGCTGCAACATCGTTTCACCCGGTTCCACCGACACCGATATGCAGCGCAGCCTGTGGCACACACCAACGGGTGAGCAGGAGATGATTGCCGGCTTCCCGGATCAGTTCAAGCTGGGTATCCCGCTGGGCAAGATCGCGCAGCCACAGGAAATTGCGGCCACCGTACTGTTTCTCGCGTCGGATCTTGCCAGCCATGTGACGTTGCAGGATATTGTGGTTGATGGTGGCGCAACCCTGGGAGCCTGATGATGACAGCGATCTGGAAACGATCCATTGATCTTCCCGCCCTGAATGCGATGGGTGAGAATTCCCTGGTGGCCCATCTGGGTATCGTTTTTACCCTGATAGGTGATGATTATCTGGAAGCGACGATGCCGGTCGATGCCCGGACGCAACAGCCGTTCGGGCTGCTGCATGGCGGTGCGTCCGTGGTGCTGGCGGAGTCGATGGGCTCAATTGCCGGGTATCTGGCGGTTGAAGAAGGCAGCAGCGTGGTTGGCGTCGAAGTGAATGCCAGCCATCATCGTGCGGTTTCTGCAGGTCTGGTGCGGGGAATTTGCCGTCCACTGCATCTGGGTAAACGCATCCAGAGCTGGCAGATTGAGATTCGGAACGGTCGGGATCAGCTGTGCTGCAGTGCGCGACTGAGTGTGGCGGTGTTGAGCTAGCGTCAGACAGAACAATGCCCCCTTTCAGGCCTGAAAGGGGGCATTGCATATCACGCTGTAGCAGGCGATCTGTTAACGCTGATAGATAATTTCAACGCCTTCGTCGTCTTCATCATCCCAGTCGTCATCCCACTCTTCATCTTCCACTTCAACCGTGTTTTCAATGGTTTCTTTGTGGTAATCGTCCCACATGAACTCCACTTTCTCCGGCTGCTTCTCTTCAAGCTCTGCTTCTTTCGGGTTAGCGTTGATGAAGCTCATCACGTCCCAGCAGAGTTCGTTGACACCGGTACGGCTTGCGGCAGAAATCAGGTAATACTTATCTTCCCAGCCCAGTGCTTCAGCAACCGCTTTAGCCCGTGACTGCGCCTCTTCTTCACTGATCAGATCAATTTTGTTGAAGACCAGCCAGCGTGGCTTGTTGAACAGTTTCTCGCTGTACTTTTCCAGCTCGCCGAGAATGATACGGGCATTTTCAACCGGATCGCTTTCATCAATGGGGTCGATGTCGATCAGGTGCAGCAACACGCGGCAGCGCTCAAGGTGCTTCAGGAAGCGAATTCCGAGGCCTGCGCCATCGGCTGCGCCTTCAATCAGCCCAGGGATATCGGCCACCACAAAGCTCTGCTCGCTGTCCATACGAACCACGCCCAGGCTCGGCACCAGCGTGGTAAACGGATAGTCCGCCACTTTTGGCTTCGCTGCCGATACAGCACGGATAAAGGTCGATTTACCGGCATTCGGTAAGCCCAGCATCCCGACATCTGCCAGCAGCATCAGCTCCAGTTGCAGGTCGCGCTTTTCGCCAGGAGTACCCATGGTTTTCTGGCGCGGACTGCGGTTTACAGACGATTTAAAACGGGTGTTGCCCAGGCCATGCCAGCCGCCTTTGCCGACCATCAGTTTCTGGCCGTGACGCGTCATGTCGCCGAGTGTCTCGCCGGTACCCTGATCGATAACCCGGGTGCCGACCGGCACTTTAACTTCGATATCTTTACCGCGTTTACCGGTACAGTCGCGGCTCTGGCCGTTCTGCCCACGCTCGGCGCGGAAAGATTTTTCGAAACGATAATCGATAAGGGTATTGAGGTTTTCATCAGCGATCAGATAAACGTCACCGCCGTCACCACCATCACCCCCGTCAGGGCCGCCTCTCGGGATATATTTTTCGCGGCGGAAGCTCACGCAACCATTACCGCCATCACCGGCGACGACCAAAATTGTCGCTTCATCAACAAACTTCATTTTCTATCTCCGTCACACAATCGCCTGCAGCACTCTGCAGACGGGTCCGCCAGGGTCTTCTGCGCTGACCAGCGGCGGATAAATCAGGATTGGCTTTCGCCAGTGCGTACATAAAGTGTACAGCAAACTTTTGTGATGCGTCGCTTTTACCGCGACAGAGCGCAGAATGTAAAAAGCCCCGCAGGAGCTGCGGGGCCTTTAATTCGTGCGTTCAGACGTTAAACGTCTGCGTCACGACAACCTTACTCAGCAACGATGCTGATGTATTTACGGTTGTTCGGACCTTTAACTTCGAATTTTACTTTGCCGTCTGCGGTAGCAAACAGGGTGTGGTCACGACCACAGCCTACATTGGTACCGGCGTGGAATTTGGTGCCACGCTGACGAACGATGATGCTACCTGCCAGAACAGATTCACCACCAAAACGTTTTACACCCAGACGTTTTGCATTGGAGTCACGACCATTTCGAGTCGAACCACCAGCCTTTTTATGTGCCATTTGTCAGATCTCCTCTTACGCCGTGATACCAGTGATTTTCACATCAGTGAACCACTGGCGATGGCCTGCCTGCTTACGGTAGTGCTTACGACGACGAAACTTAACGATCTTAATTTTCTCGCCACGACCATGAGCAACAACTTCTGCCTTGATCATTCCGCCTGAAACCAGTGGCGCGCCGATTTTCACGTCTTCGCCATTAGCAATCATCAGAACCTGGTCAAACTCAATCGTTTCACCGGTTGCGATGTCCAGCTTTTCCAGGCGAACGGTCTGACCTTCGCTTACTCGGTGTTGTTTACCACCACTTTGGAAAACCGCGTACATATAAAACTCCGCTTCTGCGCTTGCCTTTTAGTTCATCAGGCGGCGCGCTAAATATTCACAATAGGGCGCGAATTCTACGCAAAACTCCAGAAGAAGACAAGAGCACTTTGCACACTCTTGCAGAAAAAAAACACAGGCTGAATGCAACCGTTTCTCAGGCAGAAAATTCAAGTACAATCAGTAACAGATTACCTGAACGCTGGCTGGGTAAAAGCACTTACCATGGCAGAGATAACGAGTCATAGCTGAAAAGACGAATGAACTTAGAACAGATTAATGAATTAACCGCACAGGATATGGCTGCCGTTAACCAGACCATCCTCGACCAGCTGAATTCAGATGTCTCGCTCATCAACCAGTTGGGCTACTACATCATCAGTGGTGGGGGTAAGCGTATCCGTCCCATGATTGCCGTGCTATCCGCACGTGCCATGGGCTACAAGGGCGATCTGCACGTGACCAATGCGGCGCTGATCGAATTTATCCACACCGCCACGCTGCTGCATGACGATGTTGTGGATGAATCCGATATGCGTCGTGGCAAAGCGACCGCGAACGCGGCGTTTGGCAATGCGGCAAGCGTGCTGGTCGGTGATTTTATTTACACCCGCGCCTTCCAGATGATGACCAGCATGGGTTCGCTGCGTATCCTGGCGCTGATGTCAGAAGCGGTAAACGTGATTGCTGAGGGCGAAGTCCTGCAGCTGATGAACGTCAACGATCCTGACATCACCGAAGAGAGCTACATGCGCGTGATTTACAGTAAGACCGCGCGCCTGTTTGAAGCGGCCTCGCAGGCCTCGGCGATACTGGCTGAAGCGACACCTGAAGAGGAAAAGGCGCTACAGGATTATGGACGCTATCTGGGCACCGCTTTCCAGTTAATTGACGATTTACTGGATTACAGTGCTGACGGCGAGACGCTGGGCAAAAATACCGGCGATGATCTGAGTGAAGGCAAACCCACGCTGCCACTGCTGCATGCTATGCAGCACGGCTCACCTGAACAGGCGAAGATGATTCGTGAAGCCATTGAGCAGGGAAATGGCCGCCATCTGCTGGAACCGGTACTGGAAGCGATGAATCAGTGTGGTTCACTCGAATGGACGCGCAGCCGCGCCGAACAGGAAGCGGATAAGGCCATTGAAGCCTTGCAAATTCTGCCCGAATCGCCGTGGCGCAGTGCGCTGGAGTCGCTGGCGCACATGTCAGTTCAGCGCGATTTCTGATCCCTCACGGAGCCTGACAGGCTCCGTTTTTACGTCCCTGCTCTCACTTCTTTTTGTTATCTCCTCGCTGTTGCACTCCTTTTGCATGCCGCTCCCACAGATCAGATGCTGGATTTAAATATTACTGGAAACTAATGGGAAACATTTGCTATAAAAACCATAATCTTTCCAGATAACGGTAAAAGGAAAGCTCACGTCCTGCTGGACGACGCAATGACAGGGAAAAGGAGAACAGGATATGCAAAAAAGGATGGAAGACTGGCACCCGGCTGACATTATCGCGGCGCTGCATAAGCGTGGAATGACACTGGCGGCGCTGTCACGCGCAGCAGGTCTGAGTTCATCAACGCTGGCTAATGCGCTGACGCGTCCATGGCCCAAGGGCGAATGGCTGATCGCCGATGCGATCAAGGTTCATCCCTGTGAAATCTGGCCCAGCCGCTATTACGATCCCGAGACCCACTGCCTGCTGGATCGCAGGAAACGTATCCGGGCGCCTGTCGATCATTCCGATAACGCCTGACAACTCAGGCGATCCTCAGGCGAAAAAAAACCAGCCCCTAAAGGGGCTGGCTCTTTCAGAGTCTCTGCGGGATTACTCTTCGCTGACGCGCTCGATGTTTGCGCCCATTGCTTTCAGCTTATCTTCGATTTGTTCATAGCCACGATCGATGTGATAAATGCGATCAACGAAAGTCGTTCCTTCCGCAATACATCCGGCCAGAACCAGGCTGGCAGACGCACGCAAATCGGTCGCCATCACCTGCGCACCTGACAGGGTTTCAACCCCATGACAGATTGCCGTGTTGCTCTCAATCTCAGCATGCCCGCCCATACGAATCAGTTCCGGGATATGCATGAAGCGGTTTTCGAAGATGGTTTCGGTAATCAGGCCTGTGCCTTCCGCGACCATGTTCAACAGTGTGAACTGCGCCTGCATATCGGTTGGGAAACCTGGATGCGGTGCAGTGCGCACGTTGACCGCTTTTGGCCGCTTGCCGTGCATATCCAGACTGATCCAGTCCTCACCGGTTTCGATATCGGCACCCGCATCACGCAGCTTAGCCAACACAGCATCCAGCGTATCCGGCTGGGTTTTGTGACACATTACTTTGCCACCCGAAATAGCGGCAGCCACCAGGAAGGTACCGGTTTCGATACGATCCGGCAGGACACGATAAACACCGCCACCCAGACGCTCTACGCCTTCGATGGTGATTTTATCGCTGCCTGCACCAGTGATTCTGGCGCCCAGGGTATTAAGGAAGTTGGCGGTATCGACAATTTCCGGCTCACGCGCCGCATTCTCAATCACGGTGGTACCGGTCGCCAGCGTCGCAGCACTCATGATGGTCACAGTCGCGCCGACGCTGATTTTGTCCATGACAATCAGTGCGCCCTTCAGGCGGCCATTGACTGACGCTTTCACGTAGCCCTCTTCCAGCTTGATCTCGGCACCCAGCTGTTCAAGACCAGTGATGTGCAGATCAACCGGACGCGCGCCGATAGCACAGCCACCCGGCAGGGAAACCTGACCCTGACCAAAACGTGCCACCAGCGGGCCCAGCGCCCAGATTGAGGCACGCATGGTTTTGACCAGATCGTAAGGCGCACAAAAGACATCTACCGCGCTGGCATCGACATGCACAGAACCGTTGCGTTCCACCTTCGCACCCAGCTGGCTCAGCAGCTTCATGGTGGTATCAATGTCGCGCAGCTTTGGCACATTCTGGATCTCGACCGGCTCTTCAGCCAGCAGCGCAGCAAACAGAATAGGAAGCGCGGCGTTCTTTGCCCCGGAAATGGTAACTTCACCACTTAAGCGGGTGGGGCCTTGCACACGAAATTTGTCCATTAACACGGCTCTCAATTAACTAGCTAAAGATTGGACTCGCCAGCGGCGAGTTCACCACGCTGGGGATCAGAAACCGTTGAGTTTACGGTCACGCGCCCATTCAGCGGGAGTATAGGTTTTGATAGAGACAGCATGAATGCGGTTATCCGCGATAAATTCCATCAGCGGCGCGTAGACAGCCTGCTGCTTTTTCACGCGGCTCAGTTCGCCAAACAGTTCGCCTACGGCGATCACCTGAAAATGGCTGCCATCATTGCTCATCACATGCACTTCGTCTAAAGGCAGTGCTGCCATCAGCACGGCCTGAATTTCACTGTTTTCCATTGGGCTTAACTTCACTTAATAATAATAAGGCTGACATAGTAGAGGAAAGCGGCTGACTCTTAAATACGCAAAAGCCCCTGTTGAAAACAGGGGCTTAGCATAACAACCGGAAATCAGGCGCTTTTATCCGCAGAAACAATAATCTGTTGCAGATTGTAAAGCGTAATCAGCGAATGCAGTTTGTCGCTGATGCCCGTAAAGCGAGGGGTAATACCCTGTGCTCGTGCAATTTCCCGCAGGTGCACCAGCAGGGCAAGCCCGGAAGAGTCCACACGCTCCAGCGCCGCGACGTCGATGGTATCGACATCTTTAATCAGCGTCTCACGTTGCTGCCACAGGCTCATCAACGTGTCGCGATCCAGTTCGCCTTTCAGTAATAGCGTGCTGGCTTCCCGCTCCCAGCGTAACGATTCGTGCATTATTGTTGTTTATCCAGCGTGATTGGCTGGGCCGCAGAAGATTTCAGCTGCGCCGTCAGACCATCAATACCTTTGGTACGTAACAGATCGCTCCACTCATTTTGTTTGGTGGTGATCATGCTGACGCCTTCAGCGATCATGTCATACGCCTGCCAGTTACCGCTCTGGCTGTTTTTACGCCACTGGAAGTCGAGGCGAACCGGTGGACGGCCATTGGGATCGATAATGGAAACCCGAATAGCGACAATCTGGGCATCGCCTAACGGCTGCTCAGGTTGAATCTGGTAGCTCTGTCCGTTGTACATTGCCAGTGCCTGACCATAAGCCTGCGCCAGATAGTCACCAAAGGCGCTGAAGTAGGCTTCACGCTGAGCGGGAGTCGAATCGCGATAGTAGCGGCCCAGTACTAACGCGCCCGCATATTTGATCTGCACATAGGGCAGCAGCTCCTGACGCACAATCTGACGCAGGTAGTTAGGATCCTGCTTGATTTTCGGCTGCTCGTTTTTCAGACGGGTGAACGTCTTTTGCGCCGCTTCATTCATCAGTTTGTAGGGGTTGCTCTGATCGGCTGCGGTTGCCGTCAGCGGTACCGCAACCACCAGCATGGCAATCATCAGTAAACGTTTAAACATGGTATACCCTCTTCTTTAAGGTTGAGCCGGTGCCGCAGGCGCAGCACTGCCGCCTTCCTGCGCATCCTTGTTTTCACTGTTTTGTTTATTATCGCCGCTCTTATAAAGGAACTGACCGATAAGGTCTTCAAGCACCATGGCGGATTTCGTATCGCGCAGCGTATCGCCATCTTTCAGCATCGCCGAACCCAGTTCAGGATCGTCAAATCCTAAGTTGAGTGCCAGGAATTGCTCACCCAGCAGTCCCTGAGTGCGAACCGCCAGCGAGCTGGTGTCTGAAATTTTATTCGCATACTGATCGCTGATGTCCATGGTGACACGCGGCAGCAGCGTTTTCGGCTCCAGTTCAATATCGGTCACCCGGCCAATCACTACCCCGCCAATCTTGACCGGCGAACTTGCTTTGAGACCGCCAATATTGTCAAAGGTGGCGTAGAGCTTCCACGTCGGCTCGGTGCCCATCGACTTTAAATCGGCGACGCGCAGCGCGAGAAACAGCGCCGCCAGTAACGCCATAATCATAAATATGCCAACCCAGATTTCGCTTTTTTTGCTTTGCATTGCATCAATTCCCAAACATCAGTGCTGTCAGCACAAAATCCAATCCGAGCACCGCCAGTGACGCGTGCACCACAGTGCGCGTCGTTGCGCGACTGATCCCTTCAGAGGTTGGAATCGCATCATAGCCGTTAAACAGCGCAATCCACGTCACGGTAATGGCAAATACTGCGCTTTTAATCAGGCAGTTAACCACATCGGCACGAAAATCGACGGCATTCTGCATCGCCGACCAGAAGAAACCGGGATCAATCCCTTTCCAGCTCACCCCGACCAGCGCCCCACCGGCAATGCCTACCGCGGTAAAAATCAGCGTCAGTAACGGCATACTGATAAAACCGGCCCAGAAGCGCGGCGAGACCACCCGGCGCAACGGGTCAACCGCCATCATCTCCATGCTGGAGAGCTGTTCGGTGGCCTTCATCAGGCCGATTTCGGCGGTGAGTGCAGACCCTGCCCGTCCGGCGAACAGCAGCGCGGTCACAACCGGCCCCAGTTCGCGCAGCAATGACAGCGCCACCAGCATACCGAGGCTGGTTTCCGCACCATACGTGTTTAAGACCAGATAACCCTGAAGGCCAAGCACCATGCCGATAAACAGACCGGAAACCACGATGATCAGCAGCGACAGCACGCCGACGCTATAAAGTTGTTTAATCAGTAGCGGCGTGTGTCTGCGGAACGCTGGCTTGCCCACCAGCGCATGAAAGAGCATGAGTCCTGCGCGTCCAAAACTGGCGCACGTTTCAATTCCCTGACGTCCAAATGTCGCCAGCGCCTTCAACACCATCAGTTTAGTTACTCCCTGAGCCGGTTAAATCAGCGAGATAGTCGCCGGCAGGAAAACGGAAGGGAACCGGACCATCCGCATCGCCATCAATAAACTGGCGAACGCGCGGGTCATTGTTCTCTCGCAACTCCGGCGTGGTGCCGTGTGCGATAATTTTTTGTCCGGCCACGATATAGGCATAATCCGCAATACTCAGTACTTCCGGTACGTCGTGCGAGACCACAATACAGGTCAGGCCCAGAGCATGGTTCAGTTCATCAATGAGTTTTACCAGCACACCCATCGTGATTGGATCCTGCCCGACGAAAGGCTCATCAAACATGATCAGTTCCGGCTCCAGCGCGATAGCGCGCGCCAGTGCCACACGACGCGCCATTCCGCCCGACAGCTCCGCGGGCTTCAGCTGGGCCGCGCCACGCAGCCCCACCGCTTCCAGCTTCATCAGCACCGTGCTGTGCAGCAGCGGAGGGGGCAGACGGGTATGTTCACGCAGCGGCCAGGCAACATTTTCATAGACCGTCAGGTCAGTAAACAGTGCGCCAGACTGGAACAGCATGCTCATTTTCTTGCGTGCTTCGTACAATTTAGTGCGAGACAATGACGGAATGTTTTCACCACGGAAAAAGATTTCACCGCTGGTCGGCTGAAGTTGCCCCCCAATCAAGCGAAGCAGCGTGGTTTTTCCTATCCCCGACGGCCCCATTATCGCCGTTACTTTGCCTTTCGGCACGGTCAGCGAAATGTCATCGAAGATGGTGCGATCTCCGCGCGAAAAACTCACGCCACGAACCTCAACCAGATTCGATTGCTGCTGGATCATTATAACCTCTTGTAAGGATCGGGCGTAAACATGGGGTACGATGGTAGCCTGTTCGGTCCTGATTCACGATAGCTTTACAGAAACTTATCGCTAAGATTTGGCGAAAATGGTCATTAAATTTACTTTTGCCGTCCGGACGGTCAAAATCAGCGCCTGTCTCGCCAAACAGAACCTTAAACCGGTCGGGAAAGGCATTGCCGGCCTGGGTTTTTACGCAAGGATTTTTCATGTTCGTAGCTTCTGCACTGCTGATTATCGGTTTGCTTTTACTGGCTTATGGTGCCGATCGTCTGGTGTTTAGCGCCTCTATATTGTGTCGATCATTTGGCATCCCGCCACTGATTATTGGCATGACCGTTGTCAGCATCGGCACCTCGCTGCCAGAGATGATCCTCTCCTTTTCCGCCGCGCAGCATGGTCAGATGGATCTTGCTGTTGGCACCGCGCTCGGCTCGAATATTACCAATATTTTACTCATTCTGGGTGCCGCTGCGCTCATGCACCCGCTCAGCGTCCATTCTAATCTGATACGCCGTGAACTGCCGTTAATGTTGCTGGTTACCCTGCTCAGCGGTTTCATGCTGTTTGACAATCAGCTTAGTCGGCTGGATGGAATAGGCCTGATCGCCATTGCCGCGATTTACCTGATGGTGGTGATTCACATTGCGCGTAAAGCCGAACGGGATAACAACGACACCCTGACCCGCGAGCAGCTGGCCGAGCTGCCACGCGAAGAGAGCGGAAATACGGTGGCCTTTCTCTGGCTGGCCGTCGCGCTGATTATCCTGCCGATGTCGACACGCATGGTGATCGACAATGCCACGGCGTTTGCCGACTATTTTGGCGTCAGCGAACTGGTGATGGGCCTGACGCTGATCGCCGTGGGCACCAGCCTGCCCGAGCTGGCAACGGTTATTGCCGGTGCGCTGAAAGGCGAAGATGATATCGCGATCGGCAATCTGATCGGCGCCAACATTTATAATATTGCCATTGTGCTGGGGCTGCCGGCGCTGATTCACCCTGGCAGTGTCGATTATCACGCCTTCGCCCGTGATTACTGGGTGATGCTGGGAGTCAGCGTGCTGTTTGCCCTGCTCTGCCTGCTACGTCGCCGCCGCGTTGGCCGAACGGCAGGCTTATTTTTACTCTGTGGTTTCTTCGTCTGGGTGACGCTGCTGTGGATGCAGCCGGCATTCATGGACGGCTAACAAGGACAGACTTACTATGTCATATCAGCAACCAACAGCATTTGATTTCCAGCAGGCGGGAAAAACCGTACTGCGCATTGAGCGCGAAGGTCTGGAACAACTCGATCAATATATTAACGACGATTTCGCCCGCGCCTGCGCCCTGATCTACGCCTGTCAGGGTAAAGTGGTGGTGATGGGCATGGGCAAGTCTGGCCATATCGGCAAAAAAATGGCGGCGACCTTTGCCAGTACCGGCACGCCCGCTTTTTTTGTTCATCCGGCCGAAGCCAGCCATGGCGATCTGGGCATGGTGAGCAAAAATGATGTGGTCATCGCCATCTCCAACAGCGGTGAGTCGAACGAAATCCTCGCGCTGATTCCGGTATTAAAGCGTCAGCACATCTCGCTGATCTGCATGACCGGACGGCCTGACAGTGCCATGGGCCGGGTTGCCGATGTGCATCTGTGTGTCCATGTTCCGCAGGAAGCCTGCCCGCTGGGTCTGGCACCGACCACCAGCACCACAGCCACGCTGGTAATGGGTGACGCGCTGGCGGTTTCGCTGCTGGAAGCGCGCGGCTTCACCGCGGAAGACTTTGCTTTGTCCCATCCTGGCGGTGCGCTGGGTCGTAAACTGCTGCTGCATGTGGCTGATATCATGCACAGCGGCGATGAACTGCCGCACGTCACACGGGACGCCTCACTGCGCGATGCGCTGCTGGAGATTACCCGCAAAAATCTGGGGCTGACGGTAATCGTCGACGGCCTGATGAAAATTGAAGGTATCTTTACCGATGGTGACCTGCGCCGCATCTTTGATATGGGCATCGATTTCCAGCGCGCCACCATCGGGGAAGTGATGACGCCAGGTGGCATCCGCGTCCGGCCTAATATGCTGGCGGTGGAAGCCCTGAACCTGATGCAGACCAAAAACATTACCTCGATTCTGGTGGCCGATGACGACCATCTGCTCGGTGTGGTACATATGCATGACATGCTGCGCGCTGGCGTAGTCTGAACAGGAAGAGAAAATGCAACAGGCAACCCACCCGATTGAAACCTGCTACGGCCCGGTCAGCGCTGACGTGATGGCGCGCGCCAGCAGGATTCGTCTGCTGATCTGCGATGTCGATGGCGTGATGTCCGACGGGGTGATCTACATGGGGAATAATGGCGAAGAGCTGAAGGCATTCAACGTGCGGGACGGTTACGGCGTGCGCTGTTTGCTGACCTCCGATGTGGAAGTGGCTATTATTACCGGCCGCAATGCCGCTCTGATGGAAGATCGCTGCAAAACGCTCGGCATCCGTCATCTTTATCAGGGACAATCGGATAAGCTTTTGGCCTATCGTGAACTTCTGGATAAACTGTCTCTTTCTGACGACCAGGTCGCCTACATTGGTGACGATCTGATCGACTGGCCGGTTATGGCGAAAGTGGGATTAAGCGTGGCGGTGGCGGATGCACATCCGATCCTGTTGCCGCGCGCGCATTATGTCACGCGGATTGCCGGTGGACGCGGTGCAGTACGCGAAGTATGTGACCTGATCTTAATGGCGCAGAACAAATTTGAGGATGCCAAAGGGCAATCAGTATGAGTAAAAGCAGGCGTTGGATAACGCTGATTCTGACCTTGATTGCACTGGTTTTGATCGGCTGGAATCTTACTAACCAGGATGACGATGGCACGCCAGTCGGCACGGACAATCAGTCACCGACCTATACCAGTGCTGATTCACACACTGTGGTTTACAACCCGCAGGGCGCGCTGTCATATAAACTGGTCTCTGACAAAGTGACCTATTTCTCGGATGATGAACTGAGCTGGTTCGACAATCCGGTCATGACCACCTTTGATGAGAACAAAATCCCTACCTGGACGTTACGCGCGGATAAAGCAAAGCTCACCAAAGATCGTATGCTTTACCTGTATGGCCATGTTGAGCTGAATACGCTGACGCAGGATTCTCAGCTTGAGCGGATCAAAACCGATAACGCCCAGATTAATCTTGTCACTCAGGATGTTACCTCTGATGACCAGGTGACATTGTATGGCCGCAGTTTTAACTCCACCGGCATGAAAATGCGCGGCAATTTACGGACAAAAAACGCCGAGTTAATCGAGAAGGTCAAAACCTCTTATGAAATTCAAAATGAACAAAAATAGCCTGAAGCTTTTAGTGGCCAGTATGTTGCTGGCAACCAGCGTTCCTGCGCTGGCTCTGACCGGTGACTCGGACAAGCCCGTCAACATTGACTCGCAGAATCAGGCGCTGGATTTGCAAGGCAATGTCGCGACCTTTACCGGCAATGTCATCGTGACGCAGGGCTCAATTAAAATCACGGCAGATAAAGTCGTGGTGACCCGTCCGGGCGGCGACAGCAAGAAAACCATCGTTGATGCCTACGGTAATCCCGCCACCTTCTATCAGATGCAGGACAGCGGTAAGCCGGTGCAGGGCCATGCCGCAAAACTGCACTACGAACTGGCTAACGATTTCGTTGAACTGACCGGCAATGCGTTCATTGAGCAGCAGGACAGCAACATCAAAGGCGATCGTATTACCTACCTGGTGAAAGAGCAGAAAATGCAGGCTTTCAGTCAGGGCCAGAACAAGCGCGTCACTACTGTACTGGTGCCGTCGCAACTTCAGGACAAAGGTTCGTCCAACAGCGGAAAGAAGAGTAACTGATAGCTATGGCCACATTAATCGCAGAAAACCTGGCGAAGGCATATAAGGGCCGTCGCGTGGTAGAAGATGTCAGCCTGCAGGTAAAATCCGGCGAAATTGTCGGCCTGCTGGGCCCGAACGGTGCCGGTAAAACCACCACCTTTTACATGGTGGTGGGCATTGTGCCGCGTGACGCTGGCCGCATTATTATTGATGATGAAGATATCAGCATCCTGCCGCTGCATGCACGTGCACGTCGTGGCATCGGCTATCTGCCGCAGGAGGCATCGATCTTCCGCCGCCTCAGCGTCTACGATAACCTGATGGCGGTCTTGCAGATCCGTGACGATCTGACCGAAGAGCAACGCCAGGATCGCGCCCGTGAACTGATGGAAGAGTTTCACATTGAGCATCTGCGCGACAGCATGGGCCAGGCACTTTCCGGTGGTGAGCGACGTCGTGTTGAAATTGCGCGGGCGCTGGCGGCTAATCCTAAATTTATCCTGCTGGATGAACCTTTTGCCGGTGTTGACCCCATCTCCGTTATCGACATTAAGAAGATCATTGAGCATCTGCGTGACAGCGGCCTCGGTGTGCTGATTACCGACCACAACGTACGCGAAACGTTAGCGGTCTGTGAGCGGGCTTATATCGTCAGCCAGGGGCGCCTGATCGCGCACGGCACACCGAATGAAATTCTTGCGGATGAGCAGGTTAAGCGGGTTTATTTGGGTGAAGAGTTCAGACTCTGATAAGGTGTCGTTAATACCGATGTTTACCTGGGAACGATCATCCTGTCTATGAAGCAAGGTTTACAACTCAGGTTCAGCCAACAGCTGGCAATGACTCCGCAATTGCAACAGGCGATTCGCCTGCTGCAACTCTCTACGCTTGAACTCCAGCAGGAGCTTCAGCTTGCGCTGGAAAGTAATCCGCTGCTTGAGCAGACTGACCTGCACGAAGAGATCGATTCACGGGACTCTTCAGAGGCCGAGGCGCTGGATACACGCGAAGCGCTTGAGCAGAAAGAGATGCCTGATGAACTGCCGCTGGATGCGACCTGGGATGAGATCTACACCGCGGGCACGCCTTCCGGCACCGGCACCGATTACCAGGATGATGAGTTACCGGTTTATCAGGGCGAAACGACGCAGTCACTGCAGGATTATCTGATGTGGCAGGTCGGACTGACGCCTTTCAGCGATACCGATCGCGCCATTGCCACCTCTATTGTTGATGCTATTGATGACACCGGATATCTCACCGTTTCGCTTGAGGAGATTCTTGACAGCATCGGCGATGATGAGCTTGAAGCGGATGAAGTTGAAGCGGTGCTGAAACGCATTCAGCGGTTTGACCCGATTGGTGTCGGCGCGCGCGACCTGCGTGACTGCCTGCTGGTGCAGCTTTCACAATATGCGCCCGAAACGCCGATGCTGGCAGAGGCGCGCCTGATCGTCAGCGAACATCTCGATCTGCTGGCAAACCACGATTTCCGCAGCCTGATGCGGGTCACACGCCTTAAAGAAGAGGTGCTCAAAGAGGCGATGCTGCTGATTCAGTCGCTGGACCCGCGTCCTGGTCAGTCGATCAACACCGGCGAACCAGAATATGTCATTCCCGATGTGCTGGTGCGTAAAGTCGGCAGCCGATGGACGGTTGAACTCAATGCCGATAGCGTGCCGCGCCTGAAGATTAATCAGCACTATGCGGCAATGAGCGGCGCGACGCGGAACGACAGCGATAGCCAGTTTATTCGCAGTAATCTGCAGGAAGCCCGCTGGCTGATTAAGAGCCTGGAAAGCCGCAATGATACCCTGCTGAAAGTGACGCGCTGTATTGTTGAGCAGCAGCAGGCCTTTTTCGAGCAGGGTGAAGAATTTATGCGGCCGATGGTGCTGGCGGATATCGCCCAGGCCGTTGAGATGCACGAATCGACCATCTCCCGCGTTACCACGCAAAAGTATCTGCACAGCCCGCGTGGCATTTTTGAACTGAAGTACTTTTTCTCCAGTCACGTTAATACCGAAGGTGGCGGTGAAGCCTCCTCTACCGCGATTCGTGCCCTGGTGAAAAAATTAATTTCGGCGGAAAATCCAGCCAAACCCTTGAGCGACAGTAAACTGACCTCCATGTTATCTGATCAGGGGATCATGGTGGCACGGCGTACCGTCGCCAAATATCGTGAGTCTTTATCCATCCCGCCATCGAACCAGCGTAAACAACTGGTTTGAAAGAAATGAGAAGGAAGACCTATGCAGCTGAACCTGACCGGGCAACACGTTGAAATCACTCCACCTCTGCGTGAATTCGTCAACGGTAAATTTGCCAAACTGGAACACTATTTTGAACATATCAATCAGGTCTATATTGTCCTGAAAGTTGAGAAAGTCATGCAGGTGGCTGACGCAACACTACACGTGAATGGTGGCGAGCTGCACGCCACATCAGAAGCGGAAGATATGTATGCGGCAATTGACGGACTGATCGATAAGCTCACCCGTCAGCTGACCAAACACAAAGATAAACTGAAAAAACACTAACCTTCACGCTAGCGACGCGCGCCTGGCGCGCAGAGCCGACAGGATGGGGCGGATAATCCGCCCCGTTTTGTCATCTAAGCAGGCGCCGTTTGTCACAAGCGTCAAGACGCGCTGGCGGTGAATGGCCTGGTGAACACGCAAGTGAAACGATAATGAACAACGATCTCACACTGGAATTGAGCACAGTGCTTTCGCCAGACTGCACCCGCAGCGGCGTCCACTGCCAGAGCAAAAAACGTGCGCTGGAAATCATCAGCGAACTGGCCGCTAAGCAGCTCAACCTGCCGCACCAGACGCTTTTCGAAGCGATCCTGACCCGCGAACGCATGGGCAGTACCGGTATTGGTAACGGGATAGCCATCCCTCACGGCAAGCTGGAAGAGGATACGCTGCGCGCGGTTGGGGTGTTTATCAGCCTCGAACAGCCGATTGCGTTTGATGCCGTCGACAACCAGCCGGTCGATCTGTTGTTTGCCTTACTGGTCCCGGCTGACCAGTGCAAAACACATCTGCACACCCTGTCACTGGTGGCAAAGCGTCTGGCAGATAAAACGGTTTGCCGTCGCCTGCGCGCAGCGCAAAGTGATGAAGAGCTCTATGCCATTATTACGGAAGTCCAGTCGGAGCAGTAACGCGTCTTTACCGGCCGGGTGCCGGTTTTAAAACGGGAGAGAAGGTCATGGTGCTGATGATCGTTAGCGGTCGTTCAGGCTCGGGGAAGTCAGTGGCGCTCCGTGCGCTGGAAGATATGGGGTTCTACTGCGTTGATAACCTGCCGGTCGTGCTGCTGCCTGAGTTAGCTAACTCGCTGGCTGAGCGCAATATTTCGGCGGCGGTCAGCATCGACGTGCGTAATATGCCCGAATCCCCGGAAATTTTTGAAACCGCGCTGAATAATCTGCCTGACACATTTTCCCCTCAGTTGCTGTTTCTCGACGCCGATCGCAACACACTGATTCGTCGTTACAGCGATACGCGCCGTCTGCATCCCCTCTCCAGCAAAAATCTCTCACTGGAGAGTGCGATTGATGAAGAGAGCGATCTGCTGGAGCCACTTCGTTCGCGTGCCGATCTGATCATCGACACCTCAGAGATGTCGGTGCATGAGCTGGCAGAGATGCTGCGTACCCGCCTGCTGGGCAAGCGTGAACGTGAGCTGACCATGGTGTTTGAGTCGTTTGGCTTCAAGCATGGCATCCCGATTGACGCTGACTATGTATTTGACGTGCGCTTTCTGCCCAACCCCCACTGGGATCCCAAACTGCGCCCGATGACCGGCCTCGATCGCCCTGTGGCGGCCTTCCTTGATCGCCACACTGAAGTGCATAATTTTATCTACCAGACGCGCAGCTACCTTGAACTCTGGCTGCCGATGCTGGAGACCAATAACCGTAGCTATCTTACCGTGGCGATTGGCTGCACCGGTGGTAAACACCGCTCAGTCTATATTGCAGAACAGCTGGCAGATTACTTCCGCTCTCGCGGTAAGAATGTGCAGTCACGCCATCGTACGCTGGAAAAGCGCAAATCATGACCGTCAGACAAACTGTAGAAATCAAAAATAAGCTGGGCATGCACGCTCGTCCGGCGATGAAGTTGTTTGAGCTGGTGCAGAGCTTTGATGCCGAAGTATTACTACGCAATGAAGCGGGCACTGAAGCCGAAGCCAGCAGCGTGATTGCGCTGCTGATGCTCGACTCGGCAAAAGGCGGCCACATTGAGATTGAAGCCAGCGGCCCGGAGGAGATCCCGGCGCTGGCAGCGGTCATTGAGTTATTTGAAGCGGGTTTTGATGAAGATTAACGCTTAGTCGAGCTGATTACGCTGCAGAAAGCCTTCCCCACCAAGCTGGCGCATCTGACGCAGTATCCACTGCTGCCGCTCTCTGACGTAGCCTGAGGGGGCAGCCGCACGATAACGTATCGGATTAGGCAGCACCGCTGCCAGTAAGGCGGCATCTGCTGCGGTCAGCCGGCTGGCAGGCTTATGGAAGTAGCGCTGAGAAGCCGCTTCAACGCCAAAGATGCCGGGCCCGAACTCCGCAATATTGAGATAGACGGTTAAAATACGCCGCTTCGTCCAGACCGTTTCAATGCCTACCGTCAGACCCGCTTCCAGACCTTTACGCACCCAGCTGCGACCATCCCAGAGGAACAGATTCTTCGCCGTCTGTTGCGACAGCGTGGACGCCCCACGCATCCGGCTATCGCTGTTATCCAGTACAGACTCAATCGCCGCCACATCAAAGCCCCAATGGGTGGGAAATTTTTGATCTTCTGAAGCGATAACGGCCAGCCCCATCCAGGGCGAAATCTCGTCATGGCCGACCCAGTCTGAATGGGCGACATAACTGAAATCACCGCGTAACCAGGCACCGATCTGTCGTTCAGCCATCACCGCTGAGAACGGTACGGGTAAGAACGAAAAGAGTAAAATGCCCGCCAGCCATATTCCCAGCCACACCAGTACAATACGACCAACAATACGTCTGATACGCTGTCCGACGCTTCCTTTATGCTTGTTCATGCAATCTTCCCATACTTGTTTCAGACGTTAATCAATCACTCATGTAATCACTGCTAAAAAAGCAGCCTTTTTACGATTATCGCTGAAAACTGACAGGCTGTTTCCAGGCTTTATTCAATCATTTTGCATCAACATGCTGCAACAGTTCGAAATAGTTCAAGCACTTCCGCAAAAAAGGAATCGGTTCCATTCATTACCATTCCTTAGTGTCTTTCCAGATAAACACTTAATAATGAGTAATAAGCGCCCGCACGAATCATTTACTATACTTAACTGTTATTTTTTCCTTAATCCTGCCGCGCCCAAAGGTTAATCAGAATTATCCTTATAACGTATAAATAAACAGCGCTAAATGGCGTCACGGGTTGCCAGAACAGCACTATTTCCTTTCAGTAATAACCCTGATGGCAGAACGACAAAAGGACAAAGTTTCAGATTATTTTTTACCATTCCAAATCGTTTTGGATAATTCGTGTCATTTCAGGCAGCGCGCTTGCAATATCAGCGCGTTAGCCTCACTCAAAAGACAAATGTTAACGGGGGCTCACTTTGGTGCTGCTCAGCCTCTGCTTCCCTGCCCGGCAGCATTAAAACTACACGAAAAAGGGTAAATCTGATTAAAATAACAGCAACACAGCACAGAAATTAATTCCTTACTTGACTGTGTTGCCAAATTAATGTTTTCTGTATTTAAACGCTGCTCAATATCACAAATTTTAATGAATCTTGTCACATGAGAAGATGAATTTGCTAAGGTGATAGCAGTGTTAACCAATACCCTGCGGCTGCATTAATTATTCAAATCATAGCGGCCGCAATGATTTCCCTGGTGTTGGCGCAGTATTTCGCGCACCCCGGCCTCGGCTGGGGTCATTTTTTTCAGGGGTATCACTTATCCTGCTCTGCCACCCAGTCGCGTAATACCTGCACATCGTGTCGCCATTCATGCTTGAGCTCATCAATCCATTCACCCACATTGTCCCACCACGCCGGTAACTCCGGACTCTGAATCTGTTTCGCCAGCATCTGCAAACGCTGCAGCCCGACCGAGCCCGCCGCCCCTTTGATTTTGTGCCCCTCTTCAGCAATGCCTTTCTGATCGCGTGCCATCAGATTCGACTCCAGCACCGCAAGGTAGTCCGGCATCATCTTTTCAAACATCGTCAGGCTTTGGGTAATCAGGCTGGGACCAACCAGCTCGATATACTGTTCGAGCATCGCGACATCCAGCAGCATGCGGGTTTTGTCATCGCGGACATCAGCGATCGCCTCTTCCGGTTCTGCCTGATAATCCCAGTACTTTTTAATCATCGCAGTGAGTGCCGGCACGGCCAGAGGTTTGCTGAGCACGTCATCCATTCCCGCATCGAAATACTCTTTCTTGTCTTTGAGGACATTGGCGGTAAGAGCAACCAGCGGTGGCAGATGCGTTCCCTGGTACTGCTGGCGAATCGCACGTGAGACATCCAGCCCGGTCATATCGGGCAGCTGAATGTCCAGCAGCACCAGGTCAAACTCCAGCGGGTCAAACATCGCCAGCGCCTCGCTACCGGTCATGGCGACCTCCACACTGCAGCCCAGCTTCTCCAGTACCGAGCGCGCCACAATCACATTAAGCTCAATATCTTCAACCAGCAGCACATGCAGCGCAGGCAGTGGCAGGCTGTCGTCCACGCCTTCATCCTCCACCTCTTCAGCAATGCGTGGCGCTTTAATCTCTACGGTGAAGCATGAACCCTGCCCCGGCGCACTGTGCACGCGGATATCACCGCCCATCGCCTGCGCCAGGCGGCGTGACACCGCCAGCCCGATGCCGGTACCGGTTGCGGGTTTACCGCCATGCTGATCTTTGACCTGATAGTACATAGCGAAGATCTTGTCCTGCTCCTCCTGACGGATACCCATGCCGGAGTCCTGCACCTCAAAGCGCAGCGTCTCGTCCAGCTCATAGGTTACCCGCACCACGATCTCGCCCTGCTGGGTGAACTTCACGGCGTTACCAATCAGGTTCCACAGAATCTGGCGCAGACGCGTTCCATCCGTCGAGATCATATGCGGCAGCGGCAGTTGCGGCGCGAGCACAAACTTCAGCCCTTTCGGCTGTGCCAGCAGACCAGAGAGGTTTTCTAAATCGGCCAGAAAACCGGTGAAGTCGAGCGGCTGATTATCCAGCTGCACTTTACGACGCTCGATTTTGTCCACCTCAATCACATCATTGAAGATGTTGCCCAGCGTGATGGCGGAGACGTGGATGGTTTTCAGGTATTTCAGCTGTTCCTGATTAAGGTCGGTGTCCAGCAGGATGCGGCTCAGGCCGACAATGCCATTAAGCGGCGTGCGAAGCTCGTGGCTGATTGTAGAGATAAAGGTGGTCTTCTCCCGGCTGGCGTTCTCTAACGCGTCCTGATAGCGCTTACGCTCGGTTATATCGCGGCCAAAGCCCATCAGTCCGCTGCGCTTACCCACGCGGTCGTAGTAAGGCACTTTACGGATCTCGAAACAGGCTTTGCGTCCGTCGGGATATTGCAGCCACTGTTCATAGGTCAGCGAGACGTTGTGGCGGAAAACCTTCTCGTCCGTTTCCAGCACCTTAGTTGCCGCTTCATCATCATAGATATCGCGCGGCGTCAGGCCAATCAGCTGTTTTTCGCTTTTGCCGGTCAGCAACTCCATCGCACGGTTGCAGCCGGAGAACTGTTTATCGATGTTGCGATAGAATACCAGATCAGGCGAGGCATCCAGGAAGGAGCGCAGAAAGGAGGATTGCTGTTCCAGCTCAATCTGTGCCTGCTCACGACGCGTTACCTCTTCACGCAGCTTATCCATCACCTGTTCGCGTGCCAGCTCCGCCTTTTTACGATCGCTGATCTCCTGATTCAGCTGCGTAATGGTCTCTTTCATCTGCTGATTGAGTTCCAGATCGCGGGTACGCATCTCTTCCAGCTTATCCACCAGCCGTGCCAGTCGTTGCCGTGACTCCTCCAGCTGATCGACCACCACCGAGAGAAAATAGACCGCCCAGGGCGTGATCAGCAGCCCGAAGAAGACCGAACGCACCACGTCAATACTCTCGACATGGCCCCGCAGTACCATCGTGACCGCCATCTGGACAATCATTGCCAGCACCACCAGCGCAGACGCCAGCAGCAACGAGAACCTCACCAGTCCAAGCTTTACCATTAAATCAACGTAGTACTGCGCCAACAGACGAATTTGTTTCATAACAACTCCCTGGAAGAGAAACAGCCTCATAATAGCGCAGTTAACCCGCTGCCGTCGCAGCACGTCGCGTGGAGATAAGGGATCAAATGCGCTTTTATGGTGCAGCAGTCCCGCCGATCGGCGACGTTAAGGACAAAGCGGTTAAAACCCTTGACTGACTGTGCCAAATGAATAATCTGTAAGGCCGCCAGCGAAACACCGATTTCTCTGTACGGCCTTTTTTCAATATCCTGGCAGCGTCCTGTTGCGCAGGCACACCCTTTCATATGCATACCCATTCATCTTTAATGCTGTTTTAAGCATGACCACGCTGATTAATTTTTCTTATAACCAACCGCGGTTTCATTCAAATAGCCGGACATAAGAAAAACAGATACATGCTATGCATCATGGGTTCTGAACAGCATTTAATGCTGCTTAACACCCTGTCACCAGCATGGTGCAGAGATCTGACGCCTGCACTACAGTGAGTCAGTTCACATTTATCGGCCTGTCCCCTGGCACCAGAGTGATACATTTTAAACCAGAAAAACCTTTAAATTCATGATATTAAGTAGATAAAACGCCTGATAATGCCGTCTGACCGCTCTATTTGACCTGATTACGCTTTCCCGATAAGTTGGAAATCCGCTGAAAGCTTTCCAGACGGGCCATTGTCTTGGCATATCTATGCAGCAAGAAGACTCCCGCGTGGTTTAAGTCATCTCCTTTACGAGACCGGAAATCAAAGAGCAGCTCAATTAAGGACGTTTTACCGATGTCTGGAGAGAAATGCTCAGGGTTATGACGCGCGCTCGACAGAGCATGGCGATGAAAATGATAGCGCCCCGTTGCGCTCAGACCCTGAAACAGTGCAGGTAATGTCAAAGCAGTTTAAGGAGACCCTCAATGTCCACTAAAAAACCTCAATCCTATGGCTTGTATGATCCGACAGCAGGCAGTGACAGCTGTGGTGTAGGTTTCATTACGCGTAAGGACGGCGAGCAGACCCACGAGATTCTGCAGATGGCGCACAGCGCCCTGTGTACGGTGCCTCACCGCGGCGGCATGTCAGCGGAAGGCGTTGGCGATGGCGCGGGGGTCAACGTTGATCTTTCGCTGCAATTCTTCCGCAAGATTACCGGCCAGCCGCTGGAAGCGGGACGCTTTGGTGTCGGTAACTTCTTTGTGCCGAAAGATGCTGAGCTGCGCGCGAATGCCGAACGTCTGGTGGATGAAACCCTCAGCAGCTTTGGTCTGCCGGTACTCATGAAGCGTGACATGCCGCTCGACAGCAGCGTGACGCGCCCGGCAGCCGCGCAGTTCCAGTTACCGATTCTGCAGTGGATTTTCACTGCACCACAGGACGTGGTTGATCAGAACGACTTCGAACAGCGTATCTATCGTGCCCTGTTAACCATTGAAGCCCGTGCCTTTACCGAGAGCGAATTTGGCGGTCTCTATCCGCTGTCGCTGTCGTCACGCACGCAGGTGTTCAAAGCCCGTCTGAATTCCAATGAAGTGATCCCTTACTTCAAAGATCTGACCGATCCCGATCATCAGGTGCGCGGGCTGTTTTTCCATACCCGCTTCTCCACTAACACCGATCCCCATACTACAATGGCGCAGCCGTTCCGCCTGATGGCGCACAACGGCGAGCTGAACACTGACCGTAAAAACCGCATCGCTGAGTCCGCGCTGGCACTGGCCCGTGGCAAGACAATCGTGCGGCCTAAAGGCCAGTCCGACAGTTCGCGTCTGGATCAGAGCATCCACAGCCGTCTGATGGAAGATAACCTCGATCTGATCACCGCCGTGGTGTCGATGATGCCGCCCGCCTGGGAAAACGACAGCGCGCTATCGCCAGAAGTGCGTGACATGCTGGAGTACTTCTCGCTGTATGAAGAGAAGAACGACGGCCCTGCTGCCTTAATCTTTGGTAATGGCGAAGTAATTGGTGCCCGTCTTGATCGTCTGGGCCTGCGTCCCCTGCGTTCAGTGGAAACCGCTGACTATATCGGTGCGATGTCGGAAGCAGGCCAGATCGCCTTCCCACCTGAAAGCGTGTTGCGTCGTGGCCGTATCGAAGCGGGCGGTATGCTCTATTTCGATCACCGTGAAAAACGCAGCTATACCACGCTGCAGGCACTGGAAAAACTGGCCGCAGAGAAAGATTATTCGACGTTGCTGCGTGAAGCGCGCGTCGGTCTTGACGATCTGCCCGAGATCCCGGCAGAACAACAGGGTTCACCGCTGCGTTATCGTGGCGATCTGAAAACGTATCAGCGCTTTGTTGCCTACTACTACAACCAGGAAAGCTTCAAGTTCATGATGGACCCGATGCTGAATACTGGCGCAGAGAAGATCTCTGCGATGGGTTACGGCAACGCCATCAACGGCTTATCCGATCATGAAGGCGGCATGGCGCACTACTTCTCTCAGCGCTTTGCGCAGGTCACCAACCCGCCGCTGGACTCTATCCGCGAAGTGGATGGTATGACGCTGCGTGTCGCGCTGGGGGCAAAACCCCATCTGGGCCGCAGAAAAGGCCGTCAGATTGTGGTGCCGACCCCGATTCTCAGCCATCTTGATATGCTGCGTTTACGCGAGCAGACCATCGCACCTTATGCCCGCTTTGAGATGCTCTATGAGCCGGTAATCGGCAAAGATCTGCTGAGCACCACCGCGAATGCGAATGCTCTGGAAAAAGCGATTGATGACCTGGCGCAACAGGTGGTTGATTTTGCCCGTACCCAGGGTGGCATCGCCGTGCTTACCGATCGCCATATCTCTTCAAAGCACGCCGCGATTCCGATGCTGCTGGTGGTTTCCGCCATCAACCAGCGCCTGATAAAGGAAGGGTTGCGTCTGGATGTTTCTCTGGTGGTTGAAAGCGGCCAGAGCATCTCCTCGCACCACATTGCCGCCACACTTGGCTTTGGTGCATCGGCTATCTATCCGCTGGGCGTACAGATGCGCGCAGAGGAGAAATTTGGTGAAGGGGAAGAAGGCAATAAAGCCTTTAAGCGCTATGCCAAAGCGGCTGAAAAAGCCCTGATGAAAACCATGGGCAAAGTGGGCCTCTGCACCGTTGAGAGCTACAGCAGCGGCGAGTTCTTTGAGCCTAACTTCCTCAACACCGATGATCCGGTGCTGAAAAAGTATTTTCCGAATATCAAAACGCCGGTGGGCGGCGCAGGCTTCGCGACGATCGCCCAGATGGCCGTTGACTGGCACCAGAGTGCACTGAAGATTCAGGGCGAGTCTGAAGTGCCATTGCTCGGCCTGTTCAAAGAGCGTGCAGAGGGTGCAGGTCACTCCTACGGCACCATCGCCGTGCGAACCTTTATCGACATGACCGAAGAGCCGATTCGCTTTGCCGACAAAGCGCGCGAAGAGGACAATTTCATCCGCCTGATGACGCTGGCTAAACTGGATAATGCGTTTGGCATCAAGCCAGAGACCTTTAAAGACAGCAGCTTTGAGCGCATCCCGGATGAGGTTATCAATAATTTCGCGATTACTGCTGATTACCGTCAGTTCTCAAGCCTGATGTATGAAGAGCGTAAACGTCGCCCGGCGGCCCTGCGCGACATCCTGACATTCCCGGCTGACCTGACCCACATCGACAGCGAAGCGGAGTTCCGTCGCAAGCTGGGACGCTACTCGCTGACCAACAACGGCTTTGCCATTCGTGGCATGGAATGTGAAGCGGTAGATGGCAGCCTGAATCACTTTATGCTGCGACTGACCGATGCGATTGAAGGACTGAAGCCTGAGAGCGAACGCCTGCAGAATCTGTCCCGCGCCCTGAAATCCCGCTTCGGCGACGATATTGAAAGCAGTGAAGTGGTGACTGGCGGTCTGAAAGTGACCGCTTACGGTAAAGCGGCCGATTATCTGTCACGTATCTTCACCACCCTGCCCTCACTGCCGCTGAGCGAAGTGCAGCCAGCCTGTGAAATTACCCGTACCTTTGCCTCCGGGGCGATGAGCCACGGTGCGCTGGTGGCTCCCGCTCATGAAGCGGTCGCGCACGGCACCAACATGGTCGGCGGCATGAGTAACTGCGGTGAAGGCGGCGAGCATTATTCCCGTCACGGTACCATCCGTGCCTCCCGGATCAAACAGCTGGCTTCGGGTCGTTTCGGCGTCTGGGCTGCCTATCTGGCAGACCCGATGCTGGAAGAGCTGGAGATCAAAATTGGTCAGGGCGCAAAACCTGGCGAAGGTGGTCAGTTACCGGCAGCCAAAGTCACCGTTGAGATTGCTGCGGCCCGTGGCGGTACACCTGGCGTTGAGCTCGTCTCTCCGCCGCCGCATCACGACACCTATTCAATTGAAGATCTGGCGCAGCTGATCCACGACTGTAAAGCCGCGCGGGTGCGCGTTATCGTCAAACTGGTCTCGTCTGAAGGGATCGGCACCATCGCGGTGGGCGTGGCCAAAGCCGGTGCAGACGTGATTAACGTGGCGGGTAACACCGGCGGTACCGGCGCTGCGTCGGTGACCAGCCTGAAATATACCGGTCGCGTGGCCGAAATCGGCATCGCTGAAGTCCATCAGGCGCTGTGCGCCAATGGCCTGCGTGAGAAAGTGCTGCTGCGCTGCTCTGGTGCACAGCAGACCGGCAGCGACGTGGTGAAATCTGCTTTGCTGGGCGGTGACAGCTTTGAGTTCGGTACGACAGCGCTGATGATGCTGAAATGCGTGATGGCGAAGAACTGTAACGTTAAGTGCCCGGCTGGCTTAACCACTAATGCCGAAGCGTTTGATGGCGATCCGCGTCAGCTGGCGCAGTATTTCCTTAACGTGGCGCATGAAGTGCGTGAAATCCTGGCGCGTATGGGCCTGCGTTCCCTGCGTGAGGCACGCGGTCGCTCCGACCTGTTGCACCTGATGGATCACCCGCTGGAAGTGGGCAAGCTCGACTTACGCGCCATGCTTACCGTGGTGCCTGAGCTGAAAATCGACAAGCCGGTTTATCTGGAAAAAGATTTTGAGCTGGATGATGTCTGGATTGAACAACTGAAGCTGTCGCTGGTGGATCAGGGAAATCCTGACGTCATTCTGGGCAACAACATCGTGCTGAACAACAGAAACAAAAGTGTCGGCGGCCAGCTGTCCATCGATATTGAGCGGATGCTGAACCATCAGCTGAGTGCTGAGCAGCTGCAGGCAATGCCTGCCGTAATGACCGACGATCGTGGTCGTCGCTATCTGGCCCCTGAGAGCGTAAAAATTTCCACCACCGGTTCTGCCGGTCAGTCGTTTGGCGCCTTCTGCAACGATGGCATGCAGCTGACCCATTACGGCACCTGTAACGACGGTGTCGGCAAAGGACAGTGTGGCGGCGAACTGATCGTGATGTCACCTGGTGGCGGCGCGCAGGATGCCGATGGCAACGTGCTGATTGGTAACTTTGCGCTCTTTGGCGCGACCGGCGGACGTCTGTTCGTGCAGGGCCAGGCCGGTGACCGTTTCGCGGTGCGTAACTCCGGTGCCACCGCCGTGGTTGAAGGCGTAGGTGACTTCTGTTGCGAATATATGACCAATGGCGCCATCCTTAACCTGGGCACCTTCGGTAAAGGATTTGGCAACGGCATGAGCGGCGGCTTCGCCTACCAGTACGACCCCTATGGATCGCTGGCCAGCCATGCTGCCGGTGATTCGGTGCAGTTCGGCTCGATTGCCGATCAGGATGAGATGGCCCTGGTGCATAAGCAGGCGGTGTTGACCATGCTGAACTGGCATCTGGAGGCGACGCAATCACCGCGTGCCGCCTGGCTGCTGGAGAACTGGGAAACGGAGTGTCACCACTTTGTTTACGTGATGCCGCGTTCGCTGCTGCTCTATCAGGATGGCGGCGAGATTCTGAAAGCCAAGAGCCGCAAAGATCTGCTCGAAGAGCTGTCGACGGCGCTGGCAGGCCATCAGGTGGCGAAGTTTAAAGCCGCATGGCGTCAGGGTAAAACCATCGCCAACGGTGCCGTACCGGCTTATGGTGCGACCGATACGCTGGAGATGTTTGTCCTGCTCAACAACTACACCGTGCTGAGCTTTGCCCAGCAGCTGGCACTGGCTAAGCTGCCGAAAGGCACGCCGGTTGAAGATGCGGCAGTTGAAAAAGCGGTCCGTAATCTGCTGATGACGGAAGACTTTTCGCTGATCAGCAAGCTGCAGCGTCATGCCCGTTCAGCCATCGAGAGCTACAGCGATGATGAACTGGCGAGTCTGATTGGCACCAAACGCATGTCAGATTACAAAGCGGCGCTGACGCAACGTAACATCCGCTCCATGGACAGCCTGGCGACCTACGGCTGGATCATGTATCAGGATGCCTGTAACCGGGAAGTGCTGGGCCACCTGCCTGACTTTGAAGAGCTGTTTGCACGTGCGGCATTGCCGGAAATCGCCGCTGCGGTGGGTAAACTCTCCTGACAGTGATACTGATCAGGCTGAACTGAATATTATTAATTGATCATTGCCCGGATTAATCGTTGTACCGGACAGATGCAGCACCGCTTCCCCTGTCGCACACGCTGCGGCGCGGGAAAGCGGAACCGCTTTCACACCGGACAATGCCACTGATGACGGGCGAGAACGGGATTGAGTAAAAGTACCCATGAAAATTCCTTATATTCCAGAAGATGCACCTTTTAATGGCGATCAGAAGTACTGGCTGGCTGGCTTTCTTGCGGGTCTTCACTCCCGTTTGCTGGTATTAGAAGACAAACAGCAACCCGCCGCAGGCACAGGCGCAGCCGCGACGACGCAACTGCACATTCTTTATGGCTCACAGACCGGCAATGCTGAAGCCCTGGCGCAGACCGCAGCGAAGTCTGCGCGCGCTAAAGGTCTGGTGCCGGTGGTTCAGGCGCTGGGCGATGTTGATCTCGACGTGTTTGCCACCATGCGCCATGTGCTGATCGTCACCTCGACCTATGGCGAAGGTGAAATGCCAGACAACGCGCAGCTGTTCTGGGACGCAATCTCTGCCAGTACCGCACCGCGTCTGGAGCAGATGCATTTCGCCGTGCTGGCGATTGGCGATACCGGCTACGATGGCTTCTGTCAGGCGGGCAAGTTCATTGATATGCGTCTTGAGCAGCTGGGCGCGAAACGCGTGGTTGATCGTATCGATTGTGATATCGATTTTGAGGAGCCTTCCAGCGAGTGGCTTAACAGCTCAATGCCACAGTTTGCCGCCAGCGCAGGCAGCAGCGGCACCGTGCTGGAGAGCGCGCCTGAAGCGCCAGTCATTCCAGGCAGCAACAAATCCAATCCCTACGCCGCCGCGCTGATCACCAACAAGCGTTTGTCAGGCGAGCAGTCAGCCAAAGATATTCGTCATTTCGAATTCGATTTGTCTGACAGCGGCCTGAAGTATGAAGCGGGCGATGCGCTGGGCGTAATTCCGGTCAACGAGCCGTCGCTGGTCAGCCTGCTGCTGACCCAGCTTAACGCGGACTATCAGACGCCGGTGCCCGGCTTTGATCGCAGCCTTGGCGACCTGCTGACCTATCAGTTTGAGATCTCAGAGCCGTCACGCAAGTTAATCGAATGGGTCGGGCAGAACACCACCAACCAGGAGCTGCGTCATGTGTTACAGCATGATGATAAGGATGCGCTGGGCGTGTGGCTGTGGGGCAAAGATACCCTCGACCTGCTGCAGCTTGATTTGACGCGTACGCTGGCGGTACCTGAGTTTGTTGCCCTGCTGCGTCCGCTGCAGCATCGCGCTTACTCAATTTCATCCAGTTCTAAGGCCCATCCTGACCAGGTGCATCTGACCATTGCCTCGGTGCGTTATCACAGTGGTGGCCGTAATCGCGGGGGCGTCTGCTCGACCTATCTGGCCGAGCGTGTGCGTCGCGGTGAAAAACCCGCCATCTTTATCTCACCCAATAAATCATTCCGCGTGCCTGCCAACAACAGCGCACCACTGATCATGGTGGGACCGGGTACCGGTATTGCGCCATTCCGTGCCTTCCTGCAGGAGCGCCAGGCAACCGGCGCGCAGGGAAAAAACTGGCTGTTCTTCGGCGATCAGCATCAGGAACATGACTTTATCTATCAGGATGAATTACTTGCCTGGCGCGATAATGGCTTGCTAACGCGCCTGGATCTGGCCTTCTCGCGCGATCAGGAGAAGAAGATCTACGTGCAGAGCCGGATGCTGGAGCAGGGCGCTGAGCTGTATGCCTGGCTGCAGGAAGGGGCTTACTTCTATGTCTGTGGCGATGCATCGCGTATGGCGAAGGATGTGGATAATGCGCTTTATGAAGTGGTTCGCCAGTTTGGTGGCCTCTCCACCGAGCGCGCTGCTGACTATGTCGATCAGCTGAAGAAAGAGAAGCGCTACCTGCGCGACGTCTATTGACAGCGAAGGTTGGCTGAAAAAAAATCCGGCTTGCCCAGGCAGCCGGATTTTTTTATGACTGACAGGCAAAAAAATACCCGTCACATGGACGGGTATTCACTGTTATGTCACTGCTATTTCACTACTCGCAGTGAAGGTCGTCCACCACGTGGCGGTGGATCGTCATCAGGCGGTGTCTCGTCATCGCTGGCATCGTCAGGACGATCACCATCAATCACCGACATCATAGTCTCTTCCTGACCCTCTGACGCCTCATGGGTGCCCAGCTCGTAAGCGGGTTCCGGTTCAAACATCGTCCCGGCACCGTTTTCACGCGCATAGATTGCCAGAATCGCCGCCATCGGCACGTTAACCTGGCGAGGAACGCCACCAAAGCGGGCGTTGAACGACACCTGATCATTCGCCAGATCGAGGTTACCGACAGCACGTGGCGCAATGTTCAGGACAATCTGACCATCACGCGCATACTCCAGCGGTACCTGCACACCCGGCAGATTAATGTCGACCACCAGATGCGGCGTCAGCTGGTTGTCGAGCAACCAGTCATAAAAAGCGCGCAGCAGATAGGGACGACGTGCAGTAAGTTGCGACATTTCCATACGTTAAGCCCGGGCTTGCAGCCGCATTTCACGTTCAGCTTCAGTTAATGAAGCGAGGAAGGAGTCACGCTCAAATACGCGATTCATGTAACCTTTCAGCTCTTTAGAACCTGAACCGATCAAATCGATACCCATTGACGGCAGACGCCATAACAGCGGAGCCAGGTAGCAATCAACCAGGCTGAACTCTTCGCTCATGAAATAAGGCGTACGGCCAAACAGTGGCGCGATAGCCAGCAGCTCTTCACGCAGTTGCTTGCGTGCCGCTTCCGCTTCCTGACCGCTGCTGTTCTCTACTTTCCTCATCAGGCTATACCAGTCCTGCTCGATGCGGTGCATCATCAGGCGGCTATCACCACGGGCAACCGGATAAACCGGCATCAGTGGCGGATGCGGGAAGCGCTCATCTAAATATTCCATGATGATGCGTGATTCATACAGCGTCAGCTCACGATCTACCAGCGTCGGTACCGTGCGATACGGATTGAGGTCAATCAGATCCTGCGGCAGGTTATCCATTTCGACCTGCTCGATCTCTACGCTGACACCCTTCTCCGCCAGGACGATACGTACCTGATGGCTGAAAATGTCAGTAGGACCAGAAAACAGCGTCATTACCGAACGTTTGTTGGCAGCGACAGCCATGAAAACCTCCAAGTTTGTTCACAAAAAGATACTGCGAATAGCCAACCACACGGCAATTCACCAGCTTATCGAACTCGCACGCAACCTGGTTAGCCGCGCCGTAGATACTGACGCCCCGACATTGGGGAGGCGCATAACGCACCGGCCTGCGGGCGCAAAGTGACACAGAGTTTACCAGATTTTAGGGTGTTTGTGGGCGTGGAATGAATCTTTGCAGGTAAATTGAGCGTGGCGTTACGGTTTTCGCGACGAGTTAATGGGAAGGCAGAAAATAAAAAACCCGCCGAAGCGGGTTTTTTGAGCCAATTGCCGCAGCCGGAGCTGCAAACAATTAACGCTTGGAGAACTGAGGACGACGACGTGCTTTACGCAGGCCGACTTTCTTACGTTCAACCTGACGCGCATCACGCGTTACGAAGCCAGCTTTACGCAGCTCGCCACGCAGTGATTCGTCGTATTCCATCAGAGCGCGGGTGATACCGTGACGGATCGCACCAGCCTGACCAGAAATACCGCCACCTTTAACAGTGACATAGAGATCGAATTTACCAACCAGGTCCAGCAGCTCAAGCGGCTGACGAACTACCATGCGGGCAGTTTCGCGACCGAAGTACTGTTCCAGAGAACGTTGGTTAATTACGATGTTACCGCTACCCGGCTTAATGAATACGCGAGCGGTAGAGCTTTTGCGGCGACCAGTGCCGTAGTTTTGAGTTTCAGCCATTGCCTTTAATCCCGATTAAATGTCAAGAACTTGCGGTTGCTGTGCCGCATGGGTGTGCTCGTTGCCTGCGTAAACTTTCAGTTTACGGTACATAGCACGACCCAGCGGGCCCTTCGGCAGCATGCCTTTAACCGCGATCTCAATCACACGCTCAGGACGGCGAGCAATCATCTCTTCAAAGGTCGCCTGTTTGATACCACCGATGTGGCCAGTGTGGTGATAGTAGATCTTGTCAGTACGCTTGTTGCCGGTTACAGCAACTTTTTCTGCGTTCAGAACGATGATGTAATCACCCGTATCAACGTGCGGAGTGTATTCCGCTTTATGCTTACCACGCAGACGGCGCGCCAGTTCAGTCGCCAGGCGACCCAAAGTTTTGCCCGTTGCGTCAACTACAAACCAGTCACGTTGGACGGTTTCTGGTTTAGCTGTAAAAGTTTTCATCGAAAAGCTTACCCAAATTAAGTTACACGTTGGTGAAATCCCAAACGCTTAAGTAAACGAATGAGGCTCACACGACCATTTTGACCAGCAAGCCACCCCTTCGGATAGAGTTACTGGAACACAGAGGATTTGGGAAAAAAATCCTTTGCTGTAACGTGGGGTCGCAAGATTATAGAGAAGTCGGTTACAAAAATCGAACCCTATTTCGGTATTTATCCCGATTATTCTCACGGCAGGTGCGGTAAACGCAGATACTCTTCGCTCTGCATCTCCTGAAGTCGGGATAAACAGCGCTGGTATTCAAACTTCAGCCGCGTGCCCTGATAAATCTCGGTCAGTGACGTTTCTGCCGCGACCACCAGTTTCACATGACGTTCATAGAACTCATCGACCAGCGCCAGGAAACGACGTGCCTGATCTTCGGTTTTGTAGATCATCACCGGCACGTCATACAGCAGCACGCTGTGAAAACGGCGCGACAGCGCAATATAGTCATGCTGGCTGCGCCCTTCGCCACACAGGGTGGTGAAATTAATCGCCAGCACGCCCTCGCTGACCCCCAGCGTCGGCATCTTACGGTGATTAATCTCCAGTACGGGCGCCTCTTCAGGCTGGCTGCCCGACAGCGCTTTGAACATCCGCGCCATTTCAGCGTGCGTCTCTTTGTTAAGCGGAGAGTTCCACAGGTGCGCGGAGGTCAGCGTGCGTAACCGGTAGTCGATACCGGCATCCACATTCATCACATCACAGTGCCGTTTTATCTGCTCAATGGCAGGCAGGAAGCGCGCGCGCTGCAGACCATTGCGATAGAGATCATCAGGCGGAATGTTCGAGGTGGCCACCAGCGCAATGCCGCGTTCAAACAGCGCTTCCATCAGCGTGCCCAGCAGCATCGCATCGGTGATATCGGAGACAAAAAATTCATCAAAACAGAGGATGTCCGTTTCGGCTTTGAATTTGTCCGCAATAATCAGTAACGGATCGCTCTGCCCCTGAAGCTGCGTCAGCTCTTCATGCACCCGCAGCATAAAACGGTGGAAGTGCAGACGCAGTTTGCGATCGCCAGGAATAGACTGAAAAAAGAGATCCATGACCCAGGTCTTACCGCGACCGACGCCGCCCCACATATAGAGTCCACGTACCGGTTGTGGCGTCTCATTTTTCTCTTTACCCATCAATTTTGACAGGCGACCCAGCAGGCCGGATGTGGCAGGCGCGGCGGATTGTTGCCGGGCAACCAGCGCCTGCTGCAGCGCGTCTAAACGGGTAATCGCTTCACGTTGTACGTCATCGGGCCTGAATTCGCCCTGCGACAGCGCCTGCTCATAGCGTGCAAGCGGAGTTGAGGTTTGCATTGTTGTTTCAAAGTCCCTGAATGGTGTCTGATTCATACCACGGTTGCTGAAAAAAAGGCCGTTCTACACTAAGCCATGCTGCTCCAGAGTTCCACATCCATAAGATTAACGGGTATAGTGACTATTATTGAAATGGTGCAATGCCCTACGGAACAATGGAAATAACACGGGAGTCATTATGACCTGGGAATACGGGCTAATTGGTTTAGTGGTAGGTATTATTGTCGGCGCAGTCGCCATGCGTTTTGGCAACAAAAAGCTGCGTGAGCAGCGCAGCATGCAGTACGAGCTGGAAAAATCGAAAGCGGAGCTGGCTGATTATCGTGAAGAACTGACCAACCACTTCGCGCAGAGCGCGGAGCTGCTGGACAACATGGCGCGTGATTATCGTCAGCTCTATCAGCACATGGCAAAAGGCTCCAATGACCTGCTGCCGAATCTGCCTGGCCAGAAAAATCCGTTTGCCTATCAGCTGACTGAAGCCGAAGCGGACAACGATCAGGTGCCGGTGCAGATGCCGCGCGACTATTCTGAAGGCGCATCCGGTTTACTGCGTGGCGAGCGCCCTGCCCGCGACTAATCTTTTTGGGGCGCAGCCTGTCTGCGCCCGCTGTTTTTGCGAACCCTGACCGCAAACGACTGTCACACTTATTAATTCCTCCCACCTTTTGCAGCGAGAGCGTTGTAGCAATGAAAAAACAAGCACGCCTGTTTAGCGCATTAGCCCTGAGTATCGGGATGAGCCTTGCCGCCGCGCCAGACGCGATGGCAACGCTGCCAGCACAAATTGCGGGCCAGCCGCTGCCGAGTCTGGCACCGATGCTGGAGAAAGTGTTACCTGCCGTAGTCAGTGTACACGTGGAAGGCACCGATTCGGGTGCGCAGGCTCAGGATATTCCTGAACCGCTAAAGCGTTTTTTTGGTCAGATGCCTGGCGGAAATAGTCAGCCACAGCCGTTTGAAGGTTTAGGTTCTGGCGTGATCATTGATGCCGCTAAAGGCTATGTGCTGACTAACAATCACGTGGTCAACGGTGCGGATAAAATCAACGTACAGCTTGGCGACGGCAGCGAATATGAAGCCAAACTGATTGGACATGATGAGCAGACCGATATCGCGCTGATTCAGATTCAGGGCGCAAAAAACCTCACGCAGGTGAAAGTCGCGGACTCTGACCAGCTGAAAGTGGGTGATTTCGCGGTGGCTATCGGTAACCCGTTCGGACTGGGACAGACTGCCACCTCCGGTATTATCTCCGCACTGGGCCGTAGCGGCCTGAACCTGGAAGGGCTGGAAAACTTTATTCAGACCGATGCCGCGATCAACCGCGGCAACTCAGGCGGTGCGCTGGTCAACCTTAACGGTGAACTGATCGGTATCAACACCGCGATTCTCGCCTCCAGCGGCGGTAACATCGGTATCGGCTTTGCTATCCCGAGTGATATGGCGATGAACCTCGCCCAGCAGCTGATCAAATTTGGTGAAGTGAAGCGCGGCCAGCTCGGCATCAAAGGCACTGAAATGACAGCTGATATGGCTAAAGCGTTCAATGTCGATGCGCAGCGCGGCGCCTTTGTCTCTGAAGTCCTGCCCCAATCTGCTGCACAGAAAGCGGGCGTGAAGTCAGGCGATATCATTACGTCGATCAACGATAAGCCGATTACCAGCTTCGCTGAGTTGCGCGTTAAAGTGGGTACCACGCCGCCAGGTGAACAGGTTAAGCTTGGCCTGCTGCGTGAAGGTAAGCCATTAACGGTTACCGTTACGCTGGAGCAGAGCGCACAGAGCACTGCCAGTGCACAGCTGATGTCACCCGCGCTTCAGGGCGCAACCCTGAGTGATGGACAGACTAAAACCGGCGATAAAGGCGTGAAGGTCGATACCATCGAAAAAGGCACACCGGCTGAACAGGTTGGTCTGCAGAAAGATGATGTGATTATCGGCGTTAACCGCAACCGGGTTCAGACCATTGCTGAAATGCGTAAAATACTGGAAGGGAAACCGCCGGTACTGGCACTGAATGTGGTGCGCGGCGATGAAAGTATCTATCTGTTGTTGAGATAAACCTCGCATTACGGCGGACACAAGCGCGTGTGTGTCCGCCGCTCTCATGCTATTCTCCCCTGCGATCTCCCCTGGCGTAATTTAACACCATGTTTCTTAAACTTTTGCGTGCCGTGGTGCTGGGCCTGATTGTGGCGGGTATTTTGCTCGCAGCACTGCCTGCACTGCGTATGGGCAGCGACGCCCTCTATAACCACGAAAATATTACAGACGAAACGCCCTTTAGCTTCAATCAAGGGGTGCGCCGCGCCGTGCCTGCCGTTGTGAACGTTTACAATCGTAGCGCCCATGGCAACAACAATCGTGGCATCACGACCCTGGGTTCAGGGGTGATCATGAATGCAAAAGGCTACATCCTTACCAACAAGCATGTGATCAACAATGCCGATCAGATTATCGTGGCGCTGCAGGATGGCCGCTTCTTTGAAGCGACGCTGGTGGGTTCCGATGGCATGACCGATCTGGCGGTACTGAAGATTACGGCCTCCGGCCTGCCCGTTATCCCCATCAATCCCAATCGCCAGGCGCATATCGGGGATGTGGTGATGGCAATCGGCAACCCCTATAACCTCGGTCAGACGGTCACGCAGGGCATCATCAGCGCCACGGGCCGGGTTGGCCTGAGTTCGTCAGGCCGACAGAACTTCCTGCAGACCGATGCGTCAATCAATCAGGGTAACTCCGGCGGCGCGCTGATTAACTCGCTTGGCGAGCTGATGGGCATTAACACCCTGACCTTCGATAAAAGTAGTGATGGTGAAACCCCGGAAGGGATTGGTTTCGCCATTCCAACCGTTTTAGCCTCGAAGATCATGGATAAGTTGATTCGTGATGGTCGGGTGATCCGCGGCTATATCGGCATTACCGGGCGTGAGCTACCGCCGCTGCATGGTCAGGGCAGCAATCTGGATCGGGTTCAGGGCATTATTGTCAGCGTGGTCACGCCAGATGGGCCAGCGGATAAAGCCGGGATTCAGGCCAACGATGTGCTGCTCAGCGTTAATGGCAAACCTGCCATCTCCGCGCAGGAGACCATGGATCAGGTGGCAGAAATTCGCCCGGGTTCAGTGATTGATGTGCAGGTACTGCGAAACGATCAGAAACTGACGCTGCCGGTCACCATTCAGGAGTTTCCTGACAGCAGCAGTTAGCTGAAACCTGTGCCAGGTCAGGGCTGGCCCGGCTGATCGCAAAGAAGGCCGCCATCCATGGCGGTCGGCCTCGCCATCCTGGCTCGGACGCTTTGCTCTTCATCCGGGCCAGCCCTTCCCTCTAATCCGCCATCGTTTGTGATTAACCGATTAGCAGCGATCCACCGGGAACGCGATTACATCGCTCAATGACTCCGCTTTCAACGCCAGCATGATCAGGCGATCGATACCCAGAGCGACCCCGGAACAGGCTGGCATGCCATGCGCCAGCGCATCCAGCAGATAGGTATCAATAGGATGCACAGGCAGGCCGCGCGCCGCACGGCGACGGTTATCCTGCTCAAAACGCTGACGCTGCTCACGGCTGTCGGTCAGTTCACGGAAACCGTTCGCCAGCTCAATGCCTTTGTAATAGACCTCAAAGCGTTCAGCCACACGATGATCTTCGGTGCTGATTTCCGCCAGAGCTGCCTGGCTGGCCGGGAAATGATAAACGAAGCAGGGTTTATCCTGACCAATCTTCGGTTCCACACCCAGCATAAACAGCAGCATCAGTAAGGTATCGCGATCTTCTTCTGCACGTGCCAGCTCGCCTTCACCCAGCTTCTCTGCCGCTTCACGCAACTGCGCTTTATCCGCTGACAGCGGATCCAGCTCAAGATGGCGGATAAACGCCTGCTGATAGGAGAGCGACTCCGCGCTGTCACACTCCAGCACCTGCTGCATCAGATCGTCGACTTCGTTCATCAGACGGTACATGTCGTAATGTGGCCGGTACCACTCCAGCATGGTAAATTCCGGGTTGTGGTGACGTCCCGCCTCTTCATTGCGGAAACTACGCGCCATCTGATAGATCGGGCCACTGCCCGCCGCCAGCAGGCGTTTCATATGATATTCCGGGCTGGTCATCAGCCAGAGATCGCGCCCCTGTGCCGCGCCAGGCCCGACAAAACGCGTCTGGAATGGCACCAGATGGATATCGGTAATGGTTGCCTGGCTCATCGCCGGCGTATCCACTTCCAGCACGCCGCGATCGGCAAAGAAACGACGCACTTCTGCTAAAATAGCAGCGCGTTTTAACAAATTGGCGATGGATGCGCTTGGTTGCCAGCTTGCCGTTTCGCTCATGGTGATGACTCCTGATACAAATTAGGGGGGGAAGTCTACCTGCAATGCCTGCGGCAAACAATCTCATGCCCCGGCTGCCAAAAACAGCGTTTCGGCTTCTATACTTAAGCGGTTAAATCACAAAGGAATCCCACTATGTCTCCATGGAAAACAGTTGTTGCCAGCCTGAGTGCTTTTCTCTCTGTCGCCTGCAGCACCACGCCGCCAAAGAACGTCACGGTCGTAGATAACTTTGACAGCCAGCGCTACCTCGGTCAGTGGTATGAGATTGCCCGCCTCAATCACCCTTTTGAGCGCGGCCTTGAACAGGTAACGGCAAACTACAGCCCGCGTGAAGATGGCGGCCTGAAAGTAATCAACCGTGGCTATAACGTCAAAAAGCAGCGCTGGCAGGAGAGCGTCGGTAAAGCCTACTTCACCGGTGAACCAACACGTGCTTCTCTGAAAGTCTCTTTCTTCGGCCCCTTCTATGGCGGCTATAACGTGATTGCTCTCGATCCGGACTACCGCTATGCGCTGGTATGTGGACCGAATCGCCACTATCTCTGGATACTGTCACGCACACCACAACTGGAGCCGGGCGTAAAAGAGAAACTGGTTGATCAGGCGCGTCGGGAGGGTTTCCCGGTTGAAGAGTTAATCTGGGTAAAACAGAAATAGTGCAGAATCTGACAAGCCGGTACGAAAAGCATTTCGTACCGGTTGGAATAACAGGTTACTTCGTGCTGTTCTGAATCGCCTGGCCACCCGCTTCAACATCTTCACCTACGCCACGTGTTGTATTACAAGCTGTGAGCAGGGAAGAGAGCACCAGTACAGAGAATATTGCAGCAATACTTTTCTTTAACATAACAATGTCCTTTTTGATGGATGTAAAGTACAGCGCTTTAAGCATAGCCGGATTTCCGGCAGTTGCTGCTGGCGAGACTTTAAAAAGGACAATCAGTTAAGGTCATTTTGCTGCCCGCGAAATGGCACCACCTAAGTGAGAGACATCTTCGCCAAAACCGTGAAATGTGTTGCAGGCGCTTAACGCAGAGGAGACCAGCAACGCGAATGCGATTAATTTTGCCAGCTTGATCATTTTTTTCTCTCAGACAAGAAAAAGGCGCACCAGAAGATGCGCCTGCGAATCTTATTTCACGCGTGACACGTATTCGCCAGAGCGGGTGTCAACTTTCACCACTTCGCCCTCTTGCACGAACAGTGGCACTTTCACCACGGCACCGGTAGAGAGTTTAGCTGGCTTGCCGCCAGTGCCTGCAGTATCACCCTTCAGGCCTGGATCGGTTTCGATAACTTCAGCTTCGATAAAGTTCGGCGGCTGAACGGCGATCGGACGACCGTTCCACAGCGTAACGATACATTCAGCGTTATCCTGCAGCCATTTCGCCGCATCGTTTACCGTCTTCTCTTCAACCTGGAACTGCTCAAAGCTTTCCGGATGCATGAAGTGGTAGAACTCACCGTCGTTGTACAGGTAGTTCAGGTTAGTATCTACTACGTCTGCGCCTTCGGCGGAGTCGGTAGATTTAAAAGTTTTCTCAACGCGAGAACCCGTCAGCAGGCGACGCATTTTAACGCGCGCGAATGCCTGACCTTTACCCGGTTTAACGAACTCACTGGATTCGATGGCATACGGCTCGCCTTCGAACATGATTTTAAGACCGGGACGGAAATCGTTGCTAGAATAAGTCGCCATGAAGGCCCTCTACGAAAATTGACACTGGTACTAAGCCAAAAAAATGGCACACATTGTAACCCTAAAAACACCTTCCAGAGAAGATTGGTTGCAGCAACTTGCGGATGTTGTCACCGAACCTGATGAATTACTGCGGATTTTAGCCCTTGATCAGCACACTGAGCTGGCTGAAGGTGCGGATGCGCGGCGTCTTTTCGCCTTACGTGTACCGCATGCGTTCATCCGCCGGATGAAAAAAGGCGATGCGCACGACCCGCTGCTGCTTCAGGTACTGACCCGCCGCCAGGAATTCACTGATGCGCCAGGTTATAGCACCGATCCGCTCGATGAACAAAGCAACGTTGTACCTGGATTGCTGCATAAATACCGAAACCGGGCTTTATTGTTGGTAAAAGGCGGCTGCGCCGTCAACTGTCGCTACTGCTTCCGTCGTCATTTTCCCTATCAGGATAATCCCGGCAACAAGCGTAGCTGGCAGGCTGCACTGGACTACATCGCCGATCATCCCGAGCTGGATGAGATCATTTTCTCCGGCGGCGATCCGCTGATGGCGAAAGATCATGAGCTCGACTGGCTTATCGCTGCGCTGGAACAGATCCCGCATCTGAAACGTCTGCGCATTCACAGCCGTTTACCGGTGGTGATACCGGCGCGCATTACCGATCAGCTCTGTCAGATGTTAAGCGAGACGCGTCTGCAGGTGGTGATGGTGACGCACATCAACCATGCGCAGGAGATTGACGATGAGCTGCGTGAGGCGATGAGCAGCCTGAAGCGTGCCGGTGTCACCCTGCTGAATCAGAGCGTACTGTTGCGTGGCATCAACGATAATGCGCAGACGCTGGCCACCCTGAGCAATGCGCTGTTTGATGCCGGCATTCTGCCCTACTATCTGCATGTGCTGGATAAGGTACAAGGCGCGGCGCATTTCTTTGTGTCAGATGACGAGGCCCGCCAGCTGGTGCGTGCATTACTTTCACAGGTCTCCGGCTATCTGGTGCCAAAGCTGGCGCGTGAAATTGGTGGAGAGCCAAGTAAAACACCGTTAGATTTACAGTTACGTCAGGAATAAAAACGGCCAGCAAAAGGCTGGCCGGTTCAATATGGCGACTGCCTGATTCACTTTATGGGCACTTGTAGACCTGGCCGGTCATTTTGCTGTCGAGTGGCGCGAACGCGGACAACAGGTTCTGCGTCGGACTGGTTGCACCATAAATCACGTTACCGCCCATCTCTGCTGCACGATTGCGCAGGTCGTTAGCTGCGCCACGCAGTGCACTGGTTTCGCCGCCTGCACCGCTCAGCCAGTTGCTCTGTGAGCCGGTGATATTGCCCAGAAGCTGACAGGTATTGCCAGGCTGCTGATCGGTAAACGTTACGCGCTGTCCTGCTGAAGAGAGTTGCGTAGAGCTGCTGCAGCCCGCCAGCAATAACGCGCCAGCCGTCAGTCCGAGCAAGAGGTTAATCCGCATTGTAATCCCCATTTATTATCATCAGAGTCGGGTGGCAGCGTAGCAGAAAAAGGATTTTTCTTTCTGCACATTCATTGCCCTTATCCCGTTATATCGTCTCAATATTTCACGCCGCTTGCAGGCTGGCAAGCGTGCCGATGCTGGTGAATAAACTGAAGCCAGTCGATCAGTCGGCGCAGCCGCAGACAGCGTGACATATCAAGAGGAAAGACGAACGATTGCGCCTTACTTATACTATTTTCCCACCCAAAAGAAAAACCCCCGACCGTTTCCGATAGGGGGTGATGTCAGAGCGTGATGCCCTTAACCGGTGTAGCCATTACATCGTGCATTTTCGATGCAATCGGCTTTGTTAACGTAGCCCTGACTGGCGGCGCCGGTAATATTGCCATTGGGCGCCGTTCTTCTCCAGCGCCACTTGTGTGCTTCGTCCTTATAAAATTCCCATTTATCGTGCATTTTTATTTTCCTTAATCTGCTGTTTATCCCTTTCAGAGCGCGCTATTTCGCGCCGGGATCCACGTTAGAGCATCCCGCCCTGACTAAACCATGATGCAGAACATAAAAAAAGTTAATGGGTTTTTCCTGCTGCTGCTGCCAGCATTCAGACGCTGAAAAAGAAAAACCCCCGACCGTTTCCGATCGGGGGTTCTTTGATGACTTAAGCAGTCAACGGCAATTACATCATGCCGCCCATACCGCCCATGCCACCCATACCGCCAGCGCCGCCGCCTAAATCAGGTGAGTCGCCTTTTGGCAGATCAGTGACCATACATTCGGTCGTGATCATCAGACCCGCAACAGAGGCCGCGTACTGCAGAGCAGAACGGGTCACTTTGGTTGGGTCCAGGATACCGAAGTCGATCATGTTGCCGTACTCTTCAGTCTGCGCGTTGTAACCGTAGTTACCGTCGCCCGCTTTCACGTTGTTAGCGACAACAGATGGCTCTTCACCGGCGTTAGAAACGATCTGACGCAGTGGCGATTCCATCGCGCGCAGCGCAACTTTGATACCGACGTTCTGATCTTCGTTCTGACCACGCAGATCAACCAGCTGTGCTGCCACGCGAACCAGCGCCACACCACCACCAGCAACCACACCTTCTTCTACAGCAGCACGGGTTGCGTGCAGCGCATCTTCAACGCGGGCTTTCTTCTCTTTCATTTCAACTTCAGTTGCTGCGCCTACTTTCAGAACGGCTACGCCGCCTGCCAGTTTCGCTACGCGCTCCTGCAGTTTTTCTTTGTCGTAGTCAGAGGTTGCTTCTTCGATCTGCTGACGAATCTGCGTTACACGGCCCTGAATTGTCGCCTCTTCACCCACACCGTCGATGATGGTGGTGGTGTCTTTGTTGATCACAACGCGTTTTGCCTGGCCCAGATCTTCCAGAGCCGCTTTCTCCAGCTCCATACCGATCTCTTCAGAGATTACGGTACCACCGGTCAGGATAGCGATATCCTGCAGCATGGCTTTACGACGGTCACCGAAGCCTGGTGCTTTAACCGCAGCCACTTTCACGATGCCGCGCATGGTGTTAACCACCAGTGTTGCCAGCGCTTCGCCTTCAACATCTTCCGCGATGATCAGCAGTGGTTTGCCCGCTTTCGCAACGGCTTCCAGCACTGGCAGCATTTCACGGATGTTAGAGATTTTTTTGTCAGCCAGCAGGATGAACGGAGATTCCAGTTCAATCGCACCGGTTTCTGGCTTGTTGATGAAGTAAGGTGACAGGTAGCCGCGATCAAACTGCATACCTTCAACCACATCCAGCTCGTCCTGCAGGCCGGTGCCTTCTTCAACGGTGATCACGCCTTCTTTACCTACTTTCTCCATTGCCTGAGCAATCAGCTGGCCCACGGTTTCATCGGAGTTAGCAGAGATAGTACCTACCTGCGCAATCGCTTTAGAGTCTGAGCAAGGAACAGACAGTGCTTTCAGTTTCTCAACCGCAGCGATAACAGCCTGGTCAATACCGCGCTTCAGGTCCATCGGGTTCATACCCGCTGCGACCGCTTTCAGGCCTTCGGTGATGATAGACTGTGCCAGTACGGTTGCAGTGGTGGTACCGTCGCCCGCAGCGTCATTCGCTTTAGAGGCAACTTCTTTTACCATCTGCGCGCCCATGTTCTCGAACTTATCTTCCAGCTCGATTTCACGTGCGACAGAAACACCATCTTTAGTGATGGTCGGTGCACCAAAAGATTTATCCAGGACTACGTTACGGCCTTTCGGGCCCAGGGTAACTTTTACTGCATCTGCCAGTACGTTTACGCCACGCAGCATTTTTACGCGTGCGTCATTACCGAATTTTACGTCTTTAGCTGCCATCTTTAAATATCCCTTAAATTCGTTTCGTTCAGTGAATTACGCGTAAAAATTACGCTTCAACAACGGCCAGAATGTCGCTCTCAGAGATGATAAGCACCTCTTCGTTGTCGATTTTCTCGGTTTTCGCGCCGTAACCTTCGCTGAAGATCACGATGTCGCCAACCTTCACGTCCAGCGGCTTAATGTCGCCACTCTCAAGGATGCGGCCATTGCCGACAGCCAGTACTTCACCACGGGTGGATTTACCGGCTGCGGAACCGGTCAGCACGATGCCGCCAGCTGATTTAGCTTCAACTTCTTTACGCTTGACGATAACGCGATCGTGCAATGGACGAATTTTCATTTGATAGCTCTCCTTTGAGAAGTCCAATCATTCAGTTTTGGGGTTGAACACCGGGCTGCATGGCTTCCGGCCTCGTGACCAGAGAGATAGGGCCGCTGCCAGCCACTTTCAAGGGGGCGGACAACAAATTTTTTATCCACGAGTGATAAGTGATGGCTTTTTGAACAGATAATGGGGCAAATAAAAAACGCAACCCTAAGGTTGCGCTTTCAGAGGTGACAGCTGCGGTTAACGATCCTTGTGATCGTCATGATGCTCAAGGCGATCGCTGTCTTTACGCTCGAACTCGCCATCCATGGTGTAGCCGCTGTCTGGTCCGGCTCCCGGTCCCCGCCAGACGCGCAGATGAGGCATCAGCTTCAGCGTCAGATGCTTCTGAACCGGTGGCAGCAGCAGTAGCAGGCCCAGCAGATCGGTAAAGAAACCAGGCAGCAGCAGCAGGAAACCGGCGATGATCAGCGACACGCTTTTGATCATCTCATTGGCCGGGCTTTCATTACGTGCCAGCTTCTCCTGCATCAGCATAAAGTTCTTCATGCCCTGATTTTTGACCAGCGAGACGCCGATGCACGAGGTGAAGACCACCAGCAGCATGGTAAGCAGCACGCCCATGACGTGTGCAACCTGAATGAAGAGGGAAATCTCAATCCAGGCCAGAACGAAAAAGACTAATAACGGTATCCAGCGCACCGTACTCTCCTGTATGTAGGGGCTGAACGGCAGCGTGCCGGTCAGCAGAAAGCGTTCATCCAGAGGATGATAAGAAAAGAGATGGGCACCCGCGCCACCATTTTCAACCGATCCTGTCAAATTTATCCTGCGGGGTTAATTTTGTAACCAACTTCACATATCGTTAACCAGGCTGCAGCATTAAGTGATCTGCATGCGTGCTTTTCATATGCATCAGAATATGATCGCACACGCCCCTATGAAGACGGATAATATGTCGGCACGGGTACACCACGACAAAATAAACACATCCTTTGTGATAGTTAGCGGCAACAACAAGAAGGTTATCATGGCGAACAACATTCGTATCGAAGAAGACCTGTTAGGTATGCGCGAAGTTCCGGCGGATGCCTATTATGGCGTTCATACTCTGCGTGCGATTGAGAATTTTTATATCAGCAACAGCAAAATCAGCGACATACCTGAATTTGTCCGCGGCATGGTGATGGTAAAAAAAGCGGCGGCGATGGCCAACAAAGAGCTGCAGACCATCCCGCGCAACATTGCCGATACCATCATTAAGGCCTGCGACGAAGTGCTCAACAACGGCCGCTGTATGGACCAGTTCCCCGTGGATGTTTATCAGGGCGGTGCCGGGACCTCGGTCAACATGAACACAAATGAAGTGCTGGCGAACATCGGCCTTGAACTGATGGGCCACCAGAAAGGGGAGTATCAGTACCTCAACCCCAACGATCATGTGAACAAATGCCAGTCTACCAATGATGCCTACCCAACCGGTTTCCGCATCGCGGTCTACAGCTCGCTACTGAAACTGCTTGATGGCATCAGCCAGCTGGCCGAAGGCTTTCAGCACAAAGCCGATGAATTCCAGACCATCCTGAAAATGGGCCGTACTCAGTTGCAGGATGCCGTACCGATGACCCTCGGGCAGGAATTTCACGCCTTCAGCGTACTGCTGAATGAAGAGACCAAAAGTATTCTGCGCACCGCGGAACTGCTGCTGGAGGTGAACCTGGGCGCAACCGCCATCGGCACCCGCCTCAATACGCCAGAAGGGTATCAGCACCTGGCAGTACAGCGTCTGGCGGAAGTCAGCAACCTGCCGGTGGTGCCGGCGGAAGATCTGATTGAAGCGACCTCTGACTGCGGTGCCTATGTGATGGTGCATTCATCGCTGAAACGTCTGGCGGTGAAGCTCTCTAAAATCTGTAACGACCTGCGCCTGCTCTCCTCTGGCCCACGTGCTGGCCTGAATGAAATCAACCTGCCAGAGCTGCAGGCGGGTTCCTCTATCATGCCCGCCAAGGTCAACCCGGTCGTACCGGAGGTAGTAAATCAGGTCTGCTTCAAAGTGATTGGCAACGACATCACCGTAACGATGGCCTCTGAAGCGGGCCAGCTGCAGCTCAACGTGATGGAGCCGGTGATTGGCCAGGCGCTGTTTGAGTCGATCAGCATTCTGACTAATGCCTGCTACAACCTGCTGGAGAAGTGTATCAACGGCATTACCGCCAACCGCGCAGTGTGCGAAGCCTACGTCTTCAATTCGATTGGTATCGTGACTTACCTCAACCCTTACATCGGCCACCACAACGGCGACATCGTCGGCAAAATCTGTGCGGAAACCGGTAAAAGCGTGCGTGAAGTCGTGCTGGAGCGCGGCCTGCTGACGGAAAGTGAGCTGGACGATATTTTCTCGGTGCAGAACCTGATGTACCCGGTTTATAAAGCCAAACGTTATACTGATGAAAACGAACAGTAAGGTTTAACCGACACTGGTTAACCAAAGGCACACCACGATCAACATGGTGTGCCTTTTTTTTTGTTAAACAGCACTCCCGGCTGTTACCGGTTTATCTTTCAGGAGTCATTCATGTTTGTGGTTGAGCTGCTTATTGTCTTAATGGCGATCTGGTTGGGCGCACGTCTTGGCGGCATTGGTATCGGGTTCGCAGGCGGAATGGGCGTGCTGATCCTGACGCTGGGATTTGGCATGGCACCCGGAGCTATTCCGTTCGATGTGATTGAAATCATCATGGCGGTGATCGCCGCGATAGCCGCCATGCAGGTAGCGGGCGGCATGGATTATCTGGTGAGCCTGGCGGAACGCCTGCTGCGCCGCCATCCACGCCACGTTACGCTGCTGGCCCCGCTGGTGACCTACCTGATGACGCTGCTGGCCGGTACCGGACATACCGCGTTCTCAACATTACCGGTGATTGCCGAAGTGGCGAAAGAGCAAGGTGTTCGCCCTTCCCGGCCGCTGTCGATTGCGGTAGTGGCCTCGCAGATAGCGATTACCGCGTCACCCATTTCAGCCGCAGTGGTCTTCTTCGCCACCCTGCTTGAGCCGCGCGGCGTCAGCTATATCACGCTGCTGGCGATTGCCATCCCCTCAACCATGGTGGGCCTCTTCCTGGCGGCCCTGGTGACTAACTTCTTAGGCCGTGAGCTAAAGGATGATGAGGTTTATCAGGCGCGTCTCGCCAAAGGCGAAGTCACGCTGCGCGGTGCCAGCCTCTACCAGGAAAAACCGGGCGCGAAAAAATCGGTGCTGCTGTTTCTGACTGGCATTGTGGCCGTGGTGCTTTATGCCACCGCGACCAGCGCCAGCGTCGGGCTGATCGTCAATCCGCCGCTGCCACGCAATGAAGCGATTGTGGTGTTTATGCTGACCATCGCCACGCTGATCAGCCTGACCTGCAAAATCGACACCAGCGAAATCCTCAGCGCCAGCACCTTTAAGTCCGGCATGAGTGCCTGTATCTGCGTGATGGGGGTCGCCTGGCTGGGCGATACCTTTGTGAAGGCGCATCTGGCGGAGATTCAGATGCTGGCGGGCGACACGCTGAAAACCTATCCGTGGATGCTGGCGCTGGTGCTGTTCTTCGCCTCGATGCTGCTCTACTCGCAGGCCGCGACCACCAAAGCGCTGATGCCCGCCGCACTGCTGCTGGGCGTTACGCCGCTTACTGCCATCGCTTCCTTCGCGGCGGTTTCGGCGCTGTTTGTGCTGCCGACCTATCCGACCCTGCTGGCCGCCGTAGAGATGGATGACACCGGCTCGACCCGGATTGGCAAGTTTGTGTTTAACCATGCCTTTATCATTCCCGGCGTGATCGCCATTGCGCTGTCGGTACTCTTTGGCTTCATCTTTGGCGGATTGCTGCTATAGCGCAGTCCTCGTGTTACAGATGGAGCGTGCTATCATCGGCGCTCTTTAAAACAGGAGTTACAGGATGAATGCTGTCGTTATCCTCTGCACTGCGCCCGATCAGGCCACGGCGGAGCACCTTGCTGGCTTAGCGCTGGAAGCCAGGCTGGCGGCCTGTGTCACACTGCTGCCGGGGGCCACCTCCTGGTATCTCTGGCAGGGAAAAATAGAGCAGAGCAGCGAAGTCCAGATGCTGCTGAAATGCGACCACGATCATCAGCAGGCGCTGTGTGATCTGCTCAAAGAAGCTCACCCTTACGATGTGCCCGAACTGCTGGCGCTGCCGGTTCAATATGGAGACAGTGAATACTTGTCATGGCTGCACGCATCTCTCGCTTAATTACGCTTCTGCTGACGCTGTTTATCTGCCTGCAGGCGCACGCTTCACTCTTTTCAAATCCGGCGACCAGTCGTTTTGTGCCGGTCGATCAGGCATTTACTTTTGACTTCGACCAGCAGGGCGCGCAGCTCAACCTGCACTGGAAAGTGAAATCGGGTTATTACCTCTATCGCCAGCAGATCCACGTCTCACCGCAGAATGCGACCATAGCGCCGTTAACGCTGCCAGCCGGTCAGCCGCATGAAGATGAATTCTTTGGCAAAAGTGAAATCTACCCGCAGGATCTGACGCTGCCGGTGATGCTGCAACAGGCGGCCAGCGGTGCCACACTCAGTGTCACCTATCAGGGCTGTGCCGCCGCCGGGTTCTGTTATCCGCCAGAGACGCGCAGCGTTCCGGTAAGTGCGGTGACCGCCAGCAGCGCACCGCCGACGGTCAGCGCGCAGCCCGCGCCCGCCAGCCCGCTGCCCTTTTCCCCGCTATGGGCGTTACTGATTGGTATCGGTGTGGCGTTTACGCCCTGCGTACTGCCGATGTATCCGCTGATCTCCGGCATTATCCTTGGCGGACAGCGCCACTATTCGCTGGGCCGACTGTTCGCGCTGGCGATGGTCTATGTGCAGGGGATGGCGCTGACCTACACGCTGCTGGGACTGGTCGTCGCGGCAGCGGGCCTGCGCTTCCAGGCCGCGTTGCAGCATCCTTATGTGCTGTTCACGCTCTCACTGCTGTTTATCGTGCTGGCGCTGTCGATGTTTGGCCTGTTTACGCTGCAACTGCCCGCCAGCCTGCAAACCCGCCTGACCCTGTGGAGTAATCGTCAGCAGGGTGGCTCCCTGCCCGGCGTCTTCCTGATGGGGGCGCTGGCGGGTTTGATCTGTTCGCCCTGCACCACGGCCCCGCTCAGCGCCATTCTGCTTTACATCGCGCAGAGCGGAAATCTGTGGGCCGGCGCCGGGACGCTGTGGCTCTATGCGGTGGGAATGGGATTACCGCTGATCGCCGTGACCCTGTTTGGCAACCGGCTGCTGCCGAAAAGCGGCCCGTGGATGCAAACCGTTAAAGAGGGCTTTGGTTTTGTCATCCTGGCGCTGCCGGTCTTCCTGCTGGAGCGGGTGCTGGGCGATGCGTGGGGATTGCGACTCTGGAGCCTGCTCGGCGTCGCGTTCTTTGGCTGGGCGTTCAGCGTCAGCCTGCGCGCCAGCAGCGGTAAGTGGCGCGTGGTGCAGATTATCATGCTGGCCGCAGCATTGATCAGCGCACGCCCGTTGCAGGACTGGGCCTTTGGTGGCCCGGCAGCGGTGCATGCTGTGGCACCGCTGCCATTCCATACCATCCAGACGCCGCAGCAGCTCGATAGCGCGCTGCAGCAGGCCCGCGGCCGCATCACCATGGTCGATCTCTACGCTGACTGGTGCGTCGCCTGTAAAGAGTTTGAAAAATATACCTTTAGTGATAGCGCCGTGCGCGATAGCCTGAGTCAGGTACAGTTGCTCCAGGCCAACGTCACCGCCAACAACGCCAGTGATAACGCGCTGTTGCAGCACCTTCAGGTGCTTGGCTTACCGACGATTTTGTTCTTTGATGCGCAGGGCCGCGAAATCGCCGGATCGCGCATCACTGGGTTTCTCAATGCCGCCGATTTCCGGGCGCATTTGCAGAAACTTACCCCGTAAACAACACTGGAGTCAGGTCATTGCCCGGTGCATTACCGGGCCTGCATACCAGAGGAGAGTCACTTGCAGCGTGAACAGATACTCGAGCATGCATTGAATGTGCTTGAACAGAACGGCCTCGCCGCCACCCTCTCATTGGAAACCCTCGCGGGTTCCGAATTATCCCGTGATCAGCTTCAGCAGTTCTGGCCCGATCGTGACGCCCTGCTCTACGATGCGCTGCGCTATCACGGGCAGCAGATTGATACCTGGCGACGCCAGATCCTGCTGGATGAATCGCTGTCGCCCGACCAGAAGCTGATGGCACGCTATGAGGTCCTGAGTGAGCAGGTCAGCAAAGGACGCTTTCCGGGCTGCCTGTTTATCGCCGCCTGTAGCTTCTACCCGCAGCCCGATCAGCCCATCCATCAACTGGCCGAACAGCAGAAACGCGGCTCATGGCAGTTCACCCACGACATTCTGGTGGAGCAGGCGCTGGATAACCCCAGTATGGTGGCCGATCAGATGGAGCTGATTCTTGAAGGCTGCCTCAGCAAGCTGCTGGTGAAGCGCAATGTGCAGGATGTCGCCACCGCACAGCGGCTGGCGGAGGATGTATACAGCATCGCGCTGTGCCGTAAAAATGGCGCGCTTGCCTGAGGTTTTACCCGCTTTGACTGAAAATCAGGCAATCAGTCACGTTTTCCGGGGTTTTTTAGTGAAAGCCGTTGACGACCCGCGGCCTTTACGGTTTAATGCGCCCCGTTGCCCGAATAGCTCAGTCGGTAGAGCAGGGGATTGAAAATCCCCGTGTCCCTGGTTCGATTCCGGGTTCGGGCACCATATTTAAAGAACCCGCCTCTGGCGGGTTTTTGCTTTTGTGGAGCGAACCCGTTATCGAAGGTTCGATTCACTCGCCACATCCTGTGGCTCGCCCTCTGGGTCGCGCACCAGCGCGCGATGCAAAAATGCTCCCGGCATTTTTGTCCGGGTTCGGGCACCATATTTAAAGAACCCGCCTCTGGCGGGTTTTTGCTTTTGTGGAGCGAACCCGTGATCGAAGGTTCGATTCACTCGCCACATCCTGTGACTCGCCCTCTGGGTCGCGCACCAGCGCGCGATGCAAAATACGCCTGGCATTTCCGGACTCCGTTACCAAAGTTCAAAATGAACGAGTCCTCACTGAGGTCTGTTTTTTGCATCATGTTTATGTCACCTCTACCCTGCCTCACCCCTCTTCCGAACAGGTACGCCATTCTGCCGTTGTCCGACAGACCTGCGTGGCAGGCATGACAGCGACAACCTCTGAACTGCCCCTCAATTCTTCCCCTCTGCTCGCTTCTCTGAACTTATCAGCTCTCTCAGCGGCTACCTCTGCCTGAATCCGGCGATAATGCTATCTGTCATAGACCGTGAGCCTGCTGATTTCGCTTTGTCCGGGCCAGCCCCATTTTATCCGATAGTCCAGAATGGTTTTTTTTTAAAATCATCGCAAACGATCTTTCCTGATCTTTATCAAGGCATACTCTATGGACAGGAGAGATAACCTGCATCTCTTTCATTGCGCCAGACGCACACATAAAAACACTTCCCAAATAGGAATAAAATTATTCCCCACCCTGAGAAATATTATTGCATTTATCAGCTGTGCTATTTTAATTAAAAATTAAATAACTCATTAACATGAGTATCCAATATGCAATGCTTATTCTTCAATAATCCACCTGTATAATACAAAATCACAGGTTCTTTTTTCTTAAATAAATTACAATGCCCCTTCTTATTATTAAGAGGAGGAAATCACCCCGCATACAGCGCAGCACTATAAAAATAATTAAGAAAAAAATAAATTATATATGAAACCTCAATCCGATATTTTCGTACATTTACAATAAAAATATTTTTTATATTTATTGTCAGTAGTTACTTACAAAACACAACAAAGCAAACTCAATAATAAAGGTGATCACATGAAATTGGAATTTAATAAAAAAGCCCTTCTGGTATTCGGTGTTTCAGCGCTGTTTCCTATGGGCTCAGCTATGGCGGCAACAACCAGTGGGGGTTCTGTCAATTTTAACGGAAGCGTCGTGACATCAGCCTGCGCCATCAGTGCTAACAGCGCAAACATTGATGTGGATATGGGTGAAGTGCGTACGGCTACGCTGGCCGCTGCAGGCAGTGAAGCAAGCGTGGCTAAAACGTTTTCTATCGCCCTTGAGGATTGCGCAATTGCGGATACCTCAGCGTCGACAGAAGAGACCCCTATTGCGGCCACCACTGTCGCAGTGACCTTCTCCGGTACGCCAGACAGTAATGATGCCAACAGCCTGGCAGCAGGTGTAAACGGCGGCGCCGCATCAGCGCAGAATGTGGCCATTCGTCTTTATGACGAACAGGGCAACATCGTGAAACTGGGCGAAGCAGCCACAGCGATTCCACTGCGTAAAGGCGCTAACACGCTGAACTTCAGCGCAAAATACTACTCACCGACTGGCGGTGCGACTGCGGGCGATGCCAGTGCAGTTGCTACCTACACCGTAACTTACTCGTAATCACCATGCCCGGTTTAACGACCGGGCATGAACAGACGTTCAGGAGAAAATAATGCGTTCTTTAAGCTGGGTTTGTCTGGCTGCCACATTGTTTACATCGGCGGTACACGCGGGTGGAGTGGGGTTAGGGGCGACACGTATGATCTACTCCGCTGATGCAAAACAATCAACATTGCGGGTCAGAAATACGCACGCACAGGCCTCGTTTTTAATCCAATCCTGGATGGAAACTGCCAGCGGGGAGCGCACACAGGATTTCGTTATTACGCCGCCGCTTTATGTTTTAAAACCAGCAACCGAAAGTGTGGTAAAGATTATCTTTAATGGCCGATCTCTGCCGCAGGATCGTGAATCCCTCTACTGGATAACGGTTAAGGCTATTCCACAGCAAACAAAAAATAGTGCAGGTAACTCTCTGCAGTTCGCCTCTGCGAATCGTATTAAGGTATTTTACCGTCCCGCTTCACTTCCGAATAACGCCAACGAAGCATGGCAAAAAATTACCGGTGAATACAGTGCGGGCAAAGTCGTGTTGCGTAACCCAACGCCCTGGTTCATCACCACGATCAATCTCAAAGTTGATGGTAAGGCGGTTAAGCCTGTGATGTTACCACCTGAATCAAATACCACGCTGGAGGAGAAATTCAGCCGGGCGACATCGCTGACTTTTCAGACCATCAATGACTACGGTGCATGGACACCTGTAACCCGCGTCCCGTTGAACCGTAAATAGACCCGTTGAGGCATGATCGCGTGAAAATGAAAATCGTTTGTGCGGTGGTGGCTTTCCATGCCATACGGTATACCGCAGCCGCGGAGAGCGATTTACACTTTAACCCCGCCTTCCTTAATGGCGAGAGCGCGTCAGTGGCTGATTTATCCTGGGTTAATACAGGCAGCGCCTTACCGCCAGGCGAATATAATATCAACGTCTATATCAACAAGAATTATACCTTCACGGGCAACGTCATCTTTGCGGTGGATAAATCCAGCGGGCAGGAGGTCACTGCAGCGTGTCTCACTGCCAGTCAGCTGGATGCGCTCAGCGTGGACATGGCACAGGCAGAGGGTGTCAGCCTGCCGCTGGTAAAACAGTGCTATTTCCTCAACACGCTGTTTCCCGGCAGCAGCGCGGACTATGAGCCGCAAACCCTCACGCTCAACATCACTGTACCGCAGAGCAGAATGCGCAATCTGCCACGTGGCTACGTCAGCCCGGAAAACAGGGAACATGGCATTCACGCCGGGTGGCTGAACTATGTCATTAACGGCTCAAATAACACCTACAAAGGGGATACCAAAACCCGCGATCAGCAGCTGTTTGCCAGCCTGAACAGCGGCATAAACATTGGCGCATGGCGGCTGCGCGACTATACCACCTGGACCAAAGACACGAATGAGCTGAACCATGTACAGACCTGGCTGCAGCGCGATGTTCCGGCGCTGGGCGCACAACTTTATGCCGGAGAAACTTACACTTCATCTCAGGTGTTTGACTCCGTCGGCGTACGCGGGCTGGCGCTTAAAACAGATGACAACATGCTGCCTGCAAGCCTGAGCGGCTACGCACCCGAAGTCCGGGGGATTGCGCGCGGCAATGCTACCGTCACCGTTCGACAGAACGGCAATGTTATTTATCAAACCAGCGTATCACCCGGGCCATTTGTGCTCAGCGATCTCTATCCCACCTCTTCGGGGGGTGATCTCTCTGTCACTATCAGGGAGAGCGATGGCTATGAAACTCAGTTCAATGTGCCTTTCGCCAGCGTGCCCAATCTGGTCCGCAGCGGCCAGGCTAAATACGCCCTCAGTGCGGGAAAATTCCGGCCGGTTAATAATCAGGATGCGCCGACATTTGCCCAGGGTGAACTCTTTTATGGCTGGCGATATGGGCTGACCTTTTATGGTGGTGCTCAGCTTTCCGAGCGTTATCGCGGGGTTGCCGCGGGCGTCGGTCAGAACCTGGGCCGTTTTGGGGCCTATTCGCTGGATGTTACCCATGCCCGGAGCCAGCTTGCTGATGATAAGCGCTATACGGGCGACTCCCTACGCCTGCGCTACAGCAAACTGCTCAACGACATCGGGACACGCGTAAATTTCTATTCGCTGCGTTACTCCACACAAGGGTTCTATAACCTCAGCGATACGGCTTATAAAAGAATGAGCGGCGGCAGACCAGAACAGGTCGTGGAAGCGGATGGCGCTGTCACCACCCGCTATGAAAATCTCTACGACCTTCGGATGTCACGCAAGGCCAGAAACCAGCTACAGCTCTCGCAGCCGATGGGCGAATATGGCTCTCTGTCGCTCTCCTGGGATCAGCAAACCTACTGGCATACCTCGAAAACGACACAGGGGATCCAGTTTGCGTGGAATACGACATTCCGATCTGCCTCGCTGGGCGCCAGCTTCCAGCGCAGTACCAGTCTGTATGATGACACTAAAGATAACATTCTGGCCTTGTCGCTCTCGATACCCTTTGGGGATCCCAAAAATTCGACACGCGCACGTTTTTCCACCACTCAGGGGAAATCAGCAGGAACGACCTATAGCGGTGGCGTCAGTGGCTATGTGCCTGGAAAAGATGAGCTTTATTACAGCGTAAATCAGCGCTACAACGCACAGACACAGTATGGCGGCGATGCTGCACTGCAATATAAAGACCATCGGGGCCAGTACAACCTGGGTTATAGCTACGGGCGTGATGCCCGGAATCTCAGCTATGGCATCAGCGGTGGTGCCGTTTTACACGAAGATGGTCTGACGCTGAGCCAGCCGCTGGGCAATACCAATATTCTGATCAAAGCGCCTGGAGCCAGCAAGGTTGCCGTTCTTAACCACCGCAGTATTAAAACCGACAGCCGGGGTTATGCCGTCATCCCCTACGCTACGCCTTACCGCGTGAATCGGGTCGGCCTCGACGCCACCACTGCAGGCAGTGATGTGGAACTCGACAACGCCATCATCACTAAAACACCAACCGACGGCGCGCTGGTGAGAGCCACTATCACCACGCAGCAGGGTGCAAAAGCGATGTTTATCTTACGCCAGAACGGCAGGGAATTGCCTTTTGGTACCGTCGTCGCGTTAGCAGACAGCGAGGTCAGCAGCATTGTGGGTGATGGTGGCAGCATCTATTTATCGGGTCTGCCGTTGAAAGGCACACTTAACGCGGTCTGGGGCAAAGATAATACGGCCCGTTGTTCTGTTCGCTATCAGCTCAAAAAGCAGGATCTTAACGCCCGCACGGGCCTCTATTCCCTGGAGGGAGCATGTCAGTAACCATCCGCCTGGTGTGCATCGTACTTCTGTTCGCCTGCACGTGGCCGGTGCGGGGTTACGATGTACTGGTTTCGGTAAAGGGTAATCTGATTGCCAATACATGCGTCGTCGCCGCCGACTCACTGGAGAAAAATGTCCCCCTTGGCGACATCGGTACCAGACAATTAAGTAAAGCGGGTGCGGTAAGCAATATTACATCCCCGTTCACGCTCACGCTGGAAGCGTGCGGGCCGACCTTTTCAGGGGTGAAGATCCGCTTTAGCGGCGCGCCCGATGATATCGATCCTCGACTGATTAAAGTGGCAGAGGGCGGAGCGACTGGCGTGGCAGTGCAAATTCTCGATAAAGATGGCGCGCTTGTCCCACTCGATACCCAGACGACCGCCTATGGTGCAGAGGGAGATGACAGCGTGCAGATGAATTTCTATGCCCGATTTATCGCCACAAGTGCTGAGGTTAATGCTGGCAACGTTTCAGCCATCGCCACCTGGACTACGGAGTATCAATAATGCGTGTTTTACTGCTGCTTGCCTGCTTTCTCGCCTCTGCCAGCGCGCTGGCTCTGGACTGGAGATCAGACATCACCCTCTCACCCCAGCCAATGGAATATTCCGGGCCAGCAGACTCCGTGATGCCAGGTGACATTATTGGTTCAACATGGAGCGCGACAGCCGATGTAAAGGAAGTTTTCTGGTGCGGGCTGATATGGACCTGCTCAAAGGGCACGCTCGAACCTTCTCCATCGGCCATATCCAGCGGCATGGCGGTCACCGTGGATGGCGTAAACTACACAATTTTTGAAACGGGTATACCCGGCGTGGGCTACATTATTGGTCTCAAAGATTTTAATGGATCGGAATATACTCCGTTGCAAACGGGCATCACGCAGAGTTATCCGGCCCCCGGTACATCAGGCTTTGCCCAAAATCTGGGCTGGTCAGCGAAAGTCACATTTATTAAAACAGGAAAAGCGTTGAAATCGGGCCTGTATACAACGCCAGCCATCCATGCTGCCACTCTGACAGCCTACAATAATGAAACCAAAACAGCGCAGGTCATTATCAACCCCACCACCATCACGGTGGCCGCCAGCGGTTGTACGGTCAACACCAAAAGTGCGAACGTCGATCTGGGCACGCTTGATATTCGCACACTTTCAGCCGTGGGTAGCACCTCACCTTCAGGGGCGTTCAGCGTCATGCTCACCTGTGATCAAAACATCGCGGTGAATGCGGTGATGACCGATCAGACTACCCCGTCAAACAGTTCATCCGTGGTGACACTGACCGGCGACTCTACCGCTTCGGGCGTGGGCGTACAGTTCTTTTATAACGGTATCGGTCCTCTGAGTATGGGACCGGACAGTTCGGTTGATGGCACGCTCAACCAGTTCTTTATCCAGACAACCTCATCGGCAAACCAGGTATTAACACTGCCCTTTCAGGCGCAGTATATCCGCACGGGCGAACTGGTGCCCGGAACCGCTAATGCTCTGGCGAGTATTACTTTTTCCTATCAGTAATAGATCCACCTTCTGAGCAGACCGGCCAGGCCGGGCTGGCTCCCTGAACCAGAGCCAGCCGGTTTATTGCCCCGGTCATGGGAAATAGCGTTTCTCTCTGTGCAGCCGGCGTGCAAACCCTCTCGCTCCCGTTAAAAACTCAACTCAGCACGCCACCCACACCGCACCGGCATCCGCCGATTTTACGCACTGCGCGACCCAGCGTACGCCCATTAACCCGGCATGCACATCGGGATACCAGAAATCCTGCAGGAAGTCGGTGTCGCGGCGATCGGTGGCATCCATCGCCAGCGCGAAGCGACGATAGAGATTGGACCAGGCTTCAAATAACCCCTCGGTATGCCCTCCGCCAATGCGGTCCTCTTCCAGCGCGCGCTGATTAAGATAGCCCATGCCGCGCTCCAGAATGCGCACCGGCTCGCCCTGCACTTCATAGCGCAACTGGTTCGGCTGCTCATCCCACCACTCCAGACTGGCTTTCGATCCGACGACCCGAATCTTCTGTCCGTGCATCGATCCGGCATTCACCGCCGACGCCCATAATGTGCCGACCGCACCGTTGTCATATTCCATCATTACAAAGGCGTTATCCTCCAGCGGCGCACGCGACGCGACAAAGCTCTGACGCGAACAGAGCAGACGCGTCACTTTCAGCTGAGGCAACATCGTTTCGGCGATAAACAACGGATGCGTCGCCAGGTCGCCTAACACGTAACTCGGGCCGACAAAGCGCGGATCGACCCGCCAGCGGGTGCTTTCACTCTGCAACTCCACCGCCTCATTATGGAAGCCGTGAGCAAACTGCATGTTAACGATGCGGATCTCACCCAGTGCCCCTTCGGCGATCATCTCCCTGGCCTGATGAACCAGTTGATGCCCGGCGTAACCGTAGGTGACGCCAACAATCTTCTGCTTCTTCCGGCTCAGCTGCTCCAGCTCATCCGCCTCTTCAACCGTAAAACAGAGGGGCTTCTCGCACACCACATGCAGCCCGGCATTAAGCGCCGCCCGGCAAATGGCGAAATGAGTATTATTAGGCGTGGCGATAGACACCGCCTCGATGCCATCTTCGCGCGCGGCTTCCCCGGCGAACAGGCTGGCATAATCGGGATAACAGCGGTCAGGTGCCACTCCCAGCGCCTGACCAAACTCACGCCCGCGCGCGGCATCAATATCAAACGCCCCCGCCAGCAGCACAAAATTTCCGTCACGCTGTGCCGCTGAACGGTGGATATACCCAATCTGGCTGGTGCCGCCGCCGCCGATCATGCCCCAGCGCAGCGAGCGATTAGCCGCTTTTTTACCGTTAATCATGCTGTTGTCCTCAGAATCCTGTTGATCGGAGATAGTCCAGGCTGGCTTTAACATCCCGCAGACTGGTGTCGGCATGGCGCGGATCACGCTCCTGTTCGATGGTGATCCAGCCCTGATAGTTACGCTCAGTCAGCAGCGTGCGCACCGCCGGATAGTCGATTGCGCCCTGCCCCAGCGGACACATCACGCCCTGCGCGCAGGCCGTGAAAAAGTCGAGTCCACGAGAGAGTGCGTCACGCCAGACCGGCTGGTTAACGTCTTTAAAATGGAGGTAATCGATGCGTGACCAGTACTGTTGCAGCGAAGCGACAGGATCCATCCCGGCGTAATAGAGATGGCCGGTATCCAGGCATAAACCTGCGACTTCGTGCGGAATGTCAGAGACCAGTTGCGCCAGCTCATCGGCAAACTCAATGCAGCCGCCCGCATGCGGATGGATAACCGGCCGCACGCCATACTCCTGCCAGGCAATCTCACTCAGAATGGTGATGTGCTGCATCATGCGCTGCCAGTCGTCAGCGGAAAGGCGTGGCGCTTTTTCTGACTGACCGGCATATTTCGCCCGCTCCGGATTGCCGAAGTCGATGATCACCAGATAAGGCGCGCTGGCGCCGGGCGTTCTGGTGGCGGTGGGCACGCTGGCCAGCGTGCGACACAGGTTGTGGGTCAGCGTGACCAGTTCAGGGAAATGCGCTTCACTGACCAAATCATCAAAAATCGTTCCCGCCACCAGCGAAAGCTGATGCGCATTAAGCTGCCGGGTCAGTTCGGCGGCGTCCGTTGGCAGATAGCCCCAGGGGCCGAGTTCGATGCTGGGATAGCCAGCCTGCGCGGCCTCGGTCAGGACTTTCTGCCATGGCGGCAGCCAGGGATTAGCGGGATCGTCCACGCCCCAGCTACAGGGCGCATTAGCAATGTGAAAGGTCATGATATCTGCCTGTTCAGTGAGAATTGCTGGCAGTATCAAATGAAAATTTCATCTCAGACAACAATGAAAGTTTCATTTTTTGATAGAGATCGCGTTTAAAAATTGCGATAAATGATAGTTTTTTATCAAATATCAGCTAACCTTTTCTTTTTACAGGTTTTCACGCGTCACGATTTCAAAAGGTACGGTCACCTGTGCAAAATGGTCGCGCTGTTCCATCCGGCTGTTGAGGCAGGTGTTGATGACCGCCGCAGCCATGGCATCAATACGATGGCGTAACATCAGCGTTATGGTGCCATCAATCAGCGCCAGCTCATCGCCGGGCAGCGGACCGTGGCACAGCAGATCGATCTGTCTCCGCCCGCTGTCACGCAGCGCCTGCACCACGCCCTCTATGCCGCCGCAGGGCGCATAAATCATCACCAGATCATCATGGGTTTCCAGCAACTGACGGGTCGCCTGATAGCCCCCTTCACCCGACTCATGGGTTTTTAACGGTTCCAGTACCCGCTGACTGATGCCTGACTCGCGCAGATAAGAGCGAAAGCTGATCTCGCTGCTCTCCTGGCAGGTAAAGCGGTGATCGCCCAGCAGCACTCCGACGCAGCCCGGCTGACGTAACAGATGCTGTGCCATCCAGGCCGCCGTTCGTCCCGCTTTCTGATTATCAATACCGATAAATCCCGCATGCTCACAGGGCGAGAAATCGGAGAACAACGCGTAGACCCGCACGCCCAGTCGGGACACATCCTGAATCGCGAGACGAATCAACGGATGATCCAGCGCCACCAGCGCAATCACATCACTGCGCTGTGCCAGCAGACGCAGCGAGTGCGCCACCATCTCCACTTCATGAATATCATGCCAGCAAAATTCCGGTTCGCTGCCCTGTGGCTGCTGCATCTTCAGCTGCTGTTTCAGCACTTCGCCCAGCTGCTGATAAAACGAATAGCGGGCAGGCAGCAGGATAAAACTCACGCGAACTGTTGCCGCAGCGAGCGGCGGTGTTGTCCGGATGTGTGCCTGTGTCAGGTGATAGCCCAGCTCGCGGGCCGCAGCCAGCACTTTCTGCTCGGTCACGCTGCGCACCGGCGCGCGGCCATTCAGCACCCGATCCACTGTGGCCACACCCACGCCCGCCGCCTGCGCAATGGCGGTCATCGTCACTTTTGACATCATCCTTCTCCCTGCTTCAGCTCTCTCTGGCGCTAGCTGACGGCTACGCCTCTATATTCTGTTGTCTGAGACATCAACACTCTATCGCGGCGCAGCCATTTCCTCTCATTTATTTGATAGAAAGTCAGCGCTAATCTTGATCGCTCTCGCAAAATGAAACATTCATTTCTTTCTGCATTCTCTTTAAAACGCCCATTTGCTAAAACGGATAAAAATCCTGCGCCGATCGGGTTGATGGGATCACATCATTAAAAGGTTAGAGCGGTGACGGCGGGCTTTCTATAGTGGAGCCCTGAGCAGCACCTGCCTGCACGTACAACACGTACAAAAGGAAAAGATATGTTCCCTTCAACGCTTCCGGCTCCACGCATAACCGATGCCAGCCAGGTTCCGCGACTGCGCTGGGGCATTATCGGGCCGGGCTGGATCGCCGACCATTTTGCCCATGCGCTCCGCCAGCACACCCGGCAGCAGATCACCGCGGTGGCTGCCCGTGACCCGGCAAAAGCACAGACCTTTGCTGACAAATGGTCAATCGGCCATGCCACAGGCAGTCTTGATGAGTTGCTAGCGAGGGAGGATGTTGATGCGGTCTATATCGCCACGCCCCATAACCACCATTTTCCCGATGGTCTGCGCGCGATTGCCGCCGGAAAACATCTGCTGATTGAAAAGCCGCTGGCGCTGAATGCTCAGCAGGCAACCCAGCTTAAACAGGCCGCCGCTGCCGCTAACCTGCTCTGTATGGAGGCAATGTGGTGCAACTTCACACCGAAATATGACGTTATCCGTCAGCTGCTGGAGGATGGCGTGCCTGGCGACGTTCATACACTGATTGCCGATCATGGCGAGTTTTTCACGCCAGACCACCGCATCTTTAATGCCGATCTGGCGGGCGGTCCGATGCTGGATCTTGGCAGCTATCTGGTGGCGCTTAGCGTGTTTGTTGGCGGCGGTGCGCCTGACACGATCGTCGCCCGGGGCCAGCCCGTCCCGGATGGCCGCGTTAATGGTCAGACGTCGATGCTGTTTACCCATCAGCACGGCATGCAGTCGGTACTGAACACCACCCTGTTCAGCAATACACCGGGCAGCGCAGTGATCGCCGGGCGCGACGCCACCCTGGAGCTGGCGGGTCAGTTCTATGCGCCCGGTGACTTCACTCTGACCTCCAGCGACCGGCGTCACCGCCTGCAATGGCAGGAACCCACTAACCGCTATGAACAGCTCAGTCATGAAATAAATCACTTCGCCTGGTGTATCGGCCAGAGTCTGATCGATTCGCCTGTCCATTCGCTTGACCAGGCGATTACCACCCTGGCCGCGATGGACAACGTCAGGCAGCAGATTGGCGTGACCTTCAATGAAGAACAGCAACCTTAATGTGCCCGGAGCAGAAAGATGAAAATCGCTTTTGATGTGGATGTGATTAAAGATTTAGGCATCACCCGTATGGTTCATCAGGTGGCCGACTGGGGATACAAATATATCGAACAGTCGCCGCATCCGCAGATCAACCCGTTTTATAAGCATCCTAAAGCCAGCCGTGAAATCATCACTGAGTATAAGAATGCGTTAAGCGCCACCGGGCTGGAGATCTCCTCGTTTATCGTGGTTTATCGCTGGTCCGGCCCGGATGAGCTGCGCCGTCAGGCGGCGGTGAAGAACTGGAAGCGGATGATTGAGATCGCGGTTGAAATGGGTGTGCAGGTGATCAACACCGAGCTCTCCGGCACGCCTAATGAGCCGGAAATCTGTGAGGAGATGTTCTATCGCTCCATGGAAGAGCTGCTGCCGATCATCGAACGTGAAGGTATCCGTGTCGAAATCCAGGCCCATCCGTGGGATTTCTGCGAAGAGAACAATGAAACCGTGGATATCGTGAAGTCGTTCCGCAGCGATAACGTGAAGTATATCTACAGCGCGCCACACACCTTCTTCTATGACAAAGGCAAAGGCGATGTAAAACCGATGCTGGAGTATGCCGGTGACGATCTGTCTCACATGCTGATCGCCGACACCATGAACCATACAAAACACTGTCGCTATATCGTTAACCCGCCGGGCGTGGATGCCACCATTCACCAGCATGTCGGCGTGGGCGAAGGCGAAGTGGACTTCGACACCCTGTTTAAAACGCTGCGTGACACCGGTTTTGCTACACGCACCCATAAAGTCGGCGGTGAACCGATCATCGCGGCGTCGCTGTTTGGCTATCCGGAAAAAATGAAGGTTCAGGCGGTAGAAACCCGCGAACTGATTGAGCGTGAACTGCTGTAACCCTGCCTGCCGTGCAGTCGCTGCTGACTGCACGGCAACCTCCGCGCAGGAGAACCAGCCACCCGCCTGACACACTTTTATTCACTTTTCTCCTGTGCCGCTGCCCGCCTGACATCAGCCCCCTGCAGCATACCCTCGCGCAGCCAGCAGAGTTAAACCCCCTTCGCAGCACCTGCTACACTCCAGACCAATACCACACCATAAGGCGAACTTTCATTATGTCGGAAAATGCATATCAGCCCGCAAAAGTCTGGACCTGGGACCCTGAAGCCAAAGGTAACGGCGCTAAAACTAATCGTCCGTTCGCTGGACCCACCCATGAAAAAGCGTTGCCGGTCGGCAAACATCCTTTACAGCTCTATTCGCTTGGCACACCTAACGGCCAGAAAGTGACCATCCTGCTGGAAGAGCTGCTGGCGCTTAACGTCAACGATGCGGAATATGATGCCTGGCTGATCCGTATCGGCGAAGGCGATCAGTTCTCCAGCGGTTTTGTCGATGTGAACCCGAACTCGAAAATCCCGGCGCTGAGCGACCACTCAGCAACGCCGCCGATTCGGGTATTTGAATCCGGCAATATCCTGCTCTACCTGGCGGAAAAGTATGGCTACTTCCTGCCAAAAGATATCGCTGGTCGTACCGAAACCCTGAACTGGCTCTTCTGGCTGCAGGGCTCTGCGCCTTACCTGGGCGGTGGTTTCGGTCATTTTTATCACTACGCGCCAGAAAAAATTGAGTACGCCATTAACCGCTTCACGCTGGAAGCGAAACGTCAGCTTGACGTGCTGGATCGTCAGCTGGCAGATAACCGCTATCTGGCGGGTGATGACTACACCATCGCTGATATCGCCACCTGGCCGTGGTACGGCAACATGGTGCTGAATGACCAGTATGGCGGTGCCGAATTCCTGGATGTGCAGTCCTATAAAAATGTGGTGCGCTGGGCGAAAGAGATCGCGCTGCGACCTGCCGTGATTCGTGGCCGCAAGGTCAACCGCGTCATGGGCGACCCGGCCGATCAGCTGCACGAGCGTCATGATGCCGCTGATTTCGATACCAAAACCCAGGATAAGAAAGCGTAAGGAGAGACCTGTGAGTGCATATGTTGTATTTATTCGTGATAACACCCTGAACCAGGACGAAATGGCGATCTATGCTGAGAAAGCGGGCGAGGCTCGTGGCGATCATCAGATCAATCCACTCGCCTTTTATGGCGAACTGGAAACGCTGGAAGGTGAGGAAGCGGAAGGCGTGGTGATTCTGGAATTCGCGAGCCGCGAAGCCGCACATGCCTGGTATGACAGCCCGGAATATCAGGCTGCCAAAGCGCACCGTCTGAAAGGCGCAAACTATCGCGTGGTGCTGGTAGAAGGTGTGGCTAAGTAAGCATACAGGCGGCAGCGATGCCGCCTTTCTTTATTGCAGCGTGATACGCGCTACGCCATCCAGAAGCTGATGGCTGTGGTCGTCATTAAAGCCCTGCTTCAGGGTGACGAACAGTGTCTGCCCGTCCGGTGCGACCAGCAGGCTCTCTGGATGCCCCTCAAACGACCAGCTGTTTTTCACTTCATAAGTGGTGCCATCCAGCTGCAGCACCTTCTTCGATTCGCGCTGGCTGATATAGATCTCATTACGCTTGCCGTTAAACTTAATCCCCATCGAATCAGCCGGATCCAGACGCTGAATCACCTTGCCGCTGCGCTCATCAAACACCAGCGTATTTTTCGCTTTTGAATTATCCGTAACAAACAGGCGACCGGTTGCAGGATCTTCGGCCATATTCAGAAACAGATACGCCTGCCCGTCACCCGCCGTCAGCCGCTGCTCAATCTTGTGATTGCCCGGATTAATCACCAGGATTTCCCCGCTGCCGTTCGCCGCATAAATCCGGTCGCTGACCGGCGAGAAAATAATGCCTGTAACGCCCTTCCCGGCATTTTTAATCCGGGCTTTCAGCGTCAGGGTTTTGGCATCAACCACCCAGATCACACCCGGATCGCCCACGCCGCCGACATAGAGCAGCCCGTCATGCAGAAAGATTTCACGCGGGCTCACCGGCAAGCCGTTCTCGTTTTTATCGTCGAACATCAGACGCTTCAGCACTTTACCGTTTTCGGGATCGATCTTAGTGATGCCGCCATCCTGCGCGTTGGTGGCGTAGAGCGCGCTGCCGTCCGGGTCGCTAATCAGACCGACGTTTTTCAGGTCGAAATGCCCCGCCCCGGTGCTCTGCAGCGTGGTGCCATCAAGACGGTAGATCATCCCACCACTGATATCCTTACCCTCCGGCGCACTGGCAACATAGAGCGCATTTTTGGCGGGCAGATAGGCCATCTCATACAACCCGTCACCCAGCTCGCGCTGAATCAGATTATCGGGGCTGGAGGGCTGCATCACCATCGGCGCATTACCATCCACTTTTTTCGCCGGCATCTGGCACGCCGTCAGGCTGAAGGTGGTGACCATCGCCAGTGCAAGTGCCGCGGTACGCGGGCTGAACAACGCTTTCATACTTAACTCCCCTATCTGCCTGCTGCTCCCGGCTGGCCGCAACGCAGAGGTCAGGCAGGAAATAAAATGAATGAGAATCATACGCAGCCGCTAAAATGCTGTAAACGCAGCGGCACGCTGACGCAACCGAATCAGCTTAATGCGGTATGTTTATTGTCCGCAGGCGCCTGGCCGCGCCAGAAACGGCCTTTAAAATGCTGATTAATCAACCGATTGCAGGTTACTCTGCAGAAACGCCACAAACGCGGTAATACGCGCCGGAAGCTGACGCTGTGCCTGCCAGACCGCAAAAATATCGCCATCAGGTGCCTGCCAGTCGGGTAACACCGGCAGCAGTTCGCCCGACGCCAGACTGTGCTGCGCGTCCCACCAGGAACGCAGCAAGATGCCATGCCCATCTATCGCCAGCCGCATCGCCACTTCGCCATCGTTGGTGATCAGACTGCCACGTACTTTCTGATGGATGCTCTGTTCGCCGCTGGTCAGCCGCCACAGGGTAAAATCGCTGTCGTGCTGGCGCAATAAAATGCAGTTGTGTTGTGCCAGATCGCGCACTGTCTCCGGCAGACCGTGCCGGGCAGCATAGGCGGGTGAGCAGCAGAGGATACGCGGATTCGTACGCAGTTTACGCGCTACCAGCCGCGAGTCGGGCGGTTCGCCGACGCGGATATCAATATCCATGTGCGCATCAAGAAAATTAAGCGGCTGACTGCTGAGCTGCAGCGAGAGTGAGAGTTCCGGATGCAGCGCGGCAAAAGCCGAGACGCAGGGCGCAATATGCCGACGGCCAAAACCAAATGAGGCGTTGATGTTAAGTGTGCCGCGTAACTGCGCGGTTTCGCCGCTGACCGCCTCTTCCAGCGCCGCCAGCTGATCCAGCAATGGCCGTGCGCCCGCCAGATAACGGCGGCCTTCCGGCGTCAGCTCCAGCCGTCGCGTGGTGCGGCGCAGCAGTTGCACACCAAGGCGCTGCTCCAGCTGGCTCAGACGTTTACTGACCGCCGCCAGTGACAGTCCCAGTTCGCGCGCTGCCGCGGTCAGACTGTCCAGCGCGGCCAGGCGAACAAAGAAGGCTAAATCATCGGTGGAAGTGCGGGATTCTCTACTTTGATTCAACAATGGATTGCCTTTCAGCCTCATTATTTCCCCGGAATCGACAGTTATACTGCGTACACAATTCGAACATCAACCGGAAAGGTGCCCTGTGACTGATAAAATCCACCGTATTGCCGTCATCCCTGGCGACGGCATTGGCAAAGAAGTGATGCCGGAAGGCGTCCGCGTGATGAATGCGGCCGCAGAGAAATTTAACATTCCTTTGCGCTGGGAGTGGTTCGAATACGCCAGCGCTGACTACTGGCAGCAGCATGGCAAAATGTTGCCTGATGACTGGTTCCCGCAGCTGAAAGCCTTCGATGCGATCTACTTTGGCGCGGTCGGCTGGCCCGATGTGGTGCCCGACCACGTTTCGCTGTGGGGCTCGCTGCTGCAGTTCCGCCGGGAGTTCGACCAGTACGTTAATCTGCGTCCGGTGCGACTGATGCCAGGCGTCAAAGCGCCGCTGGCGAATCGTCAGCCCGGTGATATCGACTTCTATGTGGTTCGCGAAAACACCGAGGGTGAATACTCCAGCGTCGGCGGCACCATGTTCCCCGGCACCGAACGTGAAGTGGTGATTCAGGAAACGGTGATGACGCGCACCGGCGTCGATCGCATCCTGAAGTTTGCCTATCAGCTGGCACAGAGTCGGCCGAAGAAACACCTGACCTCCGCCACCAAATCGAACGGTATTGCCATCACCATGCCCTACTGGGATAGCCGGGTTGAGGCGATGGCCGGTCAGTACCCCGATGTTCGCGTCGATAAGTATCACATCGATATTCTCACCGCTAACTTCGTGCTGCATCCGGACTGGTTTGATGTGGTGGTCGCCAGCAATCTGTTTGGCGATATCCTCTCCGATCTCGGCCCGGCCTGTACCGGCACTATCGGCATCGCCCCGTCGGCCAATATCAATCCGGAAGGCCTGTTCCCCAGCCTGTTTGAGCCGGTTCACGGTTCTGCGCCCGATATCGCTGGTAAAGGCGTCGCCAATCCCATCGGACAGATCTGGTGTGGCGCGATGATGCTGGAGCACCTCGGCTACAAAGCGGCAGGTGATGCGGTGTTAGACGCGATTGAACGCACGCTGGCAGCGGGCAAGCACCTGACGCGCGATCTCGGCGGCAGCGCCAGTACCGAACAGCTCGGTGCGGCCATCGCCGCCGCGCTGTGATTTAGTCCGGCAACTGCACCACGCACTCAGGGTGCCAGCCTGACGGTAACGGTTCCGGCCGTATTATCGCAAGGCTGTGCAGTTGCAGGTTCTCCACCCCGCGTGCGAACAGGCCCGGTAATCCGCCGGGATAGCGCTCTACGCCAAAAGCTTCGCCGGTTTTAGGGTCAAGTTTGTAGGCGTTATCCAGCCCCATGCCGGTCGGGGAGTCCGGGTTACAGGGCGGCCGTACGTCATAGTGTCCCTGTGCAACCGGTGCTACGGTCTGCCGCATCTGCAGCTGGCTGATGACCACATCACGTATCCAGCCCGGTTCTGCCGCATGCAGGTTAATCGCCCCTTCCGCCACGCCCGTAACGTTAGTGAACTGTACCTGCTCTACGATGCCGGGCGTAATGGCGGGATCGCGCCTGCGCACCGAAATATGCAGCGGATCGGCTTTTCCCCAGTGGCAGGGCGGCGCATGGTGACAGGCAAAAGTCAGATTACTGAACAGCAGGCGGCGCATAGCACCGCCGTCACGCGACAGAATGCCGATGCCACGGTTGGAATCAAAAATGGTGCAGCCGGTCACCGTGACATCTTCCACATCATCCCAGGTTTCAGTGCCGATTTTAAAGGCGCAGCTGTAGCTGCGCAGCAGGCAGTTGGTGATCATAATCTGTCGCGCCGGACGCCGCAGCGCGGCCGGTTTGTGGGTGGTTTTGATGCAGATGGCATCATCGGCGGCGCTGAGATAGCTGTTGCTGACAAACACCGCTTCGCAGCTATCGATATCGAGCGCATCGGTATTCGGCATGGTCATGGCATTGTCGATGGTGAGGTGGTCGATATGCACATGGCGACAGCTCACCAGATGCACCGTCCACATCGGCGCCTGCACGATGGTAAAGGCGGTCAGCGTTACCTGCTCGCAATCTTCAAACACAATGATCCGCGGCCGGTCCGTGCGCGGCAGGCGATAGCCCTGCTCATCACGCTCAGCGGCAAACCAGGCTTCACCGTCACCGTCTATCCGGCCGGTGCCGCTGATCGTGATATTACGCTGGCCCAGCGCATAGAGCAGCACGTTGTGGGACTTCTCTGCACAGCTCAGCGCCTGTATCGCCTGATAATCAGCCAGCCGCTGACTGGCGATCAGCACCGCGCCCGCTTCAAGATGGAGTTCAAAATCAGAGGGCAGATTCAGGCAGCCGCTGCGATAACGCCCGGCAGGCAGGGTCAGACGGCCACCGCCTGCCGCCGCAATCTGATCCATTGCGCGTTGCAGCACGGCCGTGTCCGGGGTTTCGCCATCGGCGACAGGGTGAAAATCAGCAAGGGAAAGGTGCATCATGCGTCTCCCGCAGGATTGAGGAGGAGGAATTGCAGCACGACATGGCGCGGCAAACCTTTGTCTGGCCGCCAGTGCGCCATTTCGTGCGGGATATCACAGATTATTTCACGGCCCCTTCGGTGACGCCGCTGATGAACTTGCGCTGGAAAATCAGAAACACCACGATCAGCGGCATAATCACAATCATCGCACCCGCCATCAACACCGGAATGTCGATGGTGTTTTTGTTCTGGAAAAACATCATGCCAATTGGCAGCGTGCGTAACTCATCCTTGTTGACCAGAATCAGCGGGATCAGGAACTCGTTCCAGGTCCAGATAAACAGCAGCAGCCCGAGTGTTGAGAGGGTCGGCCAGATAGCAGGCACAAGAATGCCCCACAGAATTTTGACCCGCGATGCCCCATCCATCACCGCCGCTTCCACCAGCTCTTTCGGCACCTGCTGGAAAGCACTGGCGATCATCAGTGTGGTAAAGGGCAGCGACAGGGCGATTTGCGGCAGGATCAGCGCAAGATAGGTGTTGGTCAGCCCCATCCAGCGCAGCTCGTGATAGAGCGGAATGATAAAGGCTTCACTCGGCAACACCATCCCCAGCGCCAGCATCGCTCCGATGACTTTTTTACCGGGGATCTTCAGCCACGCGAAACCGAACCCGGCCAGAATGCCCAGCAGCACGCTGAACAGCACCACCGGAATCACCACCAGCACCGAGTTGAGGAAGTAGACGTTGAAGTGTCCCTGTTGCCATGCGGTCAGGTAGTTTTTGAAATTCAGGGAGGCGGGCAGCGTGAATACCCCCTGAAACAGCTCCATCTGGGTTTTAAACGAAGTCATCAGCGCCATCAGAAATGGCAGAATCGTCATCAGCGCCACGATCCAGATCAGCGCGCGTGAAATCACCGGCGTGCTTCGCATCAGTAACGCTCCTTTAAGGCCAGATGGATCAGATAGTTAATCCCTAAAACAATGACCATGCTGAACACCGCCACCGACGAGGCGTAGCCAAAGTAGTGCAGATCAAAGCCCTGCTTATACATAAAGATGTTGGTGACCATGGTGGAGGTGCCCGGGCCGCCCTGCGTCATCACATAGACCAGGTCAAAGGCTTTCAGGCTGGCGATCACCGTCAGCAGCAGGGCAATCCGCAGCTCGGGCCGCAGGCCAGGCAGCGTAATGCGCATAAATTTCTGGCGGCGCGACGAGCCATCGAGATCGGCGGCTTCCAGCAGTGAGGGATCCATGCGCTGCAGGCCCGCCATAAACAGCACCAGACAGAAACCGAAGAAGTACCAGGTGGCGACCAGACCCACGGCGGGCAGCGCCCAGGTAAAATCACCCAGCCAGGAGAGCGCCAGCTGTGGCAATCCAATCGCACGTAATATCTGGTCGATCGGGCCAAACGCCGGGTTATAGAGCCAGCGCCACACCACGCCCAGCACCGCCATTGGCATGATGTAGGGCAGGAAAAAGAGAATGCGCAGCACGCTGCGTTCGCTATTGTTGCGCGTGTCATACAGAAAGCTGCAGAGCAGCAGGCCGACGCCAATCGGCAACAGGGTATAGAACAGCATCAGGATGGCGTTATTGCCCAACGCAATCCAGAACACCGGATCGCTGAACATCCGCAGATAGTTGCTGACGCCGCTAAACACCGGCAGCGAGGTGCCGTCCCATTCGGTAAAACTGATGCCCAGCGAAGCCAGTAGCGGGAACAGCAGAAACACCGCATAGACCAGCACCGCAGGCAGAACATAGAGAAAATTACGCCAGCCACTTAAATTCAACATAACTCTACTCGTGGTTCAGAACGAGGCTCAGGCCCGGCTGTTCGCCGGGCCTCCGGCTTAATGCTTCAGCGTTTTCAGGTAACGCTGATAGTTGTTATCAAAATTCACCACCATCTGATCGGGTGTCTGACGGCCTGCCAGCAGCAGCTGGACGTTCTGATTCAGCTCGGCGTTCATAGTTGGTGTCGCCCAGTCCACATAGTGACCTAAACCGTCGTAATCATTGAGCGTCAGCCAGACCTGGTACGCCTCGGCCAGCAGGGGGTTGTCCGCTGGCATTTTGGCCGCTTTGTTGGTGCTGGCAGGCAGGAAGCCCACCTTCAGCCAGCGGTTCGCCATAGCATCAGAGACCATATAGTTGATGAACTTCGCCGCACCCTCCTGCTGATCTTTGCCTTTGGCAGTGCTGGTGATGGAGAACGCCAGATCGGTACCGCCCACCATCAGCGGCTGCTTCACGCCTTCACCGGCAGGCATCGCGGCAAAGTGAATATCTTTGTTGTCTTTAAACTGGCCGAGATACCAGGTGCCGCTCACCAGGAACGCGGCCTGGCCGTTCTGGAACAGCGTCGCCGCATCGTCGTGACCGATGCCCTGGAAGCCAGGGAAGAAGTACCCTTTGTCGGTCCAGCTCTTCATCATAGAGGCGGCATTGACCAGCTTGCTGTCTTTAAAGGTGCCGCCCACATCGTAAATCAGATTATCAAGCGTCTTGCGGTCGTGGCTCTCAATCTGCGCCTGCCAAAGGGTGCTGAGCAGCTGCTGGCCCATGTTGCCATCCAGCAGACCGAGCATCATCGGCGCGGTGCCCTGCTGCTTCAGTTTCGCCATGGCGCTTTCCAGCTCCGCCAGCGTTTTCGGCACGGCAATGCCCGCTTTATCCAGCAGCGCTTTGTTGTAATAGAGTCCGACCATCTCGCCCAGGCTGGCGATACCGTAGAGTTTTCCGCTACCGAACTCGCCGCTATCTGACCAGCGGTTACGTTTCAGAATTGAGTCCGGGAAGCGTGTGGTCCAGCCGTTGCTGGCGGCGTAGCTGTCTAGCGGCAGCAGCAGCTTATCTTTAACCAGCGAACCCATATCACCGCCGCCCTGGTTGACCTGAGCGATCTGCGGGCCATCACCGGCGGTCAGGGCCAGCTTCAGGGGAATACGGGTATCTTCAAAAGAGTGAACCGAGCGGTTAATCACAATGCCGGGATTCTGCTGGGAAAACTCTTTAATCCCTTCATCCACCGCAGCAGTCTGCTCCGGGTAGTTGTAGATATCCCACTCATTCAGGGTAACGGCGGCGTGGGCGGCATGGGAGACGCTGCCCGCCAGCAGGCCCGCTGCCAGCAGCCGACCCACATTGCGAATTCGGAACGAACGAACGGAGGAAACAGACATTATGCTCACCTTCTTCAGACCAGGATCGGCATCCTTTCATCTCACCGCCTGACATCCTGCAGGCTGCAGCCGCACACAAACGCACTCACTCATACTTACTTTAATAAAAAAATAAAGTCAAACAGCCTGCGCGGGGAATTACAACGCTGTGAGCACGCGCAAATAAACAGCGACATGGCGTGAAATTCAGCACACTGCGCTGGTATTTACACGATTAACCGTGGCGGCGCGTCGCCAGCTACTTTTTCTGCAGCAGGAGATGCCAGTACAATCATTGCAAAATAACATCCTGATAAAACATATGAAAATCCTATCACGCTCACACTTTTCCCATTTCACTGGCCGTGAATCTGCCGCCAGCCGCCCTGTTACGGGCGTGTTGGCGATCACAGTTGTGCATCCTGATGCCGGTAAACGTTGCTGAACTGCCTGCGTTAGTGCGATAAGGTAATTATTCTATCTTGAAAACTAAGTCCACTTTCATTAACGTAACTTTTATCTGCGGATCTGTTCAATCCCTGACCGATTCACTCACTCATGAGAATTCACCATGGCGAATCAAGGTGTCATTCGTCCGGCTACCCCGGCGGACTACCCGGCGCTCTACCGCATCTGCCTGGAAACAGCCGATGCAGGTGGCGATGCCCGCGCGCTCTACTCCGATTCTGACTATCCCGGCCAGCGTTTTGCTGTGCCTTATGCACGTTTCGCGCCTGACTTTGCTTTTGTGCTGGAGCGGGACGGTGAGGTGCAGGGTTATGTGGTCGCCGCACCCGATACCCGCGCGTTTGAAGCGCAGCTACAGGCCGAATGGTGGCCGCAGCTGCAGGAGAAATATCGTGATCGCAGCGCCAGCGCTCCGCTCGACAGCAAAGTGCTCGACGCGATCCGCCATCCCGACCAGGCCGCTGACACCCTGGTGACACAGTGGCCCGCTCATCTGCATATCAACCTGCTGCCGGCGGCACAGAAAGGCGGCTGGGGTCGCCGGATGATCGAGCATGAGCTGGCGGCACTGCGCACTGCCGGTGTCAGCGGTGTCCATCTTGGCGTCAGCCTGCAGAACGAGCAGGTCTGTGCCTTTTATCAGCGCATGGGGTTCACCCCAATCCTGCGCAGCAATGCCATCTACATGGGCCAGTTACTCTGAGTGAGGTAGCCGATGACCAGCCTGCGCTTGCAGAATGTGAAGAAGTCTTATGAACACGTTAATGTCATTCATGGCATCGATCTGACGATCAACAGCGGCGAATTTGTGGTGTTTGTCGGGCCATCCGGCTGCGGCAAATCGACGCTGCTGCGGATGATCGCCGGGCTGGAGGAGATCAGCAGCGGTCAGTTGCTGATTGAGGAGCAGGACATGACGCAGCAGCCCGCCACCGAGCGCGGCATTGCTATGGTTTTTCAGTCTTATGCGCTCTACCCCAACATGACGGTGCGCGGCAACCTGGCTTATCCGCTGGAGGTAATGAAAAAGTCCAAAGCGGAGATCAACGAGGCGATTGCCCGGACGGCCGCCCGCCTGCATCTCACCGAACTGCTCGACCGCCTGCCGCGCGCCCTCTCTGGCGGACAACGGCAGCGTGTGGCGATTGGCCGGGCGATTATCCGTCATCCGCGTATCTTCCTGTTCGATGAGCCGCTCTCTAACCTCGATGCCGAGCTGCGTTTGCAGATGCGGATTGAGATTGCCCGACTGCACGCCTCGCTCGGCAACACCATGATTTATGTCACCCACGATCAGCTGGAGGCGATGACGCTGGCTGACCGCATCGTAGTGCTGCGTCAGGGCCGTATTGAGCAGGTCGGCGCGCCGCTGACGCTCTATCACGACCCGGATAATCTGTTTGTCGCCGGTTTTATCGGCTCGCCGAAAATGAACTTCCTGCGGGCGGAAATCAGCGCCACGGGCGAGGGTGAAGTGCAGCTGCGGGTGCCGGAACTGAAGATTGAGGGGCTGGTGCTGAAAATCGCCGCCGACTGCCGCGAAGGGCAAACCGTGACGCTGGGAATTCGTCCCGAGCATTTCCAGCCTGCCGCGCAGACGCCGGACGCATTGCGCTTTCACGGTGAGCTGGCCTATGGCGAGATGCTGGGCCATACCAACTATCTCTACCTGGATATCGGGCGTGAACAGATGCTGGTAGTGGAAGAGCGCGAGGCAACTCCGCGCGATCTGGGAACCCAGGTTGAACTGGGCTTTTCTGCCGCGCACTGCCTGCTGTTTGATGAGCAGGGAATGCGCCTGCGCTAAGGAAAATGTAGAAACAAAAACGGGCGCCGCGGCGCCCGTTTTTATTCGAAGGATAACTCAGGTGACCGGCTCTTCATCGGCCTGCGCCGCCAGCAGATCAAGCAGCCGGTTGACGGCAAATCCCGCCGCGCCCAGCGCCCACATGCGGTTTGATTCAGTCAGGAACTGCAACGGCGTCATGTGCGGGGTCAGTTTAAGCCGGTAGGCCTGGAAGCTCTGGGTGATGTGATCGAGCAGAATGCGTGACGCCATGTGCGGCTCCATCGCCAGATAAACCACATCCGGATCGTAAGCCACCGACAGGTTCGCCAGTGAAATTCCCAGCTCGCGTCCTGCCTCTTCCAGCACTGCCAGCACCTCGGGCGTTGGCCGCTGATCCAGCGCCTGCAATGTGAGGCCGTCCACCGGCTCCTGGTCAGCAAGCCGTTGCAGAATGGCACGCGATGAGGCGACATCTTCCAGCAGACGCAGTGAGCCGTCGCCCACCAGCCCGTTGCCAATCTCCCCCGCCTTGCCGTGACGACCGCGGTAGAGCTGACGATTCAGGATGATGCCCGCCCCGATCCCTTTGCCGTAGGTGGCGATCACCGCCGACTGCGCGTTGCCGAGCTGACCAAACACCAGCGCCGCCATTGCCATGGCGTTGGCGTCATTCTCGATAAACACCGGCAGCGAGAAACGCTCTTCCAGCAGGCGCGCAATCGGAACGTTGTCCCAGTCGAGCACTTTAGAGCGGATGCAGTAGCCGTTTTCGGCATCGACCAGTCCCGACAGGGCCAGGCCAATGGCGCCCACCCGCTTCTCCTCCACACCGCGCAGGAACTTCGCCAGCGCATCGCCCAGCTGGCGTGGTGTTAGCGTGCCTTTCGGCATCTGCAGTTCGCCCAGCAGGTTGCCGCTGAGATCGGTCATGACGATCAGGTTACGTTCCGCATTGAGCTGAATCCCAATCACGCTGGCGCGATCGGGATTGAGTCCCAGCAGGGTTTTTGGCCGCCCCATCGACACGCGACGCAGCCCCAGCTCCTGCACAATCTCCTGCGCCAGCAGGCGATTAGTGGCCTGCGACACGGTCGACATGCTCAGTCCGCTGCGGACTTTCAGGTCTGACTGGCTGATCGGCGCATTTTCAACAATCAACCGCAGAATGCGCGCGGTTACGTTGGGAGCGGTCATAAATTCCTCGGGTTATCTGGCTGAGGATGCTCAGCCAGCTTCAGATCGGTAATCGGGCAGGCGTCAGCTGCTGCGCCAGTATCAGCGCCCCGCTCAGGGCATCGCCCTGCGGCGTCACCAGCCGGGCCTGAATATCGTCATCCAGCCAGCGCTGAATTGGTGTAGCCAGGCCACCCATCAGCGCCACGGGTCCGCTGCTCAGGGCAGTCAGACGGCGAACCATCAGGCCGATATCGGCGGCGGTCTGATGCAGCAGCGCCTGTGCATGACTATCGCCCGCGTCAGCGGCCGAAAAAATCTGTGGCACCACGCGGGCCCAGTCTGCAGGCGTCGCTGAGCGCGTCCAGAGCAGCATCGTTTCCGGGCTCTCACTGAACTGCACCATCAGCTGCCGGGTAAGTTCGCCAGGCGTAATAATGGCTTCATGGGCCAGCAGCGCCAGCCGCAGCGCACGACGGCCCAGTTCAGCGCCCGATCCCTGGTCAGACAAGGCAAAGCCCCAGCCACCAAGCAGCGTAAACTGTTCACCATCCCACGCGGCTCCCTGACTGCCGGTGCCGATGATAAAGACGGCGCCAGGCGCGCCGCCATGGGCGCCCGCACAGGCGATCTCCACATCGCTGACCACCTGTAACGCCGCGCAGGCAGGTTGCCAGCTGGCGAGCCGCGCCTGAACTGAGGCGACATTCGCACCGGCTAATCCGGCAACCAGCGCGGTTTCCGCCAGCGTCTCCGGGGCAAATCCCGCCTGTGACAATACTCGATCGATCAGCTGCCCGACGCAGGTCAGCGCCGCGTCATAGTCTGACCAGACGTTGGCAGGCCCGCCGGTGGCTTCCGCCAGCACGTGACCCTGCAGATCGGTTAACCGCGCGCGACACTGTGTACCGCCGCCATCAATGCCCAGAAGATAGTGTGGTTGCACGCGCTTCCTTCCCGATTTTGGGTTATAGCCATAATGAGCGAACGATAGGATAAAAAAACTTAAATCGCAATAACAAATAAATATAGCAAAAACATATCTGAATTTTATTCTTAATTTACATCATGATAGCAAAAACCTCCTCGCAAAACGCGCAGTGCGTTATTGACATTAGTTTTTCTGTCGTAATAAGTTGGTGGTCAGATTATCAACAGGCGCGCCCGATCACAGGCGGGCTATGCATCATGCGATTTCAGGAGCAGGGGTTTAACATGAAAGTAGGCATTATCGGTCTCGGCTTTCGTCTGTCCCACGTGATTAAAGAGTTCAGCAAAGCCGACGACGCCTTCTCGGTAGTGGGTTATTTCGATCCGGCACCCGCCGGACTGCCTAATCTGCACAGCTTTGGTATTGCGCCCGGCCAGGCCTTTGCGTCAATCGATGCTCTGCTGGAACATGGCGGAATGGATGTCGTGCTGGTTGGCTCTCCCAACTTTCTGCATCTGGAGCATGTGAGTCAGGCGCTGGCGGCGGGTTACACCGTGTTTACCGAAAAGCCAGTGGTGATCAATGAAGAGCAGACCATGGAGATGGCGAAGCTGGTGCGTCAGTATGGCGAGGCGCGCATTCTGGTCGGCCTGGTGCTGCGCTATTCACCGCTCTATCACGATCTGCTGGCGGCACGCGATGCCGGTCAGCTGGGTGAGATCACCTCAATTGAGGCGACAGAACATATCAAGCCTTATCACGGCGCATTCTTTCAGCGCGACTGGCGACGTCTGGAGAAATATGCCGGCCCGTACATTCTGGAAAAATGCTGTCACGACATCGATCTCTATCAGGGCCTGTTGCAGGAGCGCCCGATCCGCGTCGCCAGCTTTGGTGGCCGGAAATCCTTTACCCCCGCCCATGCGCCGCAGGGGGCTATCACCGCTGACTCAGAACTTTATCACGTGAAGCCCAGCGGCTGGTCGAGCACCGATGCGGTGTTCGACAGCGATGCCGATATTGTCGACTACCAGACTGCCCTGATTGAGTATGAAGGCGGCGCGACGCTGGCCTTTCACGCCAATCTCAATGTGCCGGATGAGTTCCGCCGTTTCTGCGTAATGGGCACCGACGGCATGGCGGAAGGCGACTTCGTGCGAAACTACTTCCGCGTACACAACGCACGCAGCGGCGAGAAAGAGGTCGATACCGCCTACAGCGGCAATGCTTATGATGGCCATTACGGCGCAGATGCGCTGATGGCTGAAGAGATCGTTAAACATATTAAACAGGGAACACCGCTGAAAGTTTCAGTAGTGGACGCGCTGGAAGCGGGCCTCACGGCAATAAAAATCGATGAGGCCCGTAAAACCCGCAGCGTAGTGGACATGCGTGAAAGCTGGCTAACATTTGACGCCAACCTGGGAAAAACCGGGGCCTGATGGCCCCAGCCTGCGGATCGGCCTCCCCCTCTGACCCCAGGATTTTAATGGCAGTATGACTGGTAACTTCCTGTACTGGCCTGCGGGCCAGTGACAATATTGAGGTTGAGCTGGCTCGGGAAACCTGGGCCAGCGCCAACTCAACCGCACCCTCTCCAGCCCTCTTCTCCGAACGCGTATTTGATTAAATGGCCCCCTGCTGAAGGCAGCTCTTAATGGAGGTTTTTTTCCTCCCGGGTGCAGACCGAGGGGCGCTGGAAGTGAAGATATTCATACAGCAGCAGCATTCCTACCGGGTTATCCTCCAGATTTTCGAAATCAACGTGAGTTTTTTCCAGAAGATATTTTCTCAGCGCGCTAACCGGGATGTTTTTATGGGAAGCCAGCGCCCGGCACAGCTGCGCCACGATCCCGCACTTTACTGAATACGGCACATCAGGATTATAAATTTCCGGAATAGAGTGAGTCTGATTCATGACGGTACCCTCTATAAGCGCTTAAGCTGACTGAGGAGGCCACAGGCCTGCCGATGAGAGATAAGTTATAGCAAGGAACGCGTTTTGGTGTAAATCAGGAACGTTTTGAAAGACGTCCCGGAGCTTTGCGTTCGTCCGGTTTGCGTCTCAGTCAGAGGCAACTTACAAGCTTAAAGCGATGGGAGCATACGCCTGCAGCAAAGCAGCGCGGGCCTTGGACAAAAACGGCGGGAGCGTTTTGAACCACGCAAAACGTTGGCACGGCTACGGGCGCACCTCAGGGGTGTGGTGCGTAATTGCCCGCGCTGAGCCTGCACCGGGTGATCTTGTGTTAATACACGACAGTCTTTCATCCCTGATAGTAATGTATTTTTTAGTGACCTAGTTTCGATCTTCTTTGGATGAAATCATCCAGGCTAACCAGTAAAGAATCAGGCCAGCGATAAAGACGAGTAAGGGGGCGATAACACGCATAATGCCTTCATTCGCAAATATTGCGATAAAAATCCCTATCACTACGGCGCTGATAATAACCGCACCTGATAGCTCAGAAATAACTTTTCTGATGAGTCTAAAGAATTTCGATTGCACCCAGAAATTGCTCCGTTTTCGAAGGATTTTTACGAAGAGTCTCACTAAGCTCAATGTAGTTAGCTAACGGTTCTTCAAAGAGGAAGTAAAGCATTTCAAAATCAAGTATATAAAGCTGTGACCATAATTCAGGATTTTGATGCTTCAAACGCCTGGAAGCTGCAGAAGCACGCGAAAGCACTCCCTGCAGAACTATGCCGCCCGCAAGGGTGCCTGTCCATAATCGCAGTGATAACTTCGTTATCACGCTGGCCATCATTCCTCCAACAACTTTTGAACCAAGATAACCTGTGATAGCTAACTGCATGGACTGTCTTGAACCCAGTGAAGCCGCTTCTCCGATGAGTTTATCTGTGATTTTTTTGATGGCTGGATCCGGGAGATAGGCCAGAGAGTCTCTGATAATCATCTCCGCGATCTGCCCCAGAATGGCTCTGTTACGGAACAGCTTGTTCAAAGCCCGATACATCCTCTCATCCTCACCGAAGTTACGGCGCTGAATGTTTCTGCCGCCATCTGCCAGGTTGAGATCCTGAAAGGTTCTTTCAATACCCAGATAAAAATCCATCGGAAGTGAAGCAATACCTTGAGCAACCGATACGGCGAGCGTCTTTGCGTCCATTCATTCTTCTACCGTTTTAGATTCCAGCCTGAAAAATATCAGGCGGCGCCGCCTTCCGTAAACGAAAACTTATCTTTTAAGCGCCCTGAATATCGTTTTAATTGGCACTGATTTGTCATTCACTCCTATACCAGGATCAAGAACTGGGATTTGGAAAGGGCATTTTTTAATCATTGCCGTTGCGCAGCATCACTAAATGGCGGGACAGGTAAAGGTGCCGGAAACGAGCCGTTCGTATCAAAAAAGCATTAAAGGACTCTCAAGGGGCGCAGACAGGCTCTGGTCACAAACAAGCTTAAAGCGATTGGAGCATACGCCTGCAGCAAAGCATCGCGGGCCACGGACAAAAACGGCGGGAGCGTTTTTGAACAACGCAAAGCGTTGGCAAGGCTTCGGGCGCACCTCAGGGATAAAGTGCGTCATCGCCCGCGCTGAGCTGGCAGGGATGTCATTTTTTGCGTCTTTGAAAGGCATATGCTCCCTGAGCCTGCACACAATTCTACAACCGCACAAATCCAGCCAGCCTCAATCCACCACTCCACAGCCTGAGGCAACTTTCAAACTCAAAGCGAATGGATGGCGCTTTTGCGTCTTTGCGAAAGGTGTTTGTTCCCTGCGCCTGCGCCGTGGTTCCCCACCGCACAACCCCCTAACCTGACCCCGACGCCAGTTATCAAACCGGATCCACCTCATTCTCCAGCTTCTGACGCCGCCGCAGATGCGGAAACAACTTCATCCACAGCGCCACCACCACCAGCGTACCGATACCGCCAATCGCCGCCGCCGGTGCGGCGCCTATCCAGGCCGCCAGCAACCCCGACTCAAACTCGCCCAGCTGATTCGACGTATTAATAAAAATCGCGTTAACCGCATTCACCCGCCCGCGCATGGTATCCGGCGTATCCAGCTGCACCAGCGCGCCCCGGATCACCATACTCACCATATCAAAGCCACCCAGCGCACAGAGAGCAATCAGCGACAGCCACAACTGTGTGGAAAGCGCGAACACCAATGTGGCAACGCCAAATCCTGCCACCGAGCCAAACATAATCATCCCGACATGCTTTTCCAGCTTGTGACGGCTCAGCCAGATGCCCACCAGCAATGCTCCCACCGACGGCGCGCCGCGCAACATCCCCAACCCCCACGGCCCGGTATGCAGAATATCTTTGGCAAAAATCGGCAGCAGCGCCGTCGCGCCGCCCAGCAACACCGCAAACAGATCGAGCGAAATCACGCCCAGTACATCTTTGCGCTCACGGATAAAGTGAATCCCGGCAAACAGATTCTTCATATTCATCGGCAGACGAGCCTGCACCGGGCGTTCATAACGCAGCAGACTCACCAGCGTCAGCGAAACCAGATAAAATAGCCCGGAAACGCCATACACCACATGCGGCCCGGCGACATAAAGCAGCCCGCCAATCGTCGGCCCGACGATAACCGCTGCCTGACCGCCCACGGAGTTCATCGCCATCGCACGCGCCAGAATCGAAGGCGGCACCAGCGACGGCAGCATCGAAGACATCGCAGGCCACTCCAGCGCTTTCGCCACCGCAATCATAAACACCAGCCCCCACAATGCAGTCTTATCGGGGGTATGGAATAAGGTAAGCACTACTAATGCCAGTAGTGCGGCAAATTCCACCAGCTGACCCAGCAGCACGATCCGCCGCCGGTCATATTGATCCGCCAGATGACCCGCAGGCAGCGCCAGCAACACCGACGGCAGAAACTGCATTAAGCCAATCATCCCTAACGCCATTGCGCTGTTGGTCAGCGCATAGATCTGCCAGCTGATTGCGACCGAGAACATCTGAAAACCAAATGATGAGCAGGTGCGCGCCACCCAGAAGGCGACAAATGTCCGATGTCGCCACAGCGACTCTTCCGCCGCCGATGCCATAAATCCCATGTCTTATCCCAAATCAGGTGAGGAAATCCGCGTCGTTGCGCGGTGTTATTGGTGTGGTGATTGTCGGCTTCACGATAGCAGACCGGATGGGAGCAGAAGACCTGCGGCTCCAGCTCTGCCTGCCTGTGCGATAAACCGCGCCCCTGTCCGGCAGAGGCGTTTCAGCCCCCTCCTGATTATTACCAGCCTATTGGTCCCTGCCATTGAATATATTCCAGTACATCATCAGACGCCAAAGGAATTGTCTTCACTTTGTTAACAGGTTTATTTACTTTCTCAGGCAACAAAAGGATGATTTGGATTAAGCATGTGATCTATATTTATTCACGCGTTTAGAAAAATGCGACTTTTTATATGCTTAATTAACAACAAATCCTTTCTATTGAATTTCATAGAGATAATGAAAAACAGTTTATATAACCCCTATGTTACTGAACCAATCCATCACGTCAGGCGTAATGTCACGGGCATTTGCTATAGCGTGCCTTATCTTCAGCAAAACCAGGACAGCAGCAATATACTTAATACAAACAACATTATTTCATTACACAATCAAATTGCTACTGAAGCAGCATTAATGGTTGTTCCGGTGGAAGATATTCGATTACGGGGAATGATCGCGATTCCGGATGCCTATACGCATTTACAAAATGCACGTATCCGGATTGGAATTAATTATTCCAGTCTGGCAGCTCACAGTCCGTCACTGCTTGAATTAACAAAGAAATTTCATTTCTGGCTTTATGATTTCGCGCCGCCGGGTGCAGACTGGCGACTACTGGAATCTTTTCCTTTTTCAGGAATTGTTTTAACCGAATCTTTCTTTAATGATAATTATGAGAAGTTTACCTTTCCCTTTTTTATGGCGACGTTTCGTGAAAAAGGTGCTGAGGTAATCGTACGAAGTCATACGCCGCCCTTAACTGCTGAGCAGTTTGCTGAGATAAATATCAGCGGCTGGCAACAGCAACGCTCGGACGGCGATCTTATTAGCTGCTGATTCACAAATCCTGCCTTCCGGCGTTAAGGGCACACGGCGGTGCGCTTAACGTCCTTTAATCCCCCATAAAATGTCGTATTAATCCAGTTGTTAAGCGGTTTAAGCCAAAAAAATCAAACCTCGATCTGATTTTGCTATAACATTTAACACAAAGGGATCGTCTGTCTTAACGGAAGAGATACTTCAGAACACCCTAATCATTTGTACTTGATAACTGGAAACAGCCTATCTGGTTGTTTTCGTGTGTTTTATGGCAACGAAACGAGGTCGATATTATGGGGAAAAACTCCTCATCTTTTGGCGTAATTCGTTTCCTGACGGTGCTGTTCGCAGTGCTGACGGGCGCGTTTATGCTGATTGGCGGTGGCTGGTTAGCCGCCATTGGTGGTTCCTGGTATTACGTTTTCGGTGGTGTGGTGATGCTTATCACCGCTTATCTGCTTTCCCGTCGTAAAAGCACTGCGCTGGTTCTCTATGCGCTGCTGCTGATCGGCACCCTGATCTGGGGTGTATGGGAAGTGGGCACCGACTTCTGGGCCCTGGCACCACGCACCGATGTGCTGGTGATCTTCGGTGTCTGGCTGATCCTGCCATTTGTTTATCGCAGCTTCAACGCGGGCAGCAAAGCCGCGCTGGGTACCATGTCTGTGGCGCTGATTGCCAGTGCCATTGTGCTGGCCTATGCGGTATTCAACGATCCGCAGGTCATCAACGGGTCAGTACCAGAAACCGCTGACAACGCCCCACAGGCTGCGCCGCTGAGCAACATCCCGGATGCTGACTGGCCCGCTTATGCGCGCGATCAGCAGGGAACCCGTTTCTCTCCGCTGAAGCAGATTAATCACCAGAACGTGAAAGAGTTGCAGGTTGCCTGGCAGTTCCAGACAGGCGACATGAAAACCCCTAACGATCCGGGTGAAATTACCGACGAAGTCACGCCGATTAAAATCCGCGACACGCTTTATCTCTGTTCGCCACACCAGATCCTGTTTGCACTGGATGCGGCCACCGGTAAACAGAAGTGGAAATTTGATCCGGGCATGAAGGTCAACCCGACCTTCCAGCACGTGACCTGTCGCGGTGTTTCTTACCACGAAGTGCCGGCAGCAGCCGACGCAGCGAACACTCAGCCTGCGCTCTGTTCACGTCGTATCTATCTGCCGGTCAATGACGGTCGTCTGTTTGCACTGGATGCAGAGACCGGCGAACGCTGCCCGGCATTTGGCGTCAATGGCGAGCTGGATCTGCAACACAAACAGCCTGTCACCACTGCGGGTCAGTATGAGCCGACCTCACCGCCGGTGATTACTAACACCACCATCGTGATGGCGGGTGCGGTTACCGATAACTACTCAACCCGCGAGCCGTCAGGCGTCATTCGTGGCTTTGATGTGAATACCGGTAAACTGCTGTGGGTGTTTGATCCAGGCGCAAAAGATCCTAATGCCATTCCGGCTGATGAACACACCTTCACCATGAACTCTCCGAACTCATGGGCACCGGCAGTTTACGATCCAAAACTGGATACCGTTTACCTGCCAATGGGCGTGACCACACCGGATATCTGGGGCGGTAACCGCACACCAGAGCAGGAGCGTTATGCGAGCAGCGTGCTGGCCCTGAACGCCACCACCGGTAAGCTGGTCTGGTCTTATCAGACGGTGCATCACGATCTGTGGGATATGGATCTGCCGTCGCAGCCTACGCTGGCTGACATCACCGACAAAGATGGCAATACCGTACCGGTTGTCTATGCGCCAGCGAAAACCGGCAACATCTTCGTACTGGATCGCCGCACCGGCAAGCCAGTCGTGCCTGCGCCAGAAACGCCAGTGCCACAGGGTGCTGCTAAAGGCGATCACGTTGCCGCCACTCAGCCCTACTCTGAGCTGACCTTCCGTCCAAAACAGAATCTCACGGACAAGGATATGTGGGGCGCGACGATGTTTGACCAGCTGGTGTGCCGCGTGATCTTCAAGCGCCTGCGCTATGAAGGTCCGTTCACCCCGCCATCTGAGCAGGGTACGCTGGTGTTCCCGGGTAACCTCGGTATGTTCGAATGGGGCGGCATCGCAGTCGATCCTCATCGTCAGATCGCGATTGCTAACCCAATGGCGCTGCCGTTTGTCTCTAAGCTGATTCCACGTGGCCCAGGCAACCCGATTGAGCCGCCGAAAGGCGCTGAAGGTGGTTCAGGTACTGAAACCGGTATTCAGCCTCAGTATGGCGTGCCGTATGGCGTCGAGCTGAACCCGTTCCTGTCACCGTTTGGTCTGCCATGCAAACAGCCTGCCTGGGGTTACATCTCTGCGGTGGATCTGAAGACCAACAACGTGGTGTGGAAACAGCGTATCGGTACCGTTCGCGATAGCGCACCGGTTCCGCTGCCGTTCAAAATGGGTATGCCGATGCTGGGTGGTCCTATCACCACAGCGGGTAAGGTATTCTTCATTGGTGCGACCGCAGATAACTACCTGCGTGCTTTCAGCACTGATACTGGCGAACTGTTATGGCAGGCACGTCTGCCAGCAGGCGGCCAGGCGACACCGATGACCTATGAAGTGGATGGCAAGCAGTACGTTGTCATCGCGGCAGGTGGTCACGGCTCGTTTGGTACCAAACTGGGCGATTATGTGATTGCCTACGCGCTGCCAGACCAGAAGTAATTCACGCAGCTGTGAATAAACTAAGGCGGACTCCGGTCCGCCTTTTTTGATCGCGCTATTTTTTCATCCCACGCCAGTTGAGCCAGGCGCAAAACAGCATCACCACGCAGGTTGCCAGAAACACCGGCCGCATCCCGAATGTACCGCCCACCAGCCCACCGAACAGCGGGCCGCTGACCTGGCCGATATATTGTGCCGACGTCGAATATCCCAGCATCCGCCCAACCTGTGAACCCGGCACGTTATGACGAATAATCGCCGTGATGCATGGCATCAACCCGCCCAGCGCCATTCCCATCAGAAAACGCAGCAGCACCAGTTGCCAGGCCGCCGTGATAAATGCCTGTGGTATCAGCAGCAGCCCGCTTACCAGTAAACCGCCCGTCAGCACCCGCCAGTGCCCTACCTGATCGGCCAGCCGACCCAGTCGTGGCGCCGCCAGGACCGTACCCAGCGCCGCAGCGGACATCACCAGTCCGGCTATCAGGGTGATCTGATGGTCGCCCTGCACAAACTCACCCACGTAAAGCGTAATGATTGGCTCAATCGACATGCTGGCGAAGATCAGCAACATGCCAGAGAGCCACATCAGCCGTATCAGGCTGTGATTAACCGGCCCGGCTTCAGGATGCGGTTGCTGGCTGGCGCGCGATGTCGCGGGAGCACGTGGCTGCTCTTTGAGTAAAAAGGTGGTGGCGAGGAAGGCGAGAAAAATCACGGCACCGGTCAGCCAGAAAGTCTGACGAATGCCGATCAGCGGCGGTAACACACCGCCCAGCAGCGGTCCGACCACGTTACCGGCCATAATACCGGAAGACAGCACCCCCAGCGCCCAGCCGGTCTGCGCTTTCGGCGTTTGCGCCGCCACCAGAATGGTCGATCCCGATGCGTAGCCGCCCAGCAGCCCCGCCAGCAGGCGCAGCGCGACCAGCTGCCACGGCGCGGTCGCCATGCCAATCAGCGACATCGCAATCGCCATCCCGAGACTGGCCCGAATCAGCATCAGCTTACGACCATAGCGGTCAGCCAGCCTGCCCCACAACGGCGCAGTCAGGGCAGCGCTGAAAAAGGTCGCGCCGTAGGCAAGGCCGGACCAGCGGGCGATAGCGGCAGGCTGCTCAACGCCCAGTTGCTGCACATAGAGCGGCAGGAATGGCAGCAGCAGCGTCATCGCCACGATAGTGGTAAAAGAGCCGACGACGCAGACCCCTAAGTTACGTCGCCAGTGCTGAAACTCTGCCGTTTCGTTTGACTGTTGCATGGTGATATCCGTTGAATGATCAGGGATACAGGCTATCCGGCGTAGCGGATTAACAACAGTCGCGGCGGGATAGTTACTCTGTGGCGCTGATTGTTGTCAGCAGGCAACAATCAGCCTGGATTCAGCGCCGCAACCAGGGCATCACACAGCAGCGTTACGGGCGACGCCGGTTCAGGACTGTCATGCAGCAGCAAATAGCTTTGCAGACGATCCATCTGCCACTCCGGCAGCAGTTGCTGAATATCGCCGCGCGCCATTGCCTCCTGGGCCATGTAGGAGGGCAGATAGGCGATGCCGCTCCCCGCCAGTGCCGCATTGAGCAGCGCCATGCTGTTATTGGCGCGAAAACGGCTGCGGACATCCAGTGCCAGCCGCTGTTTATCACGGCGGAACGGCAGTGCGGCGGTGTGCGCCGGACCATGAAACATCAGCAGGTCGTGGCGCGGCAGCATCTCAGGATGCGTGATGGCGGATCGCTGCGCCAGATAGGCGGGCGCGGCATAGAGCCCCCACTCAATATCGCTCAGTACCCGGAAATTGATCTGCTGCGGCGATCGGGATCGAATCACAATCGCCAGATCCACCTGATCATCGAGCCGATCAGGACTGCGATCGGTCAGATCAAGATCGACATTGATATGCAGATGCCGACGCAGAAAACGATTAAGGACAGGTACTACGCACTGGCAGCCGAAGGTGACGGGTGCCTGCAGCCTGATATGGCCGGCGGGCTGCTGATGCACCTGCTGCACAAAGGCTTCGGCGCGCTGCACTTCAGCCAGCATCCGCACACAGTAGGGATAGTACGCCTGACCCAGCTCGGTCAGCGCCAGCCGCCGGGTGGTACGCTGCAGCAGCCGGATACCGAGCCGCAGCTCCAGACGGGCGATCTCCCGGCTGACATGGGATTTGGACAAGCCGAGTGCGCGTGCCGCCTCACTGAAACTCTGTAATTCCACAACCCGTGCAAATACCAACATGGCGGTTAAATTCGCGCCGTTTTCCATGTTTCCCGACTCCGACAGTAAAGGGATGCTGGCAACAAACTAACACGTTCAGGCGGGGTCACTGTGGCTGATGGGCAAAAAAAGGCGAGGCGAAGAGCAGGTGGAGAGAGGCGCAAGGCGAGGGCTGACCTTCCCGTCCGCAGGCTGTGACGGGAAGGTCTTATCAGGCATCAGCTGGCCATCGCCAGGGGGAATAGCAGCCGTTCCGGCTCGACGCGACGCTGACGGCGCAACTGGCCAGGCGTCACCATAAAGTAGTTTTTAAACGTGCGGGTATAGGCCTGCTGGGTATCAAAGCCATAGTTCATCGCCACCTGCAGTATCGCTTCGTTGCTGCTCAGCAATGTGAGCGCAGACTCGGTTAAGCGGCGCTGACGGATATATTCTGCCAGTGAAAAGCCGGTATGCTGGCGAAACAGCCGTTGCAGATGCCAGCGCGAATAGCCCGAGCGGCGCGCCACCTCATCCAGATGCAGATCGTGTCCTAAGTTGTTCTCAATCCAGTCCAGCAAACTCCGAATAAACTCGCGCTGATTCATGGTTCCTCCTGTTGATGCTGATGTGCAGTGGAGCCACTCTACCCGCTAAAATTTATCCCTTAATTAGCAGAAAATTAGCGCAGAATTAGCAACGGCTGAAACGGAGGCGGAATCGCGCGGCCAGCGGGGCTTTGGTGTGAAAGTTCGTGATGAGATTACTGCTGAAAAAGGCAGAATATAAAAAACGCTGAGTCAGGCAAATTTATTTCTGCATCAGAAATGACGGGGCATTCAGCCCTGTCAGGCGTCAACATGTTTGAGATATCGCTGATATTCCTGAGCCAGAAAATCAACCTTCCGGGGTAACTCCTCCTGATAGAATTCTGGTGGCACATTGTCACCGGGATCCTGTTCCAGCTCAGCCACCAATTGTTCAACAATACGGTACAAGGGGATTCTGTGTTGTGCCTGAAAACGTCTGAATGCTCTATCCCAGATAAACGAGACAAAGTAATCAACGTAACGCCTTCCCTGCCGGAAAGGTAATGTCTGTAACTTCTCCAGCAAAAAGTTAAAGGCTGGCAGAGCCAGTACCCGAATTCGCTCAGCTTCAGTCAGCCTGTCCTTCCCCATAGGCACAGTGGCATTCGACAGGCGAGAGCGGATACAGGCAACAGGGTTCAGAACCCGAACAAATTCATGACTCATGGCAGCGCCGTGTCGATCGGGCATAACCAGAAAGGGCTCTGTATTGAGTGTCAATTTATCATCGAGAAAATCCCCGGCATCAAAGCCTGTGGGCCGATCAATAATATCTACAATATTTGCCTCATTGAGCTGCTCATTGAGGAACTGTCCCTGAGCATCCTCTTTGACCCTGCCCTTATCTTTATCAATCAGACTTAGTACTGCAATGGAGGGCGGATTAAAAATTTCCTGAACCTGTGCTGCCACATTGAATATTTTCGCAATCACATCAACGCCTTCCTTTCGGGTGACATAATCAACATCAATTGAGGTTATGGACGTTACGTCAGGCTGATCCGGATAAAGATGCAGGTAGGTCAGATACCAGTACATAACAGCCTGACCGCCTACAGTAATAACCGGGGACGGCAGTTGTCCGGCATTATCAATCAGATAACGGTTGAGTTTAAGGATCTGTTCTTCCGGAGGAATAGCGTGCGATGCCATAAAAAAAGCCCACCTGTATGATGAGCTTATTTTACCACCTGGCTGATTTCAGCACGGCTTGACATCAGAAAAATGCGAGGCTGCGTCCACTTTTTGCAGGCACAATACCCTGAGGACGTTTTTCAAGGACGCGGCCCGGAGCCTGACCATTTCGGACGGCTTCAACACGCTCCTGATACTCGCGCTGATGTCTGATTTTTGCTTCCTGGGCTGACATACTATTCACCGCTGAAATGTCTGGCATTAATCTGTTGCTCAAATATACGTCACCCCATTTACGCTTGCAATCGCTGGCATCTCAATGGATAGGGATAGGGACATCAGTCAGTGACTGGCGTGAGCAAAAGCAGCCAACGCCGCTACAGTGCGAAGTATGACGGCGGATAATTCTGGCCTAACAATTGATGAGTAAACTCCCCTCATGTTTCTGAAGGAGATCAGCCATGCGCGTCTTACTGGTTGAAGATGATGAAATGATCGGCGCGAACCTGCAGCAGGCACTAGAGGGCGCGGGCTGGTCCGTGGACTGGGTGCGTGATGGCATCTATGCCCAGAATGCCTGGAGCGAAGGCGGCTACAGCTGCGTGTTACTCGATCTCGGCTTGCCGCGCGATGATGGTCTGCAGGTGCTGCGCCGGGCGCGCGGGCGCGGTGACGTCACGCCGGTGCTGATTCTTACCGCACGTGACACGGTGGCGCAGCGGATTCAGGGACTCGACAGCGGCGCAGACGACTATCTGCTTAAACCGTTCGATTTACAGGAAGTCATGGCCCGGATGCGCGCGATTACCCGACGCAGCCACGGCGCAGCAGACTCGGTGCTGGGCAGCGGCGATGTGCAGCTGGATATGATGACCCGAGAAGTGCTCTACAAAGGACAGCGCGAGCAGCTTACGGCGCGCGAATATGCCCTGCTCTACGCCCTGCTGGAGCGGCCTGGCGCTATTCTGTCGCGCGAGCAGCTGGAAAATCGCATCTATGGCTGGGGCGATGAAGTCAGCAGCAACGCGGTGGATGTCCTGATCCACGGGATGCGCCGCAAGCTGGATAACGATGTGATCCGCAATGTGCGCGGGCTGGGCTGGAGGGTGCCGGCAATATGAAACCTTTCCGCTTTATGCGCTCACTGCGCAACAAATTACTCTCTACGCTGCTGATTATTCATCTGCTGATGATCGGCGGCGTCACCTGGTATTTCTTCAGCTGCTACGGCGATATGGTCGGCACCATGAAGGACGATCAGCTGGCAAAAATCGCTGATGCCTGGTCCACTAATAAACAGATGCCCGCTTTGATGCCGATGCTTATAGCGCCTGACAAGGCGAAGAGCGCCTTTGTAGTACAGCTCTGGGACGATCAGGGTCAGTTACGCGCCAGCTCATGGCCGGAGCTGCAGGCTCCGCTGCAAAATCAACGGGGCTACCGCGACGTGCATGTGGGTCAGTGCGACGACTGCGAATGGCGCATCTATACCCGGCCCGGCTTACCTGGCAGCGAGATCAAAACTATTCAGGTGATGCACAACCTCAGCTACATGAAGGCATTGATGGTCAAGCGGGCGCTGTCAGCGATCATTCCGTTGATCCTGATGATGCCGCTGTCACTGCTGGTGATCTGGCTGGTGGTGCGCAAGATCACCCGGGATCTGCAGGTCGCTTCGCGTCAGATTGCCGCGCAGGAGACGCACCATCCGCACAATGTCTCACCCGAAGGCTTGCCGGATGAGATCCTGCCGCTGGTGGCCGCCTACAACTCGCTGCTGAGTAAGCTACGTGAGGCCTGGTCGTCGCAGCGTCAGTTCCTGGAAGATGCGGCGCATGAACTGCGCACGCCAGTAACGGCGGTGACCTTGCAGCTGGAAAACCTGCGTCAGCATATCCAGCCGGGCGAAGCGAGCCGCCAATTCAGCCAGCTGGAAGCGGGCGTCACACGCACCCGTCATCTGGTCACGCAGTTACTCAATGTCTCGCGTCAGGATGACCAGAGCGTGGTCGCCAGCGTCGAGCATATCGAACTGGACGATCTGCTGAAAGAGAGCATTGAGCAGCTGATGGTGGTGGCAGATAAACGCGGCATCGATATCGGTTTTAATGGCTCGACGCATTATCGTCTGCAGGCCAGCCGTTCCGAGCTGCGCAGCCTGTTCGACAACCTGATTGGTAACGCCATGTTGCACACGCCGGAGGGCAGCCTGGTCGATGTGCTGTTGCATCGGGTCGCAGGTAAAACAGTGGTCGATATTGTCGATAACGGGCCAGGCATGCCGGAATCCTTTATCGAACGCGCGTTTGACCGTTTTACCCGTTCGCCAGACGTTAAAGCCCAGGGCAGCGGGCTGGGATTATCCATTGTGCGCAACGTCGCGCAGAAGCATCAGATTCACGTCGCCCTTTCCAATTGCCTGACGCCACAGGGTGCCATTTGTGGTTTGCAGGTTCGCGTCACCCTTCCCTGATCCCGCCCGTTTGATCACGAACCAGACAACGTAAACGGTTGCCTGGTTCCGTTCGATCCTGGTCATTATTGTGAAGCGCATCACATTTTAGCTGAATTGTAATGCAACACTTTTTGACAAACGTGAGCAAAATCTATTTTCTATCGATCTGTTACAGGCACGCTACGCGGGCTGAAGAACTGGCTGTTATTTGCTGTGAAACCCTCATTCCCATCAAGGGACCGATTTCTCTCTGACTGCGTCTGCTGTGCGGCGGTCAAAAGCATGTGGCTGATAATAATGAAATTTAAAACGTTGATAGCAGGTGCCGTGCTGGCATGTTCATTGAGTGGTGCTGCGCAGGCCGCTGAAAGCGATCCGCAGTATGTCTCCGACTGGTGGCATCAGAGCGTTAACGTGGTAGGCAGCTACCACACCCGTTTCGGACCCCAGTTTAACAACGACGTTTATCTGGAATATGAAGCGTTTGCGAAGAAGGACTGGTTCGATTTTTATGGCTACCTCGACCTGACCAACTTCTTCGGCGCAGGCAACAGCAACGCCAACGGCATTTTTGATCACGGTTCACCGATGTTTATGGAGATTGAACCGCGCTTCTCTATCGACAAACTGACCGGCACCAGCCTGGCCTTTGGTCCGTTCAAAGAGTGGTATTTCGCCAACAACTACATCTACGACATGGGCCGCAACAGCGATAGCCGCCAGAACACCTGGTACATGGGCCTGGGCACCGATATCGATACGCACAGCGATGTCGGCCTGTCGCTGAACGTCTACGCCAAATATCAGTGGGAAAACTACGGTGCGGCGAATGAAAACAGCTGGGATGGCTATCGCTTCAAGGTGAAATACTTCGTACCAATCACCACGCTGTGGGGCGGAAATCTGGGCTATGTGGGCTTCACCAACTTTGACTGGGGTTCCGATCTCCGCGATAAAGGCGGTTCATCACGCACCAGCAACTCCATCGCCTCCAGCCACATTCTGTCACTGGGTTACGATCACTGGCACTTCTCGGCGGTGGCGCGTTATTTCCACAACGGCGGACAGTGGGCGGATGGTCAGGAGCTGAACTTCGGCAACGGTCCGTTTGAAGTGAAATCGACTGGCTGGGGTTACTACCTGGTGGCGGGTTATAACTTCTGATGATTGCGGGCGGCTCTAATAACCGCCCGTTTAGCAGGAAAGCTGGCCCAGGACGTAATACACCAGGGCCAGCTTTTCAGATGCAGGCTTATCAAATAAACGCGGCATCTGCCCCGCTTTTAGTTCTGCGGCTTCTCGACATTGATGCGCCACGGAATGTTGAACTTATCAATAAACATCGCGAATCCGTTCGACCAGAACGTCTCCTGCCACTCCGTTGTCACCTTGCCGCCTGCCGACAGTTTCTCAAACCAGGCTTTACCCTTTTCGACATCGGTAGTTGAGAGACTGACCGCGTAACCGGCATGCTCAGACGCTGGCGGCTGATCGGTGTTGCCATCGCTTAGCATCAGCTCACCGTCACCAATACGCAGCTGGGCATGCATGATCTTTTCTGGCGGCTGCGGCGCTGCAGACTGATCGCCGACCTGCTCACCCTGATCCGGCATATCACCGAATTTCATTTTAGAGAGCAACTCTCCCCCGGTCGCCTGCAGGTAAAAGTCGATAGCCTCTTCGCAACGGCCATAGAGAAACAGATAAGGACTGACTTGCATCGTAACCTCTATTTGTCGGGTGGATTTTTACAGTACCTTAACAGTGTAGACGATCGACTTTACTCACTGATTTTACTGACAATAACGGCGAAAGAGTTGTGCCATATAACTGCTCATTGGAGTCAGCGTCGTGTCTTTGCGCTGAATCATATAGAAGATCGCTTTCGGCAGGGGGTCGTCGAGCGCCAGCGCCACCAGCGACCGACCCAGAATCGGATCGTCAATGACGTCGACCGACAAAATACTGATGAAATCGCTTTGCGCGACCAGGCTGGTGCAGGCCATAAAGGTTTCACAGGTCACCACGATTTTAGGTGCCATGCCACGTTCGCCAAACAGATCGTGCAACAAGCGGTAGTAACTGCCTTTGGGCGTTGGCATCGTCCAGTCCGCCTGCTGTAACGCCGCCAGAGAACGCGCCTTTTCCAGCGGATGGCCTTTGCGCACCACCACCTTGTACTCGCGCTCCATCATCCGCTCATACATCAGTTCCTGATCGAGATGGCTCTGATCGTAGGTATTAATGGTGAAATCAAGCGCGCCCTGACGCAGCTCATGCACCATCGACACCAGCTGGCCTTCGACAATGCGCACCTTCACCAGCGGGTATTCGCGATGAAACTGGTTAATCACCTGCGGCATGATGGTGCGCGCCACGCTGCCACCGACGCCAATATTCACCTGACCGCCACCCAGTCCCAGCCGCTGCTGGATATCCTCTTCGGCGACCCGCAGCTCCGCCAGCACCAGGCTGGCATGCCGAAAAAAGTTATCGCCGATATCGGTTAACACCACGCCCTGCTGACGGCGGATAAACAGCTTTGCCCCCAGCTCGCGCTCCAGTTCCTGAATCGCTTTGGTTAACGCCGGTTGTGACAGCCCGGAAAGACGGCTTGCCGCCCGGATACTGCCCTGCCGCGCCACGTCAACGAAGGCGCGCAGCTGATGGAGTTTGAGATTGGCAGACATAATTTTGCGATAACCGTTGTTTATCAGTCACAAGATATTCGCATCTTATGCCGGTCAATACCATTGTGTAGATTCGGAACAGTGCATAAAAAATCAACAACCAGGAGAGAGCCGATGAACCCCCTTTCAGACCACGTCAGCGCACGGCTGCCACAGCTGCAACAGTGGCGTCGCGACTTCCATCACTATGCCGAATCGGGCTGGCTGGAGTTCCGCACCGCCACCTTAGTGGCCGAAGAGCTGCATAAGCTCGGTTATCAACTGAAGCTGGGCCGTGAGGTCATCGACGCCGACGCACGGATGGGCTTGCCCGACGAGGCGGTGCTGAAGCAGCAGGAAGCGCGCGCGCTGCAACAGGGCGCGCTGCCGCAGTGGATCAGTCACTTCTCCGGCGGATTCTGCGGCATCGTGGCCACGCTCGAGACCGGCCGCCCTGGCCCGGTGATGGGCTTCCGCGTCGATATGGATGCACTGGATCTCAACGAGAGCCAGGCTGACGATCATCTGCCGCAGCGTGAAGGGTTCACCTCCTGCAACGCCGGCATGATGCACGCCTGCGGGCATGACGGTCATACCACTATTGGTCTGGGCCTCGCCTCGGTGCTGATGGCGATGAAAGATCGGCTCAGCGGTACGATTAAACTGATCTTCCAGCCCGCCGAAGAGGGTGTGCGCGGCGCAAAAGCGATGGTGGCGGCGGGCGTGGTTGATGACGTTGATCGCTTCACCGCGATTCACATCGGCACCGGCGTGCCGGCAGGCGAAGTGGTGTGCGGCAGCGACAGCTTCCTCGCCACCACCAAGCTGGATGTTCACTTCACCGGCGTCGGTGCCCATGCGGGCGGTCGTCCGGAAGAGGGCCGCAATGCCCTGCTGGCCGCCGCACAGGCAACGCTGGCGCTGCATGGTTTAACCCAGCACAGCGGCGGCGTGGCACGGGTCAACGTGGGCGTGTTGCAGGCGGGAACCGGCCGCAACGTAGTAGCCGACTGCGCCCTGCTGAAAGTCGAAACCCGTGGCGTGACAAATCAGGTCAACGACGACATCTATCAGCAGGCGCTGCGGGTGATTGCCGGTGCGGCAGCGATGTATGGCGTTGAACAGCAGGTTTCGCTGATGGGGGCCGCGCGCAGCTGTACCCCGACGCAGCCATGGGTTGATTTCATCCATCAGCAGGCAGACGCGCTCGGTATCTTCGATTCCGTGGTCGATCGTAAAGCGCAGGCGGCGGGTTCGGAAGATGCGACCTGCATGATGGAACGGGTAAAGCAGCGCGGCGGTCAGGCCTCTTACGTCATTTTTGGCTGTGAGCTGGCGGCGGGCCACCACAACGCGAAATTCGACTTCGATGAGCGGGTGATGCCGGACGCCATCACGCTGCTGGCGACACTGGCGCTGAATCAGTCGCAGTTTGGAGGTTCACGATGATGGAAGACTTTATTGCCGACTATATCGATCGCCATCAGCTCCGCTTCAGCACGCTCAGTGACGCCATCTGGGACACGCCGGAAACCCGCTTTGCCGAGACGCGTTCCTCTGCTCTGCTGGCCGACGCGCTGGAAAAAGAAGGATTCACAGTTGAACGTGGCGTGGGCGGCATCGATACGGCGTTTATCGCCAGTGCGGGCAGCGGCAAGCCGGTGATTGCCATCCTTGGCGAGTTCGATGCGCTGGCCGGTCTGAGCCAGCAGGCGGGCTGCGCCCGGCCGCAACCGCTGGAAGCCAACGGCAACGGACACGGCTGCGGCCACAACCTGCTCGGCACGGCGGGTGTTGCGGCGGCCTGCGCCGTGAAAGCCTGGATAGAACAGCATCACACGGGCGGCACGGTTCGCTTTTACGGCTGCCCTGGCGAAGAGGGCGGATCGGGCAAAACCTTTATGGTGCGCGAAGGGCTGTTTGACGACGTTGATGCCGCCGTGACCTGGCATCCGGAGGGGTTCAGCGGCATGTTTAATCTGCGCACCCTCGCCAATATTCAGGCGGCGTTCAGCTTCAAAGGGGTTGCAGCGCACGCGGCCAATTCTCCTCATCTGGGCCGAAGCGCCCTGGATGCCGTCACGCTGATGAATACCGGGGCCAACTTTCTGCGCGAGCATATCGTCCAGGAGGCGCGTCTGCACTACGCCATCACCAACAGCGGCGGTGTATCGCCGAACGTAGTGCAGGCCGATGCGGAGGTGCTCTACCTGATCCGCGCCCCGGAACTGCCACAGGCGCAGGCGATTTATGAACGGGTAATTAATATCGCAAGGGGCGCAGCCCTGATGACCGACACCACGCTGACCGTACGTTTTGACAAAGCCTGTTCGGACTACGTGCCGAATCGCGCGCTGGAAGCGGTCATGGAGCGTTATTTGCATCAGTTTGGTTTGCCCGACTACAGCGACGAAGAGCGCGCGTTTGCGGCTGAACTGCGTGCCACGCTCACTGATGACGATCTGCGCAATGCCCGGCTCAATGCCGCCCGAACCGGTGGTGAAGCCGGTCATGCCTGGGCTGAACAACTGGGCGATAAGCTGTTTATGGATGAGGTCGCGCCCTATGCGGTCACGCGTGAGCTGCTTTATGGCTCCACCGACGTCGGCGATGTCAGCTGGGTGACGCCGACTGCACAGTGTTTTGCGCCCTGCTTTACCTTCGGCACGCCGCTGCACACCTGGCAACTGGTGGCGCAGGGCCGCACCAGTATCGGGCATAAGGGGATGTTACTGGCGGGCAAAGTGATGGCGGCCACGGTGTTAACGCTGTTAACGGATCAGCAGGCGCTGGCTGGCTGCCGGGCCGAGTTTGATCGGGTACGCGCCGCGCAGCCCTATCACTGCCCGATCCCGGCGGGGATCACACCAACAAAACTGGCCGAATGAGCCAACGGCCGTGTCTCTGACGCGGACCACTATAAAAAATATTGCAAACACTTCCCTGACTCAGCGGTGCCGGAACTGAACTCACCGCCTGTCGCACAACGCGACCGGCGTCAGGCCTTGCGACCGCCGATAAAAGGGACACAAGACGAGAACCAATACCATGGAAGCAACATCCGGGAACCGCAGTCCTGGCCGGCTCTTCAGCTGGATCGAGCGCGTGGGGAATAAAGTACCCAATCCGTTTTTACTGTTTGTCTATCTGATCGTGGTGCTGATGGTGGCGACTGCCATTATCAGCACGCTGGATCTGGCGGTGAAGAACCCCAGCAACGGCGAAATCGTGCGGGTGAATAACCTGCTGAGCGTCGCAGGCATTCAGTGGATCCTGCCCAATATCATCAAGAACTTCAGCAGCTTTACCCCGCTGGGTTCGATTCTGGCGCTGGTGATTGGTGCCGGACTGGCGGAAAAGGTCGGCCTGTTGCAGTCGCTGATGGTAAAGATGGCGTCACGCGTCAGCCGCCGCTACGCCAGCTACATGGTGCTGTTTATCGCCTTTTTCAGCCATATCTCTTCGGATGCCGCGCTGGTAGTGATGCCGCCGCTGGGCGCGCTGATATTCCTGGCGGTGGGCCGTCATCCGGTGGCGGGCCTGCTGGCCGCTATTGCCGGTGTGGCCTCCGGCTTTACCGCCAACCTGCTGATTGTTACCACCGATGTGCTGCTCTCGGGTATCAGCACCGAAGCAGCTAAAGCGGTCAGCGACACGGTGCATGTCAGCGTCATCGATAACTGGTTTTTTATGGCCACCTCGGTGATCGTGCTGACGATAGTCGGCGCGCTGCTGACCGATAAGTTTGTCGAACCGCGCCTGCCAAAGTGGCAGGGCAACGGTGAGAAGCTGGCGGCACTGACGCCGCTGGAGAACCGCGGTCTGCGGGCTGCCGGGATCGCCGCGCTGCTGTTTATCGCCCTGATGGCGCTGCTGGTGGTGCCGGAAAATGCACCGCTGCGCAATCCCGCCACCGGCGCCATTATTCCCTCGCCTTTTATTCAGGGCATCGTGCCAATCATCATTCTGTTTTTCTTTGTGGTGGCGATTGCTTACGGCGTGGTCACCCGGCAGATCCGCCGTCCGGATGATATCCCACAACTGCTGGTCGATCCGATGAAGGGCATGGCGGGTTTTATCGTAATGGTGTTTCCGCTGTCGCAGTTCGTGGCGTTCTTCAACTGGAGCAACATGGGAAAATTCATGGCGATCGGGCTGACCGATGTGCTGGAGAGCGCAGGCGTCAGCGGCGCGCCCGCTTTTCTTGGCCTGATGTTCCTGTCGGCGTTTCTCTGCATGTTTATCGCCAGCGGTTCAGCCATCTGGTCGATTCTGGCGCCGGTCTTTGTACCGATGTTTATGCTGCTCGGCTTCCATCCCGCCTTTGCCCAGATGATTTTCCGCATCGCCGACTCCGCCGTGCTGCCACTGGCACCGATGTCGCCGTTTCTGCCGCTGTTTCTCGCCTTTTTGCAGCGTTACCAGAAAGATGCGCAGCTCGGCACCTATTACGTGCTGATCTTCCCCTATCCGCTGGTGTTCTTTATCAGCTGGATAGCGTTGCTGCTGGTGTGGTATGTGCTGGGTCTGCCGATCGGGCCTGGCGTCTGGCCAAAACTGCCATAAAGCACAGTGCCACGGATGGCAAAACCTGCAACGTACGTTGCTAAATAGTCAGCAACGACCCTCTCGGCAACGGCGGATGAATTGACTATTCTGCTATTTCTTCGCTTGCTAACGGTTAACTATTTTAATAAGCCTCCGACCGGCTGCGAGTCGTCTCCACACTGCCTGAGGTTCACGCTGACATGACCATCCCCTCCACCAGCCTGCCGCCGATGCACGCTGCATCGGCAGCCCGTAACAGCTTAGCCGCACGCGTTGATGCGCTGCCCTCCTCCGCCGGATTGTGGCGCTTTATTACGCTGCTGGCGCTGGGCGGCTTTTTTGAGCTTTATGACCTGTTTGAAACCGGCTATATCAGTACCGGCCTGCTGTCGGCGGGCGTATTTCACACTGGTGCGGCAGGCGTGCTGGGCTTCTCCGATCAGGCGGCCTTCGCCTCGGCCACTTTTCTTGGGCTGTTTTTCGGTGCCAGCCTGCTGGCGCCCTACGCTGACCGCTTTGGTCGCCGTCTGACCTTTATGTGTGCGCTACTGTGGTATGGGCTGTTTTCGCTGCTGATGGCGTTCCAGCAGAGCGCGGAGATGATTATTCTGTTCCGCTTTCTGGTGGGGATCGGGCTGGGCGTCGAGCTGGTGACCATTGATACTTACCTGTCGGAATGGGTGCCGACCCATCTGCGCAGCCGCGCCTTTGCCTTCTCCTTTTTCGTGCAGTTTTTATCGGTGCCTGCCGTGGCGCTGATGTCGTGGTGGCTGATTCCGCAAACGCTGTTCAGCCTTGAAGGCTGGCGCTGGGTGGTCATTGCGGGTGCCGTCTGTTCGCTGGTGATCTGGCTGGTGCGCAGGAACCTGCCGGAGTCGGCGCGCTGGCTGGCGCAGCAGGGTCGTCATCAGGAGGCGCATCAGGTGCTGTCTACGATGGAGCAACGCTGCGGCATCCCGGCCGGACCTGCTTTTTCCGCCGATGACGCCGCGGCGCAGCTGCCAAAACGGGGGCGCTTCAGCGAGGTCTGGTCACCCGCTTACCGCAAACGCACCCTGATGCTGGTGGTGATGAACTTTTTCCAGGCGATCGGCTTTTTCGGCTTTGGTAACTGGCTGCCTGCGCTGCTGTCAGGCCGCGGTGCCACAGTAACGCACAGCCTGCTCTATGCCTTCTTCATCACGCTGGCCTATCCGCTGGGATCGCTGATCTGTAGCCGCTACGCCGATAAGCTGGAAAATAAGTGGCAGATCGTCCTGTCGTCGCTGATGACGGTGGTATTCGGCACGCTGTTCGCCTTCCAGACGCAGCCGGTGATGCTGATTCTCTGCGGCTTTCTGATCACCTGGTCCAACGCCTGGCTGACCTTCAGCTTCCACGCCTATCAGACCGAGATTTTCCCGACCCATATTCGGGCGCGGGCGGTCGGCTTCTGCTACTCCTTCAGCCGCCTCTCTACGGTATTCAGCAGTATTTTGATCGGGGTGATATTGCAGTACGCCGGTACGCCAGGTGTGATTACCTTTATCGTGCTGAGCATGGTGATGGTGATGTTGTCGGTAGGGATTTACGGGCCGAAGACGCGCGGTATTGATCTGGAGAATATTTAAAAAAGAAAAGGCCGTCATCCTGATGATGACGGCCTTTTTTACTGCAGATTATTTGCCTTCCAGTACCCGGATATCCGCACTGCCCAGCCGATCTTTCTCATCTTTACGCAGCTCAGCGACCTGTTTCGCGCTGACCGGCTCAGACGCCTTGTTGCCCCAGCTGTTACGCACGAAGTTGACCACGTCCGCCACCTGCTGATCGTCAAGACGCCAGCCAAATGCCGGCATGGTAATGGTCGACGGCGCGCCATTGACGCCAGGCAACTGTCCGCCCACCAGCACGATATGGATCAGTGAGGTCGGATCGTCCGCCAGCACCACCGGATTACCGCGCAGTGCCGGATAGAAACGTTTATAGCCGCTGCCATCGGTTTTATGGCACGCCGCACAGCTGTCGACGTAGGTGGCTGCACCCGCCGCACTGTCGTCACCTTTCCACAACGCTTTGGCGGTGGCGTCATCGACGCTGAAGGCTGCCTGATGGGGATCTTTCGCGCCCAGCGACTTCAGATAGCGCGCAATCGCCGTGATATCGGACTCGCTCAGGTGCTGCAGGCTGTGTTCAACCACGTCGGTCATGCCACCAAAAGCGGCGGTCTGATCGTTGCGGCCATAACGCAGGAACTGACGCAGGTCCTCTTCGCTCCAGCGACCCAGTCCATCGCGGTTGTCGCCACGCAGGTTGCTGGCGGTCCAGCCATCAATCGGTGCGCTGCTGCCCGCCAGATAGTCGCTGCCCTCACCGTTGGTCAGCGCCTTCTCCTGCATCGTGATGCTGCGCGGCGTGTGACAGGCCCCGCAGTGACCCAGTCCTTCAACCAGATAGCGACCCCGTGCCAGCACCGGATCTTCCTGGGCTGCAGGCTGGAACGCTTTCACGTCGGGCGCAAAAATCCCGCGCCAGATCGCCAGCGGCCAGCGCATCGACAGCGGCCAGGGAATGTCGCTCTCCCGGTTTGGCTGCCCGACCGGCGCGACGCCATGCATGAAGTAGGCGTAAAGCGCCTTCATGTCTTCATCGCTGACCACTGCGTAAGAGGGATATGGCATCGCCGGATAGAGCGTATCGCCATTTTTCGCCACGCCCTGACGCACCGCTTTCTGGAAGTCGTCGTAGCTGTATTCGCCAATGCCGGTAGCGGGATCGGGCGTAATGTTGGTGGAATAGATGGTGCCAATCGGTGTTGCCATCGGCAGACCACCGGCAAACGCCGCGCCGCCTTTGCTGGTGTGGCAGGCCACACAGTCACCAGCTCGCGCCAGATACTCACCCCGTTTAACCAGATCGTCCTGGCTGCTCTCCGCCAGGGCGGCGAACGTCAGGGAGCCAAGAATCAGAGCCAGAATGCCATTTTTCATCGCCATGTCCTTATGCCTGCACCAGTGGGCCTGGGTTTTTCAGGTAGTTTTCGCGAATCGCTTTGGCTGACCAGTAAGTCAGCGCCGCCACCATGCCGGTCGGGTTGTAGCCCAGTCCCTGCGGGAAAGCTGATGCGCCCGGTACAAACACATTCGGCACGTCCCAGCTTTGCAGATAACGGTTAACCGCACTGGTTTTTGGATCATCGCCCATGATCGCCCCCCCACTGATGTGGGTAGTCTGATACACCGTGGAGTCGAAATGGGTGCCCGGCTTTTTCGCGCCGCCGATGATCATCTTCGGATTCATCGCTTCAGCGATATTGCGCATCTTGCCGACCATGAACTGCGCCATTTTGATGTCGTTCTCCTGCCAGTCAAAGGTCATGCGCAGCAGCGGCTGTCCATAGGCATCTTTGTAGTTGGGATCGAGATCGAGGTAGTTGGCGCGATAGGACTGGTGCGCGCCGTGCGCATCCATCGACAGATGATGGGTGTAGGTATCCGCCACTGCCGCTTTCCATTTGCTGCCCCAGTCAGGCGTACCCGCCGGCACCGGCAGGCCGGAGATCGGTTTGGTACCCGCCTGGTTAACCCAGAATGGCGAACCGCCGACAAAGCCCAGCGGCCCGTGGTCGAAGTTATCCGCGTTGAAATCATCAACCGCAACGCCCGCGCCACCCGCACCGATAAACGGATTAGTGGTGGTGTTCTTATCAAACAGCGCTTTGAGCGTAGAGAGGTTCTGATAGGCGAAGTTGCGGCCTACGGTGCCTTCGTTGGTAATCGGATTGTAGGGTTTGCCGATGCCCGACAGCAGCATCAGATGCACATTGTGGAACTGGAAGGCGGAGAGGATCACCAGGTCAGCGGGCTGAACCTGCTCGCGACCCTGACCATCCACATAGGTCACGCCGGTCGCACGCGTTTTGTCGTCGCTGAGATTGACCCGCAGCACATAAGAGTTGTTACGCAGCTCAAACTTCGGCTCCTGACGCAGCGCGGGCAGGATATTGACGTTCGGCGAGGCTTTGGAATACATGTAGCAGGCGTAGCCGCTGCAGTAACCGCAGAAGTTGCACGGCCCCATCTGGGCACCGTAGGTATTGGTATAGGGACCCGAGGTATTGGCGGATGGCAGATCGTAAGGATGATAGCCGACCGACTCTGCCGCCTGAGCAAACAGCTGCGCCGAGTAAGTGCGCTTCTGCGCGGGCAGCGGGAAGTTATCTGAGCGATCGGGCGCAAACGGGTTACCGCCTTTATCTTTGCCGACCACTTTGCCCTTGATGCTCCAGGCGTTGCCTGAGGTGCCAAAGACTTTTTCTGCCTTGTCGAAGAACGGCTCCAGCTCATCGTAGCTGACGCCAAAATCCTGAATCGTCATGCCTTCCGGGATGAAGTTCTTGCCGTAGCGCTCTTCGTAATGGCTGCGCATCCGCAACTCAACCGGATCGACACGGAAATGGACGCCCGACCAGTGCAGGCCTGCGCCGCCGGTACCGGTGCCGGGTAAAAAAGCGGCCAGCTGGCGATAGGGCACCGCCGTCTGCGACGCATCATGACGAATGGTCACGGTGCTTTTGGAGAGATCCTGGAACAGTTTTTTGCGGACGTTATAGGTCAGCTCATCAATGGACTGCGGATAGGAGCCATCGGGATAGGTATCGCGATGCGGTCCACGCTCTAGCGCCAGCACGTTCAGGCCCGCTTCGGTGAGCTCTTTCGCCATAATCGCGCCTGCCCAGCCGAAGCCGACAATCACCGCATCCACTTTTTTCATTTCGTTTGCCATGCTTAGCTTCTCTCCCCGCGAATCGACACTGACGGGAACGGATATCGTTCGCCGCGCTCTACCCAGTCCATAAAGTCGGCGCGTGCGCCAGGGAAGTTGATCAGCTTCCAGCCGACCATGCCCTGATTCCCGCCGTGGATAGGATCGCTGAAGAAGCCTTCACGGGTGTTCTGCAGCAGGAAGCTGAAGAAGACTTTTGCCGGCAGCTGGCTGAACTCAGCACTCCCACTCTCCATCGCCTGCAGTAAGGCATCCTGCTGCTCGCCACTGAGCTGGGCGAACACCTTGCCATGCTGCTTTTTGCTGTAGGTGTCGGCATCGGCCAGACCAAGGCGATAGATCTGCTGGGGCACCAGCGGCAGCTGATAGCCCAGCTCTTTCGGCAGATCGGGATTGAATGGCCCCTGCATATACCAGTTCGAACCCGTGGCATACGGCGTGTTCATCTGACGATCGATAAATTCAGGCACGCCCGCTTCCAGCGCACCCGGCCCGCGTTCGTCGCTGGGAATCAGACGCGCCACGGCGGCGGTGATAAAGGCGAACTCTTCGGCGGTGAACCAGTTCGGCTGGTAATCACGCGCCTTCTGTGGCGCGGCCGGGGTTTCAGCCGCCTGCGCGGCCAGCGGCAGGGAGAGCGCGCCCATCGCTGTGGAACCTACCGCCATTGCAGGCGCCAGGGTAATTGTCTTCAGCAAAAAATCCCTGCGTGAATGACCCTTTTTTTGTTCTGACATGACATTGCCTCATTCCCGCACTGATCGGCGGTATGAAAAAAGTGGTGATTGCGTTTTTATGGTTTTTATCAGCAGATTCAGGCCCGGAGCCTGGTTGTTACCGGTAACAAACCGCCATATTGTATCACTGCCATTCACAAAGATTTAGTTCCAGGAAACAAAACCGCACAATTTCATTAACATCTATCCCCTTGCTGTCATGAGCAGAAACAACAGACTACAGACAGCGACCCGCCAAAAACGTTATAACAGGCAACACACAACAGCGGAGTGCCTATGTTTAAGTCTTTTTTTCCGCGGCCAGCGCTGTTTTTCAGCTCTGCGGCTGTCTGGAGTTTATTAGCGATTTTTGCCTGGTTCGGCTTTGCCGCGCATCTGCCCGGCATCTGGCCCACTTTTGAAACAGCAATGAAACAGCCTTTGCCAACCACGGCGGCACGTTTTATCGCCGTGAGTCAGCTCTGGTTCTACCTCTATTACTGGATCATGGTAGCGATTTTTGCCGGGGCCTGGCGGTTGATTGATGCGCATCCCTGGCAACGCTGGTCAGTGTGGGGCTCCGCGCTGATCATCTTCGTCACCTGGTTTGGTGTGCAGGTCGGGGTGGCCATTAACGCCTGGTATGGACCGTTTTATGATCTGATCCAGAAAGCGCTAACCAAAGCGGGATCGGTGCAGATTGCGGAATTTTATCATGAGGTTTTCTCTTTTCTCGGCATCGCATTAATCGCGGTGGTGATTGGCGTACTCAACTCCTTCTTTATCAGCCACTGGGTTTTCCGCTGGCGTAGCGCCATGAATAACTACTACATGCACAACTGGCAGCGTCTGCGTCATGTCGAAGGTGCCGCACAGCGTGTGCAGGAAGACACCATGCGGTTTGCGACCACGCTGGAAAACTGGGGTGTCAGTTTTATTCAGGCGATTATGACGCTGGTGGCGTTTTTGCCGGTGCTGGTCACGCTCTCCCATCACGTGAAAGATATTCCCATCCTCGGTAATATTCCTTACGCACTGGTGATTGCCGCTGTGCTCTGGTCAGTGTTTGGCACCGGATTGCTGGCGCTGGTCGGGATTAAGCTGCCGGGGCTGGAGTTCCGCAATCAGCGGGTTGAAGCCGCCTACCGTAAAGAGCTGGTCTACGGCGAAGACAATGCCGATCGCGCCACACCGCAGACGGTTCAGGAGTTGTTCAGTCGGGTGCGGGTTAACTACTTCCGTCTCTACTTTCACTATCTCTACTTCAACATCACCCGCATTCTCTACCTGCAGGTCGATAACGTGTTTGGTCTTTTCCTGCTGTTTCCATCTATTGTGGCGGGCACCATCACCCTGGGCTTACTCAACCAGATCACCAACGTGTTTGATCAGGTGCGCGGCTCGTTCCAGTATCTGATCGCCTCCTGGTCGACGCTGATTGAACTGATGTCGATCTACAAGCGTCTGCGCAGCTTTGAGCAGATTCTGGATGACGTTCCGCACGATGAGATGATGCGCGAGGCATCGGAAGAGGTGTAACGGGTTGGAAAGAGAGAAGCCACGATAATGTGGCTTTCTCGTTTACAAAGACCGGATGTAAAACAGCTTCAACACAACAGTGTCCGGGACGTCACGCCTTACAGTGCAATACGCATCACGCTGTCAGGATTTTTTGGCGGAGCCTTGCGCGAGCCAGGCTGCTTCACGCTGACATAAAGCACCTTGCCGTCTGCCGAGAGCGCCAGACTGTTAGGCAACGCCGGGGTTTTCACCGTGCGCTTCACTTTATAGCTGCTGGCGTCAATGATGCTGACTTCACCCGCTTTGCGATGGGTGACATAAAGCTCATCGCGATCACCATTAAACAACACAGCCAGCGATTCCGGCACATCAATCCGCTGAATTACCTGCTGATTACGCAGATCCACCACCAGCACCTGCGCCTGCTTTGAATCCGTCAGGAAGGCGCGCTGACCGCGCGTATCCAGCGCGATGTTCAGGAAGAAGTGCTCTTTATCTCCGTCAATCTTCTGCTTTTTCTCAATGGCATTGGTGCGCGCATTGATCGTCACCAGTTCACCATCACCGTTGGTGACATAGACCTTCTGCGCGTCTGAATCTACCGCCAGGCCGGTGCCCATTTTACCGGTATTCGGGATAGTGCTGACCAGCTTCAGCGTGCTGCCATCCACCACCCAGACCACGCTTTGCGGTCCCAGCCCGGTGATATAAACCCGGTTAGTTTTAGCATCAACCGCCACCTGACGCGGCTGCAATGGACGCACTGTCTCACTGCGCTTACGGCTATCCAGCACCAGCGTGTTGAGTACTTTGCCGCTGCTGGCGTCAATGGCCGTAACCGAGCCGTTTACGGTGTTACCGATGTAGAGCACGTTGGTTTGCGGGTTGATCGCCGCGCCGAACGATTTCAGCTCGGTGTTGATCGACTGCTGTACCGCCAGCGTAGCCGGATCGAGACGGAAAACGGTGCCGCCGTCACCGCTGCTGTTCTGCGCTGTCGCCACGAACAGTGCATTATCTTTCGGGCTGACTGCCAGTTCATAGACGCCTTTACCCACGGCCTGATTGAGATCTTCAGCCTGCACCGCCAGCCATCCTGAGGCAGAGAACAGGGCCGTAGCCAGTAACAGCGGACGCAGGGTCCGGCACGAATTGGTAATCGCTTTCATAACTTCTCCATTGTTAATCCACTGCAGACGCAGTGAAAAGAAAGCCCGACATTGCAACCAGAAACAGCTGACCAGCAGTCAGATGCAGAATTGTTTTTGAGAATAATAATTATTTCGGGGGGAAAGGGACAGGATTATTAGCGGATAAACGCCGCCAGGACGCCCAAAGGCGTCCTGTCAGCACAAGAGGGTAGAACTTAACTTATTTCAGCAGCTCAGCGGTCATGTGAACGCCGTTGTTGGTGTAAGCTTCAGTGATTTTATATGAAGCACCAGCATCCTGAGCCTGCGCAGCAATTTTCGCTTCAGCACCATCCAGCGTAGAGTCGATGGCGGTCACAGATTGGGCGAAGCTGGCGAATGGCAGAACAGAAAGCGCGATAACAGCTGCAAAAGTTTTGATAGATTTCATGGTCAATTCCTCGGTTAATTTTTATCAGGTAAGGCGTGCTGCCTTGTTGATAGATATATTAGTCCGGAAGTTGATCAGTAAAAAGCGGAGAGTTTTGCTTAACTCGTTCAGTAAAATTGATGATAAAAAGCACATATCGCACAGTTATCACTCAAAAGGTTAATAATCTACGCCCATTAAAAAAGGCAGCACATATTGCTGCCCTTGAGAATTTAACCGTGATGCCGTACCCGGGTGAAGATGGTCAGCGCGGCCAGCAGCATCAGCACCCCGCTGGCAACGAACACACCGCCTGCGCCGCGCAGGTCAAACATCCAGCCGCCCGCCGCCGCGCCGACAGTAATCGCCAGCTGGATGGTGGCAACCAGTAAACCGCCGCCCGACTCCGCATCATCCGGCACCGCGCGCGAAATCCAGGTTGACCAGCCGGTTGGCATTGAACCAAACGCCATCCCCCATATCGCTACGCCTGCGCCTACCATCCAGCTGACATCGCCAAAGCTCACCAGCAGCAGCGCGGTGATACTCATCAACAGCGCCATGCCACTCAGCGTCAGCGATACGCTGCGGGTGACCAGGAAACCGGCCAGCGAGGTGCCAAAGAAGTTCGCCACACCAAAGGCCAGCAGCACCAGCGACAGCTGATTAAGGTTGAGCTGTGCAACGCCTTCCAGAAACGGGCGCAGATAGGTAAAGAAGGCGAAGTGACCGGTAAACATCATGATCACCGCCAGCATGCCCCAGCGCATCACACCCATACGCAGCAGTGCCAGCACCCCGCCATTGCGGGCTTTGTTCTCTGCCGGCATAGCGGGCAGAGTAAAGAACTGCCACAGCAGCGCCACTGCACCCAGTCCGGCGGTCAGCATAAAGATGTTGCGCCAGCCCACCAGTCCGCCGAGATAGCTGCCCAGTGGCGTAGCGATAATCGTCGCCAGCGATATACCGCTGAAGACGATAGAGAGCGCACGCGGCACCTGATCGGTGGGAACCAGACGCATGGTGATGGCGGTTGAGAGTGTCCAGAAACCGCCAATTGCCATACCCAGCAGCACCCGCGCCAGCAGGATCACCGTCAGGTCAGCTGCAAACGCCACCATCAGGGCCGAGGCGATCAGCAACAGCGAAAAGACCAGCATGACGATGCGGCGGTCGATGCGCCGCGTGACGCTGCCGGTGACCAGGCTGGTGAACAGCGCCACCAGCGCGGTGATGGTAACAGTCTGTCCCGCCTGCCCTTCAGATACGCCCAGACTGTGGGCCATCGGCGTCAGCAGACTCACGGGTAAAAATTCGGCGGTGATAAGACTAAACACCCCAAATGCCATAGCAAATACCGCGCCCCATGCGGGACGGGTCGGCGAGGAAACCTCATCAGCCACTTCGGTTGTCAGACTCATGCTGCTTCTCCGGAAGATAAAAAAGTGAGTGTGAGCATAGAGCGCCGCGTCAGGACGATCTATGATGCTTACACCTTCATTTTTGATAATTCGTCTGGAATCCTATGAGCCACTATGGAGATCTGACCAGTGAGCTGCTGATGGGGATGCGCCTTTACGGTGTGAACTATCAGCGTATCGCAGTGAGCGCGCCGTTCGGGCTGCGTTATGAGCACGCGCCGGGCCGGGCGCAGTTCCACTTTGTCGGACGCGGCTCGCTGATGGTGCGCAGTGCCTCCGGCGAGGTGTTTCAGCTTAACAGCGGCGATGCCCTGCTGGTGCCGCACGGTAAGCCGCACAGCCTCATCTCCAGTGAGGAGGCGAGTTGTCAGTGTATTAAAAACATGGCGAGCAAGCCGATCTGCGACAGCGTCTGCGCCATTGCCGCCCCGGAAGATGCCTGTGATGACGAGCACAGTGTGCTGTTGTTCAGCGCCTGCATGGCGTTTGAGCTCGGCGGCATGCAGCCGCTGATCAACACCATGCCCGATGTGATGCTGGTGAGTACCCTGCTGTCACAATACCCGGAGATTCAGCCGATTCTGGCGGCGATGGAGCGGGAGTCGCGCACCCGTCAGGCAGGATTCGCCGGTATTCTTTCGCGTCTGGCAGACGTGGTTGCCGCGCTGATTGTGCGCGGCTGGGTAGAGAACGGTTGCGGCGAGCGCAGTGGGCTGGTGCAGGCGATGCGCGATCCACGTCTGAGTCAGGCGATTGCCGCGATGCATCGGGAGCCGGGCGAAAACTGGACGGTGGCGCGGCTGGCCAGCGTGGCAGGCTGTTCGCGCTCAGTGTTTGCCGGTCGTTTTCTCAATGCCACCGGCATGACGCCGCTGCGCTATCTGACGGAGTTGCGGATGCGGCTGGCGGTGCAGCGAATTGTGAACAACGGTGAAGCGGTGGAAGCCGTGGCTTATCATCTCGGCTACGGCTCGATTGCGGCGTTCAGCCGCGCCTTTAAGCGGATTGTCGGTCAGTCGCCAGGGGCGCTGCGTGCCGGACGCGACGGCACGCAGGCGCTGGCTTCTTAACCAGGCGGCTTAATCTCTCCCCTTAACGAAAGACGCTGATCGCTTCGACCAGACGGTTAGCCTGATGGGTCATGCGACCTGAAGCCTCTGCGCTTTCTGTCACGCGGGCGGCATTCTGGTGGGTGATATCATCGAGATCTTCCACCGCTGAACTGACTTCGCTGAGTGCGGTCGCCTGTTCGGCCGTGGCGGCGCTGATCTGGGCGATCAGTGCGGTGACATTCTGCACCTGCGAGACGATATCCTGCATCGTCCGGCCTGCCGCGCTGGCGTGCTCATTGCCCGATTTGACCCGGCTGGCGCTGGTTTCAACCAGCATTTTGATTTCGCTCGCGGCTTTGGCGCTGCGCTGCGCCAGGCTGCGGACTTCGCCCGCTACCACCGCAAAGCCTTTACCCTGCTCACCGGCCCGTGCCGCTTCCACTGCGGCGTTCAGTGCCAGAATATTGGTCTGGAAGGCAATACCGTCGATGACGCTGGTAATATTGGCAATCCGCTTTGAACTGTCAGCAATTTCGCCCATCATGCCCATCATCTCGGTCATCACCTCACCGCCTTTGCTGGCAGCGCTGCTGGTATCGGCTGACAGCGTATTCACCTCGTGTGCGGTTTCAGTGTTGCTCTTCACCGTGGCGGTCATTTCGTTCATGGTCGCCGCAGTCTGCTGCACGTTGGCAGCGGCCTGCTCGGTACGGCGGCTCAGTTCGTTGTTGCTGCGGGCAATGGCGTCGCTGGCGCTCAGCACGTTGATCGCCTGGCCGCTGACATCATCCACCAGCCAGCGGAACATCAATCCGAGCTGACCGATAGCGCGCAGCGTGACGCCCACTTCATCAACGCGGTCCATCTGCTCCACTTTATGGCTGGCACCGGTTGCCACGCTCAGCGCCTGTTTGCACATCCGCTCAATAGGGCGTGAAATCTGCTGCTCCAGCCACAGGCTACAGAGCAGAAGCAGCGCAGCCATTCCCGCGGTAAAGCCTGCCAGTGCCGCTGGCGTCATGCCCAGCGCCCAGACGCCCGCTACCGAGAGTGGCAGTAACGTCAGCAGCGTTGTGCGGATCCGCCAGCGTAGGGGCAGTGTCTTCAGGATTGAGGCGGGACGACGCCAGCCGCTGCGAACCAGCAGACCTTTGTGAAAACGTCGCCCTCTGGCGCGGCCTTCACGAAAATCCTGATAGAGCACCTCAGTCTGACGCACTTCCTCTGCCGTGGGTTTGGTGCGCACCGACATGTAGCCCTGCACTTTACCGTCGCGTACTACCGGAATGGCGTTGGCCCGCACCCAGTAGTGATCGCCATTTTTACGGCGGTTCTTAACCAGTGCGGTCCAGGGCTCACCCTGCTTCAGCGTTGCCCACATGTCGGCAAACGCTTCTGATGGCATATCGGGGTGACGTACCATGTTATGTGGCTGGCCGTTGATCTCGTCGGCGGTGAATCCACTCGCTTCGATAAACGCGTCGTTAGCGTAGGTGATGTGGCTATTGAGATCGGTAGTCGACATCAGTGTCGCATTATCGTCGAACAGATATTCACGCTGAGAGACAGGCTGGTTGTTACGCATCAAAAGTCCTTGAAAACCCGACATCCTGCACGCGACGGTCTGGGTGTCGGCATGAAAACGGTGGGCTGAGAGATAACGATTACCTTTTTTTATGTTTTCGGCATGCATCTGCCTACTCTTTAGCGTTTAAGTTAAATTAATGGCAATAAAAAAGCCGCTTTGTAGCGGCTTTCACATTTTTGGTTGATTAGCCATCCGTTAGCCGGACTGGAGAATTCCGGCAACCGGTCAGCTGAGGTCGACATTACGGGTGCCAAACCACCAGGTGAGCAGGAATCCGCCGATCCAGGCCACCATCAGTCCGGCCAGATAAACCGCCATACCGGCGAAGATGCCCTGGCTGGAGGTCATCAGTGGCAGTGTGACCAGACCAGAAGGGCCGAATACGGTGTTCATCCCGACTGGCAGCCCAAGCCACGCCACCAGCCCGATAAAGAATCCGCCCAGCGCACCGCCGCCACAGGCGGTAATAAAGGGCTTGAGGCGTGGCAGCGTGACGCCGTAGATCAGCGGTTCACCGACGCCTAGCAGCCCCGGCACGATAGCGCCTTTGATCTGCGCCCGCAGCAGCGCCCCTTTCTCTGCTTTGCACCACAACGCCAGTGATGCGCCGACCTGGCCTGCACCCGCCATGGCCAGAATCGGGAAGAGCGAGTTAAAACCCTGGGTTTCCATCAGCGCAAAGTAAACCGGGATAAAGCCCTGATGGATGCCGAACATCACCGCGATCAGGAACAGCCCGGCCAGCAACGCACAGCCAAAGGGATTGTTATTGAGGTGGATAAACAGCCACGACATTCCTTTAAACAGTTCGCCGCCCAGTGGCATGATCAACAGATAGGTGATGGCGCCGGTGATCACCAACGTAAACAGCGAGGTGAGGATCATATCGAGATTGTCGGGAATGATTTTGCGCAGCTGTTTCTCAATCCACGCCCCGATAATCGCTGCCATCAGCACGCCAATAATGTTGCCGCGCGGGTCGATCGTCAGGCCAAAGAAGCTCTCCATGCCGCTGTAGTAGCCGGTGGTGGCCGTGGGCACATAGCCGAGCACAAACAGCGAGGCGATGATTGCGCCATTGACGCCGCTGCCGCCAAACGCTTTTTGCGCGTTGTAGCCGATCAGGATGCTGAGAAAGGTGAACAGCCCTTTGCCAAAGACCTTCATGTAGGCCACGGTGTGCAGCAGCCAGGGCGCGTGGTCACCGGGTGCATTGAGGTGGAGACTCTGTTCAATCAGCGTGGCAAATCCCAGCAACAGCCCCGCGCCGATAAAGCCCGGGATCAGCGGAGTGAAGATGGTGGCGAAGCGCGACAGGAACTGATGCACGCCGCTGGTCTGTTTCGCCTTTAGCTGCTGCTTCTGCTGTGCCGCAAGCAGGCTGAGTTCCGCTGTTTCGCCCTGCGGTGCCAGCGTGGTATCACCCTGAGCCAGCAGGTTTTGCATCCCCTCGGCGGCGGTTTGCGCCTTGCCAGGGCCCAGCACAATCTGCAACTGTGCCTCGCTGTCGATAACGCCTAACACGCCCGGCAGACTTTTTAACCTTGCCAGATCACTCTCTCCAGGCTGATTGAGCGTCAGGCGGAGCCGCGTCATGCAGTGACCACAGGCCGCGATATTTTGCGCGCCACCGACCGCCTGCAGGATGTCGCGTAACAGTGCCTCGGTGATTTTAGCCATTAGCGTGCTCCCGCTGCCTGCAGAGCCTGACGGATAAAGCCCTGATGCTGGCTGAGCAGCGCTTTCGCCTCATCGGCAGCCAGGTCAGCCAGCACCATCAGAATGGCTGTTTTGCAGTGTCCTCCGCAGGCGGTGAGCGCGGCGCTGGCCGTCGCGTCATCACAGTCCGTGGCCTGCATGACGATGTTAACCTGACGCTGCACCAGTTTCTGATTGGTGGCTTCCACATCGACCATCAGGTTGCCGTACACTTTTCCGCTGCGGATCATCGATCCGGTGGTGAGCATGTTGAGCACCAGTTTTTGTGCCGTGCCCGCTTTCATGCGGGAAGATCCGGTGACCACTTCGGGGCCGACCACTGGCGTGAGCGCAATCGCGGCAACCAGCGACATCGCGCTGCCTGGATTACAGGTGAGCGCCACGGTGGTCGCGCCAAGTTCGTTCGCGTAAGCCAGCGCACCCAGTACGTAAGGCGTGCGACCGCTGGCGGCGATGCCAACCAGTACATCGTGGCGGCTGAAGTGGATATCTTTCAGATCCTGCGCGCCCTGCTCCCGGTTGTCTTCCGCATTTTCTACCGCCTGGAGTATGGCGGTGTGGCCTCCGGCAATCAGGCCGATCACCTGCTCACGGGGTGTGCCAAAGGTAGGCGGGCATTCGCTGGCATCCAGTATGCCCAGTCGACCGGAGGTGCCTGCGCCGCAATAGATCAGTCGTCCACCGGCCTGGAATGCGGCGCAGATGGCGTCAACGGCGGCGGCAATCTGCGGCACAATCGCCTCAACCGCCAGCGCCACCTTTTTATCTTCATCATTGATGACGTGCAGCATCGCTTCGGTGGAGAGTTCGTCAATATTCTGGCTGGCCGGGTTGCGGCCTTCGGTGATCATCTGGCTGAGGTCGAGTTTCATGGCGGGCTCCGCAAAGGAATAAATTATTCAAATTACTAACTATCATAACGAATGATTAATTCATTGGGTGAGATCTTTTTTCGATGGATGTGGGGTGAGTCATGTTGCGGGGGATCAGATTGGTTGAGTGATGAGTATAAACATTACGGCCTGGGTGCGGTGCATGTGAGAGGAATCGCTGAGAGACCGGTGCAGGTCAGAAAAGGTTCACCTGATCGTAAAGACGCATTCGTCATCCATGACGCTCGGCCCACGCGATTACGCACCTCATCCATGAGGTGCGCCCGTTGCCGGGCCAACGCTCTGCGTTGTTCAAAAACGCTCCCGGCGTTTTTGTCCCTGGCGTGGGCGCTTTACTCTTCAGGTGAACCTTTTCTTCTATTGGAATTTTTGTAGCTGCGGTAAAGAGTGCAGTGGTTGGATCATTTTGGACATGTTTAAAGCGTTGTAATGTAGTGGCGGAGTGAATGTGCCTTTCTAAAACAAAAGAGAGAAAACCAGAGGAGCAGATGACTTTAAGTGAACAGTCTGAGGCTACCTGAGTTGGTACTTCGCTGAGATATTATGAGAAATAAGGACATAGTGACTTTACACAGGACGAAACAGGAATATTCAGGATGAGTAAACGAAAGGACATTATTGATGGTAGAGATGCCAGCACAGCTATATTCGGGATAGTTTACACGGAAGTGCTTGGCTGGGTGGATTTGGGACACGCCCAGGGGACAGACATTCGAGAGCTTTTGAGATCAATGACGCAGGGTGAATCATTGGGTAAAGAATTTTATGATGTCAGATATTCACAGGGCATGACATCACCCTTTCGATTACTCCGATCGGGTAAGGTGATGACCTGGCGAATCCGGCGTGGGCGACCTTACTGGGAGCAGAAAAGCATTGCCCTGGCGATGATGATGAATATGGCTCGCAAGTTTGAGGCATTTCAGGGTTCGTTTCCCAATAATCTGGTGACTGACAGCGGTTTTAGTGGTGAAGATTTGGTTTCAGATCTGTTGGGTTTTTACCGCGTGGTGTCGGTTCAAAACCCCTTCGAGATGCTCCGTCCGGTAAGTAAAGAAGAAGCCCTTAAACGCTGGGACTATTACGGTAAAACTGGCAACTGGAAAAATGAGACTTTTCAGCCTCTGCTATTTCCCGACCCAGAAAGATTCCCGCACTTACGTCCCCGTAAAGCTTTGTTACCGCAGTTCATGCGGACGGTGGTCCCCTATAATGATTTTCTTTCCGGGAACGTTATCCTGCCGCAGCATGACGGGACGTTTGTCATATTTGGTACCAACAACGCCAGGATGGGATTATGAGGAAGGCTATCGTCATTCTAATTGGTACGGTTGTCATCGCTGCTCTTGCGATAGTGGCTGGCTGGCCATATGTGAGAATGGAGTTTGCCAGCAGCGCATATTATACCGAGCAGGATAAGCGGTCGTATGAATACTACACGCCTGAATTGTTGAAAAAAATACCCAGAATATCAGACGATTATAAATTTGAATTCGGGAGAATAACAGGCACCGAAGCTAATGTCTTTACCGTAAAATTTTATGGTGTTGCTGAAACTCATAGTATCAGGAATTACTTAAAATCAGAGGGGTATGAGCTTCAGACATCTTGTGATGTTGAAGCCGAGTGCTGGGAAAGTCGAGCGACCACCGATAAAGTCACGGTCGGAAATATTCATTCTCAAAAAGGCGTATTTGTGCAGATATATCGGCGTTTATAAGGCACAGGGGCTGTCATTCATATTCTGGCTGGCCGGGTTACGCCCCTTAAAAAAAAGGCCCAACTTTCGTTGAGCCCATTTTTACGTTAATGCCGTGTTCAGCTTGCGGTCTGTGTCCGCAGCTCCAGCTCATACTCTTTCGCCTTTTCGACGTCGAACTGGTTTTCCCAGCGGGCAATCACCAGCACCGCCAGCGCATTACCAACCACGTTCAGCGCGGTACGCGCCATATCCATGATGCGGTCAACACCGGCGATAAACGCCAGACCTTCCAGAGGAATGCCGACGCTGCCCAGCGTGGCCAGCAGCACCACGAAGGAGACGCCTGGCACGCCAGCGATACCTTTCGAGGTCACCATCAGCGTCAGTACCAGCACAATCTCATCGGTCAGCGACAGGTTAATGCCGTACAGCTGCGCAATAAAGATCGCAGCGATACTCTGATAAAGCGTTGAACCATCCAGATTAAAGGAGTAGCCAGTCGGCACCACGAAGCTGGTGATCGCTTTCGGTGCGCCGTAGGCTTCCATCTTCTCCATGATGCGCGGCAGCACCGTTTCTGAGCTGGAAGTGGAGTAAGAGAGGATCAGCTCATCTTTCAGGATACGCATCAGCGTGGTAATCCGCAGCTTACAGAAGCGCGCTACCCCGCCCAGCACCACAAAAGCGAAGAACAGAATTGCCGCATAAACCAGCATCACCAGTTTAGCCAGCGGCCACAGCGAGGCAAAGCCGAAGTTAGCAATCGTCACCGCAATCAGCGCAAACACACCCACCGGGGCATAGCGCATGATCATGTGCGTCACTTTAAACATCGCTTCTGAAATGCCACGGAACAGGTTCACCAGCGGATCGCGCTGTTCTGACGGCAGCGACGACAGGCCTAAGCCAAACAGCACCGAGAAAAAGATAATCGGCAGCATGTCGCCCTTCGCCATTGAGGCGAAAATATTCTGCGGGATCAGCGACAGAATGGTGGTCACCAGGCTGTGCGGACCGCCCTGTACCTCTGCCGTTGTCGCTTCATATTTAGAGATATCTACCGTTGCCAGCGTTGACATATCAATGCCGGTGCCGGGTTGAAATACGTTGGCCAGCGTAATACCGACCACAATGGCAATGGTGGTGATCACTTCAAAGTAGAGAATCGTTTTGACGCCGATGCGTCCCAGCTTCTTTGCATCACCCACGCCAGCGATGCCGACAATCAGGGATGAAATCACAATCGGTACCACAATCATCTTGATAAGATGAATAAAGATATCGCCTGCCGGGCTGAGAATGTTGGTGACTAACCATTCACGATTGTCTGGCTGATTATGCAACACAGCGCCCACAATGATGCCAAGCACCAGGGCTGTCAGAATCTGCCAGGCCAGGCTGATTTTAAAACCTTTCATAACGTGTAATTTCCTCAGTCAAAACCCGTTTCTCTCTACTGCGAAGGTGCAGAAGACAATACACACAGGGAGTGAGCAAAAAGCCCGGTAAATTAGAGGGTGTCTTGAAACAGCGCCTCGTATGGAAATCTGATGATTCCCATACCCATTTTCAGACGCGGTCTGAGTTGATACCTGCAGAACAGGGGCGAGATAAGTACCATTTTCACTGTGGTAAATGCAACCCCTGGCGGATCCGATTAAAAGTTCACCATCTAAGCAGCATAAAGTGCTGCCGGAGCTGAAAAACCCTAACCTGCTGTTATGAAAAGTATTACTTCGATGAATTTACGCATAGCTATGCAGAAACGATTAAAAACTGATCCGGCGCGTTTGCTCGCTTTTTATTCAGCATGAAAGCTTAAAAGCATTGCCTTAATTTTCCATCGCCACCAGAGGGTTAACCGGAAATATCAGAATGGTTTCACGCTTCTCTGTGGGATGTTTATCACGTGATCTGTGGCGCAAAAAAGAAACAAAGCTTTGGCGCAGGCTTTAATTAACCATTGATTGACATATCATTAACATCTTCAAGGAGATCCGCCATGAGCCAAATACACAAACATCCCGTTCCAGAGAATATTGCAGCAAACACCCTGATTACAGCAGAACAGTATCAGGCGATGTATCAGCAATCTGTCGACGATCCAGACAGTTTCTGGGGCGAACAGGGCAAAATCCTTGACTGGATCAAGCCTTACAGCAAAGTGAAAAACTGCTCGTTTGCACCAGGTAACATTAACATTCGCTGGTACGAAGATGGCACGCTCAACCTGGCGGCAAACTGCCTTGACCGTCATCTCGCCACGCGCGGCGATCACCCGGCGATTATCTGGGAAGGCGACGACGCCAGCGAAAGCAAAACCCTGACTTTCCGCCAGCTGCATGCCGAAGTCTGTCGCTTCGCCTACGTGCTGGAACTGCTGGAAGTGAAAAAAGGCGACGTGGTGGCGATCTATATGCCGATGGTGCCGGAAGCCGCAGTAGCGATGCTGGCCTGTGCGCGTATCGGTGCCGTTCACTCGGTGATATTTGGCGGTTTCTCACCGGAGGCGGTCGCTGGCCGCATCGTCGATTCCAGCGCCTCACTGGTGATCACAGCCGATGAAGGGATCCGCGCCGGTCGCAGCATTCCGCTGAAGAAAAATGTCGATGACGCGTTAAAAAACCCGAATGTCACCAGCGTGAAAAACGTGGTGGTTTTCCAGCGCACCGGTAAAGATGTGGGCTGGGTTGAAGGCCGCGATCAGTGGTGGCACGATCTGATGCTGAACGCGAGCACCAACCACGCTGCAGCAGAAGTCGGCGCGGAAGATCCGCTGTTTATCCTTTATACCTCCGGCTCAACCGGCAAACCCAAAGGCGTATTGCACTCCACCGGCGGGTATCTGGTCTATGCCGCCACCACCTTTAAGTTCGTCTTCGATTACCATCAGGATGATATCTACTGGTGCACCGCCGATGTGGGCTGGGTAACGGGCCACAGCTATCTGGTTTATGGCCCGCTGGCCTGTGGCGCCACCACACTGATGTTTGAAGGGGTGCCGAACTGGCCAACGCCGAGCCGTATGGCAGAAGTGGTCGATAAACATAAAGTCACGCTGCTCTACACCGCGCCCACTGCAATCCGTGCGCTGATGGCGGAAGGTGATAAGGCGATTGCCGGCACCGACCGCAGCAGCCTGCGCATTATGGGATCGGTCGGTGAGCCAATTAACCCGGAAGCCTGGGAGTGGTACTACAAGAAAATCGGCAACAGCCGCTGCCCGATTGTTGATACCTGGTGGCAGACCGAAACCGGCGGCTTCATGATCACGCCGCTACCGGGTGCGACCGAGCTGAAAGCCGGTTCCGCTACCCGACCTTTCTTTGGCGTGCAGCCAGCGCTGGTCGATAACGAAGGTCAGCCACAGGAAGGCGCCTGTGAAGGCAATCTGGTGATCACCGAGTCGTGGCCGGGTCAGGCGCGTACCCTTTATGGCGATCACGACCGTTTCGAGCAGACCTATTTCTCCACCTTTAAAAATGTCTACTTCAGTGGTGACGGTGCCCGTCGTGATGAGGATGGCTACTACTGGATCACCGGACGCGTCGATGACGTGCTCAACGTCTCCGGTCACCGCCTTGGCACCGCCGAAATTGAATCGGCGCTGGTGTCACACCCTAAAATTGCCGAAGCGGCGGTGGTAGGCATTCCACATAGCATCAAAGGTCAGGCGATTTATGCCTATATCACGCTGAATCATGGCGAAGAGCCGTCACCGGAGTTGTACACCGAAGTGCGTCAGTGGGTCCGTAAAGAGATTGGTCCGATAGCCACACCGGATGTGTTGCACTGGACCGACTCACTGCCGAAAACCCGCTCCGGCAAAATCATGCGGCGTATTCTGCGCAAAATTGCCACCGGTGATACCAGTAACCTGGGTGATACCTCTACGCTCGCCGATCCTGGCGTTGTAGAAAAACTGCTTGAGGAGAAACAGTCGATCAAAATGCCTTAAGCGCACGCAGTCCGGCGGGAAGATCGCTTCCCGCCACACCCGCCCTACGCAGTCTGTTTCGGTAGTCACAACTATTATAACCAGCTGAATCCGCGCTCTGTCGCGAGGTTCTCGCCTGCAAGCCCTCTGGAGAAAATGTGATGAATGACGCCCTTTCGAATCAGGATGCAATCAATCAACAGATTGAGCGTAATCCCCTTTTTCATGAGTTAGTCCGTAAGCGCCAGGCGTTCGCGACGCTGCTGTCGCTGATCATGCTGGTGCTTTATGTCGGCTTTATCCTGCTGATTGCGTTTGCACCCGGCTGGCTCGGCACGCCGCTGCATGCCGGTACCAACGTCACCCGCGGTATCCCGATTGGCGTCGGGCTGATTGTAATGTCGTTTGTACTGACCGGCGTCTATGTCTGGCGCGCCAACGGTGAGTTTGACCGTTTAACCAAAGCGATCCTCCGCGAGGTGAAATCATGACTCGTCTCACCTTATGGCTGCTGGCCTTAATGCTGCCGTTTTCAGCACTGGCTGCCGATGCGATAACCGGTGCCGTGCAGCGCCAGGCGACCAACTACCAGGCGATCATCATGTTTACGATTTTCGTCGGTGCCACGCTGGGGATTACTTACTGGGCCTCCAAGCGTACCCGTTCGCGCAATGACTACTACACCGCAGGCGGCAATATCACCGGCTTCCAGAATGGCCTGGCAATGGCGGGTGACTTCATGTCGGCCGCCTCGTTTCTGGGCATTTCAGCGCTGGTTTACACCTCCGGTTATGATGGGCTGATCTACTCGCTCGGCTTCCTGGTCGGCTGGCCGATGATTCTGTTCTTAATCGCCGAGCGACTGCGCAACCTGGGTCGCTACACCTTTGCCGATGTCGCCTCATATCGTCTGAAACAGATGCCGATCCGCACCCTGTCAGCCTGCGGCTCGCTGGTGGTTGTGGCGCTCTACCTGATTGCTCAGATGGTGGGTGCAGGTAAACTGATCCAGCTGCTGTTTGGCCTTAACTACCATGTGGCGGTGGTCCTGGTCGGCATTCTGATGGTTATGTATGTGCTGTTTGGTGGCATGCTGGCCACCACCTGGGTGCAGATCATCAAAGCCGTGCTGCTGCTGTTTGGCGCCACCTTCATGGCGGTAATGGTAATGAAAGCGACCGGTTTCAGCTTTAATACGCTGTTCACCGAAGCGATGGCGGTCCATCCAAAAGGCATCGCAATTATGCAGCCTGGTGGACTGGTCAAAGATCCTATCTCGGCGCTGTCTCTGGGGCTGGGGCTGATGTTTGGTACGGCCGGATTGCCACATATTCTGATGCGCTTCTTCACCGTAGCGGATGCTAAAGAGGCACGTAAAAGCGTCTTCTGGGCCACCGGCTTTATGGGTTACTTCTACTTCCTGACCTTTATTATCGGCTTCGGTGCCATCCTGCTGGTGGGCGCTAATCCGGCCTTTAAAGATGCCAGCGGCGCGCTGATTGGCGGCACCAATATGGCGGCGGTGCATCTGGCGAACGCCGTGGGTGGCAGCACCTTCCTGGGCTTTATCTCTGCGGTTGCCTTCGCCACGATTCTGGCCGTAGTCGCAGGCTTAACCCTGGCCGGTGCGTCGGCGGTGTCTCACGACCTCTACGCCAGCGTGTATCGTAAAGGTCAGGCGAGCGAGAAAGATGAGCTGCGGGTCTCAAAAATTACCGTGCTGGCGCTGGGCGTGGTGGCGATTGCGCTGGGTATTCTGTTTGAGAAACAGAACATCGCCTTTATGGTCGGGCTGGCCTTCTCGATTGCGGCCAGCTGTAACTTCCCGATCATCCTGCTATCAATGTACTGGTCAAAACTCACCACGCGCGGTGCGATGGTGGGCGGCTGGCTCGGTCTGCTGACCGCCGTTATTCTGATGATCCTCGGCCCGACGGTGTGGGTACAGGTGCTGGGCAACGCGAAGGCGATTTTCCCCTATGAGTATCCGGCGCTGTTCTCCATGGCGGTGGCCTTTGTGGGCATCTGGCTCTTCTCGATTACCGACCATTCGCAGCAGGGCGCAGAAGAACGTTCACGCTTCCGCGCACAGTTTATCCGCTCGCAGACCGGTACCGGCATCGAACAGGGCAAAGCGCACTGATCGTGGCTTTTCGTTCATAACGAGCAGGCAATAAAAAGGGCGGCTACCGAAGTAGTCGCCCTCTTCTTTTGCGCAGCAGAATCAGAAGCGCAGCGATGCACCGACGTACGGGCCATCGACCAGCACGTTATCTTTGCGTCCATCTTTGTTGTTCAGTTCAATGTACTGATAACCCACACGCAGGTTGAGCAGTGAAACCGGCGTGAAGCTCAGGCCGCCACCGGCTTCCTGATAGCTGTCGAGCTGATCGGTGAACGATTCTGGCGCGTAATAATATTCGCCATACAGGCCCCACATGCTGTTGAAGCTGTAGTGTGCTGCACCACCCAGCGCCACCGCAAATCCATTTTTTCCATCTTCAGGATGAGTGAAGATCGCTTTTGCAGTCGGCGCCAGACGCAGCGGCCCGAAATCAACGTTATAACCCAGACCGGCACCGTAGGTGCTGCCGTCATGGTCGCTACGCAGCCAGTTACCTTTCAGAAACAGACCGGGTGTTGTGGTGCCCAGACCCACATTCAGGTTGGTGTTGTGTTCGCTGACATCAACACTGCCTTCAATCGCCTGAGCGGCACCGCTCATTAAAACCAGCCCGAGGGCGCTCCCGGCAACAAGTTGCTTAAACATGATTCCACTCCGTGAAAGGACAATTAACTCGGCCGCAAGGTTAACAGCCTGAAATGGGGAGACAACAAAATCTGGAAAACTTTACGTAAAAATACGTGTCTCAGCGCAGACCAGCGTCTGTGCGACGGAGTGTAGACTATATTGCCCACATCAGGTGTCCAATCAGCGGAGCCAGCACCACGGTCACCACGCCAGAGAGCATCATCACCAGACTGGCAACCACGCCCTCCTGCTCGCCAATCTGATAAGCGCGTGCCGTGCCGGCACCGTGTGACGCCGCACCGAATCCCGCACCTTTCGCCACGCCCTGCTTAATGGCGAGCCGCAGAAAAAGTACGTCGCCGATTGCCATGCCAAATACGCCAGTAATCACCACAAACAGTGCGACCAGATCGGGCTGACCGCCAATGGGCCCCGCCGCGGCCAGCGCAAACGGCGTGGTGATAGAGCGCACGGCCAGGCTGCGCTGAATCGACTCCGGCAGGGTTAGCAGTCGCGCCAGCCAGACGGAACTGCAGACGGCGACCAGCGTCGCGGTCACTACGCCCGCGCTCAGGGACAGCCAGTGGCGCTTAATAATTTCCACGTTCTCATAGACTGGCACTGCAAACGCCAGCGTCGCCGGTCCCAGCAGCCAGAGCAGCCAGTGATTTTCTGCGATGTAATCCTGCCAGCTGATGTGCGTCAGCAGCAGCAGTGCCACCAGCACCAGCGGCGTCATCACCAGAGGCATCAACAGCAGCGTCCGCCAGCGACGATAGAGCCGTTTATTCAGCGCATAAACCAGCAGCGTGACCGCCACACACAGCAGGCTGAGCAGAAAATCACGCATGCGGATCCTGCTTACGCGCGGCGCGCGCGACTTCATACTGATAAAGCCGGTCCACCACCCAGGCAGTCGAGGCCAGCACCAGCAGCGTACTGACGCCGATGACCACACAGATGCGCCAGCCATCGACCCGCAGCAGATCGCCATAGTTCACCACCGCCACCACCGCCGGAATAAAAAACAGCAGCATCTCGGCCAGCAGCCAGCGTGATCCGGCTTTCACCCAGTTCAGCGGCACAATCCGCGTGACGATTAACGCCAGCAGCAGCAGCATCCCGACGATATTGGCGGGCAGCGGCAGGTGCAGCCAGCTCACCAGCCGGTCGCAGCCGATAAACAGGCCAATATAGAAGCCCAGCTGAAGCGGCAGGCTGAACCATTGCACTGCACGGTTATTGCGTCGAGTGAGCGCTATCGCCATCACCCTGTCTCCCCACTTAAATTGATGTCACCAGTATAAAACGCCAACAGAAGGTGAAAAAAATGAATTAAAATTATCGAAATCATGCCTTAAAGGAATAGTTATGGATGTCCGCGCCCTGCGTTACTTTACTGAAGTGGTTCGCCAGCAGAGCTTTACCCGTGCGGCGCAAAAGCTGTTTGTTACGCAGCCGACCATCAGCAAAATGCTGCGCCAGCTGGAGGAGGAGCTGGGCTGCACGCTGATCCTGCGCGATGGTCGTCGACTGCATCTCACCGACAGCGGCCAGGCGGTCTATCAGCGTGGGCTGGCGATCCTGCAGGAGTTTCATCAGCTCGAAGCGGAGATTGGTGACATCAACCAGCTCAAAACCGGTGAGCTGCGGCTGGGTATTCCGCCGATGGTCGGTATGCAGATAGCGGGATCGATTTCCGCGTTTCGCCGCCGCTATCCCGGTGTGAAGCTGAAAATCTCTGAGTTCGGCGGTCTGACCGTACAACAGGCGGTGCTGGCGGGCAGTCTGGATATCGCCCTGACCGCGCTACCGGTCGACGCCGAGCTGCCCTTAAACACCCTGCCGCTGATGCATCATCCGCTCTGCGTGCTGCTGCCGCGTCGCCCGGAGTGGCTCAGCCGTCAACAGATTGGGCTGGCAGAACTGGCTGAGCATCCGCTGCTGATTTTCAATGAAGAATTCTCGCTGAATCGTCAGCTGATGCAGGCGTTTCAGCGGCTCAACCTGACGCCAAACGTGGCGGTGCGCAGCGGTCAGTGGGATTTCCTGGCGGCGATGGTGCAGGCGGAAATGGGGCTGGCGATTCTGCCGGAGCCGATTTGTCAGCGGCTGGATAAGCAGTCGCTGCTGTGGCTGCCGCTGGAATCGGAGCTGAAGTGGAGTCTGGGATTGATCTGGCGGGAAGGGAGTTATCTGTCGCGCAGTGCGCAGGCATGGATAGCCTGTTGCCGCGAGCATTGGCCGGATGAGCCGCCGCGCCTGTCGGTGTGAAAAACTGGCACGCCGCATTAACGCGCTGGCGTGCCAGTCAGGAGTTACTCCTCTTTTTCAATCAACAGCGCTTCCAGCAGATCCAGGTCGTGCAGTAACTTCTGCATCGTCTCATTGGAGATTTGCTGGGTGGCGCGCAGATGATAGAGCTCCGCGCGTTCGGCGCGCAGTCCGGTCAGGCGGAAGCGACGCTCAAGGTTTTCAGCATACAGCGCATGCTCAAGGTCATTCTTCCCTTCGGCGCGACGACGTAAGTTGCCAATCACCCGCAGACTTACCTCTTTCAGCAGTTCCGGATCGATGTTCTCTTCCGACTCTTTCTCCAGCCGCGCTTCCATCTTGTGCAGGCTCTCGATCGCTGCGCCTGCCATGACCACGCGGGCATTCTGCAGCTCACGGCGGTGCGCACCTTTATCGATAGTATCAATGCCACGCAGCAGAATCGGCAGGATCACTACGCCCACCAGCAGCGAGAACAGAATGACCCCAGTGGCGATAAACACCAGCTCATAACGCGCCGGGAAAGGCTCGCCATTGGACAGGAACAGCGGAATCGACAGGACACCGGCCAGGGTAATCGCACCGCGTACTCCGGCAAAAGAGGCGATCAGCAGTTCACGCAATGAGTAGTTAGAGAACTCCAGCGGCTTCTTCTTCAACAGGCGTTTGCTGAAACGCTGCATAATCCACAGCCAGCCAAAACGCACGATCATCAGTGCGGCATAGACCAGGCCGATATCGGCAAACAGCATCCAGAGTTCGACGTTCGGATCGGCCTGCGCCTGATCGATAGAGGTCTGCAGAATATCCGGCAATTGCAGGCCCAGCATCAGGAAAACCATGCCGTTAAACACGAACTCCAGCATCTGCCAGACGCTGTTGGCACGCAGGCGCATTGCCAGTGGTGCCTGACGAATAATGCCGGAACGGGTAATGGTCATACCGGCAGCCACGGCCGCCAGGATGCCTGAGACACCCAGATGTTCAGCAATCAGGTAAGAGGCGAATGGCAGCAGCAGCAGCAGCACAGTCTGAGTCGCCGGATCATCACCGCTCCAGCGGCTGAGCAGGCGCAACGACTTACCGTAGAGCCAGCAGATCGCCACACCAGCGACCAGGCCTCCCACTGCGACTTTCAGGAACTCAACGCTGGCACCGCCCCAGGTAAACACCATGGTACCCATAGCGACGGCCACGGCAAATTTCAGCGATACCAGGCCCGATGCGTCATTCATCAGGGCTTCACCCTGCACAATCGACATAATCTTCTTGGGAATGCGACCCTCGCCGACAATGCCGGAGAGCGCCACGGCATCAGTAGGCGACAACACGGCCGCCAGCGCCAGGGCCGGAATAAACGGGATACCCGGCACCATCCAGTAGATCAGATAGCCAATGCCGAATACAGTAATCAGCACCAGTGCCAGCGCTAAGCCAATAATTTCGCGGCCATGATGCAGGAACTCACTGATCGGCGTCTTCCAGCCATCCGCGAACAGCAGCGGCGGAATGAACAGCACCAGAAATAACTCCGGATCAAAGTCGACATGCAGACCAAAAGTTGGCCAGGCCAGCATCGCACCCACGGCGATCTGAACCAGCGGCAACGGGATCTGAAAAGGGAGAATGCGGGCCGCGACGCCAGAGAGCGACACGACCAGCGTCATGATGAGAATAGTAAAAAAGATTTCCATGCTTTCCTTAGGCGTCGTTTCTTTCAATCATTGGTTAAGCGCTAAAGTGTAAAACAAACTGCGGTGAAGATTGTCAGCTACGCGTGCGCCGGGCGGGAAAAAAGTGAAAAATCCCGGGCGCACAGTCGCACGCCCGGTTGTACAGTCAGATCGCCCAGCCACCGGCGTAAAATGCCACCAGCGCGATAGCAATAATTACGGTGCCGACGTTGAGCTTACGCCATTCACCGGCGAAAAGACGCCCCACCACCAGGCTGGCGAAGCCGATCATAATACCGGTTACGATGTTACAGGTGAGCACGATAATCACCGCCGTTAACAGGCCCGACATCGCATCGACAAAATCATTGAAGTCGACTTTAGCCACGTTGCTCAGCATCAGCAGGCCCACATACATCAGCGCGGGAGCGGTGGCGTAAGCCGGCACCAGATAAGCCAGTGGTGACATAAACAGAATGGCAAGGAACAGCAGGCCAACCACAATTGCGGTAAGACCGGTTTTACCTCCCGCCGCCGTTCCTGCTGCTGATTCGATATAGACCGCAGCCGGTGACGCGCCCACCAGACCCGCGAACAGGCTGCTGACGGAGTCGGTAGTCAGCGCACGGCCACCATTAATAATCTGGCCCTGTTTATCCAGCAGATTTGCCTGACCCGCGACCGCCCGAATGGTGCCGGTGGCGTCAAAGACCGCCGTCATCACCAGTGCCAGCACGCTTGGCAGCACGACCGGCTGCATCGCGCCCATAATGTCGAGACTGAACAGCAGCGACTGACCGCTGGCATCACGCAGGCTCGGTAGCGCAAACAATCCTTTGTAGCTCACCGCCGGATCGAATATCAGCCCCAGCAGCGAAATGGCGATAATCGTCAGCAGGATGCCACCCGGCATCCGGCGCTTCTCCAGTCCAATAATCGCTGCCAGCCCCAGCAGCGTCATCATTACCGGAAAGGTGGTGAAGTGCCCCAGCGCCACCGGCAGGCCCGGTGCCGGGTTTTTTACTACCAGGCCTACACCGTCAGCCGCAATCAGCAGCAAAAACAGGCCAATTCCGACACCGGTGCCGTGCGCCACGCCCATCGGCAGGTTACGCAGGATCCAGGCACGAATGCCGGTCACCGAGATGAGGGTAAACAGCAGCCCCATCAGGAACACCGCGCCCAGCGCCACCGGCACGCTGATGTGCTGGCCCAGCACAAGGCTGAAAGCGGTAAAGGCGGTTAATGAGATTGCACAGCCAATGGCCATCGGCAGATTGGCCCACAGGCCCATAATGATGGAACCAAAGCTGGCAACCAGACAGGTGGCGACAAACACGGCAGTGGGGGGAAAACCGGCCTTGCCCAGCATTCCCGGCACCACGATGACGGAGTAGACCATCGCCAGAAAGGTGGTGAGTCCGGCCAGAATTTCCTGGCGTACGCTGCTGCCACGCGCCGAGATCGAGAACCAGGCGTCCAGTTTTCCACTGGCCGGGCGTGATTCAGTTGACATAGTTGAGCCTCAAAAATTTTTGTTGTGTGGATCGCTCTGCGACCATCGCTGTCCCTGGAATAAGCGGGTAGACGGCGCCACTGTCGGGTTTTACCCGGCAGGCAAACGTTTACCTTGCCGCAGATAGTTGGCCGCCAGAAGCGGCCAGATAAAAAGGCATGCGATTATCCGGCGTTTAGCGGCACATTTTCAACTGTCAGAGGGAGATTCTTCAGCATAAAGATCAGGCTTAAGTGGCCAGCAGCCACATGGCACAAGCCGACGTCAAACGCTGACGCCCTGAAGTTAACGCGATTTTCAGGGGGATGCGCACCGGCGCAGCCGTGATGAGACACGACCCGCCAGTGGAGGAGGGGAATTAACCTGGCAGCGAAAGCTCACCGCCCTGCGCAATCGCGCGCTGCCAGGCGGCTCGCTGCTGCACAGTCTGCAACCATGTCTGGGTGGCGGGCATCTGATCGAGTCCGGCACGTTGCGCCAGCGCCAGCAGCGGAAAGCTCATCTGGATATCAGCAATCGAGAAATGCGAGCCGGCAAACCAGGGATGCGTCGCCAGATGCTGTTCGATCATCTGCATGTGTGGCTTGAGCTGTTTATCAACGAAAGCCTTCTGCACTCCTTTACCGAATGCCGCCCCGACCGGCCGCAGCAGCCACGGCACTGGCGCTTTGCCCATCTGGCCGAAGATCAGCTTCATCACCAGCAGCGGCATCAGCGAGCCTTCGGCATAGTGCAGCCAGTAGCGGCACTGCAGCCGTGACGCCTCATCACTGACTTTCAGCCGGAACGCGTGATCATACTTCTCTTCGAGGTATTCGAGAATGGCACCTGATTCTGCCACTACCTGGTTCCCGTCGGTAATTACCGGAGATTTCCCCAGTGGATGCACTTTTTTCAGCGCTTCCGGGGCCAGCATGGTCGGTTCGCGTTGATAACGTTTAATCTGGTACGGCACTTCCAGCTCTTCCAGCAGCCACAGCACCCGATGCGAGCGCGATTTCTCAAGATGGTGAACGGTGATCATCATGATTCCCTGTGTTTTGACCTTCACCAAGTATAGACGTCACTCCACATCCGGATGTTTGTCATCCTGTTCCGGGTCGAGCAGCACCGCTCCCGAACCCTGCTGACCCAGCCGGTCGCCGGGATTGCGCAGCGGGCAGTCGCGCATCGACAAACAGCCGCAGCCGATACAGCCATCCAGGTCATTACGCAGGCGGGTCAGAGTTTCAATGCGCTTATCCAGCTCTTCGCGCCAGTGCCGGGTCAGCGCATCCCACTCCGGTGCCGACATGCGCGTGTTCGCCGGAATGTGATCAAGACTATCACTGACCGTCGCCAGCGGAATGCCGATGCGCTGCGCAATCTTAATAATCGCGACGCGTCGCAGCACATCACGGCTGTATCGCCGCTGATTGCCACTATTGCGGGTGCTGGAGATCAGCCCTTTGGTCTCATAGAAATGCAGCGCCGAGACCGCCACACCGCTGCGGCGCGCCACTTCACCCGGTGTTAAAACCGGTTTGGGATAGTTGCGTTCTTTTTTCATCAGGCTCTTTACCTCAAGTTAACTTGAGGAATTATACTCGCTCTCCATCAAAACCCCTAAACTCCCATTACCGCTTATTAAGCACCAGAAGGATGAGGCCATGATGCAAGAAGAGATCATTCATTCCCTGACGCACTGGATTGACCAGAACCTGGATAAGAGCCTGTCTATCGATGAGGTTGCCGCAAAATCGGGCTATTCGAAATGGCATCTGCAGCGTATGTTCCGTTCCGTAACGAAACAGACGCTGGGTGGCTATATTCGCGAGCGCCGTCTGACGCTGGCAGCAGAAGCCCTGTCGCAGACACAGCGCCCGGTGTTTGATATTGCGATGCAGTATGGCTATGACTCGCAGCAGACCTTCTCCCGCGTGTTTCGTCGTCAGTTTTCACAGACGCCTACCGCATACCGCCACACCATGCGTCGCCAGGCGATTCAGCGCCCCCGCCTGCTGAGTTTTGGCTGCAATGACGGCATCAGTAGCTTTACCCAGCGCACCACTGGCGAGTGCTGCCCGGTTCGTTAATTCCCGGCTGCGCCCACTTCGGGCGCATCTGACTGATTTCTCCGCCATTCTTCTGCAGCTGCTCACTATCCCCCCAATCCGTACCATACCAGAGTCAAATTTTGTTCAAAATTTAAAATCGGGTGATATAATGTGACCCAAGTCACACTTTGAACCTGAGTTGACGGCGAAAAAGCCCTCCCTGACACGCTTTTCCGCCGCCGGTGATGTCCGCAGATTGTCAGGAATACTTACTGATATTGAGGTCCGGCCGATGGCTACGTTAACCGCCAGTTTTCTTGTTATGCGTTGGGAATTGCTGAGCGCAATCATGATGTTTTTTGCCAGCACCCTGAAAACCAAACTTCGTCAGGATAGCCGTCACGTGATGGCATTTATGTGTAGCGGAATTGGTTTAGGCATGACCTGCTGGTTTGTTACCGGCCTGATGGGCATTACCCTGAGCATGGAAAACGTGCATAACTTCGTGGAAATCTCAAAGCATGCCTTTATCGATGTGATGAGTCAGGCGCCTGCTGAATGGCCAATGCCCTGATTGATTCCCTGAATTTTGCGCATAAAAAACCCCGCTTAGCGGGGTTTTTTATATTGCTGTGTGTGCTTAAATTTTCTTCAACATGGCAGGGATATTAACATCCTGCACTGTAACGCCCGGGCTCTGCGTTCCGCGGCGGTCCTGAATCCACATATCTCCCATCATCTGATTTAAACCACGATCTAATCCGGTAACCAGTCCAGCACCTGGGGTGAAGGTCAGTTCGCCAAAGTAGATCCGTTCGTCATGGATATACCAGTCCACACGCACGTAGTCGAAATCACTGGCCAGCTTCTTGCTCAGTTCGAGCGCATGTTCCAGTGACGGCATAATCGGTGAGACATCCAGACCGGTATCGCGAATCTTGTGATAGGCCTCATTGAGGTTATTCACATAGAAATTCATCGACAGCAGCGGCTGGCAGCGGTTGTAAATCACCTGCAGCACATATTCGAACTTGCCATCACGCTTGTTGAACATATGAAACTTGTAATCAATCGGCGCGCTTTTGCCATCACCAATGTACTTCTCAACCAGGATACGTGGCTTGATGTAGCGATAGTGAATCTCACGCGCTTCGTTGGCGAAGTCGGTCTTCAGCCAGCGATAGCAGTCATGAATGATCTGCTGCTTGCGCAGTGCATCCGGCTCCTCCAGCAGAATCTCTACCATATTGGAGGCGTGGTTCGGCTTGATCACCGTCCCCTTCCAGCAGGGTAAGCTGTTCAGCGTGGTCGGGTCAGTGGTTTCGTGTACCAGCGGGATCAGGTATTCATTACCGATTTTTTCAGCAATGAATTCGCGCACCGAGTACTTATCTGACAAACGACCATAGTTCTGGTAATCGCCGAAGATAAACTTACGGTACAACACCTTCTCGTTGAACACTTTTGGCTGACGCAGATTGGGCAGCTTTCTGAACTTATGGAAGTAGTAGATGCGGTCCTGATAAGCCCAGGGCATCTTCTTAATAAAATACTGCACACTTCTTCTGAGTTCTTCTTTCAACTTGAGCATATCTGACCTCATTTGTATGTTTTGTAGTTGAGTGAGGAAACCTGAATCTTTTGAATGACGCCGTTTTTAAAGAAGTAATTCATTACGGTCAGGGACAAAAGTTCTGAAAGGAAAACGCTCCACGCGGCCCCCATGATGCCGTGACCCTGGATCAACCACCAGGAGAGCGGCAAACTGATGACCATCAGGCAGATAATTTTCCTCAGCAAGTAGTTAAATCCTCCCTCTTTGACCATGTAGCGATACGCTACGGTCCCCATTGCCGAAAAGCTGGTCGCTATCGACAGCAACGTAATGAGACTTCCTGACTGTGTAAATTCCGGGCCGTACAACGCAATGATGATCCGCTCGCCGTAAAGCGAAATGACCAGCAACATCAGCAGTGAAACAGCCATAACATAGCCATTGAGCCGTGCAGCAAGCTTAATGGCGACCTCGCCGCGCTCCCTGAAGATTTCAGTGAAGCAGGAAGTGATGAGCGCCACCGGGATAAAAATCCATGAGGCGGAAATGGTATTCGCCGCTGCAAACAGCCCGAGGTCGCGGGCGGGTGCCGTGCCTGCCAGGAACATCTGCGCCGCTTTTACCTGCACAGAGATAAAAATGCTGGAGATCGCCAGCGGCAGACCGGCATACATCAGATAACGCAGATAGGCAGTGCGCTTTTCGCGCGGTGGCATCTGATCCTGATGGTCCTGATAGAAGTTGTGACGCTTAATCAGGTAAGGCACCAAAGTCACTGCGACAATCGACAGCGTCAGCCAGAGCGGATTAAGACGCAGCCAGGCGACGGTGAAGCTGATGCCGAAACTCAGCAGCATGCCCACGGCGTTGGCGATGGTGTTAAGACGCGAGGCAAGACGCGCGTTGTTATAAACGCTGAAAGTGTCCTGGGTGACAAAAACCGAGGCAATAAATGAGGCCAGTGCAAACGCCAGGAAGTTTTCCTGCATGTTGTACCAGACCCAGATTAAGACTGGCACCGAAGTGACCAGCAACAGCACCATTCTCATCGTACGGGCGATGGTCATCAGGCGCAGGCCTTTTGACGCATTTTTGCTGACGCGCTTAAACAGAATGGTTTCGGTGCCAAAGATTGCAACGGTTTGCACCATCGCAAATAGTGAGGTAGAAAACGCCATCTGGCCAAACACCGTTGGGCCAAAGGATTTCGCCACGTAAGACGTCACAAAAATGACGCCAAAAACGGAGATGATCTTCTCAGACATCATCCAGGCGGCATTAGACATTACGCTCAATTTCATCAACTCTTCCTTAGTATTACTCAACTACAACCGCTTCGGTACAACATCCCTGTAACGAATTAATAAGCGCGCAGTGGGCCTGGCGAAAATGTAAGACTTCAGACTAAGCTGGTCCGAAAATTGAGATGTAAATCATGATCCGTAGAGTAGATTCAGGATAATTCTTATTATAAATGGCGCGAATCACTTCAGATGGAAACGATTTCAGGCTGAAAATAAAAAAACCTTAAAGAGCCCTGCCTGGCATATTAATCAAGTCGGACAGGCTAAATATCCAATGTACGTAGAATTTTTTCGTATTTTGGATGCGGTAAATTTATAACAAAAATCCCCCTCCAGGAAGGCACGCCCACCGGATAAGAATAAAATAAGATTTATCCCATGATGATATTTATTCTAAATATCTTAATTTAGGCTTCGCAATTCAATTCGCGCACTTTAATACTATCTTAATAGAATCTTACAGTGCCAGAAATTATTAAAGTCATTCTCATCCATTAATCGATAAGAAAGGTAAGAGCATTTATGAGAAAGTCACGATACAGCGAAGATCAAATCACAAATGCCATTAAAGCTTCTGAATCGGGCGTGAAAGTCAGAGAGATTTGTGAAGAGTTAGGCATCTCTGAAGCCACGTTCTATAGCTGGAAGAAGAAGTTTTCTGGGTTGTCTTCGGAAGAAGGCAGAAAAATCAAGGAGCTGGAAGAAAAACTGCAGAACATCACGCGTGAACTGCAGACGCTCAACTCGGATAAAGAGATGCTGCAGAGCGTTCTGAAGCACTTCTTTACGACTAATGAAAAACGTCAGGCTGTGGATTTCCTGCAGGCCACCTTCGACATCGGCACCCGCCGCAGCTGCCGCTTATTAGATATCAGTCGCAGCGTATACCATTATCCGTCAGGCACGGAGAACCGCTAAACCCAATGCTACCGCGCTTTTTAGACTTAACGCTGAGATTTGTTCTTACCAGAAGAGATGAAGATCATTTAACAGGACAATTGCGGCACCCTTTTCCGCTCCATTTATAACTAATGAATGGCTTCACAGCTAAGCTTCTTTTTTTGCGGTAAAATTGATTCACAACAGCAAACGTCTCGCATTCTACGGCTACTCTTCCCTTCCCAATCTCGTTTACGCGGGATTGGGCCCTCCCTTTCTTACGTAAGCCCAGCTAATCGTCGGAACTAAATCGTCTCAATATCATTAAGCCAATTTAAACATCGCGCAAAAAATAATCACCATACATTTGAGTTAATGCTGGACCTGTCTCAAATTTTTGCGGCTGCGTTTAATTCCGGGCATGGGTTAATTGCATATACTTTCTCCAGGATTAATCCAGGATAAATAGTTTATTGCTCCTTATCACTAACGTTATGTGTCTATCTTTTCGCTCTCTTCATTGCGCATCATTGATGCCAGAGATTAATCTTTAATTATTAACGCAGCGGGGGAGTTTTCTTACTCATTCATCACTGAGTGAAGTTAATAGTGGTTTTCAGCCTCCCTTTCTCAGGACCATACCGCAATAAAAAGCCGCGGATAAAAGCATAACGTCCATAATGCTGCGCTATTTTTCCTGATTAATGACCGATATCTGAACAGTTTCCCCCTGCCAGCGCTGAACATGGCTATGTTCAGGAGACCATCAGTCCCGTTATTTCACTGACAAACAGGGGATGAGAGCGGCTTTCGGGGGTTAAGGTACGATTACGCAGAGGCATGAAATCGATTTCGCGGCACAAATCTGCCGGAGAGCGAGCAAATCGGGGTAGGGTTTAATCTTAAAAAGCCGCGCGGCGTGTTATCCGCGCGGCAGAGGTCTTTTGACGATCTTCGCGGTTTACTCTTTAATCGCGACGACGAGAGGCTGCGGTTTGATGCGCATTGCCCACAGGACACCAGCCATCAGACAAACAATGCCCGTCACGGTGAGCAGGGGTGGCCAGCTTTGATACCAGAGAAAAGTCCACAACAGGCCGAAAAGAATCTCAAAAACAATCAGTGGCCCCATCAGTACGGTGGGCAGACGCTGGCTGGCTGCGTTCCAGCATAAGGTCCCCAGCCAGGAACAGAGCAGACCAATCGCCAGCATCAGGGAGATAAACACCCCAGGACGCGGCCCAAACGGCAGCGAAAAAGTCGGCTGTTGCCAGGCGAGCTGCGCGCTGACCAGCGCGTACATGATGAGCGCCATCGGCAGCGTCACAACTCCCTGTGCTGTTGCCCAGGTCGAGGGTCGCAGTTCGGGATGTGTGCGCAGCCAGCGGGCATTGCGTAGCGGATACCAGGTCCAGCAGACCACAGCCAGCAGCGCCAGTACGATACCGGTCAGATAACGGCTGAGATCAAGCGTGTGGCCCTGACTCTGTAGCTCCGCCGCATTCACGCAGAGTAATCCGGCCGCCATCATGATCAGTGCCGGAAACAGCCGCCGCCACGGCAGGCGTCCTTCAAGATGGCCGTAACAGAGATTGGCAGTGACGGCGATCACCACCGGCAGCGTGCCGATAATCATAGTGGAGACCGGCCCGCCAGTGCGCTGTATCGCATTCGCCAGAAACGCATAGTAGAAGAGGTTTCCCACCAGCGAGAGCTTTACCGCCTCACACCAGTCAGCCCGGGCCAGCTTGCGCAGGCGATGACGACCGTGCCAGGCCAGCGGCAGCGCAATCAGCCCAAACGCAACATAACGTCCCGCCGATTGCAGCGCGCCAGGATAGTCAGGCACCAGCAGCGGCCCGACAAAGATCAGCCCCCACAGCAGCCCGGCGGTGATGGCATACATGACACCAGCAAACATGATTTCTTCCTTAATAGGGTGTTTTAGCGCAGTGTGGCGGGTTCGGTCGGGAAATGCTTGTAGCAGATTGCGGTTGTGTCAGGGCTGGCGCACCTGTTTTTGATAGCGGCCCGGCGTGACGCCATAACGGTTAGCAAAGGCGCGCGTCAGATGGGCCTGATCGGTTAATCCCACCGCCGCCGCAACGCTGGCGGCCGCTTCCCCCTGTGCCAGCCTTTGCTTGGCGTCGTAAAGCCGGAAAGCCATCAGCATCTGATGCGGCGTAACGTGATAGTGCTGGCGAAAGGCGCGTAAGAAGTGCCACGGCGAAAGCGATGCCAGCGCCGCCAGCTCATCCAGTCGCACCGGTTCTGCGAGGTTTGCGCGCAGAAAATCTCTCACCTGATCAAAACGATGCCGGGCATCGGGCCTGCCCTGTGAGGACATGCGTGCCAGCGGACGAATCTGTAACAGCAGTTCAGCAAGCAGGCTCTGTCGCGCCAGTGGTGATTCCGCCTGCCAGAGTGTGGCAAGCAGACAGGAGAGCGGCCGCGCCACGCGCGGATCGGTCAACAGCGCCTCGTTAAACCACCAGCCGCGATCGCCGGTCAGTTCATCCATCAGTTGCGGCTGAATGTAGATCATCTGGTAGCGCCAGCCCTCATCACACGCTGACTCGCCCGTATGCAGCTCATCCGGGTTCATCATGACCAGCGAGTTCTCTGGCGCAGTATATTCGGTGCCACGATAGCGAAAGCGCTGCGCGCCTGCTTCGATAGTGCCGATCCCAAAGGCCTCATGGGTGTGGGGTTCGAAGGCGTAGCGGGAGATGTGGGCCTGATAGAGTTCCACACCGGGCAGCTCTGTGAGCTGCTGGAACCGGGCGCGATCTTTCTCACAGGGGAAACTAGCCGGAACACCTTCCACTTCTCTCTCCTTATTTAAACGATGGCCTGTTTAGCATGCCTGCGACCTGGGGGAAAATGCAAAAGATTGCTATCCGCAACGCCTCAGGTAACACTGTTTTTTTCTGATTGATGGGATTAAGCATGGCACAGCGCGTGGTATTGGTTGTAGATATGCAGAATGGGGTCTTCAGCTCGCCACGCTTCGACAAAGCGGGACGGATTGCGCAGATTAACCGGCTGACCGGACACGCCGATATCACAATATTTATCCAGCACCGCGAAGGCATGATGTGCAAGGGTAATGACGCTTTTGATCTGCTGCCGGAACTGGTTCAGCCTGATGGCGCACACTTTGTGACTAAAACTGCCTGCGACAGCTTCTGGCACACCGAACTGGCCGCGCTGTTAAAGACGCTCTCAGTGGAGGAATTTGTGGTATGTGGTTGTGCTACCGACTACTGCCTGGACACCACCATAAAAGTCGGCGCCAGTGCTGGCTATGCGATTACCGTTGCCGCTGATGCGCACACCACGGCAGATCGCCGCTGGGTCAGCGCCGAAGCACTGATTAACCAGCACAATGACGTGTGGGCCTCACTGCTGATCCCCGGTAACGTGCCGCGTGTGCTGAGCACGGATGCGATTCTGGCGGAATGGTCGTAGGTGGCCGCCAGACGCCGCGCATAAAAAAAGCCCGCAAAGCGGGCTTTTTTTATACTCTGTGGCCAACGGGATCAGAACGGAATATCGTCGTCAAAATCCATTGGTGGTTCGTTGTTGTTGCTGGCCGGTGCACTCTGTGGCTGCGGCTGCGGACGGGACTGCGCGCCGCCACTGAACTGGTTATTGTTACCCTGCGGCTGCTGCGGCTGACCCCAGCCATTGTTGTTGCCACCGCCCTGCGCACCGCCACCTGCTGGAGCGCCTGCGCCGGCGTTACCGCCCTGCTGACGGCCACCCAGCATCTGCATGGTGCCACCAACGTTAACCACGACTTCGGTGGTGTAACGTTCCTGACCACCCTGATCCTGCCATTTACGGGTGCGTAGCTGGCCTTCAATGTAGACCTGCGACCCTTTTTTCAGGTATTCGCCTGCGACTTCAGCCAGTTTGCCAAACAGCACCACCCGGTGCCACTCAGTGATCTCTTTGTTTTCACCGGTCTGCTTGTCGCGCCAGCTTTCCGACGTAGCCAGCGTAATGTTGGCAACAGCGCCACCATTTGGCATATAACGTACTTCCGGATCCTGACCCAGATTCCCGACAAGAATCACTTTGTTAACGCCACGACTGGCCATGTTGCTGTCTCCCGATGAGTTAATGCATACAGTCTAATCTATCAATTCTAACACGTCCTGCGGTCTGTTTCCCACTTTCGAGCGGGGTTCCAGTTTTAATCCTCTGCGCTCCGGAGGCTGAGAGTACTGGATATTTATTCAGTCTATTTTTTGTGCCATAATGACACGTTTATTCTGGCCGTGTCGGCAAGGCGCGGTGAGTGCTGCTAATCCGGGAAAGGTGAATGGATAAGATCGAAGTTCGTGGTGCCCGCACCCATAATTTGAAAAACATCAACCTGACCATCCCACGCGACAAACTCATTGTGGTAACCGGCCTGTCAGGTTCCGGTAAATCCTCACTGGCGTTTGATACGCTGTATGCGGAAGGTCAGCGCCGCTATGTGGAGTCGCTCTCTGCGTATGCGCGCCAGTTTCTTTCGTTAATGGAGAAGCCGGACGTCGATCATATCGAAGGTTTGTCGCCCGCCATTTCCATCGAACAGAAATCCACCTCGCATAACCCACGTTCGACCGTGGGCACTATCACCGAGATCCATGATTACCTGCGTCTGCTGTTTGCCCGCGTTGGCGAACCGCGCTGCCCGGATCACGATGTGCCGCTGGCGGCGCAGACCGTCAGCCAGATGGTCGATCAAGTGCTCTCCCAGCCGGAAGGCCGTCGCCTGATGCTGCTGGCGCCGGTGGTGAAAGATCGTAAGGGTGAGCACACCAAGACGCTGGAGAATCTGGCGACGCAGGGCTACATCCGTGCGCGTATCGATGGCGAAGTGTGTGACCTCTCCGATCCGCCGAAGCTCGAGCTGCAAAAGAAGCACACCATTGAAGTGGTGATTGACCGCTTCAAAGTGCGTGAAGATCTGGCGACCCGTCTGGCGGAATCGTTTGAAACCACGCTGGAGCTCTCCGGCGGGACGGCCATCGTGGCGGATATGGATGACAGCGCCGCAGAAGAGCTGCTCTTCTCGGCTAACTTCGCCTGCCCGATCTGTGGTTACAGCATGAGCGAGCTGGAGCCGCGCCTGTTCTCGTTTAACAACCCGGCGGGGGCCTGTCCAACCTGTGACGGCCTTGGCGTACAGCAATATTTTGATCCTGACCGCGTGGTGCAGAATCCTGAACTCTCGCTGGCGGGCGGCGCAATCCGCGGCTGGGATCGCCGCAATTTCTACTACTTCCAGATGCTGCGTTCGCTGGCAGAACACCTCGATTTTGATATCGAAGCGTCGTTCGGCAGCCTGCCAGAAAACGTACAGAAAGTGATTCTGTACGGATCAGGCAAAGAGAGCATCGAATTTAAGTACATCAACGATCGCGGCGACACCTCGGTACGCCGTCATCCGTTTGAAGGGGTGCTCAATAACATGGAGCGCCGCTACAAAGAGACTGAATCCTCAGCGGTACGCGAAGAGCTGGCGAAATTTATCAGCAACCGCGCCTGTGCCAGCTGTGAAGGCACCCGTCTGCGTCGTGAAGCGCGTCATGTCTTCGTGGAGAACACCACGCTACCGACCATCTCTGAGATGAGCATCGGCCATGCGATGTCCTTCTTTGAAAATATGAAACTCAGCGGCCAGCGTGCGCAGATTGCCGAGAAAATTCTGAAAGAAATTGGCGATCGCCTGAGCTTCCTGGTCAACGTCGGCCTGAACTATCTCTCGATGTCGCGTTCCGCCGAGACCCTGTCCGGTGGTGAAGCACAGCGTATCCGTCTGGCCAGTCAGATCGGTGCCGGTCTGGTCGGCGTGATGTATGTGCTGGATGAGCCTTCAATCGGCCTGCACCAGCGTGACAACGAACGTCTGCTTGGCACCCTGATTCATCTGCGCGACCTCGGTAACACGGTGATCGTGGTTGAGCATGATGAAGATGCGATTCGTGCCGCTGACCATGTGATCGATATCGGTCCGGGTGCCGGCGTGCATGGCGGCCAGGTGGTGGCTGAAGGCACCGTTGATCAGATCATGGCGCAGGAAGCATCACTGACCGGCCAGTTCCTGAGCGGCAAGCGTGGCATTGCGGTGCCAGAGGAGCGCGTCAAAGGCGACCCGGCTAAAGTGCTCAAGATTACCGGCGCACGCGGCAACAACCTTAAGGATGTCACGCTGACGCTGCCGGTCGGGCTGTTCACCTGTATTACCGGTGTTTCAGGCTCAGGTAAATCGACCCTGATCAACGATACGCTCTTCCCGATTGCGCAGCGGGCGCTGAACGGCGCGACCATCGCCGAACCGGCACCTTACCGTGACGTGGCGGGACTGGAGCATTTCGACAAAGTCATCGATATCGACCAGAGCCCGATTGGACGGACACCGCGTTCCAACCCGGCCACCTACACCGGCATTTTCACCCCGGTGCGGGAACTCTTTGCTGGCGTGCCGGAAGCGCGTTCGCGCGGTTACAATCCGGGCCGCTTCAGTTTTAACGTGCGTGGCGGACGCTGTGAAGCCTGTCAGGGCGATGGCGTGCTGAAAGTAGAAATGCACTTCCTGCCGGACATCTATGTGCCGTGCGATCAGTGCAAAGGCAAACGCTATAACCGTGAAACGCTGGAAGTGAAGTACAAAGGCAAGAGCATTCACGAAGTGCTGGAGATGACCATCGAAGAGGCACGTGAGTTCTTCGATGCGGTTCCGGCGCTGGCGCGTAAGTTGCAGACGCTGATCGATGTGGGTCTCACCTACATCCGCCTCGGTCAGTCCGCCACCACCCTTTCCGGCGGTGAAGCCCAGCGTGTGAAGCTGGCGCGTGAACTGTCGAAGCGTGGCACCGGTCAGACGCTCTATATCCTGGATGAGCCGACCACCGGCCTGCACTTTGCCGATATCCAGCAACTGCTGGAAGTGCTGCATAAGCTGCGCGATCAGGGCAACACCATCGTGGTGATTGAGCACAACCTCGATGTGGTCAAAACCGCAGACTGGATTGTCGACCTGGGTCCGGAAGGCGGCAGCGGCGGCGGTGAAATCCTGGTGGCTGGTACGCCAGAAACCGTGGCGGAGTGTGAGAAATCACATACCGCGCGCTTCCTGAAGCCACTGTTACAGAAGTAATTCTTTCAGGCCCGCCACGTGCGGGCCTTTTACTCTCCCCTGTCGATTCAGCCAGAGAAATGCAGAATCAGGCAAGATTCAGACATGTATAGGCATATACGCTTTTCCCCACGCTGACTATCCTTAAGCGGTTCCTCTTTGGCACGCCCCTGGCGTCGCCCTGTTTTCGCAGCACATCAACGCTGCTGCACTTCATCGAATAACACTCACGACACATCGAAACTGGAGACACCATGAATATTACGCATGCGTATGCTGCTCAGGATGCAAAATCCAAACTGGCACCGTTCGATTTTAAGCCGCGTGAGCTGCGCGCCCATGACGTTCAGCTTGAGGTGCTGTTCTGTGGCGTTTGCCACTCAGACCTGCATCAGGCCCGTAATGAGTGGAAAAACACCATTTTCCCAGTGGTTCCGGGTCATGAAATTGTCGGCCGCGTAACGGCCGTTGGCCCGCAGACACAGAAATACAAAGTCGGCGATCTGGTCGGCGTAGGCTGCATGGTCGATTCCTGCCGCAGCTGTCCGAGCTGTCAGCAGGGTCTGGAGCAGTATTGTGAAAACGGCTTTGTTGGCACCTATAACGGTGAAGATCGCGAAACCGGCGCCATTACCTACGGCGGTTACTCAACGTCGATGGTGGTTGATGAGAGCTTTGTGCTGCGCATTCCCGAGAACCTGGAGCTGGCGGGCGTTGCACCGCTGCTGTGTGCCGGTATCACCACTTACTCGCCGCTGCGCCACTGGAATGTCGGCCCGGGCAAGAAAGTGGGTATCGTAGGCTTAGGCGGCCTGGGCCATATGGGCGTGAAAATTGCCCATGCCATGGGCGCACATGTGGTGCTGTTCACCACCTCGCCTTCCAAAATTGAAGATGGCAAACGTCTGGGTGCCGATGAAGTCGTGATCTCCAAAGATCCGGAGCAGATGGCGCAGCACGCCAACAGCTTTGACTTCATTCTGAATACCGTGGCGGCTCAGCACGATCTCAACCCGTTCATCACCCTGCTGAAGCTGGATGGCAACATGACGCTGGTGGGTGCACCGGAACACGATCACCCGGCACCGCAGGTATTTAACCTGATCTTTAAACGTCGCAGCATTGCCGGTTCACTGATCGGCGGCATCGCAGAGACCCAGGAGATGCTCGATTTCTGTGGTGAGCACGGCATTACGTCAGACATTGAACTGATCGCGATAGACCAGATCAATGAAGCCTATGAGCGCATGCTGAAAAGCGATGTGAAATACCGCTTCGTTATCGACATCAATACCCTGCGCGAGCAGCCTGCCGCGTAACCCACTGCCTCTGAACCCTCTTACTCAGGTAAGAGGGTTTTTTATTGCCGTTTAGCGGGCAGTTGCAACCTGCTGGAATGAGGCATCCACCAGATAGTAAATCTGCGAATCTTTCAGCGAACCGTCCAGGAACAGCGTGCTCCAGTGTGACTTGTTCAGATGCTCACTGGGAATGATGTCGCTATGCTCTTCGCGCAGTAATTCGGCCAGCGCAGGCGTCGATTTCAGCGAGACCGCTGGCCGCCCTTTGACTTCATGTACCATTGCAAACAGCACACCGTTGCTTTTGATCTGCGTGGCTTTCCAGTCACTATGGACGCTCTGCTCCGCGCCCGGCTTGCTCATGCAATAGGTCAGTAAGTCTGAGTTATTCATTACGATTCCCCTTGTAAAGTGGCGACAATCCGCCTGGCACCGCCCTCAATGCGATGCTCGCCCAGCCAGATACCCTGCCAGGTGCCCAGCACCAGACGTCCCCGCTGAACCGGTAATAACAACGAAACCCCTAAGGTCGACGATTTGATGTGCGCCGGCATATCATCCCGCCCTTCGTAGTCGTGCTGATAAGGCGCATTCTCCGGCACGTGCCGCATGAAATGCTGTTCCATGTCGCTGCGCACTGTTGGGTCGCAATTCTCATTTAAGGTTAACGACGCCGAGGTGTGCTGCAACAGCAGATGCAGCAGACCGGTTTTGATATCATGCAGTCCGGAGAGCGCGTTCACGATCTCATCGGTGACCAGATGAAACCCGCGCGGCTTCGCGCTCAGCGTAATAGTTTGTTGATGCCACATAGCTTATTCCTGAAACGGTTACCCCGTTTAAGTGTGCAGCATGTCGCCGAAAGGTAAACCCTGACCCATAAAAAAACCGCCAGAGATAACCCTGACGGTTTTTTAACAGCCTGGCTGCCTTTACATCACGGCGGCAAACGCTTCAGCCACCTGATGCACATTTTTGCTGTTCAGACCGGCCACACACATGCGGCCGCTGCCCACCAGATAGATGCCAAATTCGTTACGCAGACGATCGACCTGCTGCACACTCAGGCCGGTATAGCTGAACATGCCACGCTGCTTCAGCAGGTAGTCGAAGTTTTTACCTGGCAGTGCGGTGCTCAGCACGTCCACCAGCGACTGACGCATGTCCAGAATGCGTAAGCGCATCGCTTCCACTTCAGCCAGCCAGCTGGCTTTCAGCTCGTCATCGTTGAGTACGCGCGCGACAACCTGCGCACCGAAATTCGGCGGACTGGAGTAGTTGCGGCGAACCGTAGCTTTTAACTGGCCCAGCACACGCGCTGACTCTTCGGCGCTGTCACAGACGATAGAGAGACCGCCCACGCGCTCGCCATAGAGCGAGAAAATTTTGGAGAAGGAGTTGCTCACCAGCGCAGGCAGGCCCGCCGCCGCGACTGCGCGCAGCGCATAGGCATCCTGCTGCATGCCGGCACCAAAGCCCTGATAGGCGATATCCAGGAAAGGAATCAGCTGCTGTGCTTTCAGCACCTCAACGGTCTGATCCCACTGTGCATCAGTCAGGTCAGCGCCGGTCGGGTTATGACAGCAGGGATGCAGCAGCACGATGCTCTGCGCTGGCAGGGTTTTCAGGGTGCTGATAAAGGCATCAAACCGCACACCGTGGGTCTCTGCGTCATACCAGGGATAGGTATTTACGTCAAAACCTGCACCATTAAAAATCGCGACGTGGTTTTCCCAGGTCGGATCGCTGACCCAGACCGCAGACTGCGGGAAGTAACGCTTCAGGAAATCCGCGCCCACTTTCAGCGCACCAGAACCACCCAGCGTCTGAATAGAGGCGATTCGGCCTGCGTTTAACACCGGATGATCGGCACCAAACAGCAGCGGTGCAATCGCACTACGGTAGCTGTTCAGCCCTTCCATTGGCAGATAGAGCGATGCCTGATGCGGCTCAGCATAGATCTGCTCTTCGGCAGCCGCTACGGCCTTTAGCTGCGGGATGATGCCCTTTTCGTCGTAATAGAGCCCGATACTCAGGTTAACTTTGTGTTCGCGTGGGTCTTGTTTGAAGGCTTCCATCAACGACAGAATCGGATCGCCTGCATAGGCATCAACGTTTTGAAACACGGTGTAGGTCTCCATGATTAGTCCAGAGATAAGAGGCGGATTAAACCCGATAGCGTCCCGGACGGTGGTTCATTGCAATAATCAGATTCAGGATCACCGCACCCGCAATCGACGCGAGCAGGATAGGGCCACTCACCACAAACAGTGACGCCAGCACGACGCAGGTATCGACTGCCATTTGCAGTTTCCCCGCGCGGATCCCAAAGCGATCCTGTAGCCACAGCGCCAGAATATTGATGCCGCCCAGGCTCGCCTTATGACGAAATAACACTATAAACCCGATTCCCATGATGACGTTACCGAACAGTGTCGCATAGAAGGGGTTAAGGTCAGAAAAGTGCACGAAAAGCGGGTGCAGCTGGGTGAAAAGTGACACCAGCCCGACGGCGCAGAAGGTTTTCAGGGTAAATTCCCAGCCCATGCGTTTTACCGCCAGCCAGTAAAAAGGGATGTTGATCAGGAAAAACGCGCTGCCAAACGAAAGCGGCGACAGGTAGCTGATCAGAAAAGCGATGCCTGCGGTGCTGCCGGTCAGCGCGCCCGCCTGTTTCAGCATAATGACGCCGAACGAGACCATCAGGGTGCCAAGCACCATCGCCAGCGCATCTTCAATGCGCGAATGGGGGACGCGGGAGGGTTCTGCGATGTTATCCATGGGGGTTTTCTCAGTGCAAAGGATGCGGTTTCGATGCAAAAAACGCACCATCGCCACAGCACTGAACTGCTGTAAACCGGGTGCCAGCGATATCCCATTGATATCTAAGGCGCTTTAAAAAAGAACTTTGTGCATAAATTCCGGCAGATACCGTCAACCTATGCGTTAAAGTCCGACTCTATGCGCGCTATTCGCATTAATTGCCGCAAGTGTGCACCAAAAGCGCACAGCGCGCACCTTTTTAGCGCGTCTTCTGCTCAGGCAGCATCATCAGCCCGTTCTCTTTCATGCGTCCCAGCACCACCGACGTTTTCACATGGGAAACGCTCTGGTGGCCCGCGACTAACTGGCTGATTAACGCACTAAGAGAATTGAGATCGGCCACCGCTACTTTGAGCAGATAGTCCGCATCGCCGGTGGTTTTATAGGCATCCACGATCGCCTGCTCCTGCTCCACCATCCGGTGAAAGCTCTCGACATATTCTGCGGTGTGGTTAATTAAGCGCACCTCAATCAATCCCACCATACCAAGCCCGATGGCATCGGGCGACAGCCGGGCATGATAACCCAGGATCAGATTAGCCTGTTCCAGATTAATACGACGGCGGGAACATTGTGAGGCAGAAAGGCCGACCAGATCGCTGAGTTCCTGATTAGTCAGGCGGCCGTTGGATTGTAATAAAGTCAGGATTTTAAGGTCGTAATCGTCTACGTGAGTCATTCCGTTTCCACAGCGTGATGGGCGTCGCTTTGTTACAGATAACCCGATAACCCGAGAGGTTGTCCAACACTATTTTATGATGATGAGGGCTGTCATGCACAGATCGTGCATGACAGCACAAACCGGGGATTATTCGTCGTCGTATTGCGGACCCGCGTAGTTGTCGAAGCGTGACCACTGACCGTTAAAGGTCAGGCGTACCGTACCGATCGGGCCGTTACGCTGTTTACCCAGAATGATCTCCGCGATCCCTTTGAGATCGCTGTTTTCGTGGTAAACCTCATCGCGATAGATAAACATGATCAAATCCGCATCCTGCTCGATCGAGCCCGATTCACGCAGATCCGAGTTGACCGGACGTTTATCGGCTCGCTGCTCGAGCGAGCGGTTAAGCTGCGACAGCGCCACAACCGGCACATTCAGCTCTTTGGCCAGCGCTTTCAGCGAGCGGGAGATCTCCGCAATTTCCAGCGTACGGTTGTCCGACAGCGCCGGCACGCGCATCAGCTGCAGATAGTCGATCATGATCATGCTTAAGCCACCGTTTTCACGGTAGATGCGTCGGGCGCGCGAACGTACTTCGGTGGGCGTCAGGCCGGAAGAATCATCAATGTACATGTTCTTCTTCTCCAGCAGGATGCCCATGGTACCGGAGATACGCGCCCAGTCCTCATCATCCAGCTGTCCGGTTCGGATGCGGGTCTGATCGACGCGGGAGAGCGAGGCCAGCATACGCATCATGATCTGCTCGCTGGGCATCTCCAGACTGAAGATCAGCACCGGCTTCTCCTGCAGCATGGCGGCGTTTTCGCACAGGTTCATCGCAAAGGTTGTTTTACCCATCGACGGACGTGCGGCGACAATAATCAGGTCAGAGCCCTGCAGGCCCGCCGTCTTTTTATTCAGATCCTGATAGCCGGTATCGACGCCGGTGACGCCATCGTGCGGTGTCTGATAGAGCGATTCGATACGGGAGACGGTCGATTCCAGAATCTGCTCGATGTTTTTCGGGCCAGCATCTTTATCCGCGCGCGCTTCCGCAATTTTAAAGACGTTCGACTCCGCGAAGTCGAGCAGCTCTTCGCTGTTACGTCCCTGCGGATCGTAACCGGCATCGGCAATCTGGTTGGCGACGGAGATCATCTCGCGCACCACCGCACGTTCGCGCACGATGTCAGCATAGGCACCGATGTTCGCCGCGCTCGGGGTGTTTTTCGCCAGTTCCGCCAGATAGGCGAAGCCGCCCGCCATCTCCAGCTCGCCACGTGTTTCCAGCGATTCGGAGAGCGTAATCAGGTCAATGGGTTTGCTGTTTTCCAGCAGCCGCTGCATCTCGGAAAAAATCAGCCGATGCGAGCGGTTGTAAAAGTCATTCGCGACGACGCGCTCAGAGACGTTATCCCAGCGCTCGTTATCCAGCATTAACCCACCGAGCACCGACTGCTCCGCTTCCAGAGAATGCGGGGGCATTTTCACGCCTGCGAGCTGGCGATCCTGCGTTTCGTTCGATTTGTTGGTGGGTTTATTTCCTGCCATAGTGAATGCATTACCGATCTTCTGTGGGGACGCGCAAGTATACCTTAGTTGGGGTGCGTGCCTCACCCTCATGATGAAACAATCACAGGAGTCAGAATGGCAAAGCGTATTCAGTTCAGCGCACATGGCGGCCCGGACGTTTTAGAGTGGACAGATTATGAGCCTGCTGACCCGGCTGAACATGAAGTGCAGGTAGAACATCGCGCTATCGGGATTAATTACATCGATACCTATGTTCGCAGCGGGCTTTATCCGGTCGCCGCTTTTCCCTCTGGTCTGGGTACAGAAGCCGCAGGCGTGGTGTCGCGGGTTGGACGTGGCGTAACATTATTTAAGCCCGGCGATCGTGTGGTTTACTGTCTGGCGTCGATGGGGGCCTATAGCGAAGTGCACAACGTGGCGGAAGATCGCCTGATGCATCTCCCGGAGGCGATCAGCTTTGAGCAGGGCGCAGCCAGCTACCTGAAAGGGCTGACCACACAATATTTGCTGCGCCAGACCTATAAAATCAGCGCAGGTGAAACCTTCCTGTTTCATGCTGCGGCAGGCGGCGTCGGGTTAATCGCCTGTCAGTGGGCAAAAGCGCTGGGTGCCCATTTGATTGGAACGGTTGGGTCAGCAGAAAAAGCCACGATGGCGAAGAAGGCCGGTGCCTGGGCGACGATTAACTACCGCGAAGAGAATATTGCGCAGCGCGTCAGCGAACTGACCGACGGGAAAAAAGTGGCAGTGGTGTATGACTCCGTGGGCAAAGATACCTGGGAAGCGTCGCTGGACTCATTGCGCCGTCATGGGCTGATGGTCAGTTTTGGTAATGCTTCGGGTCCGGTGACCGGGATTGATCTCGGCATTCTGAATAAGAAAGGCTCGCTGTTTGTGACCCGCCCTTCACTGTTTGGCTATATCACCAACCGTCAGGAGCTGGAAACCGCCAGTGCCGAACTTTTCTCGTTGCTGGCGAGCGGCGCGATTAAAGTGGATGTACCGGAGCAGCAGAAGTTTGCGCTGAAAGAGGCCAGTAAGGCGCACCAGATGCTGGAGAGCCGCGCCACGCAGGGATCCTGCCTGTTAATTCCGTAATCGCAGGCAACAAAAAGGGCTTCCCGTGGGAAGCCCTCTTCTTTTTTTTATTTTTGTTCGCGCTGGTGTAGGGACAGCGGCGATGAATTCATGTCGAGTCGATGGCACATCGATTTGACGACAGGCATCCTGCCAGAAAACATAAGTAAAAAATATGTTTAATTGCAGATCACCCGTGACCAATCTCTCACACTGTGATCGTCACCGCATTTAGCGCCAGCCTTTGCGGTCTAACCTGTTGATCTTACGTCTCAGCTTACGACGCGCTCGCTCATCGCTGTCGCCAAAAAAGGCACGATGCAGCCACACAGCGATCACCGCCAGCACCAGCCACGGCAACACTTTAATAACAATTGCGAACAGTCCACCGACAAACATCACGATAGTTGCGACCACCAGTGCCGCCAGCACGCCCAACAGCGAAACGCCGGTCAGCAATAGCATCAGGAAAAACCCCAATACGAATAATATTTCCACGTCAGCGCTCCTTTTTGAGATTGATTGTTGTAGCTATTACAAGAAGCGTGCCAACCATTAACCAATTGATTTTTAGTTAAAAAAATTTATGCGCCACATGGCGACTTGGCGAAAAAAACCATATCGTGGCGTAAAAAAAACCAGCCTTGAGGGCTGGTTTTGCAGGGTTGGATTGCGGATCAGGCTTCCTGCGGGATCTTATCGGCGACCAGCGCCAGCGCCGCTTCCAGCACACGCACATCGGCACCGGGTTTATGGGCATTTTCACTAAGGTGGCGTCGCCATTGGCGGGCGCCCGGAATACCCTGGAACAGGCCCAGCATATGGCGTGTAACGTGTCCCAGATAGGTGCCCTTCGCCAGTTCCGCTTCAATATAGGGATACATGGCGCGCACCACTTCCACCGGGTTAACCGCCGGATGCTGACGACCAAACAATGTCTGATCAACCTGCGCCAGAATGCCGGGGTTTTGATAGGCTTCACGTCCCATCATCACGCCATCGAGGTGCTGCAGATGAGTCTGTGCCTCTTCCAGCGTTTTCACGCCGCCATTAAGCGCGATGGTCAGTTGCGGAAAATCACGTTTCAGCTGATAGACGCGTGGATAATCCAGCGGTGGAATCTCGCGGTTCTCTTTCGGGCTGAGGCCGGAGAGCCAGGCTTTCCGCGCATGAATGATAAATGTCTCGCACTCACCGCGTCCCGCCACCGTACCGATAAAGTCGGTCAGGAATTCATAGCTGTCCAGCTCATCGATGCCAATGCGGGTTTTCACCGTGACCGGAATTGAGACTACGTCGCGCATCGCTTTAACGGCATCCGCCACCAGATTCGCCTCGGCCATCAGGCAGGCGCCGAAACGGCCATTCTGCACCCGATCCGAGGGACAGCCGACATTAAGATTTACTTCATCGTAGCCGCGCTGCTCTGCCAGCTTCGCGCACTGCGCCAGTGCCGCCGGATCGCTACCGCCAAGCTGCAACGCGACCGGATGCTCAGCCTCACTGTAAGCCAGGTAATCCCCTTTGCCATGAATGATTGCGCCCGTGGTCACCATTTCGGTGTAGAGCAGCGTGTCACCGGTCAGCTGACGATGAAAATAGCGACAGTGACGATCGGTCCAGTCGAGCATAGGGGCGATAGAGAAACGTTGCGAAGAGAAATTAGGCATGAAGCGCAGACAATCCGGTAATTAAGGGGTGATGGAATTCTGTGCAAGGATAACACAAGGGCGGGCGATAGTGCATCGCCCGCCCCCGAACAGTCTGAATAACGCGCTTAGAAGTTAAAGCCCAGCTGCATCATCGCGCCCCAGGTGTTGTTAGCACCCACAGAGCCCGCCAGATCCAGATGGACGGCTTTGTTAAACGGTGACAGACCAAAACCTGCCGTCGCGACATTTTCGTCGTTAGAACGCATGTCCGCACGATAACCTGCTCGCAGCTGCAGCCAGTCAAGTACCCGGTATTCCGCGCCAACGGCCGCATACTGGCTGTTATCCTGAGTTTTGAAGCGTTTGGTTTCAGTCAAATCCACATCGCCCGTCACGGTAAACGGACCTTTATCCCATGACAGACCGGTGGTGACCAGCGGGCGAATCTGGTAGGTGTCGCGGAAACCATTGACCTCTTTGGTCTGCAGATCGCGTGAAACCAGGTTCTGTCCGGTTACACCCAGCGTCCAGTTCTCAGCAAAGGTGGTCGCCAGACCGGCATCAACGTTAAAGCCGGTGTCGGTACTGCGATACTGACTGTTATTGATGTCACTTTTGTCATAGTTGTAAATGCTGGCGGTGTAGTTATAGAGCCAGGTTTTCTGCACTTTCGGTGTGACACCTACCGATACTGGCTGACCAGCGATGGTGAATTCATGCGCCACCGCAACACCATAATCGGTGACCAGCGCCGCTAAGCCATTCGCGCTGGAGCGCAGGTTATTTTGATCGCCAGGACGAGGAAGCACGGTGCCGTTAGCCACACCGCGCAGATAGTCGATATCGCTCTGGACCACATTGGCACGCACGTGCGCTGAACCATAGGCTTTGGTGATAAAGGCGAAAGGCAGCGTCTCGTTAGGGATAGTGACGGCCAGGGCAACCCCGGCGTTACCGTCCGCTTTGTTGCCGCGTAAATCACTTAGCTGGTTGGCGACATCGCCTGAGGCGGCGCGCACTTCAGGATAGCCACGCAGATAATCAGCGAAGGTTAAATTACCGAGCACGTCGCGGTAGCGATCCACGGTATCGGTGATGTCATCCACTTTGTCGATCAGCTTATCTTTGTCAGTAACCTGAATACCGGCTGAAGGGAAAATAATGCTGACGCTATCGTCGGGTTTGGCGCGCGTCATTAATGCCGGGTTCGCCAGCACTGCGGAGCCATAAAGAGAAGATGCTACGCCGGTGCCGCCCATGGCGTCATTACGTGCATCATACCAGGTCCCTGCCGCCATGGCGGAAGAAGAAAGGAAAAGCGCGGTCGTTACAGCCGTGTAGATCAGCGCTGAACGTTGAGCGGATTTTTTCACCATTTGCCTGCCATCACCTGAGAAATTGTCATTGAAACATTCAATGACTGAATAGTTTGTTAGCCCTATTGTGAACCCTGGCTAACGCGTTATTGCTGTGAATTCGAAGGAAACAGTGTCTTAATTCAAAGGATTGGACGTTTTCCAATCAAAAAACCGTTGTAATTGTTCAAACTGCATTGGGGAATTTCAAATAATGCCAGACTTTTCTTAAGTCTTTCTGAACATTACTTCTTAACTCAGTGAGATGCAAAGCAAAATGCCAACAAATTCCGCTTCAGGTGGCTTCAGAATGGATCTGATTTATCGTCAGATTTGAGATAGAAGACGGCTTAAATTCTGAATCTGCTGCTTTATCAGGCAAATGATGCTGTTTTTTCAGACGAACACCAACCTCAGCACCACGAAACTATGTGTGATAAAATAACATCACTTATCCAGCGGAGAATTTTCATGACAAACATGACGTCGCAGCAAATTTTGATTCAGGCCGAAAAAATGTGCCTGCAGCGCGGTGTGCGTCTGACTTCGCAACGTGCTGAAGTGTTGCGCCTGATGGCCGAGCAGCCTGGCTCGATCAGCGCCTACGATCTGCTGGATCAACTCCGGGTCAGCGAGCCGCAGGCCAAGCCTCCTACGGTTTATCGGGCGCTCGATTTCCTGCTGGAGCAGGGTTTCATTCATCGGGTGGAATCCAACAACAGCTACGTCATGTGTCACCATTTTGAGGCACCAGCCCATACGTCGGTGATGCTGGTCTGTGACCGCTGTGCCGCCGTTACAGAGAAACAGGCGCAGGGCGTAGAGAAGATTATTGCAACGCTGGCGGGTGAAGCGCAGTTTGCATTACGCCACAGCGTGATTGAAGCGCATGGTTTATGTGAAAGTTGTGCTGCGGTTGAAGCCTGTACGCATCATGAAAGCTGCGAGCATGACCATCAGGATGAGGGTAAAAAGCGGGGGAAACGCGGGTAACTGGCACATCCTTGTGCGGTTCCGGTGAGGGCCCACCGGAACGCATTCAGCTGATTATCAACCTGTTGTCTGATTACCAGCGGTGATCTTTGTTCTGACCTTCCCAGTCGGTTACTTCGCGCTCAGCTTCATCTTTCGTAGAGCCGTAGCGCTCCTGGATTTTTCCGACCAGCTGATCACGTTTACCTTCGATAACCTGCATATCATCGTCGGTCAGCTTGCCCCATTTCTCTTTCATTTTGCCTTTGAACTGCTTCCAGTTGCCGCTTGCTTCGTCTTTATTCATGGCAGACCTCCAATCCTCGGGGTTTAATGATTATCTTGCTACTTAACAAAATAACGATACAAAGCGCTGATTAACTGCGCTGCATAGAGTTAATTGTAGTGGTGAATTTCTTAACCGTGGAATAATACAGAATAATCCGTATCGGCTTGCGTGCAGCTACTGCAGAATCAGGCATTAAACCAGCTGTTCTGACGCCAGTGCTTTCGCCAGATGAGCCACAGCGACAGGCCGCGCAGCGCCAGGAAAACCGTCACTGCCAGCCACAGACCGTGGTTACCCAGCACAGGTACGCTCAGCAGCGTCAGAAAATAACCTGCTGCGGCTACCACCATGCTGTTACGCATCTCGCGCCCGCGCGTGGCCCCGATGAACATGCCATCCAGCAGATAACACCAGACGCCGATCAGCGGCATAATCATCTGCCAGACCAGATAGCGATCAGCTGTCTGCTGGAGTGACGGAAGAGAGGTCAGCAAAGACACGATCTGCGGGCCAAAAATGGCATAGATCAGCGAGAAGAACAGTGCCACTACCACCGCCTGCCGACAGGCAGAGTGCCAGACGCGCAGCAGTCTGCTGCCATCTTTTGCGCCATGCGCCTCACCCGCAAAAGCTTCAACCGCATAGGCAAAGCCATCAAGCGCGTAGGCAGTAAAAGTAATGAACATCAGTAATACCGCGTTAACCGCCACAACATCCGGACCCAGCCGGGCACCCAGCACGGTCAGCGAGGCGAAACAGAGTTGCAGCATCAGAGAGCGCAGCATGATGTCCCGGTTCAGTCGCAGTAGCCGGCCGCTGTCACCGCGCCAGCTCTGCTTCAGCAGGCTAAGTGTAATACCGCGCAGTTTTAACACCCGCCAGACCATGATGCTGCCGACACCCAGCGTGATGTACTCCGCCAGCGCCGTGGCGGTTGCTGCCCCCGCGACACCCCAGTGCAGCCCCATCACCAGCCAGAGATCGAGCACGATGTTAACCAGGTTGCCCACCACCAGCAGGATCACCGGCGCGCGCGCATACTGCACGCCCAGCAGCCAGCCCAGAATGACCAGGTTTGCCAGCGTGGCAGGGGCACTGAGCCAGCGAATCTGAATAAACAGTGCCGCCTGTTCCAGTACATCGGGATTGCCGCCAACCAGATGGGTTGCCAGCTGAATAATCGGATAACGCAAAGCGATGAACAGGATACCTGCCAGCAGCGCAATGATCAGCGGCTGAGTCAGCGCGCGCGCCAGAGCGGTTTTATCGCCAGCGCCAAATGCCTGCGCCGTAAGGCCGGTGGTACTCATCCGCAGAAAAAGCAGCAGCATAAAGAGGAAACTGGTCACGGTAGTCCCGACCGCAACCCCGCCAAGATAGACAGGGCTGTCGAGATGACCAATTACTGCAGTATCGACCACCCCCAGTAAGGGAACGGTGATATTTGAAAGGATCATCGGCAGCGCGAGCCGCCAGAGGTTTTTATCAGTTGCCGTGATAAAGCGCATTCGCCGTTCCGTGCTCAGTGTCGCTGCGCAAAAGAGGCAGCGACAAAATTAGGGCAGACAGAATAGCATCAGAAAAGGCGAATGCACGCTGGCAGAAGAATCAGAGCCACTCGCCGTTGCGCACCACGCCAACAGCCAGACCTTCTATGGTCAGTGACTGCGCACGGGTATCGACAACAATCGGGTCAAAATCGCTGTTTTCAGGCAGCAGATGCACGATAGCACCCTGCTTTTTCCAGCGTTTAACGGTGACTTCATCATCAATGCGGGCAACCACAACCTGGCCATTACGCACATCCTGGGTTTTATGCACGGCGAGCAGGTCGCCATCCATAATACCGATATCTTTCATCGACATTCCGCTGACGCGCAGCAGGAAGTCAGCGGAAGGCTTAAACAGGCCCGGATCGACCTTGTAGTGGGTTTCGATATGTTCCTGCGCCATGATCGGCTCACCGGCAGCAACCCGGCCAATCAGCGGTAGCCCTTCTGAGGCTTCTTCTTCCATTAACAGTCGAATGCCGCGTGATGCACCGGAAACGATCTCGATGACGCCTTTGCGCGCCAGCGCTTTCAGATGCTCTTCTGCCGCGTTCGGCGAACGGAAGCCCAGCTGCGCGGCAATCTCGGCACGCGTAGGCGGCATGCCCGTTGAAGAAATATGGTCGCGAATCAGGTCATAGACCTGCTGCTGCCTGCTGGTTAATGCTTTCATCCCGCCCCCTGGTTGTTTATACAGTCGCTGTGAGTATATACAGGTATTGGCGAAATGGAAACCGATTGTCAGGGAAAACGCGCCCTCAGGCGCGTTATGGAAGGCTTATCGCAAATGTGTCCAGAGCAGCGCGATCCAGACGAAGAGTGCCAGTAAGATGCTGATCAGCACCGCCGCCGAGCCCATGTCTTTTGCCCGGCCCGCCAGCGGATGATGCTCCTGACCGATGCGGTCGACCACCGCTTCAATGGCGCTATTGAGGATTTCAACAATGACCACCAGCACCACCGCCCCAATCATGAGGATGCGGGAGACTACATCGACATCCAGCCAGCACGCGATAACAATAGCGGCCAGCGCAGCCAGCGCTTCCTGCCGAAACGCCGCTTCATGTTGCCAGGCGGCACGCAGTCCCTGCCATGAGTAACCTGCAGCTTTTACTATTCTGATAAGTCCGGTGGCATTATTTGCCATGATGTGGGAACCCTTTCATCGGATTGACGTCAATGTCTGGGCTGCGTGCAATTGGCACCACCACAGATCTTCGCTGCGCTTTCTGGTATGCTTGCGGCGCTTTGCTAACAAGAGGCTTCATGTTGTCTATGTCAGGTTGGCGTAAACTCTATTACAAATTGCTTAATTTACCACTGTCGTTTTTGGTAAAAAGTAAGGCCATTCCGGCCGATCCCGTGTCTGAACATGGTCTGGATCCGACCCGACCTATTATGTATGTTTTGCCTTACGATTCGAAGGCCGACTTACTGACTTTACGCGCACAGTGTCTGCGGCATCATCTGCCCGACCCGCTCACTCCGCTGGAGATTGATGGTTCTCTGCTGCCGCGCCACGTCTTTATCCACAATGGCCCTCGCGTCTTCCCCTATTTTGTGCCCAGCGTTGAATCCGTGAAAATCTTTCACGATTACCTGGACCTGCATCGCAATAACCCTAAGCTGGATATTCAGATGCTGCCGGTCACGGTGATGTTTGGCCGCGCACCAGGACGTGAAGTCCAGGGCGAGGCAACGCCACACCTGCGGGTGCTGAACGGGGTGCAGAAGTTCTTTGCGGTGATCTGGCACGGGCGTGACAGTTTTGTCCGCTTCTCACCAACTGTGTCGCTGCGCCGCATGGCAACTGAACACGGTACGGATCAGTCGATCGCTCAGAAGCTGGCTCGCGTGGCGCGCATTCATTTTGCCCGCCAGCGACTGGCGGCGATTGGCCCGCGCTTGCCGGCGCGTCAGGATCTGTTTAATCGTCTGCTGCAATCTAAAGCGATTGAAAAAGCAGTAGAAGATGAAGCGCGCAGCAAAAAAATCTCCCATGAGAAAGCGCAGCAGAACGCCGTCGAGATGATGGAGGAGATTGCGGCAAACTTCTCCTATGAAGCCATCCGCGTAACTGACCGCGTGATGGGCTGGCTCTGGAGTCGGCTCTATCAGGGCATCAACGTCAATGGCGGCGAAAAAGTTCGCCAGCTGGCGCAGGATGGCCATGAGATTGTCTATGTACCGTGCCATCGCAGCCATATGGATTATCTGCTGCTCTCCTATGTGCTCTATCATCAGGGACTGGTGCCGCCGCACATCGCAGCCGGTATCAATCTCAACTTCTGGCCAGCCGGACCGATTTTCCGTCGTCTGGGCGCCTTCTTTATTCGTCGCACCTTTAAAGGCAACAAGCTCTACGCCACGGTATTCCGCGAATATCTCGGCGAGCTGTTCACCCGGGGGTATTCGGTTGAGTACTTTGTCGAAGGAGGCCGGTCACGTACCGGTCGCCTGCTGGATCCTAAAACCGGTACCTTAGCCATGACGCTGCAGGCCATGCTGCGCGGCGGCAATCGCCCGATCACGCTGGTGCCGATCTACATCGGCTATGAGCACGTGATGGAAGTGGGCACTTACGCCAAAGAACTGCGCGGCGCGGCGAAAGAGAAAGAGGGCTTCATGCAGATGGTGCGCGGCTTACGCAAGCTGCGCAATCTCGGTCAGGGTTACGTTAACTTTGGCGAACCCCTGCCGCTGGTCAACTATCTCAACAAGCGGGTGCCGGAATGGCGCGACGCGATCGATCCGATTGAGCCGCAGCGTCCCAGCTGGTTAACACCAACCGTTAACGATATTGCTGCCAGCCTGATGGTGCGCATCAATGAAGCGGGCGCGGCCAACGCGATGAACCTCTGTGTCACCGCCCTGCTGGCGTCACGTCAGCGCTCACTAACCCGTGAACAGCTGATTGAACAGCTGGAGTGCTATACCCAGTTGCTGCGCAACGTGCCTTACTCGCCAAATGCGACCGTACCCGATCTCTCCGCGGAAGCGCTGCTGGATCACGCCATGGGTATGAATAAGTTTGAGAGTGAAAAGGACAGCATTGGCGACATCATCATTCTGCCGCGTGAGCAGGCGGTGCTGATGACCTACTATCGCAACAATATTCATCACATGCTGGTAATGCCGTCGCTGATTGCCGCCATTGTTCAGCAGCATCAGACGCTGAGCGAAGCAGAACTGCTGCGTCAGGTGAGCCTGATCTACCCGATGCTGAAAAGTGAGCTATTCCTGCGCTGGCAGACCGATGAACTGCCGCAACTGTTGACCGAACTGAGCCAGGAACTGGCGCGTCAGGGCCTGATTACGCTCGAAGCTGGCGAATTGCGCTTTTCCTCAGCGCGCTATCGCACGCTGCAACTGCTGGCCGCTGGTGTGCGTGAAACGCTGCAGCGTTATGCCATTACGTTCTCCATTCTCAGCGCCAAGCCGACGATTAACCGCGGCACGCTGGAGAAAGAGAGCCGGACACTGGCACAGCGTCTGTCGGTGCTGCACGGTATCAATGCCCCGGAATTCTTCGACAAAGCGGTCTTTACCTCACTGGTCCTGACCCTGCGCGATGAAGGGTATATCAGCGACAGCGGTGATGCCGATGTTGCGCAGACCCTGGCGACCTGGCATATGCTGGCAGACCTGGTCACCAGCGATGTCCGCATGACGATTGAAACCGCTGTGGCGCACGACTGACCCCAGCGCGCATAGTAAAAAGGCGACCTCATGAGGTCGCCTTTTTTATAGGTCTGGTCTGGTCCGATTCGCTGTGAGACAGTGCCAGCTCAGGGAACATGGTCAGATCGGAAAGACGCAAAAGCGTCATCCCTGACTGCCCGGCCCGCCTTTTTATGTCTGGAAACTCTCTATCAGAACAGCTGGCTGAACGGCGAGGTATTCATCAGTACACCGAGGAACAGCACCATCCCGACGTAGTTATTATTGAGAAAAGCCTGGAAACAGGGTTGCCGCTCGCGCCCGGCGATCAGCTTCTGTTGATAAACAAACAGTGCGGCGGCCAGTAATAGCGTCCAGTAGAAGGCGCTGTTCAGATGCAGCATGATGCCCACCAGCGCCATCAGTAGTAGCGTCGCCAGTTGCAGCAGACCAATGATCAGCTTGTCGAAACGGCCAAAGAGAATCGCGGTCGACTTCACGCCAATCTTCAGGTCATCATCCCGATCCACCATCGCATACTGGGTGTCATAGGCGACCGTCCAGCATATGTTGGCGATGAATACCAGCCAGCAGACCAGAGGTAAGGACTCACTAACTGCGGACCATGCCATAGGAATTGCCCAGCCAAAGGCGGCACCCAGCACTACCTGCGGCAGGTGGGTATAACGCTTCATAAAGGGATAGACCCAGGCCAGCGCCAGCCCCACCACGGAGAGCATAATCGTCATCATGTTCATGGTCAGCACCAGCGCAAAAGCCACCAGAGCCAGTATCACGAATAGCAGCTTAGCCTCTTTTGCACTCACCGCGCCGCTGGCCAGTGGCCGATGCTTCGTGCGTTCGACATGACCGTCTACTTTGCGATCGGCGTAGTCATTGATCACACAACCGGCCGCACGCATCACGATGACCCCGGCAACAAACACCGCCAGCACCGGCAGCGGCGGGATCGCCATGTCAGCCAGCCATAATGCCCAGAGCGTTGGCCACATCAGCAACAGCGTACCGATCGGCTTATCGATACGCATCAGGCGCGTGTAGGCCCGCCATTTATTGATACTTAAGCTATTTTGCACCACAGGATCCTCAGACCAGATCGCGATAGAGCGGCGATGCCGGCAAAAACAGTTCAGTCAGCAGCAGCGGTTTGCCGGAGAGACGCAGGCGTGAACGTCGTCCCCACAATCCCTCTACCTGCCCCGGCTCAATAAAATCGCGGGTCAGCGTCGAAGAGGAGAAGAGATAGCGACCCAGCGGCCGGGTGCCCAGCTGCTGCAGCATCGCTTCTGGTCCGTTGAGGGTGCTTTCCGGCACCAGCGTACGGCCAGCCAGCCAGGGCTGATCGTCGCCGAACAGCAGCACTTCGCGCAGCCAGAAGCGTTGATCGTCTGGCAACAAGCCCTTTTCATCACCCAACTCGCTGGCGTCGATAAAGCCTTCACGCAGCGGCTGAACCGTGACCCGCTGACAATGTTGTTCAAAACGGCGCGTCATTGAATCCTCCTCCATCAGCCAGTCGAGCAATGGCACCGCAAGGGTTGCCTGCGACGGAGAAAGCCAGTTGAGCGAACGTAATAAGCTGAGCGCGTCTTGCGACATAAGCACCACTCCCAATAATTTTCTGGACGCTAGTTTAGCGCAGAGACGCGATGCGAACACCTGCCGTCATGACAGACGGCAAGGGGATTACTCGCGTTTCAGGCGGTTGCTGTTTGCCAGCCACAGGGTGACCACCAGAATCAGAATCGCCGCAGAGTAACAGAGCGTATCGAAGGGGTTTTTATGGTCAACGATAATCAGGCGGATAATTGCCGTGATACCGATATAGACAAAATAGCGCAGCGGAAAGTGATAGCCCGACTGAAAGTATTTAACAATCAACGCAATAAACTCGAAGTAGAGGAAATAAATGACAATTCCCTCAATCAACAGATAGGAGGATGACTGCTCGCCGGTGTTAAACAGCACGTTTGCCAGATGGATAGTTTCTTTGCCTAAAAAGACGATCAGGATGATCGCCAGACTCAGCAGACCCAGATTCAGCACCCATTGCAGTACCGTTGCAAGGTGGCGGGCCAAAGGATTTTTGTCACTCATGTTGCGCCTTAAAAAAGGAGTTATCAGCGCGCGATATCATGCGCGAATGTGACGTAAATCACAATAACGCCTCAGGCCTCCACATCAACACAGAGCGCATCGTAACGCCAGTATTCACAGTCGCAATCAATCACCTCTTTTTGCTGGTTGCGATTGATGCGGGTGATTAACAAACCGGGGCTGCCCGGTGCCACATTCAGCATGGGTGCGGCGACCTCCGGCAGCGGGCCGGGCAGGATGGTGAAGCGCGCGCCGCCGTAACGAATACCGTAGCGCTGGTCATAGAGATCGGTCAGTGAGCGGGTCAAATCTTCATCAAGCAGACCAGGGAAAAAACGCGGATTGAGGTAGTGTTCAACATAGAGCACCGCGCGCCCGTCGATACGCCGCAGGCGTCGGATGCAGTAAACCGCCGAACCGGATGCCAGCCGCAGCGCTGTCGCCACGCTGTCGTGCGCCGCGACCTGTTCGGCGGCGATGACCTCGGTGTCCGCCTGCCGTCCCTGCTCCATCGCCATGGCATGAAAGTGGCTGTGATGCAGCGGGTTGTAGATCAGTCGCGGCGGAGCGATAAACCATCCGCGACGCAGTTCCCGGTAGATCATCCCCTGGGCTTCCAGCTTGCCCAGTGCTTCCCGCAGAGTAATCCGGGTCGTGCTGAACGCCTCGCTCAAGGCACGCTCCGCCGGCAGTCGCCCGCCGCTGAACTCTCCTGCCTGAATGCGCGTCAGCAGGACGCTGGCGATCGCATCCGCCGTTTTGAGTGCTATCGACTCCACAACAGTAGCCTCATTTTGGTGCGACTCCGCACTCTTACTGTTCAGGTAAACGCGCCTGTGGCAGACGAACGGGTCACATCTTTCATCGCCCATTCCCCGCACAGTGCCGCCCTGTCATAAATCGTTCATATACAGGGGCTACATTGGCTCGGTTCTTGCTGGACTAGACCAGCCAGGCCCATCAACTTACACCCGGAGCAACTGAGATGAAAGCGTTTATCGCCTCTGTAGTAGCCAGTGCTGTAGTGCTCACCCTGCCCGTTGCGCAGGCCGCCGATAACGACCTTGCCGCACTGGAAAAAGCGGCACGCAGTGAAGGCCAGGTCAACAGCGTCGGGATGCCGGATAGCTGGGCCAACTGGAAAGATACCTGGAACGACATCAGCAGCAAATATGGCCTTAAGCACAGCGATACCGATATGTCATCAGCGCAGGAGCTGGCGAAATTCGATGCAGAGAAAGAGAACGCCAGCGCTGACATCGGTGACGTGGGTGCCGCCTTTGGCCCGATCGCTGTCGCTAAAGGTGTGACCCAGCCCTATAAACCCACTCACTGGGATCAGATTCCGGCCTGGGCCAAAGATAAAGATGGTCACTGGGCGCTGGCCTATACCGGCACCATCGCCTTTCTGATCGACAAGCAGCAGGTTAAAGATATCCCCCACAGCTGGGCCGATCTCAAAAAAGGTAAGTATGTGGTTACTATCGGTGACGTCGGCGTGGCAGCTCAGGCGGCCAACGGCGTACTGGCGGCAAACTACGCCTTAGGTGGCGACGAGAAGAACCTGAAACCGGCGCTGGCGTTCTTTGCCGATCTGGCAAAACAGGGACGTCTTGGCGTGACCGATCCGGTGATTGCCAATATCGAAAAAGGCGAAGTGCAGATGGCGGTGGTGTGGGACTTTAACGCCCTTAACTACCGGGACCAGATCGATAAAAACCGCTACGAAGTGGTGATCCCGTCTGATGGCTCCGTGACCTCCGGCTACACCACTGTCATCAACAAATATGCGAAACACCCTAACGCCGCAAAACTGACGCGCGAATATATCTTCTCAGACCAGGGACAGATCAATCTGGCGAAGGGCTATGCCCGTCCGATCCGTGCCGAGCATCTGACGCTGCCAGCGGACGTTCAGGCTCGCCTGCTGCCGCAATCAGAATATAAAAATGCCCGTCCGGTTAAGGATCAGGCTGCCTGGGATAAATCGTCGAAAATGCTGCCGCGCCTGTGGCAGGAAAACGTCATCATTAACATGCAGCAGTAATGTGCGGCAGGGAGAACGGAATGAAGACCATTCTGGTAGTGCTGGACGGCCTGAGCAATCAGGTCGCACAACATGCAATGGGTTACCTGCATGCCGAATGTTCGCAGGGCAACGGGTTCTATTACCGTATGACCTGTGAATTACCCTCGCTGTCACGCCCGCTTTATGAGTGCATTCTGACCGGGGTTCCGCCGGTCAGAAGCGGTATTATTCATAATGGCGTCAGCCGGTTAAGCCGCGAGCGCAGCGTCTTTCACTTTGCGCGAGCGGCGGGACGGACGACTGCGGCGGCGGCCTACCACTGGGTGAGTGAGCTTTATAACCGAACGCCGTTCGTTCCGGCGCGCGATCGTCACACTGACGCGCCGGACCTGCCCATTCAGTATGCCCATTTTTATTCTGACGATAGCTATCCCGACTCGCATCTGTTTGAAGATGCAGAGAGTCTGCGGCTGCGTCACGATCCCGATTTTCTGCTAATCCACCCGATGAACATCGACGATGCCGGTCATAAATCGGGCCTCTCCTCGCCACAGTACCGCAATCGGGCACGCATCGCCGACGGCCTGCTGTCGCAGTGGATGCCCTTGTGGCTGGCTGAGGGCTATCAGGTGATGGTGACCGCCGATCACGGCATGAATGACGATCGCTCCCACGGCGGTATTCTGCCGGAAGAGACCACGGTTCCGCTGTTTGTCTTTGGACGAGCTTTCTCGCTGCAGCCTGACCTGGCACCGCAGCAGACCGATCTGTGCGGCACGCTGTGTGAACTGCTTGAGGTGGCGCATGACAAGCCAGTCTGTCGCGGGCTGCTGGCGGAGCCGAAGAGATGAGAGGAAAAGGATTGGCGCTGTTGCTGCTGTTACCTTTCACCCTGTTCTGGGTCGCCTTTCAGCTGGCTCCGCTTTTGTGGATCGCCATTAACAGCTTCTGGAGTGAGATGAACAGCCAGTGGGGCTGGGATAACTATCAGGACATTCTCACCTCTCCCTTCTATCAGCAGGCGTTTCGCTTTTCGCTGGATATCTCACTCTGGTCAAGCGTCTACGGCTTACTGATTGCACTGGTCACCGGCTATTCACTGCATCAGCTCGGCGGCGGACGACTGCAGCGCTTTCTCATCGCTTTTACCAACATGACCAGCAATTTTGCGGGTGTCCCGCTGGCGTTTGCCTTTGTCATTCTGCTGGGGCTGAACGGCTGCCTGACACTGCTGTTGCGCCATTATGGTCTGGTTGAGAGCTTCAGACTCTTCTCGCGCAACGGCATGGTGCTGGTCTACACCTGGTTCCAGGTCCCGCTGGGCGTGCTGCTGCTCTACCCGGCGTTCGACGGGTTGAAAAAAGAGTGGCAGGAGTCCGCTGCACTGCTGGGTGCCAGCCGCTGGCACTACTGGTGGCATATCGGCCTGCCGATTCTGTTTCCGGCGCTGATCGGGACCTTTGTGATCCTGCTGGCGAATGCGCTGGGCGCTTACGCCACGATTTATGCCCTGACCACTGGTAATTTCAACGTGGTGCCGGTGCGCATTGCCGCGCTGGTCTCCGGCGATATCTCGCTGGATCCCAACACCGGTAGCGCGCTGGCGATGCTGCTGGTGGCGATTATGGCGCTGATCACCCTGGTGCAGCAGTATCTGGTGCGCCGTAGCTATCTCAATGCGAAACAGCCATGAAAGGAGCCGCCATGTCACGTGCTGAGCACCTCTATCACCGGATAATGGTCGGGTTACTCTTTACCCTGCTGGCACTGCCTTTACTGGCGACACTGCTTTATGCACTGTCGTCCGACTGGAGTAACACCATTCTGCCACAGGGCTATAGCCTTAAGTGGTTCATCCAGCTCTGGAGCGACCCGCGGTTTCTGACGGCGCTGGGCCATTCGCTGCTGATTTGCCTGGGTGCGCTGCTGTTCTCGCTGGTGCTGGTGCTGCCTGCCATGTTTGTAATTGCTTACTATTTTCCTCGACTGGATGCGGTGATGAACGTCCTGATCCTGATGCCTTTCGCCGTGCCGCCGGTGGTGTCGTCAGTGGGATTACTGAAACTCTACTCTTCGTCACCGCTGATGCTGACCGGCACGCCGTGGATCTTAATCGGCTGTTATTTCACTATCGCGTTGCCCTTTATCTACCGGGCGCTGGCCAACAATATGCAGGCGATCAACCTCAAAGAGCTGATTGATGCCGCGCAGTTGCTGGGTGCCAGCACCTGGCAGGCGGCGCTGTGGGTCGTGCTGCCCAACCTGCGCAAAGGGATGCTGATTGCCGTGCTGCTCTCTTTCTCCTTCCTGATAGGCGAATTTGTCTTCGCTAACCTGCTGGTCGGCAACCGCTATGAAACCCTGCAGGTTTACCTCTTCAACATGCGTAACGGCAGCGGTCACTTCACCAGCGCCCTGGTGATCTCCTACTTCTTTGTGGTGCTGCTGGTCACCTGGCTGGCCAACGCCCTGAATCCCGAACGAGGCTGAATATGAGTTACCTTGAGGTCAGAGAGCTGAACAAGTCCTATGGGCCCACGCCCATTTTTGAGCAGATCGATTTCAGCGCCGCTGAAGGGGAATTTGTCACCCTGCTCGGCCCCAGCGGCTGCGGTAAATCGACACTGCTGCGTTGTCTGGCGGGATTAACCGGCGTCGACAGCGGTGAAATCAGGCTGGAGGGCAAAGATATCGTGCCGCTGGCCCCGCAGAAGCGCGCCATCGGTATGGTGTTCCAGAGTTATGCGCTGTTTCCCAACATGACGGTAGAAAAGAACGTCGCATTTGGCCTGAAGATGCAGAAACTGCCCGAAGCGCAGATTCGCCAGCGGGTGCTGGAGGTGCTGGAGCTGGTTGAACTCAGTGATTATGCGCGCCGTTATCCGCACCAGTTGTCGGGCGGGCAGTGTCAGCGCGTGGCACTGGCACGTTCGCTGGTGACGCGTCCGCGTCTGCTGCTGCTGGATGAACCGCTGTCGGCGCTGGATGCGCGTATCCGTCGTCATCTGCGCGATCAAATCCGGCGCATCCAGCGCGAGCTGAATCTCACTACCCTTTTCGTCACCCACGATCAGGAGGAGGCGCTGACGCTCTCCGATCGTATCGTGCTGATGAACCGGGGCAAAATTGTGCAGAACGGCGATGCCGAAGCGCTCTATACCCAACCGGTCGATCTCTTTGCCGCCGGATTTATTGGCAACTACAACCTGCTCAGCGCTGAGCAGGCGACGCGGCTGACCGGCCAGCCTTTCCACAGCCAGGTGGCCATTCGCCCGGAATCAATGCTGTTCAGCGCGCCGGACCAGGGCATTCCTGCGGAAATTCTCAGCCACAGCCTGCTGGGCAACGTGATCCGCTATCGTATCCGGGCGCATGATGTGGAGCTTTCGGTGGATGTGCTTAACCGATCGGCGGCGGATTTGCATCCCGCTGGCAGGAAGATTGGTCTACAATTAGAGATGTCGACTTTGCGCCAGGTTGCTTAAAACACAGGAAAAAATCACGCATAGCACGGCAATCCCCTTCACAGATTGCTCTCTTCCGTCAGGCTGGCAGTCTGTGCTTTGAGCCTGACATTCGAGGAGCGACACCACGTGTTAACCCTGCTTAATTTACTCTCTGCGGTGGCCCTGCTGGTCTGGGGCACGCATATCGTAAGAACCGGCATCATGCGGGTCTACGGTGCCGATCTGCGCCGCGTGCTGAGTCGCAGCATAGAAAAAAAACCGATGGCGTTTCTGGCGGGCATTGGCGTGACCACGCTGGTGCAGAGCAGCAACGCCACCACATTGCTGGTCACCTCTTTTGTGGCGCAGAACCTGGTCAGCCTGACGCCTGCGCTGGTGGTGATTCTGGGCGCAGATGTCGGCACCGCGATCATGGCGCGTATCCTGACGTTTGATCTCTCCTGGCTCTCACCGCTGTTTATCTTCTTTGGTGTGGTGTTCTTCCTCAGCCGCAAACAGACCCGCGCGGGTCAGTTAGGCCGTGCCAGTATCGGCCTGGGCCTGATATTGCTGGCGCTGCAGCTGATTGTCGAAGCGGCTCGCCCGATTACCCAGGCCGCCGGTGTCCAGGTGCTTTTCTCCAGCCTGACCGGCGACGTGATGCTCGATGCGCTGCTGGGTGCGGTGTTCGCCATCATCAGTTACTCCAGCCTGGCCGCGGTGCTGATCACCGCGACGCTTACCGCCACCGGGGTGATTTCGTTCAAGGTGGCGCTCTGTCTGGTGATTGGTGCCAATCTCGGTAGCGGCCTGCTGGCGATGATCAACGCCAGCGGTTCCAATGCCGCGGGCAAGCGCGTGGCGCTCGGCAGCCTGCTGTTCAAGCTGATCGGCTGCGTATTCATCCTGCCGTTTGTCGATATTGTGGCGGAGTGGCTGGATAAGCTGCCAGTCAACGATGAAGAGTTAGTGATTTTCTTCCATGTGTTTTACAACCTGATCCGCTGCGTGGCGATGGTGCCGTTTGCTGACCTGATGGCGCGCCTCTGCCGCCGTATGATCGCCGACGACGTGGATAACGCGCTGCACCTCAGGCCGAAGCACCTCGATCGCAGCGCGCTGGATACCCCGGCGCTGGCACTGGTGAATGCCGCCCGCGAAGCGTTGCGTATGGGGGACGTGCTGGAGCAGATGCTGGAGGCGTTTAATAAGGTGGTGCATGGCGAATCCCGCGAGGAACGTACGGTGCGCAGGCTGGATGATGATGTCGATGTGCTCTATACCGCCATCAAACTCTATCTGGCGCGGATGCCAAAAGAGGACCTCCCCGAAGAGGACTCGCGCCGCTGGAGCGAAATCATTGAGATGTCACTCAATCTGGAGCAAGCCGGTGACATCATTGAGCGGATGAGCGGCGATGTCGCTGACAAGTCGCTGGCAGCGGGCCGCGCGTTCTCTGCCGAAGGATTAAAAGAGCTGGAAGCACTGCATGAGCTGCTGCTCGCTAACCTCAGAATGAGTCTGTCGGTATTTTTGTCACATGATGTCACCAGCGCCAAACGTCTGCGCCGTGCTAAACATCGCTTCCGTCTGATGATTCGCCGCTACTCTCACGCGCACGTTGACCGCCTGCACCAGCAGAACGTACAGAGCATTGAGACCAGTTCGCTGCATCTCGGTTTACTGGGCGATATGAAGCGTCTGAATTCACTGTTCTGCAGCGTGGCCTATACGGTGCTGGAACAGCCCGACGATGAGCGTGACTATGAATAGGGACTGAGCGAAGTGAAAAGCCTGCTGCGCCGGAGCGGCGATCGCCTGGCGCGACAGCTGTGAGATGCGGCGCATCGCAATAATGCGCCGCCACTGTTACTTCTTCTTAATCGGCTTTCCTGACCAGTAACCCGCCAGCAGTGAACCTGACAGGTTGTGCCATACCGAGAACAGCGCCCCTGGCAATGCCGCCAGCGGTGAGAAGTAGAGTTTGCCCAGCGTCGCCGCCAGGCCGGAGTTTTGCATGCCGACCTCCAGCGCCAGGGTGCGGCAGGTTGACTCATCGAAGCCAAACAGTTTGCCGCCCCAGTAACCGCCAAGCAGGCCAATCGCGTTATGCAGGATCACCGCCGCGATCACCATCAGACCCACCGATCCAATAAAGGCCTGACTGCCCGCCACCACCGCACTGATGATCAGCAGAATGCAGACCATCGAAAACGCAGGCAGCCAGGGTTCCACCCGACGAACCACGCTGTTCATGCTGTGATGGATGATCAATCCGAGGGAGATAGGGATCACCACGATCTTCACGATGCTCAGCAGCATGCCAGCCACATCAACCTGAATGTGGGTATCAACATAAAAGCGGGTTAACAGCGGCGTAGCGAACACACCCACCAGCGCTGAGACTGAGGAGATCGTCACCGACAGCGCCACATCCCCCTTCGCCAGATAGATCATGACGTTGCTGGCGGTGCCACTGGCAACTGAGCCGACAAGAATCATACCGGCAGCCAGATCGGGCGGCATATGAAACAGTTTTGCCAGCCCCCAGGCGGCTAACGGCATCACCAGATAGTGCAGAAAGGTTCCGGCAATCACCGGCGCTGGTCGGGTCAGCACCCGTTTAAAATCGTCGATATTCAGGGTCACACCCATGCCAAACATAATCAGCATCAGCAGATAAGTGACCCAGGGGCCGATGCCGAGAAATGTACCTGGAGAGTAATAAGCGGCGACAGACAACAGCACGGCCCAGAGCGGGAACAGGCGGGTTAACGTGGCGAGCATAGCCAGACTTCCTTATAAGAATGTTATGTTTTATGCAGATTTGCCATAGAGATACGCCAGACAGGAACGACTGCCGTGGCGAAGGCCGGATCATAACATTTCATTATCATGGCGTAAGGCGAAGATGGGTCGAGGCGGGAAAATGCGGATCGACTGCTGCCGATCCGCTGAATATTGACGAAATTACGCTGCTTTTTCCTCTAAACCGCGGTAGATCAAACCACCAATCACGGCACCGATAATCGGCATTAACCAGAACATCCACAGCTGAGAGATCGCCCAGTCACCCTGGAAGAGGGCTGCTGCGGTGCTACGGGCCGGGTTAACGGAGGTGTTGGTCACCGGAATACTGATCAGATGGATCAGGGTTAATGCCAGACCGATCGCGATCGGCGCAAAGCCTTTCGGCGCGCGTTCGCTGGTGGCACCCATAATGGCAATCAGGAAGATTGCAGTCATCACCCCTTCAGTGAGCATGCCTGCCTGCAGGCTGAAGCCGCCCGGCGAGTGTTCACCGTAGCCATTTGCCGCAAAGCCGCTGGCCGCTGCACTGAAGTCGCCTTTACCGCTGGCGATCAGATAGAGCACCGCGCCAGCGACAATGCCGCCAGCCAGTTGCGCAATGATGTAAGGGATGGCCTGTGACGCGGGAAAACGTCCGCCAGCCACTAATCCCAGGGTCACTGCCGGGTTAAAGTGCCCGCCTGAGATGTGACCGACCGCATACGCCATGACCAGCACGCTCAGCCCGAAAGCCAGCGCCACGCCCATGAAGCCAATGCCCAGCTGCGGGAACGCAGCTGACAGCATGGCACTACCACAACCGCCGGCCACCAGCACGAAGGTACCCAGCGCCTCTGCGACTAACCTTTTCATGATATTTCCTAAACTTGGGTGAATTGATTCAGCGGCGGGATTATAAATCTGCGGAAAGGGAGCGCAATGCACCTGCACAAAACGCGCAGAGAAAGGGGTTGCCATTTGGCAATAACAGGCAATAACTTGCTGTATTAATGGGGTTTATCGGAAGTCTCGTGCCGGGGAGGAATGAGGGAGATATGCACCATTTTTGCCGCTTTTCAGGCCGCGCTGACGCGGCCTGAATGGCAGAGAAGCTTACTCGAACAGATTGCGATGCAGCGTACGAACCACGCTTTCAGCATCGTTGCCCGGCACCAGGAAGCAGAGGTTGTAGCTGCTGGCACCGTAGCAAATCATCCGCAGGTTGAACGGGTCGAGTACACCAAACACCTCTTTGCCGACGCCGCAGGCTTTTGACAGCTGGTTGCCGATAATCGCCACCAGCGCCAGATCTTCTTCCACTTCAACCCGGCACAGCGACGAGAGTTCAGTCAGCAAAGCCTGGGTCAGCAGACTGGCACTGGTTGAGGTTGATCCGGTGGTGTCGAGCGTCAGCGCCACACTCACTTCGGAGGTGGTGATCAGGTCAACCGAGACGTTATGACGTGCCAGAATATTAAAAAGTTCGGCGAGGAAACCAAACGTATGCAGCATGTTAAGGCTGTGCAGCGTTAACAGCGTCTGCTTACGGCGTAACGCCAGCGCCCGGAACAGCGGCGGGTTGCGGGTTTCATTGCAGACGCGGGTCCCACCGGCTGCCGGATCCTTGCTGGAACCGACGAATACCGGAATACCCCGGCGTACAGCGGGAAGCAGCGTCGCCGGATGCAGCACTTTCGCGCCGAAGGTCGCCATTTCAGCGGCTTCTTCAAAAGTGATTTCATCAATACGCTTCGCTGTTGGCACCACGCGCGGATCGGTGGTGTAGATGCCTGGTACATCCGTCCAGATATCCACACGCGCCGCGTTCAGCGCTTCGCCCAGCAGCGCGGCGGTGTAATCACTGCCGCCGCGACCCAGGGTGGTGGTGCGCCCTTCGCTTTCACTGCCAATGAAACCCTGAGTAATGACTAATGCCTGCTCAATGCGCGGCTGTAACTGCGCCGTCGCCTGCTCCGCCAGCACCTGTACATCCGGTACTGCCCGGCCAAAATGATCGTCGGTACGCATGACCTTGCGCACATCGAACCACTCCGCGTTAATCTGACGTTCACGCAGAATTTCCACAAACAGCAGTGATGACATCAGCTCACCGTGGCTGACCAGTTCATCGGTCAGGGCATTCGAGGTTGCCAGTGAGGCGGCTTCGGAAAGCATGCTGATATTGTCGATCATCCGATCAATTTCATCGCGGATCACGTCCGGACGCTGCAGGCGATCAACAATGGCGTACTGGATACGGCGGATATCATCAAGCAGAACAGCGCGCTGGGGAGCCTGCTGGCCTTCAGCCAGCGCAACCAGCAGATTAGTAATGCCCGCCGAGGCAGAGAGCACCACCAGACGCGTGCTGGCGTCCTGCAACACCACATCGGCGCTGCGGTTCATCGCTTCAAAATCGGCTACGCTGGTGCCGCCGAATTTTGCCACTATCAGTGTTTGAGACATGTAGGACCTCGTGTCAGGTTATCTTGTTCTCGCCGATGAAAGGGTCGAGAAACATTCTTTCAGCCAGGCACAAGGAAAGAGCAGAAACGGGCAGACCAGATCGGATAGACGAGTCACCCAGAAGCGCCCCACCTTGCGAAACGTCGACTGCAGACGTTTCTGGTGACAACCCAGAGGATTCAGCCCCTGTAGCCGACAGGCAGCACACCGCGTGCTGACCCACCTCGGCGTCGCTCCCCATCATGTGTTTTCACCGGATACGGTTCCTCCAACACACTGCCTGGGCGACGCGCCTCTTCTGGCTTGCGCACAGGTGCGCAAGTAGGCGCATAGATCTAGCCTTTTCTGGACCTGCTGTCAATGTCAGCGATGACCGGAGCGCCGCATCAGAAAACAAATGACTCTGCGTCGCAGCGGCTACAGTGCTTAATGGGTTCAGCCCATGCAGCAATCCCTGATACGGCACAACGTTTTGCGCAGGCTTTCGCGTCACACTTTACCGCGCGTTGCCTCTGCGGCCCGCTGGCTGTTCGCGCCAGTGAATGCTGGCGATAAACAGCGGCATTCAGATCGCCTGCCCGGCGCGCGCTGACAAAATTTTTCCTTTCAGTTACAACTGTGGTCATACTGAAACGCTAAACGGGCATGATGTGCCTCCGATGGAATGACGGTTCTTAATATCAACAAGAGTGTTGCCATGAAAAATATCAATCCGACACAAACCGCAGCCTGGAAAGCGCTGCAACAGCATTTTGAGCAGATGAAGTCAGTAGAAATTGCCGATCTGTTCGCCCAGGATGCCGATCGTTTTGCCAAATTCTCTGCCACCTTTGATGATCAGATGCTGGTGGATTTCTCCAAAAACCGCATCACCCAGGAAACCCTCGATAAGTTACAGGCGCTGGCCAAAGAGACCGATCTCAGCGGTGCCATTAAGTCTATGTTCTCGGGTGAGAAGATTAACCGCACCGAAGATCGTGCGGTGCTGCACGTCGCGCTGCGTAACCGGAGTAACACGCCGATTCTGGTAGATGGCAAAGATGTGATGCCAGAGGTCAACGCGGTGCTGGATAAGATGAAAGGCTTCTCTGAGCGCATCATCAGCGGCGAATGGAAAGGCTATACCGGTAAAGCGATCACCGACGTGGTGAATATCGGTATCGGCGGCTCTGACCTCGGCCCGTTTATGGTGACCGAAGCGCTGCGCCCGTACAAAAACCATCTGAACATGCATTTTGTCTCTAACGTTGACGGCACCCACATCGCCGAAACGCTGAAAGACCTCAGCCCGGAAACCACCCTGTTCCTGGTGGCATCGAAAACCTTCACCACCCAGGAAACCATGACCAACGCCCACAGCGCGCGCGACTGGTTCCTGAAAACGGCGGGCGACCAGCAGCACGTAGCGAAACACTTTGCTGCACTGTCGACCAACGCCAAAGCGGTGGGCGAATTCGGTATCGACACCAACAACATGTTCGAATTCTGGGACTGGGTTGGCGGCCGCTATTCACTTTGGTCAGCAATCGGCCTGTCGATCATTCTCTCGATTGGCTTCGATAACTTCGAGCAGTTGCTGAGCGGCGCACATGCCATGGACCAGCACTTCGCCTCTGCGCCAGCTGAGCAGAACCTGCCGGTGCTGCTTGCGCTGATTGGCATCTGGTACAACAATTTCTTTGGTGCTGAAACCGAAGCGATTCTGCCTTACGACCAGTACATGCACCGCTTTGCCGCCTATTTCCAGCAGGGAAATATGGAGTCAAACGGCAAGTATGTGGATCGTGCCGGTCATCCGGTGGACTACCAGACTGGCCCAATCATCTGGGGCGAACCCGGCACCAACGGTCAGCACGCGTTTTATCAGCTGATCCACCAGGGTACCAAGCTGGTTCCGTGTGACTTTATTGCCCCGGCCATTACCCATAACGCGCTCGCGGATCACCATCCGAAGCTGCTCTCAAACTTCTTTGCCCAGACCGAAGCGCTGGCGTTTGGTAAATCACGCGACGTCGTAGAGAAAGAGTTTACCGATGCCGGTAAATCTGCAGAGTCTGTGGCCCATATCGTGCCGTTCAAGGTGTTTGAAGGTAACCGCCCGACTAACTCCATCCTGCTGCGTGAGATTACTCCATACAGCCTGGGCGCTCTGATTGCCCTGTATGAGCACAAAATCTTCACTCAGGGTGCCATCCTGAATATCTTCACTTTCGATCAGTGGGGTGTGGAATTAGGTAAGCAGCTGGCGAACCGTATTCTGCCAGAACTGGAAAATGAGGACGAAATTACTACTCATGACAGTTCCACTAATGCCTTAATTAACCGCTATAAATCCTGGCGTTAATCGGCATTAATTTCATCGGGCGGCAACTTTGCCGCCCTTTTTTTGTCTCTTTTTACATCTGAATGGGCTGTTTATATCGTCGGGAAGGATGTCTTATCAGGGAAAAGTCTTAAAAGACCCTAAGATAATTCTGAACATCGATGCATTCAGGCGGACTTTATAAAGTATAAAGTGGCCCTGAAATCAGACGAACTTTATTGTTAACTATTGATTCATAATCATATTCAGTTTCAGCAATCCTGAGTAAATTCTGATTATTCTTATTCCGTACCAGATATTAATAAAAAAGAACATTACGCTTTGCAATTCCTTCGCCAGCAGCGAAATATCTGGCATCAGCCCGAAATATTCCGATATAAAAAGTAGTTATCCCCAATCCAGCTAATTAAATCACGCGTTCACCCCGCCATTCACCCTGGTTTTTCCGGTGCTGAACTCTGGTATTTTGTTGCCCTATACTGAACGCGCCCGCAATGGGACTGTCCGTCGATTTTGCCGCAGTCTGACTGCGTTGCAACCTCAGCGGACGGAGATCCTTCATTCACTCAATGCAGGAAACGCTGTTATGAAAAAAACTATGGTTGCCGGTGCAGCCTTGATCTTCGTTGCCGTCTCTTCCAGTGCATTTGCTGCGCCGGAAGAAGCTGGTACCGCAGCTGGCGCGCAGGCGGGAGCAATCTCTGCTGGCACGTCGACCGCTGTGGGTATCGGTGCACTTGGCGCGCTGGTCGGGCTCGGCATTGCCGCTTCTGGCGGTGGTGACGGTGCAAATACCGGTACAACAACCACGACCACGACGAGCACCACTCGTTGATGGGTGCCCGACACCCGTCTGATTGCTGATTTGCAGCAAACGGGCAGAGGCTGAACCACTGACTTCGGTGAGTGATGACGCTGAGCCACGTAACCTGCATCTCTGCGGCCAGACGGGACGGGCAGAGCACCTTTAAACATAACCACACGCCTGTGTGGTTATTTTTTACTTTGGCATGACTTATCAGGGACACACAGTGCGCCAACTTCCTCTGCTGCTCGCTTGCCTGCTGCTGCAGGCCTGTACACAAACGCAAAAAGGTCTTGAACAGACTCTGCTGCTTGCGGTTAACGGTCCGGACGACGTGACCGTTACCGATCAACAGGTCAACAATCTTCCCTATGCCAGTCTCTATGCTCGCCTGAATGAAGGTCCGCGCATTTTTGTGGTGCTCGGCTACAACGAGAAAGGTCAGCAGAAATGGGTGACACAGGATCAGGCGATGCTGGTGACACAGCATGGCCGCCTGGTTAAAACCCTTGGCTTGCCGGATAACCTGCTGAGCGTCAGCAATCTGCAACAGGATCCGCTCGCTGACAGCCTGCATATCAACAACGGCGCAGGCTGGACCCGCATCGTGCAGTGGACTGAACAGGGCAAGGTTCGCGGCGCGACTGTGCGTTCAACCTTCCAGCGCGGCACCGACGAAGTGCTGACCGTGGCGGGCAACCGCATTCCGTGCCGCGTCTGGCATGAGCAGGTGAGCATCGACAGCAGTAACCGCGAGTGGGAAAACACCTTCTGGATCGATAACAGCAGCGGCGATGTGGTGCAGGCTCATCAGATGCTGGCGGCCGATGCCTTCCCTGTCGATATCACTATTCTGAAGCCGGCGAAATCATGAAAAAAATCACTTTCTTGCTGGCCGGGCTGAGCCTGTTCAGCGCCGCAGAAGCGCAGGCAACCGCGCAGGTTATCGTTCATGCACCGCACAACGGCGGTCAGGCTGAGCTGAGCCAGGTCGCGGATCTGTCCCAGCTGGTGACGCTACCTCCACTGCAGGTCAACACTGACTGGCGCGCAACCTTTATTGCTGAGCGCGGCGCCAGCGCGGTGGCACAGCAGCACTATCAACAGACGCTGGGCGCGTTACGTGCATGGCGTGCCGACAGCAGCGGCGATCGGGCGGCAGCCATTGATGAGGTGATCCGCCAGCTGAGCGCCATCAAAGTAGCAGGTCGCCAGTTCATCTCGCTTGACCCGGACTGGATCCGTCTGCATCAGGCTGACAACCGTCGGCTGGAAGGCAGCTATGACCTCTATCTGCAGGCACCCTCCGATTCTGTGCTGCTGCTCGGCGCACTGAGCGGCGCAGGCAAAGTGAGCTGGCAGCCGGGTAAATCAGTACGCGACTATCTGGATGGTCATGACGCACTCTCCGGGGCAGAACGCAATTTTGTTACGGTGATTGCACCTTCAGGCACCACACAGCAGGTGCCGGTTGCCTACTGGAATCATCGCCACGCGGAAGTGGAGCCAGGCAGCATTATCTGGCTCGGCTTTTCGTCATGGAGTCTGCCAGGCAGCTATGAAGACCTTAATGAACGCATCCTTTCCGTACTGACTCACCGGATACCAGACTGATGAAAAAACGTTATCTCTTCAGCCTGTTGGCTGTTTCCGTGGCGGCAGCCTGTCAGGCGCAGGCTGACACCTGGCCCGAGCCGGTGGGCCCTTCACAATCCGATTTCGGCGGCGTGGGTCTGATGCAGGTGCCGACGGCGCGCATGGCCAAAGAGGGCGAATTCAGCCTCAACGCGCGCGACAACGATCAGTACCGCTACTACTCCGCGTCACTGCAGCTCTTTCCCTGGCTGGAGACCACGGTGCGGTATACCGACGTGCGCACCCGTCAGTACAGTGCGGTCTCAGAATTCAGCGGCACGCAGAGCTATAAAGATAAAGCCTTCGATCTGAAACTGCGTCTGTGGCAGGAAGGCTTCTGGCTGCCTGAAGTGGCGGCAGGCACCCGCGATCTGGGCGGTACCGGTCTGTTCGACAGCGAATACCTGGTGGCGACCAAAGCATGGGGACCCTTCGACTTTACCCTGGGGCTTGGCTGGGGCTATCTCGGCAACAGCGGCACGCTGAAGAACCCCTTCTGCTCCTACAGCGACAGCTATTGCCAGCGTCCGCAGGTGGGCGAAGCGGGTTCAATCAACGGCTCGCAGATGTTCCACGGTCCGACGGCGCTGTTTGGCGGCGTGGAGTATCAGACCCCCTGGCAGCCACTGCGCCTGAAAATGGAGTATGAAGGCAACGACTACCAGAATGACTTTGCTGGCCGCCTCGATCAGCGCAGCAAGCTCAACGTCGGAGCAATTTATCGCGTAACAGACTGGGCTGACATCAACGCCAGCTATGAACGCGGCAACACCTTTATGTTTGGTGTCACCATTCGCACCAACTTCAACGATCTGCGTCAGGCGCACATCGACAGCGAGAAGCCTTCTTATAATCCGCAGCCGCAACCTAAGTTGCTGGAGCCGACGGTGGTTGGCACTCAGCTGACCGATCTGAAATACAATGCCGGTCTCGATGGTCCGCGTATTCAGACTCAGGGCCACACGATCTATGTGTCAGGCGAGCAGACAAAGTATCGCGATACCCGTGAAGGGGTGGATCGTGCTAACCGCATCATCATGAACCACCTGCCTGACGGCATCGACACCATCAATGTCACCGAGTCGCGCTTTAACATGCCACAGGTGACGACTGAGACGCAGGTCGCCAGCCTGCGTAACAATCTGGAAGGCTATCCGCTGGGCCATGAGCAGACACTGCAACAGACCCGCAAAGAACCGGTCGATCCGGGTAGCACCGAGCAGGGTATGTTTATCCGTCAGGATCGCCTGAACTACAGCCTCTCTCCGGTGCTTAATCAGTCGGTGGGCGGCCCGGAAAGCTTCTATATGTATCAGGTCGGCATAATGGCTAATGCTGATTACTGGCTGACGGATCACCTGCTGGTAGGCGGTAGTCTGTTTGGTAACCTCGCCAACAACTACGATAAGTTCAACTACAACGGCGCACCGGCGGACTCTTCGCTGCCGCGCGTGCGTACCCATATCCGCGACTACGTTGAGAACAATGTCTACGTCAACGATCTGCAGGCGAACTATATGGGCCACCTCGGTAACGGCTTCTATGGTCAGGTCTACGGCGGGTACCTGGAGACGATGTACGGCGGCGTGGGCGGCGAGTTGCTCTATCGTCCGGTCGATGCGAACTGGGCGGTTGGCGTCGATGCCAACTATGTCCGTCAGCGTGACTGGGACAACATGATGCAGTTCAATCGCTATAAAGCCTCAACCGGCAACCTGACGGGTTACTGGCGTCCATGGTTCATGCAGGATGTGCTGGTGAAAACCAGCGTCGGTCAGTATCTGGCGAAAGATAAAGGCGTGACGGTCGATGTGTCGAAGCGCTTCGACAGCGGCGTGATGGTCGGTGTCTATGCCACCAAAACCAACGTCTCGTCTGAAGAGTATGGCGAAGGCGACTTCACCAAAGGCTTCTATATCTCCATCCCAATGGATCTGTTCACCGTGACACCAACACGCGGTCGTGCGCAGGTGAATTGGGTGCCGCTGACGCGTGATGGCGGTCAGATGCTGGGTCGCAAGTACCAGCTGTATGATCTGACGTCGGATCGGGATGCTCGCTTCAACTAAACAGAGGCGGCCTCCGGGCCGCTTCATGCTGATGAGAGAAAGCTGGTTCAGGGAGCATACGCCTGAAGCAAAGCATAGCAATGAGATCGCGCCTGCTCAGGGAACCCGGTCAGATCGGAAAGGCGCTAATGCCATCCCTGGCCGCTCGGCCCGCGCCGTCCCTGGCGCGGGACGCTTTCCTCCTCTGACCGGGTTCCCTACGCGTTGAGTTTCTTCATTGCTGCCAGATTTAACCGGAGCTGGATTTGTCAGCAGTCTGAAGCGGCCCTCAGGCCGCTTTTTTATTTAGTCCGCATCGTAGCCGAGATTCGGCGCCAGCCAGCGCTCCACTTCCGTGACCGACATCCCTTTGCGTGCCGCATAATCTTCCACCTGGTCACGCTGGATCTGCGCCACGGCGAAATAGCGGCTGTCAGGATGGCTGAAGTACCAGCCAGACACTGCCGCGCCCGGCCACATGGCAAAGGATTCGGTGAGCTTCATGCCGGTCTGTTCTTCCACCGCCAGCAGACGCCAGATGGCGGCTTTCTCAGTGTGCTCCGGGCAGGCCGGATAGCCTGGCGCCGGACGTATCCCCTGATAATTTTCCCGAATCAGCTCTTCATTGCTGAGATTTTCGTTGGGCGCGAAGCCCCAGATCACCTTACGTACCCGCTCGTGCAGGTATTCGGCAAAGGCTTCCGCCAGACGGTCAGCCAGCGCTTTCACCATGATCTTGTTGTAGTCGTCATGCTGACGATCGTACGCCTCCGCCAGCGCATCCTCTTCCAGCCCGCCGGTCACCGCGAAAGCACCGAGATAGTCCGCTTTGCCGCTCGATTTCGGGGCGACAAAATCCGCCAGACAGTAGTTGGCGAAGTCGGTTTTTTCGGTCTGCTGGCGTAAGTGATGACTCACACACAAAATCTCATCACGCCGCTCATCACTGTAGAGATGAATATCATCGCCGACCCGGTTAGCCGGGAAAATACCGACCACGCCACGCGGCTTCAGCAGCGACTCCTCACTTAATCTGTCGAGCATCGCATTAGCATCGGCAAACAGACGCTGCGCCTCTTCACCCACCACCTCATCCTCCAGGATGCGGGGATATTTGCCCGCCAGCGACCAGGTCATAAAGAACGGCGTCCAGTCGATGTAGTTGCGCAGCGTTTCAATGCTGGCCTCCACCTGACTGACCCCGGGGCGATGCGGCACCGGCGGCGTGTAACTCTCCCAGTCAATTGAGGTGGCGTTATCGCGCGCCACCTGTAGCGAGACTGGTGGCGTGCGCGGCTTTTTACGTGCATGCTGGATGCGCACGGTTTCGTACTCTTTGCGCGTTCGGGCGACGAAAGCCTCTTTTAAGGTAGCGGAGAGCAGTGACGACACCACGCCAACGGTGCGTGAGGCGTTCTGCACGTAGACCGTCGGGCCGCTGTAGTGCTGCTCAATTTTGACGGCGGTATGCGCCTTCGAGGTGGTCGCACCACCAATCAACAGCGGTAAGGTAAAGCCCTGACGCTCCATCTCTTTCGCCATGTTGACCATCTCATCCAGCGACGGCGTAATCAGGCCTGACAGGCCGATGATATCCGCATTCACTTCGCGCGCCGTTTTGAGAATTTTTTCGCCCGGCACCATCACGCCAAGGTCAATAATTTCGTAGTTATTGCACTGCAGTACCACGCCGACAATGTTTTTGCCGATGTCGTGCACGTCGCCTTTGACCGTAGCCAGCACGATTTTACCGTTGCTGCGCCCCGCCTCTTTGCTGGCTTCGATAAAGGGTTCCAGATACGCCACCGCCTGCTTCATCACGCGCGCCGATTTCACCACCTGCGGCAGGAACATCTTGCCCTCACCAAACAGGTCACCGACCACGTTCATACCGGACATCAGCGGGCCTTCAATCACCTCTATCGGCCGTGGCACCTGCTGGCGCGCCTCTTCGGTATCCTGCTCGATAAACTCGGTGATCCCCTTGACCAGCGAATACTCCAGCCGTTTCACTACGTCCCAGCTGCGCCATTCCGCGAGCTGTTTTTCCTGCGAGCCATCGCTTTTACCGCCACGGTATTTCTCCGCCAGCGCCAGCAGCCGCTCGGTGCCATCATCCCGCCGGTTAAGAATCACATCCTCTACCGCCTCGCGCAGTTCTGCCGGCAAATCATCATAGATAGCCAGCTGGCCTGCGTTGACGATGCCCATATCCATGCCTTTACGGATGGCGTAATAGAGGAAGACGGCATGTATCGCTTCACGCACCGGATCGTTGCCACGGAATGAAAACGATACGTTGGAGACACCGCCGGAGATCATCGCATGGGGCAGCTCGCGCTTGATATCTTCGCAGGCACCAATGAAATCCATGGCGTAGTTGTTGTGTTCGTCGATGCCGGTGGCGACCGCAAAGATGTTGGGGTCGAAAATAATATCTTCCGGCGGGAAACCGACCTGTTCGGTCAGGATCTGGTAAGCACGGCGGCAGATCTCAATTTTTCGGGCGCGGGTATCCGCCTGACCCACTTCGTCAAACGCCATGACCACCATCGCCGCGCCGTAACGCCGGACCTGACGCGCATGATGGATAAAGGCCGCTTCACCCTCTTTCATCGAAATCGAATTCACGATCCCTTTGCCCTGAATGCACTGCAACCCTTTTTCAATCACCTCCCATTTTGAAGAGTCGATCATAATCGGTACGCGGGCGATATCGGGTTCGCCAGCAATCAGATTAAGAAAGCGCACCATCGCCGCCTCGGCGTCGAGCATGCCTTCATCCATGTTGATGTCGATGATCTGCGCGCCGCTCTGCACCTGCTGCAACGCCACGTCCAGCGCTTCGTTGTACTTATCCTCTTTGATCAGCCGCTTGAATTTTGCCGAGCCGGTAACGTTGGTGCGCTCACCGACGTTAACAAACAGTGACTCTGCGGTGATGTTAAGCGGCTCCAGACCGGAGAGACGACAGGCCACCGGGATTGTCGGCAACTGACGCGGTGCGACGCCTTCAACCGCCGCCACCATGGCAGCGATATGTTGCGGTGTGGTGCCACAACAGCCGCCAATAATGTTCAGGAATCCGGCAGTGGCCCATTCACCAATCTGCTGCGCCATCAGTTCCGCATCCAGATCATATTCGCCAAAAGCATTGGGCAGACCGGCATTGGGATGGGCGGTCACGTAGCCTTCAGCGATACGCGACAGCTCCGCCACATACTGACGAAGCTCATCGGGTCCCAGCGCACAGTTCAGGCCAAAAGAGAGCGGTTCGGCATGGCGCAGCGAGTTGTAAAAAGCTTCTGTAGTCTGGCCGGAGAGTGTCCGGCCGGAAGCGTCGGTGATAGTGCCGGAGATCATCAGCGGCAGCGTAACACCCAGCGCTTCCATCTCGGTCTGCACCGCATAGATGGCCGCCTTGGCATTCAGCGTATCGAACACCGTTTCAATCATGATGAGGTCGCAACCTCCCTCCACCAGCGCGCGCGTCGATTCGCGGTACGCCTCCACCAGCTGATTAAAAGTGACATTACGATATGCAGGATCGTTGACGTCGGGTGAGATCGAGCAGGTGCGGTTGGTCGGGCCGAGCACACCCGCGACATAACGCGGACGATCCGGCGTTTTCGCCGTCCACGCATCGGCGCAGGCTCGCGCCAGACGGGCCGCTTCAAAATTGATCTCCGCCGATAAACTTTCCATCTGGTAATCCGCCATCGCAATCGACGTGGCGTTAAAGGTGTTGGTTTCAAGGATATCCGCACCCGCCGCCAGATAGGCGTCGTGGATCTCGCGGATCACGTCTGGTTTACTCAACACCAGCAGATCGTTGTTGCCTTTAAGATCGCAAGGCCAGTCAGCAAAACGGCTGCCGCGATAATCCTCTTCTTCCAGCTTATAGCTCTGGATCATGGTGCCCATACCACCATCCAGCACCATAATGCGTTGTGCGAGCTGCTGATGTAGCGCGTCGATTTTATTGCTCACTGTTGCCCCATTCACGTCAGTCTGCTGGCGGAAAAACCCATTTTTCATTCTGGCACAAGCTGGTCAGGCGACAAAGTAACCTCGACTGAGAGATTTTCAGATCACGACTGTACAGGTCTGACCAGAAAACCAGCGTTTGCAAAGTGCGTGATTAAAACGAAAATGATTTCCACAATGCAAAAGGAGAAATAATGATGGCAACGCCGGTTCCCGTTAAGCGCGGCAAGAAACCCCGCGGCACCCCTGTCGCCGCACCTGCGGGCGGACAAGTTCAATCGCTGACGCGCGGCCTGACACTGCTGGAGCTGATTGCTGATTCACATGGCAGCGTCGCGCTGACTGAGCTGGCTCAGCAGGCGGGTTTGCCTAACTCCACCACGCATCGCCTGCTTAGCACCATGCAGCAGCAGGGTTTTGTCCGGCAGGTGGGCGATCTCGGGCTGTGGACGATCGGCGCACACGCCTTTGTGGTCGGCAGCAGCTTCCTGCAGAGCCGTAACCTGCTGGCGCTGGTACACCCGGTGCTGCGTAGCCTGATGGAGCAGTCCGGTGAAACGGTGAATCTGGCGGTGCTGGATCTCAGTGACTACCAGGCGGTGATCATTGATCAGGTGCAGTGTACCCAGCTGATGCGGATGTCCGCGCCGATTGGCGGCAAGCTGCCGATGCATGCGTCAGGCGCAGGCAAAGCATTTCTGGCACATCTGGGCGAGGAGCAGGTCACCGCCCTGCTGCATCAGAAAGGATTGCATTACTACACGCCGAAGACCCTGATGTCGCCGCAGAGTCTGAAAGAGAATCTGGCACTGGTACGCAAAGCGGGCTTTTCACTGGATGATGAAGAGCATGCACTCGGACTGCGTTGTGTCGCCGCGCCAATCTATGACGAACATGGCGAGGCATTTGCCGCGCTCTCCATCTCCGGCCCGATCGCCCGCATGACAGACGATCGGATTACTGAATTAGGTGCGCTGGTCATCCGGGAAGCACGTCAGGTTACGCTGGCGTACAGCGGTCGTTAATGGTCTCTGCTGCGTAGCAGACGCTGAAACGCTGCGTCTGCCGCCAGGCGATCACCTCTTCAACGTGCCCCTCGGCAATGCGTTGCTGCTGGGCACGCCACCAGCGGGCATCGAATATCTCCGGATGCAGTTGCAGCAGCAATGCGCCGGTCGCGGCTTCACTGCATAACGCATAGCGAAAGGTTTCCGGGAAGACATCGTCCGGCCCGACGCTGTACCAGGGCTCGGCGCTGAGTTCATCCTCCTCATAGCGCGCCGCAGGCACCTCCCGGAAGTGCAGCTCCTGCATCGGGCGAATCTCATCGTAATCGTAAAAAATTACCCGGCCATGGCGGGTGATGCCGAAGTTTTTAAACAGCATGTCTCCGGGAAAGATATTGGCCGCCGCCAGCTGTCGGATGGCATTGCCATACTCCTCAATCGCGTGACGTCGCTCGGCGGCATTGGCCTGCGCCAGATAGAGATTGAGCGGCTGCATACGGCGCTCCAGCCACAGGTGACGAATAATCAGGCGATCGCCTTCGATATGCAGCTTCTCAGCCACGCAGGCGTGGAGCTCTGCCAGCAGCGCCGGTGAGATACGCGCCAGCGGCAGCGCAAACTGCTCAAATTCCTGCGTATCCGCCATACGCCCCACGCGATCGTGCTCTTTGACCTGCTGATAACAGGCGCGGACCTGCGCCTCCGTCACCTCTTTTTGCGGCGCGAAGCGATCCCTGATGACCTTGAACACCCAGTCAAAGCCCGGCAGCGTGAAGACCAGCATCACCATGCCACGCACCCCGGGTGCGATCTCAAAAGCCGTCTCATTCTCTGCCAGCGCCTGAAGATATTCGCGATAACTCTCGGTTTTACCGTGCTTCTGGCAGCCAATCGCCATATAGCGTTCCGCCAGGGTTTTACCGGGCAGAATCGGTTGCAGCCAGGCGACCAGCGCCGCAGGCACCGGCGCATACACCATGAAATAGGCGCGGGCAAAACCAAAGACAATACTCGCGTCATTCACATCGGTCAGGCAGGTGTCGATCCACAGTTCGCCCGTTTCACTGCGCTGTATCGGCAGCAGACAGGGGAAAATACCCTCGGGCAGATGCAGGCGCGCCACCAGCCAGGCGGTTTTGTTACGATAAAAGAGTTCACTGTTGACCTCGAGCCAGCCCTGGTTCAGCCGGGGAAAATGCGACTCCAGGTGGCGGACAATCCAGCCGACATCGCGAGCGCGGTGCTGCCACGGTAGTGTCAGAGGTAAATCTCCAAGCACCTGATCCATCAATGCCCGCCAGCCCCGCTCCGGCTGATAAGGGCGCGATAACGGGCGCAAAGGTGTGACCGGCGCGGTCAGGGATTGAGAGCTGAAGATAAACAGCCGGTCCGGCTGCAGGTCGGCATGTCCATGTAACCGACAGTAGACGGAGTTAAAGAAGCTTTCGGCAATCTCATGCCGTGGATAGCCGGGCAGCAGGCTTTGATAGTGATCCTTGACCCGTAACCAGAAAATCTCATCCCAGTTGGCCGCGCCGTTCAGCACCCGCAGCTGATCGGCAACCAGACTGACGTGATGATCATAGAGATGAATGCGGGCTTTCATGGCATGCTGCACCGCCTGCCATTCCGCCTGCTCAAAACGCTGCTGCGCCCCGGCGGTAATATCCAGAAAGCGGCCATACTGAGCATCAAAACCCTGCAGGATAGTGTGGGCGATCAAGGATTCACGTGGCGGCATAGTCAGCTCCGGTCAATGCCCGCCCGCATGGTACGGGCGGGGAATCCGTCAGAGGAAAAGCGTCAGAACTGGTGCTCTTCGGTCGAACCAGTGAGCGCGGTGACCGACGACTTACCGCCCTGAATGATGTTGGTCACCTGATCGAAATAGCCGGTGCCGACTTCCTGCTGATGGGATGAGAAGCTGTAACCGCGATCGCGGGCAGCGAACTCTGGCTGCTGAACCTTTTCCACGTAGTGACGCATCCCTTCTCCCTGGGCATAAGCATGGGCCAGATCGAACATGTTGAACCACATGCTGTGGATGCCCGCCAGCGTGATGAACTGGAAGCGATAGCCCATGTCGCTGAGCGCCTGCTGAAATTTTGCGATGGTGCGATCGTCGAGGTTCTTTTTCCAGTTGAACGAGGGTGAACAGTTGTAGGCCAGTAGTTTGCCGGGGAAGCGCGCATGAATAGCGTCAGCAAAGCGCTCTGCCATCGCCAGATCCGGTGTTGAGGTTTCACACCACAGGATGTCAGCATAAGGTGCATAGGCCAGTCCGCGACTGATCGCCTGTTCAATGCCGGCGTGGGTGCGGAAGAAGCCTTCTGCCGTCCGGTCGCCCTGGATAAAGGGACGATCGTATTCATCGCAGTCTGAGGTGATCAGGTCCGCGGCGTCAGCATCGGTGCGGGCCAGCAGTATAGTTGGCACACCCATCACATCGGCAGCCAGCCGCGCTGCCACCAGTTTCTGAATGGCTTCCTGAGTCGGTACCAGCACTTTGCCGCCCATGTGACCGCATTTTTTTACCGCCGCCAGCTGATCTTCGAAGTGGACCGCCGCCGCGCCCGCCTGAATCATCGCCTTCATCAGCTCATACGCATTGAGCACGCCGCCAAAACCCGCTTCCGCATCAGCCACAATCGGCAGAAAGAAATCGGTGTGCCGGCTGTCACCCGCTTCAATGCCACTGGACCACTGAATCTGATCGGCGCGCTGAAAGGTCTGATTAATACGCGTCACGACTTCCGGCACCGAGTTCACCGGGTAGAGCGACTGATCGGGATACATCTGCCCCGCCACGTTGGCATCCGCAGCTACCTGCCAGCCAGAAAGGTAGATCGCTTCGATGCCCGCTTTGGCCTGCTGCAGCGCCTGCCCGCCGCTCAGCGCACCCAGGCTATTGATATACCCTTTCTTCGCCTCGCCATTCAGCAACGCCCATAACTTTTCCGCGCCGCGCTCCGCCAGCGTACAGGCGGGCAGAACCGAGCCGCGCAGATTGACGACCTCTGCTGCGCTGTAAGGGCGGGTAATGCCCTGCCAGCGTGCAGTCTGCCACAGTTGTTCCAGTTGCTCTGTCTGTTGAGTACGTGTCATGGCAATAGCTCCTTTGTTCAGGGGATCAGGCGATAGCCTGGCAGGGTAAGAAAGGAAACCAGCTCGCGCTCGGTGGTGATCTGCGCCATCAGCTGCGCCGCGTCGTCATAGCGGCCAGCGCTGAAGTGGGCTTCGCCCAGCGCGTTTTGCAGCAGATGCAGCTCTTCATTCAGCCAGCGCAGAAACAGTTCCGTTGTAACCTGCTGGCCGTTGTTCAGCATTTGCTGATGACGAATCCATTGCCAGATTGAGGTGCGTGCGATCTCAGCGGTGGCGGCATCCTCCATCAGTCCGTCAATCGGGACACAGCCGTTACCGCTGATCCACGCCTCAAGGTATTGCAGCGCAACACGGATGTTGGCACGCATACCGGCTTCGGTGCGCTCACCCGGACAGGGTGCCAGCAACTGCTCTGCTGTGATCGGTGCATCCTCTTCCCGCATGACCTGCAGCTGGTTTGGCCGGTCGCCCAGCGCGGCGTTGAAGACCGCCATCGCGGTATCTGCCAGACCAGGATGAGCAATCCAGGTGCCATCATGCCCGTTACCTGCCTCCCGCTGCTTATCTTCCGTCACGCGCTGCAGTACCCAGGCATTGCGCGTGGGATCTTTAGCGGGGATCAGCGCTGACATGCCGCCCATCGCAAAAGCCCCCCGGCGATGACAGGTTTTAATCAGCAGTCGCGAATAAGCGTCCAGGAACGGCTGAGACATAGTGACGGACTGGCGATCCGGCAGCACGCGATCGGCATGCTGTTTCAGGGTTTTGATATAACTGAAGATGTAATCCCAGCGGCCACAGTTGAGGCCAACAATGTGATCGCGCAGATTCCACAGGATCTCATCCATCTGAAACACGGCGGGTAAGGTTTCGATCAGGACAGTGGCTTTGATCGTGCCGCGTGGCAGATCGAACTGATCCTCGCTGAAACTGAAGATCTCACGCCACCAGGCGATCTCCTGCCAGCTCTCTGTTTTCGGCAGATAGAAGTAGGGCCCGCTGCCTTTGGCCAGTAACAGCCGGACGTTGTGGAAGAAATAGAGCGCGAAATCAAACAGCCCGCCCGGAATCGCCTTACCCTGCCAGCTGACATGTTTTTCTGACAGATGCAGGCCGCGTACCCGACACATCAGCACCGCAGGGGTTGCGCCGAGCTGATAAATTTTGCCTTTGTTGCTGGTATAACTCAGGGTGCCCTGTACTGCTTCGCGCAGTGTCAGCTGCCCTTCAATCAACTTTGGCCACTCCGGAGACAGTGAATCCTCAAAGTCGGCCATAAAGACTTTAACGTTTGAGTTCAGGGCGTTAATCACCATTTTCCGATCGGGTGGGCCGGTAATCTCGACCCGACGATCTTTTAAATCTGCCGGAATAGATTGAATACGCCATTCACTGGCTCTTATGGAAGCCGTTTCCATATCGAAGTCTGGAAGATAGCCCTGGTCATATTGCTGCTGACGCTGCTGGCGAGCCGCTAACAGCACTTCGCGTTGCGGTGCAAAGCGTGCGACCAGAGTCTCTAAAAAAGAAACAGCCTCGGGCGTCAACAGCTGCTGTTCGTTATGGCTAAAGGGCTGGCTGAAAATCAGGGTATGGCTGATCACTGAGTCTGTCATGCTGGCGTTCTCCTGTATTCAAAGGATCGAAAGCAGCGGATCCACACGGTGTTTATTTTGTGAGCTACAGGATCAGAGCATAAGCATTTAATTTTCTAAATCAAAAACTATTTCCATTTTTGAAAAAAATACCACCTATCATCATGTTTTATCTGAAATTAAAGTTTTACTGATTAAAGGAAGCACTTTCATTACCGTTTTACAGACGAAAAAAAACCGTGTTGCCATCGGCTAACACGGTTCAGTTGATCTTCGGGCGGGACTATTCCAGGGTCGGATTCATGCGGCGCAGATCGAACGGCGTGATCTGGTAAACATAATAGTTGAGCCAGTTGGAGAACAGCAGATTGCCATGACTACGCCAGGTCGCGCGCGGTGGCAGGGCCGGATTGTCCTGGGGGAAATAGTTATATGGGACTTCCGGACTCACCCCCGCTTCATAATCCCGATGATACTCACCAGACAACGTCAGGGCGTCATACTCCGGATGGCCAGTAACAAACACCAGACGTTTGTCTTTACTCGCCATCAGATAGGCACCGGTTTGTTCCGATTCAGCAAACAGCTCAAGATCGGTGTAATCCGTGATCAGTTGAGTAGGAAAATCAGCATAGCGTGAATGTGGCGCGAGGAAATTATCATCAAAACCCCGGGTCAGTAACGCATGAGGATGCAGTATCTGATGCTCATAGACGCCAGACAGTTTGTTATGCCGGGTTTGCTTGGGAATGCCATACAGAATATTAAGCGCAGCCTGCACTGCCCAGCAGACAAACAGGGTTGAGGTGACGTGCTCATTTGCCCAGTGCAGAACGCGCTGAATCTGGGGCCAGTAGGCGACATCATTAAAATCGACCAGCCCGAGTGGCGCACCTGTCACGATTAAGCCGTCATAGTTGTCATGCTGAATATCTTCAAAATTGCAGTAGAAGTTGTTGAGGTGCTCAGTGGGCGTATTGCGTGACTCGCGGCTGTCGATGCGCAGCAGCTGAATATCGATCTGTAAGGGCGAGTTGGAAAGAAGACGCAGAAACTGATTCTCTGTTTCGATCTTTTTCGGCATCAGATTCAGTATGAGCACTTTAAGCGGTCGGATCTCCTGAACACTGGCACGCGACGATGTCATGACAAAGACATTTTCGTCACGTAAAAAATTCACTGCCGGTAATTCGTCGGGAACCCTGATTGGCATAACCTGCTCACCTCTCGCAACCATATAAACGTTTAGACATCTGGATGCCCAACATTAGCCTGATCGTTGTGAGATGTCGAGGTTTCATGCAGAAAATGAAAATGTTTCAGCTTAAAGTGGCATATTGCAGACGTAAAAAAGCCCCGCACGACTGTGCGGGGCTTCTTCACTTATATAATGCCTGGCAGTTCCCTACTCTCGCATGGGGAGACCCCACACTACCATCGGCGCTACGGCGTTTCACTTCTGAGTTCGGCATGGGGTCAGGTGGGACCACCGCGCTAAAGCCGCCAGGCAAATCTTG